>Ga0209180_10000157_pt1 | contig 30338 bp, 28 predicted proteins | sample CZO8metaG_3_FD_188355 | JGI IMG/M metagenome (GOLD analysis project Ga0209180, IMG submission 188355) | Vadose zone soil microbial communities from the Eel River Critical Zone Observatory, Northern California, USA - CZOApr15con2H2.8 metaG... | ecosystem: Environmental > Terrestrial > Soil >...
TCCGCGAAGGGTCTGTCTTGAGAGGCAGAGAGATGCTTCGCTGCGCTCAGCATGACAGGGCTGGACCTTGCTGGTGGTGAGGAACTGTCACGTGCATTTGAACCTTGCCTTAAGGTCACGTTTGCCAGTGTCTTTCCAACTACTTTACACACAGCCTCTGAACTCCTTCCGATAGCACATGTGCCTCCTTACCAATGGAGCAGGAGTCCAGGTATGGTATAATGAAACCGATAAAATGACAGGCGTATGTATCACCATGCAAGACCGGAAAGCAATGATCGATGGCAGTAGAACATAGCGCACACTATGAACGAATGAGCCTAGAAGAATACCTTGCTCTTGTTGAGCAAGACCCCGAACACGCCTATGAATATCTGGATGGCCGCGTCTACATGATGACGGGTGGCAGTCCTGATCATTCCATCATCGGCTCCAACCTGAATGGCCTGCTGCAAGCATTCCTGCGCGGTCGTCGCTGTATTGTGTACAATTCAGATGTCTATGTGCAATTATCTGACCATTACCGTGCCTGCCCTGATGCCACGGTGAGTTGCGATCCACGCGATCGAGGAGCGCAAGAAGTCATCCGCTATCCCTCTCTGGTGGCTGAAGTCCTCTCTCCCACCACCGAAGCGCGAGATCGCGGCCAGAAGTCCTTGCAGTACCGTTCCTGCCCCAGCATTCAAGAATACCTGCTGATCAGTTCCGAGTTTCCTCTTGTTGAAGTCTTCAGGCGCGAGAAACAGGGGTTCTGGTCACTGTATACACTTGGGCCAGGCGATACCATCGAACTGAGCAGCCTCGGTCTTCGCTTCCCTGTTGCCGATGTCTACCAGAATACCTCTTTTCTAGAAGAAGCGAACGAGTAAGCAAGTGACGGTGACTCACTCGAAATCACGTGCTAGCACCATTTGTGAATTTGCCCCTCTTCGGGAGCCACTGCTGCGTACACGTAGGTATATTCACGCACGATTTGTCGTGGGGAGCGAGGCCGGATGCCGGGGTAATTGCACTTAGTACAGGCTACCGTAAATGCGTTCCAGCCGGAGCTTGAAAGGTAAAAGAGAGCCGTGAACAAACGCCACCAGATGAGGTTGGAGAAAGGTGGGCAGTGAACGTGGCACCGCTGGCTTGCTAATGGCGACCTGAGTCTGCGTGAGAAGGAGGTCCTCCCACACCCCTCCCAGTCAACGAGGTGGAACAAGACCAACTCAAGGAGAACCGGCCACCCATCCACCGGCTTGTTCAGGGGGTCACGCCAGTTCCGTGGCTGGCCTTCCCCTTGGAGCTGCGTCGGTCTTCAGCGTGACGTGAAACCCTGCTTGAGTGTTCATGTCCTGATGCGTTCTCTGGTGGGATGACAAGAGGACGAGGTGGATCGTCATACCGGACGTCCTTTGTGCACCCTGTAGGCTCACGAGGCCTCCCATGGCTCATCAGCCTGCAGTACCAGACGCCTCAAGACCCGCCCGGCTCCGCCTGGTCTTGCGGGACCTGGTTGGCGAGACGTTGGGCTTGCTGCAATACCTGCTGGATCGGTGGCCCAGCCAGAAAGCGCGCACGCAGGGTCTCATCCTTGATGCCTTCTGCCAGCCCCCCGATGATGGTCGCTGCCTCACCAAAGGCCGTGCGCGCTTGCACTGGATCGCCCGCTGCCTCATACACCCTCCCCAACGCCGCCTGGATCTGCCAGCGTTCGCCCGGCAACCCCTGGTCTGCTGCCAGCCCTGCTGCCTCGTGCAAGTGGCCGATGGCCTGCTCGCTCTCTCCATCCCACGCTGAAAGCAAAGCCTCCGACTGCAGGTAGGGAATGCGGAAGCGCCGGTAGCGTCCCAGACGTTCCCCCAGTCGCTGCACTTCTTCTTTCGCTTGGTGCTCATCCCCACCACGCAGTAAGGCTTCCGTTTCATACTGAGGGTAGAGATCCAGATAGATCAATGCCACATCAGAGCTCTTGCGTAAAGCGGTCGCCTTCACGGCATAGTGGTAGGCCTGTTCCCACTCTCCTGTCAGGGCACAGTTCATGCACAACTGCGAAAGGGTGGGCACGCGAATTCGTCGGAGGTCTAACGTCTCTGCCACGGCTAGAGCCTCTTCGAGCGTGCTACGCGCCTCTTCCCACTGCTGCACGGCTTGATAGGTACGCCCCAGGGCCCTGAGAAGGCTCTGGAAGCTGATCGTCGGAGGAAGGGTCCGCGCCAGCGCCATGGTGTGTTGTATGAGCTCGAGCGCCTCTTCATAGGCCCCCACGTCCAGCAATCCATACGCGAGGTAGGTCGTACTGCTAACTTGGACCCAGGCGCTCTTGCTCTCCTGTGCGAGGGCGAGCGCCCGGCGGCTACTGCGCATGCTGCCCAGCACCTGCCCAGCATACACTTGCGCCAGAGCCAGCAGCGCCCAGCACAAGGCTTCTGTCGCGCGATGCGTCAAGGGTTGGGTGAGCGGAGCGCCACTGAGAAAGGAGGGAAGTGAGAGCTCCCCAGACGCGGTCGGTTCGTTGCCCGAGGCTGCATAGAGCGCCAGGGACGCTTGCGCACAGTGCATGGTCTCCTCAAAGTCTCCTCTGAGAAGATGGATCACTCCAAGGATGAAGAGACATCTTCCCTCCAGTTCCTGGTCGTGTCGTGCTCGTGCCAGGGAGAGCGCCTGCTGGCCATGCCGTAAGGAGTTCGTGAGGTCCTCCCTCAGGATGGCTGTGATCTGGGCCAGGTTCCACGCCGTTTCCGCTAGCGCCTTCTGATCATGACTCCCCTCGGCTATGTGCCAGGCTTCGTCCAGGAGCGCTCGCACCATTGGCTTGTCGTTGGACTGTTGGATCGCCAGGATCGCCAGGCGGTTGAGGGTCATGCTGGCCAGCACGGCCAGCTGGTGCTGCTTCGCATAGGCGAGCAGCTCTTCATACACGTCCTGGGCCTGCTCCCAGTCGTTCTGGAAGACATAGGCCTGCCCCAGATGAGTATAGAGGCGCTCGACCTCCGAGGCTGCAAGCTCGGTCTGCAAAGACTTGTGCGCCTTGAGCAAAGCGCGCGCCTGTTCGTAGTACCCGATGGCGTCGGCGACGGCGAAGACGGCCACCGCCTCCATCCCGGCCTGCACGCTGTAGCCATAGGCGGCCTCGGTCTCTCCCGAAGCCCTCGCATGGTACGCCAGTTCGGCGGCGGCTGTTCCCGCTGTCTGCAAGTACACCAAAGCGCGTTGGTGCAAGACCTGCCGCCGCGCTGCACCCAGCTCGGTGTAGACCACATCGCGCATCAGGTCATGGGAGAAGCCATAGCTGCCCAGGTTGCCCAGTCCTGGTCCTCCTGCTTCCTCCTCGCGCAGCATACCACTGCCGATGGCCTCCTCCAGGGCCTCGACGCCTGTCTGCACCTCTACCTCGGCTACCTGCCACAGCAGCTTCGCGCTCGCCTGGGTTCCCAGCACCGCACTGGCCATCACCAGCTGGCGCGCAGGCTGGGTGAGCTTCCAGAGGCGCGCCATGATCATGGCACGCACTGAGGGCGGCAACAGCTCTCGCTGGAACTGCTCCTGCGCAACGACGGTCGCCAGCTCTACAGCCAGCTCTAGCTTCCAGGTGCCATCCGCAGCCAGCCGTGGCACCAGCCATTCTCGCTCCCGCAACAGCTTGAGCGTCTCCAGCAGGTACAACGGCTGCCCCCTCGTCTGTGCAAACAGGACGTCGCCCAGCGCGACCAGCGGCTTCTCCCGCTCCGGCGAAGGCAATGCCTCTGATGGGGCGGGCCGAGCAGGGCCGTGCTCACGCAACTTCCCTCCACTCCTCGTCCCATGCTTCCCCTCCCCGGCAATAGCCTGAATAAGCTGGATGGTCTCCGCCTGGCTCAGCATCTGCAACGGCAGCTGCGTGACCGGTAGGTCGCGTCCCAGGTTGGCCAGCTCGGCCGCCAGTGCTGACCTCAGCTCCAGCCCCTCATGGCGCATGGTGCCTAGCAGCAGCATGCGCGTGCCATGTCCTTTCCAGGACCGTGCCAGGTAGCGCAGCAGGTCGAGGGAGGCGCTATCCACCCAGTGCAGATCATCCAACAGCAGCACAAGTGGCGCAGGCTTTGCCAGGGCGTCCAACAGCCGCGCCACCGCTTCAAACAACCGCATCTTGGCCAGCAGCTCATCCTCGGTGGGGGCTGGCAGATCGGGGTAGCGCACCCGCAGCTCCGGCAGGATGCGTCCCAGTTCGGCCAACCACAAGTCCTCCAGCAGGTCCTCCGGCGCGTTTTCCGCCTCCAGCCGCGGCCGCAGGGCCTCCACCAGTGGCTGATAGGGCAGTCTTCCCCCCATCTCGAAGGCTTGCCCAGAGAGCACCCCCGCCCCTTGTGCCCGAGCCCAGGCGACAAACTCGCTAGCCAGCCGCGTTTTGCCGATGCCCGCCTCGCCCAGCAGCAGCACGATCTGCGGATGCCCCTGCCGTGCCTGCTGGTAGCGGTCGACGAGTTGGGTGAAAGAGGCTTGCCGACCGACGAGCGGGGCCACCAGCGCGCTTGGCGGATGATTTTCAGCCGTGGTGGTGGGACGGGCAGTGGAGCCGCTACGGTTCGCAGCAATGGTGCGAATGTGCTCGGCCAGGGCAACGGTTTCCGCTGAGGGTTTGACCTGCAACTCCTCGGCCAGGCGCGCCCGGCAGGTGGCATAGACCTGCAAGGCGGCGCTCGCATCGCCACGCGCCAGGTGCACACGCATAAGGCGCTGATAGGCCTCCTCCGAAAGCCTATCGAGCGCCAGCCAGCGCAGCAAGGTAGCCTGGGCCTGAGCCTGCTCCCCAGCAGCATCTTGCCAGAAGGAGAGCCGATCCAGCAGCAGGAGCAGGCGCACCTGCCACTGGCGCTGTTGCTGCTCGCGCCACGCGTCAAAGGGTGCGTCCTCCCCCAGCCAGAAGCCATCGAGGAAGGGACCACGCACTAAAGCAATGGCCTGCTGGACGAGTGTGATCAGAGCGGCGTGCTGCTCCTCAGAGGGGAGTGCAGAATGCAGCTGCGCTTGTTGCCAAGCGTGTTGCACCACGTCCAGATCCAGGTCCAATGGAGCTCGTGGGTTCAGGCCGAGGGTATCCTGCTCACTGAGCAGATGGCTGGGCTGAGAAGCGGAGGCGTCGCGGGCGATGAGGAGTCTGCGCAGCGGCACGAGGGCGTTGCGCAAGGCGGTGCGTCCCGCCTCGGGCCCGCTGTCGGGCCACAGGAAGGCGGCCAGCTTGCTGCGGGGGTGCATACCGCCTTCAACCGCCAGGTAAAGCAGCAAGGCCTGCGCCTTGCGCAAGTGAAAGGTGAGGCGTCTGCCATCAAGAAATACCTCTGGTGGGCCGAGCACGGCCAGTCGTAACAGGCTCATGGCATGTTCTCGTCGTAGAAGACAACGGATGTGCTGAGCGCACGAAAAAGGTGTTGTTCCCCTGGTACTGTCTCCTGTAGAGGTATCCTACCACACAGGGTCGTGAGAGGTCAACACACGTATGTCCTGCACAACCGATCTTCCGTTAGCAGACAGAAGACCTGATGTGGAAGTGCTTCTCGTTCATGACGATGTTCTTACGCTTCCATCACGCGTGCGCGTCGGCTCTCCTCATGCTCTGGTCTTCACCCCACGCACCCGCAACCAGAGAGAAGAGCAAAACCAGTGCTCATCGCAGAGGTTCATAACGGTACTCATTACGTTTTCATCACGCTTGCTCAATATACTAGTGGCAGAGAGAACGAGGTGCAGCCAAACAGGTCGCGGAGTGTCTGGCATGTGCCGAACCAAACAGGAAAGCTGTCCCAAAAAGGGCAGCCCAACCTTCTTTATTGGGAATCACAGCAAATTACCAACTAGTTAGTAATAAGGAGTGCATCATGGCAATACCTAATACCAGGAAGCAAGCAGCAACAATGAGTCCGGAAGCGGTCAAGTACCTGGCTGCGGTACCCCATCCATGGATTCCTGGCTTCCTTCTCCCAACCCTCACCGGCCCCCGCCAGATCCCTCGCTTTCGCAAGGCATTTCAAGCTGGCGAAGATGTGATCGAAGAAGCGCTGATTGCTCGATACAGCCTGACCCTTGAAAAGACCACGATCAAAGATGTGCCTGTACTCATCATCCGACCCAAGACCATCACACCGGGCAATGAGAATGCGCTCCTGCTGAACATTCACGGCGGCGGATTTGTGATGGGCACCGCTCGGGAAAGAACCGCGCTGCTGATGGCGGCCGAGATCGGGATCACCGTCTACTCGATTGACTACACCCTGGCACCGGAAGCAAAATACCCTCTTGCTCTCAATCAATGTCTTGCGGTCTACGAGGAGTTAGTCACCCACTTCGACCCAAAGCAGGTCGTGGGTGTGAGCAGTTCATCTGGCGGTGCCCTGATGCTTGCAGTCGTGTTGAAGGCACAAAAATTGAAACTCCCAATGATCAAGGCACTTGGGATGTTCACACCCGCTGGCGAAATCAGTGGTGTTGGGGATTCAGCGGTATCGAATAACCGTCGAGACGTCCAGTCGGCAGACATGGCTCTTGCGATAGTGAGACAAAACTATGTCGGTGATATGAATCCTAGGGATCCCGGCATATCGCCCCTCAATGACACCTTTGACACCAATTTCCCTCCCACTATTATCACGACTGGGACACGAGACATCATGCTGAGCAACGGCGTTCGCCTCTATTGGAAATTAAAAGAGATCAACGTCCCAGTCGAGCTGCTCGTGTCAGAAGGCATGTGGCACGGCTTCAACTGGGAGCCTGATCTTCCAGAGGCGATGCGGACTCGGAAGATCGTCGTGGACTTCTTGAACAGCCAGATCAGAATCGCACGCAGAGAGGAGTCGATGCGGTGACGCGAATGAAGGGATCTGCTCGCGGGATAGGCCACGAGATCGCCGCACACGAGCAGCAGCAAGAGCAAAGAGCGCTCTCATGAAACAGGAAGTTACCAACGAGTTCGGAAGAAAAAGAGAGGATGACACATGAGAACCACCACCAACGATATTGCTATTTCCGATCAGACCGGGACGCTTGCCGTCGTCACCGGCGCCAACAGTGGCATCGGCTTTGGGGTCAGCCAGCGACTGGCTGCTGCTGGGGCGATGGTGATCCTTGCTGTTCGCAACACAGACAAGGGCAACCAAGCCGCACAAGCCATGCGCGCCGCCTCTCCCGATGCACAGGTGGTGGTCGAACAGCTCGATCTCGCCAGTCTGGCCTCGATTGAAGCGTTCGCCGACAGACTGCTGACACGGGATCAGCCGATCAACACGTTCATCAACAATGCGGGCATTATGACACCGCCTACCCGCCATCTCACCACCGATGGGTTCGAACTGCAATTGGGCACCAACTACCTCGGACATTTCGCGCTCACCGGCAGACTCCTGCCGCTGCTGCGCAAAGCGGGTTCTTCGCGGGTGGTGACCCTGAGCAGTTTGACGAATCGCATCGCCACCATCAATTTTGATGATCTGCAAAGTGAGCACAGATACCGCCCACAGCGCGCCTATGGGCAGTCCAAACTGGCGACCCTGATGTTCGCGATGGAGCTGAACCGCCGAAGCCTGCGCTCTGGCTGGGGAATACGCAGTAACGCTGCTCACCCTGGAGCAACGCTGACCAATCTCCAAACAACCGGACCGACACTTGGCAGAGGCTCCTCCTCCCTCCTCGAACGCTTCGGGATGCAGGTCACCAGGATGATCCCCGGTTTTTGGCAAGAGATCGCGCAAGGGGCTCTGCCCACCCTGTATGCGGCGACCAGCCCGCTCGCTGTTGGTGGCGGCTACTACGGTCCTGGCGGCTTTGCGGAACTGACGGGCATGCCCGCCGTTGCCCGGATTCCTCGCAGAGCATGCAATGAGCAGACCGCCCAGCGGCTCTGGCAAGTCTCGGAGCAGCTCACGAGCGTTTCCTTCCCTCCAGATCACGCTGCGTGGGATGTCGAGAGACGGATTGCTTCAAGCAGTGAATGAAAAGGCGGTATTTGAACCAGGTCTTCTGGGAAGATGAGCCGCTGCATTCTTCCCTCCTTTTTGAAGCGGTCGAGCGCGGAGAATGATGCGCTTCATGGCTCGCATCAGAGAAGAAGGGATTTCAGTCCGGTCCAACTGGCCGGGCTTCACCGAAACTTGCGGAGAAGATGCTCATTGCGTTGCTTTCGCATGAACACACGCATGTTTCTTGTTCTTGAGAGGAGTTGACATGAGCAAAGTAGATGGAATGGTAGAAGATGGCTTCGAGACGATACGCGACGCCTTTGCCGAGGCGCAAGTGCAGGATGAAGGTGGTGCGCAGCTCTGCATCTATCGTCATGGGAAAAGGGTGGTGGATCTCTGGACGGGGCGCGATAAGGTGAATGATCGACCCTACACCACCGACACGATCAGCATCATCATGTCTTGTGGCAAGGGGGTGACGGCAACGTGTGCGCACCTGCTGGTCGAGCGTGGCCTGCTGGACCTAGATGCTCCAGTGGCGCACTATTGGCCAGAGTTCGCGGCCAACGGGAAAGCGAACATGCCGGTCTCCTATCTGCTGTCCCATCGAGCCGGGTTGCCGAGTTTCCCACCGGAAAGCGGCATCGCTCTGAACGAAATGCTCGACTGGAACCGCTGTGTGACGGCGCTCGCTTCGATGAAACCGCTTTGGACGCCAGGAACGGCGTTCAGGTATCACCAGTTCACCTATGGCTACCTGGTCGGCGAGGTCATCCGCCGCATCAGCGGCAAGACCGTTGGTCGGTTCTTCGCCGAAGAGGTCGCAGGGCCTTTGAACCTGGACCTGTGGATCGGCTTGCCGGAACACGAAGAGCATCGTGTGGCACCGGTTTTCAGCAGCGCACCACTTGACCCGGTGAGCGCAGCGATGGGCCAGTTTCTGAATAGGCGTGACACCCACGTTGCGGAGATGCCCTCTCTCAATGGTATCGGAAACGCACGCTCACTGGCAAAGATGTATGCAGCGATCATCGGCGAGGTGGATGGTGTGCGGTTGCTGAGCCGCGATACCGTCGAACGGGCGCGTAAGCCACAGACCGACGGGCTGCCTGAGATCGAGCCTGGGCCGTATCCGCTGCGCTTCGCGCTGGGCTATGAGCTGAGTCGTACCGGCTCGCCGATGCTTGGTACCGGCTCCTTCGGCCATGCGGGTGCAGGCGGCCGACTGGGATTTGTGCATCCTGAAAGCGGCATCACCGTCGGGTATGTGTGCAACAACATGCTGTGGGACTACACCCGTGGTCCCGATGACCGCTGGCTGCCCTGGAGCAGAGCACTGCGCGAAGCTGCTGGACTGTAGCAGGATGGCAGCGGGAGGGATGATCTCGTGTCGGCCATCGACCTGCCGAAGGCGATAAATGAAGCTGAAATGTAATCGGAAGTGTCTGGAGAGACGCGCACTATCATGGATATGAGAAGTTGCGTACGCAAGGCGTAGAGACACTACCCTGGATTGGAGTCACTGGAGATCAATCCCTTGCGCGTGGTTGGCTTGCAGATCGAGACGCTAAATGCGAAGGCTTGGTTTTTTCGTGTTTCACAAGATGTAAATGCGAACTTTAAACACTGGTCGTTTTACAACAACTATCCTGGTCAATCCTAAATGAATCGAGCTGCTGAGACAGCTTTCCCACCAGGATAAAGTTTGCATTTACAACCAACCGACCCCAAAAAGCATATCGATATATGGACTCAAGCAAACAAATCACACAGCGGGATCTAAAGCCCTTTATCAAGATGCTGAAAGGCTGGAACAAGAAAAATGGTAGCTCCTTCCGGTCATTTCATCTCGAATGCCTGTGCATGAGAGTTATGGAGGGATATACCATAACCTATCATCCATCAGCACTAACGTACTTCTTTCAAAACTCTCAAGCCTGGATAAGCGTCCCTTTACCTGACCCTGCTGGCATCGGATACAATCCCGATATTGAGAGCTACTTGAATACAACTGACAAAATCCACGACGTGATCAACCATCTCCGGACAGCACATACAAGAGCCAGGAACGCAGAAGAGTTAGTTACAGCCTACCGTAAATGCGTTCCAGCCGGAGCTTGAAAGGAAAAAGAGAGCCGTGAACAGTTTTCAGGAATAGATGGCATTGGATGAGGTGTTCTACAGAGAAATGTCCTCTTTGAGAGATGGTTTGCCCACCAGACTTGGAGGTGCTTCATGCGTCATCAGCTACCACTGTCTCCTCTTCAACTGACTCCCGATGAGATCAAGCAGTTCCACCGTCTTGCCCAAGCGCATCGTAGCCCGCAGGCACTGGCTCGACGCACACGAATTGTCTTGACCGCTCATAGCTATCCTGACTGGAGTTCAAAGCAGATTGCTCAACGCTTGGAGCTCAATGATCGCCTGGTGCGCAAGTGGCGACGACGCTGGCAAGAGAGCCATTCGCTCAAAGATGCCCCTCGATCAGGGGCACCCCGTCGTTTTTCCTCTCAGGCTCGCGCACAAGTCACAGCGTTGGCCTGCAGCCTGCCTCGCTCTCATGGCGTTTCTCTCGCTCATTGGAGTCGAGTCGAACTGGCTCGCCACGTTGAGGCTACTCCTTCTATACCAGCCATCTCAGCCAGCACCATTGGGCGCTGGCTCGCCGCCGAGCAGATTCGTCCCTGGCGCTACCATAGCTGGCAGCATATTCAGAATCCTGAGACGTTCCTTGTGCGTGCTCGCCCAGTCTTGCGCTTGTATGAACACGCCGCTGCCTTGCTTGAACAAGGCATCTGGGTCGTCTGTGCGGATGAGAAAACCTCGATCCAGGCGCGAGAGGCAGAGCAAGCTCCTCGTCCAGCCATCCACAAGCATCCGGTGTATCAGTCTCCACGCTACCATCGGCGTGGCGCTTTGCATCTAATGGCAGCTTTGAGCGTTGCTGATGGGCTCGTCTATGGGCAGTGCCACGCACGCAAGCGCTTCATCGACTTCCGCTCCTTTCTCGAGACAGTTGTCGTTGCGGAAGCCAAACGTCGTGGTATGCAGACGGTAGCCTTGGTGCTGGATAATGGTCCGACCCATGCGTCCAAGCAGCTCCCACGCTGGGTTCAGGAACTAGCAACGGCGTCAGATGGAAAACTAACAATGCAACTCTATTGGTTGCCTACCAATGCCTCCTGGCTCGATCAGATTGAGATCTGGTTCAGTCTTCTACAGCGCAAACTCTTGCAGCCGAACCATTTCTGCAGCCTGGATGAGCTTGAGCAGGCCATTCTGGACTTCCTTGCTCACTACAACCGAGCCGCTGAGCCTCTCAAGTGGTCCTACACGGTTGAAAAGCTGGAACGCAAGCTTGGCACGAACTTGCGGTAGGCTGTACTTAGGAACCGACGACGGCTATGAGGCGCGCATAGGTTCCGGGCCGTGCTATTGTTGTTAAAGCTCCGCTTTGTATATCCATTGCGTAAAGGGTGCCATCTCCATAGAAGGTGATGATGTGGTTATTGAACCAGGCACCCAGTTCAACCAGGCGATCTGTCGAGGTTGCAAGCAACCGGGGCTTAGCTGCGTGCAGACTGGTTCCCGAGCCACTGATTTGCACGGTGTAGAGTGCGCTATCCCGATCATAGGGGTCCTGGGCGTCACTGGAAAATTCAACGTATGCCAGGGTATGCGCATCGGGCGAAAATATGGGTGTGGTAACCCAGTGATATTGAGCGCTATTGCTCAAGTTATCCTGCTCCGGCAAAAGCACCTGTGAAAGGCCTAGAGCCGGGGATGATCCATTTAAGATCGTCAAACTCAAGCTGTTTGCATACGAAAGCGCGGCAATATCTGCGGGTACGCTGTAATCGGAGGGCACAGGTACGGCGCCTTCGTCGGATGAGTACAATAAGCCATTACTAGAAGGGGTGAGGGTCAGAGGCCCCTGCTGCGGATTTTCGTCTAAAATAGGAGAGGGTGTGGGAGGCGTTTGAGTGAGGTCGAGCGACCACAAACCATACTGTACAGCTTCATGGCTACCACGATCATCAGTCAGCAGCAATGTATTATCGGCCTGCGGCCCGGAGCTGCTCATGAACGAGAAGATACGGAAACAAGGGCAATCCAGAGCCGATTGTGCATATACGACCGCGGGAGCCGCCAATGGGCCTGCGTGAATATCAATAACACCTATCCCGTCTACAGGCTCGGTGCTCCATGCAATCATCTTGCCATCATTGCTCAACGCCATTGAGGTGATTACCTGGCCAGGAAGCAGGTCTGCGATTTGAGTTGGAGTTCCGCCAAAAATATCTGTCAACCATATGCCATTGCCGCTATAGAGGATTTGACCGGAAGGCGTCAGTATAGGAGGCACGGCCTCGCTATAGATGTAGCCTTGCGTGGGTATTGCGCGAGAAAAGTTACCGGTGCTGGAAACGACGAAGAGGCCGCTTTTCTGTTCATAGAGCGCATAATAGCCGGCGGGCAATTGGAGCGGAGATAATGTTACATTATTGGGTGCAACGAAAGGGGAGGGTGTACTAGCTGTAGCATCCAGGCTTTGTGTCGGTGCAGGTGTCACCTTTTTACTACTTTGCGCGGTCGAGGTCGGGTGTGTACCGGCAACAACATTCCTGGCATCGTTCGCGTGCAAGAGACCGAGAACGAGTTGACCGGAAAATAAAAGCAGTAGCAGCCCAACGAGAATAAGCAAGGAGAGTATGCCTGCCTTTGTAAAACGCGCTCGCGCATCTGCCCGTGGTGGCGTGATGCGCGGAGGCTGGTGGCCTGGTGGATCGCTTACTTGCTGTGCCAAAACCCTTGTTTAACCCCCAGAATGAATGCTATTGAACTCGAGTATACACGAAACAATATATAGCGAGAAAGATGATCAGGCTGTCTGGTCTGCAGACGATTTTTTCTCATACGATTTTGCAATTCTGGCATGACGTTGAACGAAGGAAAGCGTTTTATCGAATACTTCTTCGCGATCGTAGTCCTTCATAATCACATGATACGAGCGATGAAGCGTGACAAGATGCTTTTCACGTGAGCCGATAAGCCGGTAAATCTCCCTTCCATCGCGGGCAGGGACGACATGGTCGTGAATCGAAGTCATGATGAGTGCCGGCACTGTGATTTGCGGCAGTTCTGCACGCAATTGCGGTAGAAATTGCAACATGCTCTCTATCGGTCGCATAGGCATCCAGTTATATACGTCGCGTATATAACGGCGTCGAGCCTCCGGGTCATGCACATCTTCGCGTATGGTTGGTACCAGCGGGATAACATATTTGGCGAAGCTAATGGCGGGCTTTAACCATGGATGTATATGCAGCGGAGCGCACATTGACACAACACCGGCTACTTCCTCGTGAGCGGCTATATGCAAGATAAGCGCGCCACCTAGCGAGTGTCCAACCAGAAACACAACATCACAGCGCTCTTTGAGCAGGCTCAGTTCGTGGCGCACTGCCTGCGCCCAATCTTCCCAGCCGACAGAAAAGAGTGCCTGCACGCGCTGACCATGCCCCGGCAAAAGCATATTTACTGTGATGATGTCGTGAGCATTGAGAATACTTTGCAGTTCGGCCATATCGTCCCTGCTGCCATTAAAGCCGTGGACGAGCAGTACGCCGATTACAGGCTGCGCTGAATGGCTGTGAGAGGTGTGTAGTGGTTGGGATATTGACATGATGTTCGTTATCCTTATAAAGCAAAATAGAGCCGGATTTCTAGCGTATTGCTTACTGTGTATTAATACGTTCGGGCAAGCGGTTGGGTTACGGAACATGCTCTAGTGAACCCCTTAGTAAGAGGACCACACGCATAAGCATGCCGCTCCTACTTCCTCATCGTTTTGGGCCCTTCAATCCCAAATTGTTCGCGATCAAGGCACCGACACGCCGTTTGGGAAGAAGTCGAGGGATGATCCAATTGAAGAGTGGGCGCGGCACGACAGCATACCCGTACCGAACAAGGGGATGAGGAGTTGTCAGAGCTTGCCAGACGATCTCTCCGAGGTGTTCAGGTGAATACCCTTTGCGCCCCCCCTCGATCATGTACTTGCGATAGGCCTCTACAGCTTGAGCATATTCCGTGTCCCGATAAGCAGAGATATCAATCTGTTCTGCTTTGTCCCAAATCGCAGTGGCAACTGCTCCTGGTCCAATCACAATGACATCGATGCCATGAACCATCAATTCTATGCGCAGGCTGTCTGAGAACCCCTCCATGCCGAACTTAGAGGCATGATACGCGCCAAGAAAGGGACCTGCTAGCTTTCCACCAATGGAACTGATGTTGATAATACGACCAGGACGGCCTCTTCGTCGATGATCGGCTCCCAGCAGATCGACAAACGCCTGGGTGACGATCAAGGGACCGACAAGGTTCACCTCTAGTTGCTGACGATACTCGCTAATGGGCTGATAGATGAGTGGAGCGGGAACAGCGATCCCGGCATTGTTGACTAAACCAGACAGGGTTTGACCTTGCAAACGATCAGCAACGACAGCAGCAGCCTGCCGAACTGCCTGCTCGTCAGTGATATCGAAGAGCAGTGGGGTAAAAGCCTCTCCCCATTCGGCGCTGAGCCGATCAGCGTCTTCCTGCTTACGAACACTGCCAAAGACATGAAACCCATGCTGGACCAGGACTTTGGCGGTTCCCCTCCCAATGCCAGAGGAAACGCCGGTGACCACAACCGATGGCATGACAAAAGTCTCCTCAAGATGAACAGAGGTGGAAAAGGGTACGCAGACCCCCTGAACACACTCGTGCAAGAACAGGTAGACGATGAAGATATACACTGTATACTTTCATCGTCTACAGTGTATATCTTCCATTTTTCTTTGTCAAGAGCTATACTAGAGGCGTATGCCTTATCCAGCAAAAACTAATGCTCAAACCATCCTGGCAGCAGCGATTGAGCATCTTGAACAGTATGGGGAAGCAGCCCTTTCTATGCGCGAGGTAGCCAGTCGCTTAGGGCTCTCTCCTCGTGCCCTCTACCGGTATTATACTGATCGGGCTGCATTAGAAGCGGCGATTGCAGAAGAAGGATGTGGTCGCCTTCGTGCGGCTCTTGTCGATGCCGTGGGCGTGCAGGTGGGAAAGGATGCACTTCGCGCGGGTGCGACCGCCTATCTGGCCTTTGCACAAGCTCATCCTGCGTGGTATGCCCTCCTCATGAGCGTTCACGAGCAAACGCCGGGGCTGTTGCAGGCAGAGCATGCGCTGTGGATCTTTGTTGTGGAGCTTGTTGAGAAGACGGTAGGACAAGAAAGAGCAGCGAGTGCTGCCGTCGCCTTGTGGGCGTTCCTGCATGGTTTCATTCAACTCGAAAGCGCTGCTATGCTCGGTGAGCAGAAACCCAGGAGCGGTTTCCAGGTAGGTTTAGAAGTCTTCCTTTCTGGCCTGACTTCTCTAACCAAACCAAATTGGACTGACTACTAGCTACAAGTACCGGTGGGTTGGGCAGATGCTGAACTGACAGCGTTGGGACTGGTCGAGGCTATCGACACAGCGCGCGGGAACCCTGTGAAGCGGCCCAGTTTACCGGTGAGTGTGACGGAGACTGATTTTACTGTTTCTGTTGGCGCAAAGGCGACACTGGTCGCGGGATGGGAGTCTCCATAACTCCACACGAGTTGAACGGCACCGGCATTGCTATCAGGTGCGATGGTAACTGTGGCGGTATAGATGACGTTGATGGTCGTGCCACAGGCGATATTTGAAATCGAGGCGGGATTCGTAGAAATGGAGAGGTGGACGACCTGGAATGGGCCGGGAAGCCTGCAGACGCCGGTGAGTCCGACGGTGGAGGAGGTGATGGAACTGCCCGAATTTCCGACTGCGATCAAGCCTGAGACAGCGGATGGCGAGCCAAGCTGAATTACAACACCGCTGAGAGTGTACGCTACCGTTTTGGTGGTCTGTCCAGGGGTGAAAGTCACACTGCCGGATATATTTGTGTGATTGATGCTCCATGTATACGGTACTTGCCCGCCAAGGTTTCCGCTATTCGATGTAATGGTTGCAGTAAACACTAGATTGGTTGAGGCGCCACAGGCGATATTGGAGATGTTGCTGGGGCTAACACCTATCACCACACCTGTTATGTGCAGCGGTGCGAGGGCTGCTGAGGGTGTGGGAGAGGAGAGTGCTGGAGAGGACGATGGAGTTGGAGATATGATTGTTGTAAAGGTGTCGGCAGCGCCATTATTTGAATTTGAACCACCACATGCCACTACCCCTAAGACAATCAGCCAGGTAAAACTTATTATTATTGTCATACGCTTAAACATACCCACACTCCTTACAAGGGACGATTATTCGCATATACCACAGAAGATTGGAAAGCCTACGAGTAGGCATCATTCGAGGTCTATATTACCATAACTAAATCGTTGCTCTGCTCTATAGTGGACTTCTTGGCTACGAACATCCCACGCATTTCCCGCTCGATCCACCAGGCCCCCGGTTTGTTTTTCGTTCGAGAGCGGGCGCGCTCCGCGCATCATCGAGAAAGAGCGTGCGTAGGGCTTCGACGGGCACCTCAGTTAGCGCTGCCAAAAAGCGCGAGAGGGTCGAACGGGCTGGCAACCGGTCACGCTCAAACAAGGCCATGAAAGGGACTGCGAAGGGGTGCACTCTCTGGTAGAAGGTTTCCAAGGTGCGCTCCCCACTGATGGCATAGCGCGATCTGGACCGCGAGAAAGTCAAGGACCTCATAGTACCCGAAGCGTCGCCGTGCAAAGCGCACCTGCTCACAGATGGCCGAAAGGACACCCTGCCTGCGAAGATGCTCAACGATCAGCACCACTTCGCCAAACCAGAGAGGCACGGCAGGGCTCGACTCTAGAGCAGCCTGGATGGTGACAGATGTTTGGGTAATATTCCTCATGGAGTCCCGGTTTACTCCTGCCATGCGCACTCATTCGAGACTTTCACACAGAAGATTCCTTTGTCCCTCTCATGCTCTTCCTGTTTACTCTGCCTTCTCGGTATTCTGTCCTCCGATACTTGGCACTACTTCATAGAGGAGGGGCTGCCACCTTCTTAGTGTATAGATCAGCGTCCATAACCGGCTCCAGAACGTCGGTTTGAGAACCCTCGCGGATACATCTGCTGTCTCCGTGCCTTCCAAACGGCGGGCAATGCCTTCAACAGTTGAACCTATCACCTTCCTTCTCATCTTCGTATAAGAGGCAAGCGTCACGCGTGGATTGTTGGCGAGACGTTTCACCTTGCCGGTGGTTGACCAGGTGGTAAAGTAGGCTTTCCCTTCTGCAAGCCTGATACCGACCGGGGTATCCACGCCTTGACCGTTGCGGCGAAATGTCGTGAGCAGTGCGACATTGGAGGTTCGCAGAACGGTGAATGCATCCTGTTCTGTATAGGGTAGCTGCGTATTACTCATCACTCTCTGGTCCTTGCTTCAAGCCTCTGCTTGTACGTCTATCCCAATGTTGTCTGGACGTGAAGTTTCGGCAGGCTGCCTCTTGCGCAGAAGTCGCAGCGCGAGGAGCATGATCCAACCGAAGCCGCTGATGATCGAGATACGCTGGAGCAGCCCGCCTGGCGCATCTGGCAGGAGTCCGTTCATATCGAGAGTCGTGACCACAGACGTTAGGATATAGAACACAGCCACCACCACACCTGTGATACGGGAGTAGAGTCCCCAGCCCTTCCAATCGGCATCGCCCACAAAGCGCTGTCCCACCACAAAGCAGAGTGCAGACAGACAGCCAAAGAAGATGGTGGCGGCCAGAGCATGAATCAATCCATGCAGACTGTAGGTAGGAGCTACACCTGGGGGATAGCCGAGAGCCGGGCTAATCGGGAAGATGGCTGCAATGATGAGGAGCACGCCGCAGAGCAGGGTCAATCCGGGTCCCCAGACCGAGCCTTTCCCCGACCGCAACGCTCGTTTGAGCCCGAAAGCAAAGCAAAGCAGGAACAATCCGCAGATGAAGATGTTGATGTTGTTCATCCACCCCTGCGCACCCAGACTGAGTTGACTCACCGCATGGCGCCAAGGGCTGTAGCCCCGACGGGTGGCACCCTCGATGAGAAACACGACGACGAAGAGCAGCGGCCTAATCACACCGCATGCTAGGAAGGATTGAGTCGAAAGTCGTTGCTGCATAGATCGCTCCCAACAGGAAATGACGAGGGCGCAGAGCCCCCGTGTCATCCTGCCCTGTGATAGAATAGACTAGACGAAACTAATATCTAGGATTATCTAGATATTAGTTTTCCCTAAGTATATACGAGGAGGATAACGATGTCAAGTCATCAGTCGCACCGGAAGCGTCTCATTGAAGCGGTGCTTCAGGCGAGTCGCGAAAGTAGCACTATGGCCATCTTTTTCCACGCCAGTATGGCTGAGCGCGTGGGACTAGGAACGACCGAAGAGAAGACGCTCTCTCTGCTCAGTCAGCTAGGCCCCCTCACGGCTGGTGAGATTGCGTCTCACACCGGCTTGACAACCCCTTCGGTCACGGGTTTGCTTGACCGACTAGAAAGCAAAGGGATGGTGCAACGAGTACGTGACCCCCATGACCGTCGCCGGGTCATTGTGGAACCAAACCAGGAACGGCTTGCGGAGCTTGATCAGTCGTTTCACTCCTTGCAAGAGACCTTTCGGGAGTTGCTCGAAATCTACAGCGACGAGCAACTTGCAACGATCGCGGATTTTCTCACGCGAGCGGCCCACCGTTCCCAGGAGTTCATTGCTGCTCAGCAGGGGAAGCAGGAAGAGAGACGTTAAATCAGCCCCACCAGATACTCAATCAGGGTTTTACGCCAGTCGGAGGTGCTCATCAAAAGAGAGAAATGGGTAGCTCCTCGCTCGGCGCAAGCACGCATATCTTACGAAGATGAGCCCCGCACCTTCATGGGGTAGATGCGCAAAGCCACCGAATAATCCGCGGCAAACTGTTCCGGCGAACCAAATTTGCTGGTCATCCAGTGGCGATATTTCGCCAGATAGAGCTGATGTTGATCGGCAGGAGGTTCAGAGATGCTGATCTGGGCGTGCCCGGTAAACACAATGATACCAGAACCAGTCCCGTAGCCATCAAAATGCAGCGCCACTTGGGAATTCCGACGCACAAAATCCAGGCGTTTGGCATGCGTCTGGTTATAAATCAAAAAATTGGATGCGGCCTCATCCCACCAAAACCAGATGGGTGCTGGCTGAGGCATGTCGTGCATATCCACAGTGGTAAGCCACAGGAGATACTCTTCATGCACGCGACGCCGCACACTCTTACCAAAGGGCGTGCTATCGTCTGGAAGTTGAAAGGTCATCCTCCAAAGTCCTTTCCTCGTTCATTGCTCTTGTGCCCGATGGCGCAAGAGCGAACGTCTCGTTGGGAGCAATTCCAACATCTCTTCTGGCGAAGCTCCCCACATCTGCAAGGTAGGAACAATTGAGGTGATCCACTCCTGGCTTTGTGTCAAAGCGTCGTGATAGCTCGTATAAGCTGCCTCATCCGCGAACGAAGCAAACCAGACGAAGACGTTTTCCCCTTCGCGTACTGGCAGCTCTGGAAATGTGTTCTCGCTTGGTTCGGTCACGAAGTGCCCCAAAAGGGTCGCTCCTGCCTCACGAAGCAGAGGGATCATAGTGTTTTCTAAGAAATCTACGAATCGTGGATCAACTGGTGCATCGAAAGCATAGATTGTCGCGATGATTACCCCTCCCGCCAGTTCTGGCGTACCCCTCATCGGGCGGTTTGCTGGGTCGAAGCAAAAACCAGCGGTGACACGAGCTGACCTGAGCAAGAAAACGTTGCTCACATCACTGATCGTGTCATTGGCCACAGTTCGATGAGCTTGCCAGATCGGGCTAGCGTGGTAGAAACCTTCCAACGCTGTCAGTCGCGTCTGCATATCGGGAAACCCACGCAACCAGACAAATCGATCAGGATTGGTGCGATCGCGAAATTGACCGAGTATGAACGCACCATAGTGCTCTTGCTCTTCAATGAAATGCTCATCGAATAAGGCAATGAAATCATCGCGTCTCCCTGGTTGGTGAAGATATTGACGCAATTCTATGATTGGACAACACGTCTCTTCAGCTTGCTCTGGTGTGTGTCTCGCGCTCGTGTCCAGCTCTATCGGTGTCTCAGCATTTGTCTCCTCTGACATTTCTCTCATTCCTTTCAGGGAAGGCGAGGACGAATAGTCACCTCGCTTCATCGTGATACGTGCCTGATTGACACAAGCATACCATTGAGCTATCCTTAAAACAAGAACATACAAAAAAGGTAGATACTCTCCTGGAGGAAAGTATGAGTACACGCGTGGAAGCCCGACTATTTCAGTGTCCAGTCGATGCTGGACTGGCGTTGATGGCTGGTAAGTGGAAGCCCCGTATTTTATGGAAATTGTATCGCTACCAAACCATGCGGTTTGGTCAGTTTAAACGTATGTTACCCGGTATTACCGATAAGATGCTCACTCAACAGTTACGTGAATTGGAAGCTGATGGACTGATTAAGCGGAAGGTGTATCCAGTTGTTCCGCCCAAAGTCGAGTACACGTTCTCCGCCTTTGGCAAGACGCTCGAACCGGTTATCGCAGCCATTGCGACCTGGGGGGAAACGCATGAACAGGAGATTCGATCGCACTTATAGTCGCACGATACTGCGTCGCAACAGGAACTATCTTAAGGACTATCTCGAGGCGAGATAGTATACGAATAATGATGCAGTTAACATATATATACCATATGGCTGAAGCCGCAAATTGGCCTGTGATTCAGCGGGATGGCCTGCACAGCGCCAGTACGCTCCTGAACATTGCTGGCATCATCGGACAGGACCGGGAAGGATTGGAGAAAAACCAGCGATTGACGCATACCGAGCTTCCGAACGGTGTCCAGCTTCGGGATCAGCGGCCCATGCCTCCGACGGCCCTGGCAACCTGCTTGATTGGCATATCCCCGTCCGAATGGTACGCTCTCATCAATGCCCACATCTTCTTCTGGCTCGACCCGGCGCGGCTCAATCGACAGCGTGCAGCCTGTGATCCACGCCCGCAAGTGGTATTGACAGTGGATGCGGGCAAGCTGGTAGCTGCCTATGCTGAGAGAGTCGCCTTGACTCCGATCAATACTGGGAACGCACGCCGTCGTCCGGCCAAGCGGGGAGCAGCAACCTTCGTTCCCTACGCAGCATGGGTCACATCCGCATGGGCCAGCGAAGCGGCGAGCTTAGGCATTCCGGTACGACCACCGTCGCATCCTCCTGTGGAACTGACTGTAGCTGGATCGATTCCCACTATCATGCAGTTCGTCGTCAGAGTGCAGAAATTGGCACCCGGTCAATCGTTCACGCCGCTCCATGGCTGATCTGGTGTTCTACGGGTTGCACAACAAGATGTAACCCATCAGCATTTTGGCTTGAGAACGTCTTTCATAACTCTCCTGCTTTCATAAGGCCCAGGTATTACTGATCCCTCGCCAGAAAAAAGTGCGAGCGTTGAATGGACCTGTAGAGCCATTTCAGATGAATGTGCATCTCGTTGCGCAACCCGTGGGAATATGGAACAAGAATTTGCAGGGCAAGCGGCAAGATCGCAGCAAGAAAACCTGAACAAGCGCTTGAGCACTTGAAGGCCCTGCCTGGCATCGGTGACTTTTCCGCTCAGCTCATTCTCCTGCGTGGAGCAGGAGAGCCGGATGCTCTGCCCACGCAGGAACCGAGACTGGGTCGCGCCATCGCCTTGGCTTACGGGCTGGATCATCTCCCGACAACCCAGGAGGCCAGGCAGATCGCCGAAGCCTGGCGTCCCTACCGCACCTGGGGAAGCCTGCTGCTGCGGGTGATGCTCGAAGCAGAGACGCAGGAAATTGCCAGAGGAAGGGAGAGTCCCTGAGGAAGGACCAAAGGAGATGGCAAGAAAACACTCTCGCCCTGCCATGGTGCAGCTTTTTTCATGCGCCAACTGTATCAGTTACCAGTGTCAGAAAAAGAATATGTAGGAGAAGAGAGGGAGAACTCCCTCTCCCACGCACGTGGTACAACCACATGCAGCGCTAAAGGACTGGTGAATTGAGCGTGACGTGCATAAATTTCACACTTTTGAACATCGCCTGGGGAGCCATCCTCGACCAGGGGAGCAAGGGAAAAATCCAAAAAAATACGGCGCAAACGCGCCACAGTTGCACCATATCCGATGCTATATCGATTTTTATGTAATGCTATGCAACGAGCAAGGGAAAAATCCAAAAAAATACGGCGCAAACGCGCCACAGTTGCACCATATCTCCCTGCGTGCTCACTGATTTCGCCATCAACGGTTCTACCACAAATCAGGGGCTACCCGCGTAGGGGCGGGAGTGGTGTGGAGTTGGGCGGGGATGCTTGCATCGCCCCAGGTACAAGATCACCCTGAGCCCCCGATTTGGGTGGAACCTCGCATCGTAGGGGCGTTGCTCTTTGAGGATAAAAGTGCTATAGTCCTTGCGTTACTCATATATACCACGTGGCTTCTGTTGAAGCCACCCGCGTAGCTATAGCTAAAGGAGTTTTTGTATGAAGTTTGCAACAAAGGCAATTCATGCCGGGCAAGAGCCTGATCCTTCGACAGGTGCGATCATGACTCCAATCTTCCAGACTGCAACCTATGCCCAGGCAGGGCTGGGTGAAAATAAAGGCTTTGAGTATTCGCGCACGAGTAATCCGACGCGCTCTGTGTTAGAAGCATGTATGGCAGCACTCGAAGATGGGAAGTATGGATTAGCCTTCGCTTCCGGCATGGCGGCTGAAAGCGCTATCCTGAGCTTGCTCAGTGCAGGTGATCACATCGTCTCCTGTGATGACCTGTACGGTGGCAGCTATCGAATCTTTGAGCGTGTGATGCGCCGCTATACTGTCGAGACCAGCTATGTGCCAGCCGACGATCTGGATGCTTACGAAAAGGCCATCCAGCCAAATACGAAGATGGTGTGGTTGGAGACTCCTACCAATCCACTGCTCAGACTGGTGGATATCCGGGCAATCGCAGAGATTGCGCACCGCCATAAGCTGCTGGTTGTTGTGGATAACACCTTTGCCAGTCCGTATTTTCAGCAGCCGCTGAAGCTGGGGGCGGACATTGTTGTACATAGCACGACCAAGTATATCAATGGGCATAGCGACGTGGTTGGCGGGGCACTCGTCTTGAACGATGAAGAGGCGTACGAGGCCATCAAATTCTACCAGAACGCGGCAGGCGGCGTACCCTCACCTTTCGACGCTTGGCTAATACTGCGCGGCATCAAGACGCTTGCGGTACGTATGCGGCAGCATGAGGAGAATGCGCGAGCGGTTGCCGGATTTCTGGCCGAGCATCCGCGAGTGGAGAGGGTGTATTATCCGGGGCTGGTTTCCCATCCCGATCATGAACTCGCTAAACGCCAGATGAGCGGTTTCGGCGGTATGGTTTCGTTCCAACCCAAGGGTAGTTTTGTTGATATCGCTCAAATAGTGCGGCGGTTCAAAGTGTTCGCGCTAGCTGAAAGCCTTGGCGGCGTTGAGTCGCTGGTATGCCATCCTGCTTCTATGACGCATGGCTCGATCCCTAAGGATATACGCGAATCCCGGGGCCTGACCGATACGCTGCTGCGGCTCTCGGTCGGTATCGAAGATAAAGAAGATCTGATGCGGGATTTGGAGCAGGCGTTGGGATAAAGGATAGCTTGCAGGGTGAAGGAGGAATGAACGCCTCGTTCACCCTTGCAGATAAATTGAAGTCCTATGTTACGTTTATAGCTTACGACCGATGTAATAAATGAAAGGGTTATGTGTATTCTTTTATCAACAAATCTCTATCTGAAGAATTAAGAGGCCCAATAAAAAATGTTATATTCTAGCTTTGCCCGGAGGCGGGCCAGCAAAGGCGTGCTAGCATTAACACTGGCGACGCTCATCATGCTCCTACTAAGCGCCTGTAACGGCAATCCCCAACTGCAACAGCAAGCGAGCCAGAAAAAGGCCGCTCTCGACAGCGTTATTGCGCATGCACAGAGTATTGGTGTTCCTGACTATATGTTGCAGCCGATTATTAGCCAGGAAGATCAACTGGGTAATACCAGCTCACCAGTCGGCCTGATTAACGATCAGCCGGTGAATGACTACTTCTCTAACCTGGTGCAGCGTTACGCGCTGCTAACGGTCGAAGTCAATGGTTTGATCACGCAGGCAACACAGCAGCTTGATTTCCGGGCCAGCCAGGATCTTCAGAAGCTGGAGAATGCGCTGGCTGAGCGACAGGCGCAGAATTTCATTGAGGCCAAGACTTTTGCGCATCAGCTTACCCAGTATCAAACAGCACTGGCAAAGGCTCAATACCCAAGAGATTATATTCAGATCGGTGAGAATGCCTTGAATTCCACACAAGCGCTGCATTTGATGGGCCCGGCATATTCGTCATTAACTGCTCTACAACAGGTCATTCAACAGTTGCAGGCATCGCGCCTGGATGTGACGGCACTCAACCAACAGCACCAGGACGACCTGCAGGCTTTCCGCGCTGCTACTACACCGGCAGATTTCTCACAGCTTATCGATGAGATCAACGCGCAGTTGCAAGAAACAACGGTTTACTCTACGCAGGCTATTCCATTTGTCGGCGCGGCCAAACTGAAAGAGTTCAGCGCAGAAATCAACCTGCTCAAAAAGTATGGGCAAAACTCCACACCTTTCCAGCAGCGGCTCCAGGCCGACCAGGCGGCGCTCACTCAAGCCAAAGGTATTAACGATTATCTGAAGGTTTCGGGGCAAATTGATAGCGATACCGCGTCTATCCAATTCCCGCTGGTTCAGGGTCAGGCCAATTACCTGCTCAAACAGTTCCATCAAGAAGTCACGAACTGGGGTAAGGGACATCAATACTATGACGCGTACGACGGTAACAGCTACAACCTGGACTATGAGTACGATATGCAGGGTATTGGCTCAGACGCGGATGCTGCTGTACAGTCGGCACAAACGATAGATGACTACCAGTCGGCGATCGACCAGTTGAACAATGACTTCCTACACCTGAGGGCAATGGAGGCTGACTATAACGATAAGACGCCAATGAATCAAGCGCACGCCACCGACATTAGCTTGATGAAACACTACAATGTTTATGGATCTCAAGCTGGCCAGGTGCTCGTCGTTTCGCTGATCGAACAAACGCTGCGCTTCTACAATAATGGGAAACTGGTCAGGGCGTTTTACATTGTCTCTGGACAATACCAGTTGCCTTCCCCACCCGGATTCTGGAGCATTATCCTGCGCCAACACCCAACGCAGTTCAAATCGAGCGAGCCGCCCGGGTCGGCATTCTGGTATCCACCTACGGCTATCCAATATGCGATGGAGTATCACGCTGGGGGCTACTTCTTCCACGATAGCTGGTGGAGATATAGCTATGGGCCTGGGAAAAACTTTCCACACGCTGATCCCCCTGGTACCACCCAGTATAATGATAATGGGAGTCATGGCTGCGTTAATATGAATCCTGACGATGTGGCCTGGTTGTACTCGCAGATCCCGTGGGGAACGCCGGTGATTCTTTATTGAGTGAAACATGGTCTGTCGTAGAGGCAGGATAGATTGGAAAAGATCGAACAGGCGCTCAAGCAGTATTTCGGGCATGAAACGTTCCGGGCAGGTCAACGCGAAGTCATCGAGCATGCATTATCAGGACAAGATACCTTCGTTTTGATGCCAACCGGTGGAGGAAAGTCGCTCACCTATCAACTTCCGGCCTTACTGATGCCTGGACTTACCGTCGTGATCTCGCCACTAATCGCGCTGATGCATGACCAGGTAGACCGCCTGAGAGCCAATGGCATCGCAGCAACGTTCGTCAACAGTACTCTGAGTTTCGACGAACGAGCCAGGCGGGAAAAGGCAGCATTGAATGGCGGGCTGAAGTTGCTCTATGTAGCTCCAGAGCGCCTTGTGAGTGGGAATTTCCTACCTCTACTGGACCAGGTCGAGCAAACCGTGGGCCTGTCGCTACTGGCAGTGGACGAGGCGCACTGCGTAAGCGAATGGGGACACGATTTTCGCCCAGAGTACCGGCAGTTGGGCCAGTTACGTACCCGCTATCCACACGTACCGGCGATGGCTCTGACCGCGACAGCCACCGAACGAGTTCGCCAGGATATCCTGGCACAATTGCGGCTGCGCCATCCTCATATTCACATCGCCAGTTTCAACCGGCCTAACCTCTACTATGAAGTTCGACAGAAGCACCAGGGTTCGTACGGGGAGTTAGTGCAATTGCTGGGCGAACAGCCTGGCGCGCCCGTGATTATCTATTGCCAGAGCCGCAAAAGCGTCGATGATCTCAGCGAAGCCTTGAAACACAATGGTATTCGTGCATTACCCTACCACGCGGGTTTGACCAACGAGCAACGAAACGAGCACCAGGCGCGCTTCATTCGTGATGACGTGCCAGTACTGGTGGCAACCATTGCCTTCGGCATGGGCATAAGCAAGCCGGATGTGCGCGCAGTCATCCATTACGACCTGCCGCGCAGCCTTGAGAGCTATTACCAGGAGTCTGGCCGTGCAGGACGAGACGGTCAGGCCGCGCAATGTATCATCTTTTTTAGCCACGGTGATCGAGCCAAAGTTGAGTATCTGATCGCGCAAAAACCAGACGAGCAGGAACAACGCATCGCCCGCCAGCAACTTCAACAGGTCGTAGCTTATGGAGAAAGCAGCACCTGTCGCCGTCGCGTCCTGCTGGCCTACTTTGGTGAGACGCTGCAAAACCAGAATTGTGGCAACTGTGACAATTGCCTGCGCCCAGATACCACGATGGAAGATCGCACCATCGATGCTATAAGATTCTTATTCTGTGTCGCAAAAACAGGACAAAGTTTTGGCATGCGCCAGGTCATCGACGTATTGCGAGGAGCAAACACCGAGAAAATACGCACTTATCGCCATGACCAATTGCCGATCTATGGCATTGGGAAGGGATTGAGTACAGACGAATGGCTGCGCCTTGGTCGCGCTCTATTACACCAGGGACTGCTGGACGAGACAGCCGATGGTTATCGAATCCTCAAACTGAATCCACTTTCCTGGGAGGTTCTGGGGAAAAAGCGCTCGGTCGAGATTACCACACTTGTTAAACCTGTACAAAATGGAGAGAAACACCCGGCAAAGACTGTCGACGCACCTATCCTGGCAGCAGGAGAAGAGGAGTTATTCCAGCACCTGCGTGCGCTGCGTAAACGGATCGCCGATGAGCAGGGTCTGCCGCCATACGTTGTCTTCCACGATCTAAGTCTACGGGCGATGGCACAGCAGCGTCCACAAAGTCGCTCCCAATTCGCCCAGATTCCAGGTGTTGGCAGCAACAAACTGGCGACCTATTTTACGACTTTTACAGACGAGATAAGGGAGTATTGTATGACGTATAACCTGAGTATGGGTATGGAATCACAAACGATGCCGAATCTTGCTCCACCTGTTAATAGCAGCGTTACACGTCAACTGACCCTTGCACTGTACCGGCAGGGTCTAAGTGTCGAAGAGATAGCCAGGCAGCGTAATCTGACGCCAGGAACTGTTATGAGTCATCTCACCGAACTCATCGGAGCAGGCGAGGCTATTGATGTTGAAGAATTGATTCAACCTGAGCATTATGAGGTGATAGCAGACGCACTGCAACGAGCGGGGGACGATACTCTCAGACCAGTCAAGGACTTTTTAGGGGATGAGTATTCCTACGAGGAAATCAGGCTTGTGAGGGCGTGGATGCGGCAATCGCGGTAAAAACTTTACTGAAGCCCTGAATCGACCTCTACGACGTTTGACATGCTTATTGCAATTCTGTTATAATCCAGGGGCACTCGATCCGACGATCTGTCGGCTTTTTTGTAGCTTAGCCCACCCGTGTGAAAGGGCTGATGTTTCGGGGAGGAATAGTACTTAGATGCCCAATAATGCCTCTGCGAAGAAACGCATGCGCCAGGAGCAGAAGCGCCGCTTGCACAATCGCAGTATTAAATCACTCGTTAAAACGCAGGTAACCAAGGCTCGCCAGGCCATAACCGCAGAGGATGCGGATGCTGAAGCGTCTGTACGTGCCGCTGTGAGCGAACTGGATCGCGCCGCTAAAAAAGGTGTTATTCATCGGAATAATGCTGCTCGCCGCAAATCGCGCCTGATGAAGCAGCTTAACGCAACGAAATAGGTTCTGGCGCCAGGCGCTTTGCTGCCACTGCATTACTACGGGCTGAGCACGGCGCACATAGGAGATTGTAGGAGATGGCTGATAAACAAGTTGTAACCAAGCCTGCCGGACGGGCGCTGTTGTTCGCAGTTGAGAACGCCCAGTTACGTCATGATATACCGGAGATCAGGTCAGGCGATACCGTGCGCCTGCAAGTGAAAGTTGTTGAAGGAAACCGCGAACGCTTACAGCCTTTCGAGGGCGTGGTAATGCGCCTGCGGGGCGGCGGCGTTAACCGCAATTTTACGGTACGCCGTATCACACATGGGGTTGGCGTCGAGCGTACATTCCTGCTCCATTCCCCGCGCCTTGAGAAGATCGAGGTGTTACGCCATGCCCGTGTACGCCGCAAGCAACTGTACTACCTGCGCGGCTTGACCGGCAAGGCTGCACGCCTGAAAGAAGTTCGCCCAATGACGAGCAAAGAGGCAGCCGCAAAAGAAGCTGCCAAGGCGGCTAAAGTTGCGAGCGTAACAGCAGTTGATGATACCAGCAACATCGAAAGCACAGAAGAATAGTAAGCAAGCACCAACCCTGGAGGAAGAGATGGCCCTGCTCAGTCAGGGCTATTCCTTTATTGCAGGACTTGATGAAGCAGGGCGCGGCTCGCTTGCCGGCCCTGTAGTGGCTGCTGCTGTCATTTTACCGCTCTCCGATGACTGTTCGATGTGCCTGGCAGGTGTGCGCGATTCGAAGCAGTTGACGGCACAGGCACGCGAGCAACTCTACGAGGTTATCATCCAATATGCCCTGGCGGTAGGGGTTGGCATCGGGCCGGTCGAACTGATTGATGAGCGTAATATTTTGCAGGCTACAAAATACGCCATGCGCGCTGCGCTTGCGCAACTGGCGATTCCACCGCAGGCACTGCTGCTCGACGCAATAAATTTGCCCGGCATTGCACTTCCACAGCGCTCGATTATCAAGGGCGATATGCTGTGCCTTTCTATTGCAGCAGCTTCGATCATTGCCAAAGTTACTCGTGACGGTATCATGATCCAACTGCACGAGCAATATCCCGCTTACGGATTTGCCCAACATAAGGGCTACGGCACCGAAGCCCACCTGGTTGCCTTACACCGGCATGGTGCCAGTCCCCACCATCGTAGAAGTTTTGCGCCAGTGCGAGAGCTGTTCGGCCTTTTCCACATGGAGGGTCCGAACAGTTCTGAATTGACAATGGATATTACTGCGCCACCGGAATATCCTGGCTGATATTACCAAAATCAAATGCACACAATGGACCGACATTGGCGACATAGACGGGTGAGCCATCATTTTGCTTGAAGTAGGATTAGAAGCTAGCTATTGACATTTCTCTTTTTCCATGTTATAAAATGAATGACGTTCATTCAGGATCGAAGTTATATGACGGCAACAACACGAGAAGATACACGTTCGAAAAGGCAGGCGATCATAGAGGCAGCACGCGAGATTTTTGCAAAGCAGGGATATGAAGATACTTCTATTGCTGATATCGCGGCAGCGGCGGGTGTTGCTGTGGGCACCGTTTACCTGTACTTTCACAATAAACGTGATATCTATACAAGCGCTTCACTTGATTGGGTAATATCAATAGCGGCGGTATTCCAGGACCCTGCGATTGCTAGCTTGCCGGTTGAGCAGGTGCCACGCGCCATGATTGAAGCCTCATTTCGTATCTGCCGTGAAAATAGCGAACTAATGCCGCTATTTCAAGTAGATATTCAATCTACAGAGGAGATCCGGCAACATAAAGCTGCTGATGAATTGATTACGAAGGTCATCGTCGATTTCTTTCGTCAGGCAATTGCGCAGGGTCAACTCGCGCCATTCGACACGGAGATGTATGCAGAGATCCTGTTTGGACTGGTTCACTCTGTACTGTATACCTGTTTCTGTGTCGAAGGCGGTGAGCGCGAAGAACTCTATCGAGAACGCACTATCGAAATCATTGATCGTTTATTCTTTGGCCCGCCGTTACGCGCGGGCAAGCAAGAAAAAACAGATAGCGTTGAAGATCGCGTAAAAAGCGACGGATAATCCCATTTCGAGCGTAAAATTGTGCTTTCATGTGCGAATATGAATGAAGCTCACTCAGTACAACTTTAAGAGGCGGCTGTCGTAATATATCTTCAGATGAGTGAAGTTCATTCATTAAGAGGAGGGCTTATAGACACCATGACGCAAGAGATGCTAGCTCAA
>Ga0209180_10000158_pt1 | contig 30292 bp, 20 predicted proteins | sample CZO8metaG_3_FD_188355 | JGI IMG/M metagenome (GOLD analysis project Ga0209180, IMG submission 188355) | Vadose zone soil microbial communities from the Eel River Critical Zone Observatory, Northern California, USA - CZOApr15con2H2.8 metaG... | ecosystem: Environmental > Terrestrial > Soil >...
GCCGAGGGAAGAAAACAGCCAGAGCCGGACGCTGTTTTCGAAGAAAGCGGGAAAATCCTGGACACCTTCTCGTAGTCCAGTAAAATTTCAGACATGGACCGTCCGTTGTTGGTGAGTACTCGAAGAGATTTTCTTACCGAAGCAAGAGCGAGAGGGGGCAATTCCGGAATTCGTGGGGACTCTTGAGCTCCCACAGCGCAGCAAGTGAGGATCAGCGTTTGACAAAAGATCAAGCATAGCCCTTCCGCATGGGTCTCTCTCCACACCAGACCGGGATGCTAGCACCGCTTGAAAACACTGGTCACCGTTGTTGGCTCGCAGAAACTGCAATCGAGAAACCAAGCAGGTTCATCAGACCTGCAGATCGTGAAGGTAGGGAACGCTGGCTTTCATCATTTCCAGGTTCATTTCGACGAAGTAATTCCTTATGCCACCCGTTTTCGCCGCGGTAAAGATTTTCTTCCAATCCAGAGTGTCCTGTCCCACCGGCATCACTTTCTTGGCTGCCGCCGACCAGCCTTGTACGTGCATTGAAATGAAGCGGCCAGGGTACTTCGTGAAATACTCTGCGGCGTCGTAGCCGCGGCTGATTGTGGAGACCTGGAACTGGAACTTGACCAGCTTCGGATCGAGAAGGTCCAGCAATAAGTCATAAGTCCGCTTGCCGTCAACCATCGAGAGCTCAAAGTCCTCATTGTGAAGGCCCTGCTGGATACCAGCCTTGGCCGACTGTTCGCCCATTTTGTTATATTCGTCGGCCGCTCGCTTCACATCATCCATAGTCGGTTTGCCGGGCCCGTCGAGGCTTGGCACGATCATTTGCGTCAGGCCGACATCTTTCGCCCAGGCAATTCGGCCCTCCTGATTCTCCCTGAGTTCCTTTATACCGAAGTGAGAGCTTACACATGTGATATCTGCATCACCCAGAATTCTCCGGAGCTCAGTTCCCGTGTGTTTGGCGAGGCCGGCGAAGCCCGAATCTGCGTAACCTACGGGCGAGCACAGCTCAATCGTCTGAAATCCGGCCTCGGCAAGCTGCTTGATCGTGCCGGGAAAGTCTTTTGCGATCATTGCCCTGACGGGCCACGTCTGACATCCAATTGGCATGCTAAGCGGGTTAGCGCGAAGCTCCAGCGCACCTGCGGAAAGAAAGCCGGCCGCGGCGGCGTGCGTCGCCGCATTTTTAAGAAACTCTCTTCTCGAAATCGCGGGCATTGACACCCCCTTAGCCGCTGAAACTTGCTATTACATGGTACTCGCTAGAGTTCCCATCCGCGGCGGCGCTCCGGGCGGATGAACTTCTGTGCGGAATCCGAGTTAAGGACCTTCAGATTGGGGCGATCCCAATTAAGTTTTTGTCCCAACCGAGTCGCGACATTTCCCAGGAGCACCGTCTCGGTGACGAGGCCCGAAAATTCGAAATTTCCACCGGGCTTAACTTTGTCTCCCTTGCAAGCATCGAGCCATTCCCGTTCGTTGCCAGGTGACCTTGACAATGTTTTTGGCGGCTGTTTATAGCTATTCATTTTCGATTCGGGAATAAGCCTTGGACGTGCACCATTAAATGCGCAGAGAATTTTGCCACGATCTCCCACGAAAAGGAGCCCTTCTTCATTATCTTTGCCGTCCCCCTTCAGAGGACGGTCTTCTTCCAGTTCCTCTGGGCGCGGCGGCTTTAGACCACCGTCATACCAGGTGAATTTCACGGGCGGCATGTCGCCACGGGCCGGGAAGTTGTAATGGATGACCGAGGCCAGCGGGTATGTCTCTTCGTAGCGCTCGCTGGAGCTCGCTTCCACACTCACGGGAGCCTCCAGCTTCAAAACACGAAAGATTGTGTCGAAACTGTACGAACCCATGTCACCCAGAGCGCCGCAACCGAAGTCGCTCCACCCGCGCCAAACGAAGGGCAAGTACGCGTGGTTGAAAGAACGTTCTGGCGCCGGGCCGAGCCAGAGGTCCCAATCTAAACCTTCGGGCACCGCTTCGGTTTCTTTTGGGCGTTCGACACCTTGGGGCCAAAAAGGACGGCTCGACCAGTTCATAACCTCCCGCACCGGTCCAATAGCGCCGTCCCAAATCCATTCACATAGCAAGCGAGTGGATTCGGACGCCTGGTTGCCAACTGCAATCTGAGTTGCCACGCCAGAATCCCGAGCGATTTCGGCTAGGCGCCGAGCCTCGTAGATGGTGTGCGTCAAAGGCTTCTGGCAAAAGACATGTTTGCGCTTCTTCATCGCCGCAGCGGACACAGCCGCATGCAGGTGGTCCGTGGTACACACAATAACGGCGTCGAGGTCCTTCTGCTTCTCAAGTAACTCGCGGAAGTCACTGTATGCCGAACAGCCACGATACTGGCCGGGGCGCTGCTGCGTGCCGTAGTACGCGTCTACGATTTTCTGACAAGGTTCGCGGCCTGCAACGCCGCTCGTGACGCGAAGAGAATGGGTCAACTGAATGGGTTGGTCGGGACTGAGCCAATCCCAGCCGCTATCGACACCGAGCAACTTGCGGACGGAATTGCAGAACTCGTGTGTGTCCCATTGTGGGTGATTCGCACTGACTTTATTGGGGTCGCAGACAGCCACACCCTGTACGTCGGGTTCCCGCAAAAAGCGAAGCATGACGCGCAAGCCCTGGGAGCCGACGCCGATGAAAGCAGTATTGACCCTGTCGCTGGGCGGAACATACCCTGCGCCACCCAACACCCGACGCGGAACGATCGAAAGACCAATCGCCCCTGCCACGGTTTGCCCTAAGAATTTGCGCCGCGAAACCGAGCCCTCTAAAAAGCTGTGAGACCGAAGCCGATTCTTCACTGTTGCCCCCAACCACAGCTCACAGATACCGCATGATTTTGGCCGCTGTTCGCATTCAGAGACGATTTACCACAGTCTTGACCAACCTGGATACTGTAAACGAACCAGAGGTCTGCATGTGCGAAAGTTGGTAGTTCCACTGCTCGCGGCTGGTCGCGAGCGGATGACGGCGCATCCGGAAGTCAGCCAGACTCCAGTTTCCGGATGGGCGACCACAGAGACTTGTCCTTCCCGTTGAGGTCCGTTCCGGCATGTGCCGGAATCTTCGACCGCCTCGCGATTTCGATCTTCGACTCCGCCAGTGCAGGTCTGCGGGCTCAGACGCCCGCAAATTGGTTGAAGTTCTAATGCATTCGCCCGGACCATTCTGCTCCAGAACTTAATTCATAACAATTTGATGAAGTTCCCTTCGGGATATAAGAAGGAAGATTAAATGGCCCCAGGTCTTCCCACTCGGTGGGATAAATTCCGGCTTGAGCTACAACTACTCGCCGTAGGGAACCCAGATGTTTTTCACTTGGACGGCATGATCGAGGAACCAGCGGCCTTCACCCTGTTTCACATTAAACCAATCGATGGCGCGTCCTTCGTTGGAGAACACCTGTTTCAGATTTCCCACCGACAGCAATTTTACCGCCGCAGCGCTGGCTTCATCCGTGAAGCACCAGATCGCGTCGACATCGTCGTGTTCGGCGAGGGTCTTCATCAATTCCGCGGTGCGGCCGGTGACAATGTTCACCACGCCTTCCGGCAGATCGCTGGTTTCGAAAACTTGATACAGGTCGCCGGTAATCAATGGATATTTTTCCGACGGAATGGCGATGACGGTATTTCCGGCCGATATGGCAGGCATTACGAGAGAGAGGAATCCGAGCAGCGGGGTGTCAGCAGGACAGATAACGCCCACCGTTCCGACTGGTTCTTTCATGGCCAGCGCTACGTTGCGGAATGGCGGGTTATGCACCGCGCCGTCGTACTTATCGGCCCAGGCGGCGTAGGAAAAAATGCGCTCAATGCCGAGGCGGAGTTCCGCCTCGGCCTGTTTCCTTCCAACCACTGCGGACAGGCGACCGGCGATTTCCTCACGGCGCTGGGAAAGATTCTCCGCGATGTAATAGAGCACTTGCGCGCGATTGTGTGCCGTTGCTTTGCCCCAGCCTTCGGCTTTGCGCGCGGCTTCGACGGCGTTTCGAATGTCCTTGCGATTGCCCAGCGGCGCTTCTCCAAGCAAGCTGCCATCCGCCCCGCGCACTTCGATGCTGTAGCCTGAATCCGGCCGTGCCTGCTTGCCGCCGATGTAGAGCTTGACGGTGCGGTCTATCGGGGGAGCCGCGAAGTCCGCCGGCTGCTCCGGTGGCTGGTCGAGCGCGAGCGGTTTTGCATGAACCGGCGGGGCCTGCTTAAACCATGCAGGCTCGAGATACTCGCGCAGGCCTTCGCGGCCTCCCTCGCGGCCAAAGCCGCTTTCGCGGTAGCCACCAAACCCGCAGGCGGCGTCGAACAGATTCGTGCAATTGACCCACACGACGCCGGCTTTCAGTTGTGCGGCGACGTGCAGCGACACATTGATGCTTTCGCTCCACACGCAAGCGGCCAGGCCGTAAACGGTATTGTTGGCGAGTTCGACCGCCTCACGTGGCGTGCGGAAGGTCATCGCCGCAAGAACGGGACCGAAAATCTCCTGCTGAGCGACTACAGAACTTGGATGAACGTTGCTAAGCAACGTCGGCGGAAAATACAGTCCACGTGCCGGCACTGGAATCGAGGGTTGCCAGCACGTCGCGCCTTCGGCGACTCCCTGATCCACGAGCCGCTGGATGCGTTCGAGCTGCACGCGCGCGACGATCGCTCCGATGTCGATGGCCTTATCGAGCGGCGGGCCGATACGCAGCGTGTTCATGCGGTCCTGAATCTTGCCGATCAACTTCTCCGCGATGCTTTCCTGCATCAGCAAGCGCGAACCGGCACAGCAAACCTGCCCCTGGTTGAACCAGATGCCGTCGACGAGACCTTCCACTGCGCTGTCGAGATCCGCGTCCTCAAAAATGATGAAAGGGGACTTGCCACCAAGTTCGAGAGAGAGTTTTTTGTGACTCTGCGCCGTCGCTCTTCGAATCGCGCGCCCGACTTCGGTCGAACCCGTGAAAGCGACTTTGTCGACGTCGGGATGCTTTACCAGCGCCTCGCCGGTTGATCCCTCGCCAGTGACGATGTTTACGACGCCCGCGGGGAGACCAACTTCCCGGCAGATCTGCGCGAAAGCGAGCGCCGTAAGTGGCGTGAATTCCGCGGGCTTCAGGACCACCGTGTTTCCCGTCGCGAGCGCCGGCGCAATTTTCCAGGCCAGCATGAGTAAGGGAAAATTCCACGGAATAATCTGCCCGACGACCCCGCAAGCGGTATATTCCGGAAATTCCTGCTCGAGCAACTGGGCCCAGCCGGCATGGTGATAAAAGTGCCGCGCCACCAGAGGAATGTCGATGTCCCGGCTTTCTCGAATGGGCTTGCCGTTGTCGAGCGTTTCGAGAACCGCGAGCCAGCGCGAATGTTTCTGCACCTGCCGCGCCAGTGCGTAGAGGTAGCGCGCGCGCGCATGCGGAGTGAGAGACTGCCATGCTGGCAGAGCGGCGCGCGCAGCTTTCACGGCACCGTCAACATCCGCCGCCGATCCCTGTGCCACAGTTGCGAGTTTTTCGCCCGTGGAAGGATCCGTGGTCTCGAAGTAAGTTCCTGCCGCGGGCGCCTGCCAAGTGCCGTTGATGAAATGTCCGAAGCGCCTGCCATGCCGATCCAGCCATGCCAAAGCCTCCCGGGGATCTTCCGGCGCGGGGCCGTATTCCATGGTCATGAATTTTTCGACGATGCTCATTCGCTTCTTCTCAATTTTTTCCGCATCGAACGAAGGCTCTAGCTTATGCAATCGGATGACGATAATCGGCCGAATACCGCCCGGTAGCGTGGTGATCAAGCTGCCGCTCGATATCCGCGAGCATGCCGCTGGCGCCAAACCGGAATAACTCCGCTTTCATCCAGGACACGCCTAGCTCTTCTTTCATCAAAGCCAGCCATTCGAGCGACTGCTTGGCCGTTCGAATCCCGCCCGCCGGCTTGAAGCCCACCGCCATTCCGGTTTGCTGGGCGTACTCGCAAATGGCCCGCGTCATGACCAGGCTGACCGGGAGCGTCGCGTTGACCGCTTCCTTGCCGGTGGAAGTTTTGATGAAGTCCGCTCCAGCCATCATGGCGACCACGCTGCCGCGCGCCACGTTTCGCAGCGTCAGCAAATCTCCCGTGCCGAGGATTACCTTCAAATGCGCCGGCCCGCAGGCGTTTTTGAACATGCCGATTTCGTCGTAAAGCGCCTGCCATTTTCCGCCGAATACGTGCGCACGCGTAATGACCACATCGATTTCGTCTGCGCCGGCTTCGACGGAGCGCCGGATTTCAGCGACACGTTCTTCCAGCGGAGAAAGGCCGGCGGGGAAACCTGTTGACACCGCCGCAACATGAATGCCGCTGCCTTCCACGGCACGCCGCGCGGTTTCGACGAAGTGGTGATAAACACAAACAGCCGCAACCTTGATGTTGAGGCTTTCGACGCCCAGTTTCTGCACGAGTTCCTGCTGCAGCGGCTGACGCGCCTTTGCGCACAAGCGGCGAACGCGCTCGTCGGTATCGTCGCCCGAGAGTGTGGTGAGATCCATGCAGGTGATGGCTCTCAGCAGCCACGCTGCCTGCGACTCTTTTTTCACCGTGCGGCGCGTGACAAGGGTTTGGGCGCGACGCTCGGCGGCGCTGGTGTTGACGCGCACCGCGTCCACCCAATCTAAATTCAGCGGGATGCCACGGTTCGGCTGCAGGTCTCGCCCGGCATAATTTGCGATAGCCGTGTCGGCGGGCGAAATCGCGCCTCGCAATGCGGGCCGATCCAGGCTGGAAGTGCTGGCAGTCGGTGTGTTGTCGCGAAGAGTCATGGAATTCTTGACCGCGAACGAAAGAGTTGGCGGCAACACCTCATCTTATCACTTTGACAAAGCCGGTTCACAGGCGACCGCCGCGCTTGCGCCACTCCTTCTCGAAATCAGGTCGCCTGAGAAAGGATTTCTGCGTGCCTACCTTCGTTGTAGAAAGGGCGGCGTAGAGATTCGCACGCGCGAGCGCTTCCTTTTCCTGCAACCCTTCGCCAAGAAACACGGCAAAGCTGCCGATGAAAGCATCTCCGGCGCCAGTAGTATCCACAGCCTGCACCTTGAATGCGGGGATGAGTTCCACCTCCTCTGTTCCTGCCACCAGGCAACCGCGCTCTCCTAATGTGATGACCACTCGGCGCATCCCTTGCTGGAGCAGAAACTGGGCACATTTTTTTGCCTCATCGGCGGAAGTAACCGGCATCCCGCTGATGACTTCGGCCTCGCTCTCATTCGGAATGAAATAATCCGCGGCGGCGAGTTCCTTGAAGTCAACTGGTTGAGCAGGAGCGGGATTCACGATGCACCGAACGCCGTTTGCTTTCGCAAACCGCACGGCGTGGTAAACAGTACGCAGGGGAACCTCGAACTGCATGACGATGGTGTCCGCCTTGCGCAGAAGCGGCGCAGCGGCATCCACGTCCTCCGGGGAAAGTGTGTCATTTGCGCCTTTGACGACGATGATGCGATTCTGCCCGCTCGGATCCACGAAGATGGGAGCGACGCCACTCGAAACGCCTTCGGCGATACCCACGTAGGTTGCATCAATCCCTTGCGATTCGAAGTTCTTGATCGTGGCCGGTCCAAAGAGATCGCTTCCGACTTTTGCCACCATGCCCACGCTTGCTCCGCACAAACGCGCCGCCACAGCCTGATTGGCGCCTTTCCCCCCAAAGCCAAGGTCGAACTTCTTGCCGAAGATGGTTTCGCCGGGCCGCGGGAACACATCATTGAACGTGGTGAGGTCCACGTTGGCGCTCCCTACTACCGCGATCGTAGATTCCTTGGCCGTCATTCCGCCTCTGCGAATTCCGCGCGCGGATTATATAAGAACCCGGCCGGCGAACCGCAAAACTCTTAATCGCAGCACGAATCGCTTGGCCCTTAGGCAACGGCGATGGCCACGCCGCTAAATTTCCCGTTTTTCCTTGACAGGCTCTCTCACGGTGAGTACAAGCAGCGACAGTCACAAACGACGAAAACGGCACTGCTTTAAACGTTTGCCGGTCGGAAGAACGCGCCGTGTTCGTTTGGCCTGCGCGGGAGCCGCAAATTCATGTTCGTTCCTCATAGTCTTGGCCTTGCTCTTCTCATGATGATCACCAGCGCCATCTGTTGGGGATCCTGGGCAAATACGTATAAGGGTGTGAAGAACTATCGCTTCGAGCTGTTTTACTGGGACTACGCCCTTGGCATTTTCCTGATCTCGCTGCTGCTTGCATTCACCATGGGCAGCATCTCGCATGATGCGTCGAGCTTTCTGAACAATGTTCATTCGGCGGACCGCTCGAATTTCATCTATACGCTTGCTGGCGGCGCGGTTTTCAATTTGGCGAACCTGTTGCTCGTCGCTGCGATCGACATGGCCGGCCTTTCCATCGCTTTTCCGGTTTCCATCGGCATCGCCCTGGTGGTCGGCGTCGTCTCGAGCTACGTTCTGCAACCCAAAGGAAATGCAAGGTTGCTGGCTGCGGGAGTTGCTTGCGCCATTGTTGCGGTCATTCTGGACGGCAAGGCTTATGGAAGTCTCCCGCGCGCTGCAAGTGCAATTTCTCGCAAGAGCATCATCGTTTGCATCGTCTCCGGAATCCTCATGGGCCTGTGGGCACCATTTGTTACTCACGCGATGACGCAGGGAAACATCCTGAGTCCGTACAGCATCGGCGTTTTCTTCACGCTTGGCGCGCTGCTCTCCTGTTTTGTCTGGAATATCTACTTCATGAAGAATCCGCTGGCCGGAGAGCCCGTGAATTTCGCGGGATTTTTTCGTGGGCCAGCTTCAGGCCACATGCTCGGTCTTTTGGGCGGCGCCATCTGGGGCACCGGCACAGTTTTTAATCTTGTGGCCGCGAACTTCACCGGCGTGGCGATTTCTTATGCGATCGGCCAGTCTGCTCCGATGGTTGCCGCTTTGTGGGGCGTTTTTGCCTGGAAAGAATTCCAGGGCGCGAATCGCCGGGCCAAGACGTTTCTTGCTCTCATGTTTCTCTCTTATATTCTGGCGATCTTGCTGGTTGCCAAAGCTAATACTGCCAGCTAATCAGCGGATTTTACCCTCGTTAGCTGGCATACGAATCCACACCGGATCTTTTGCCCGCGTTACGCCGCGAAAACGTTGCGCACCATGAACCACAGATTTGCGGGGCGTTCCGCCAGTCGCCGCACGAACCAGGGATACCAGTAGCTGCCATAGGCGACGAGGACGATGGAAGTGCAGCCTTCATTGGCCAGACGTTCCTGTTCGGCGCGCTGGATGCCGTAAAGCATCTGTACTTCAAAATCTCGCTTTGAAAACCCTTCTGCCGAGGCATGCTCGGAGAGAACACGAATCAGAGCGATATCGTGCGTCCCGAATGCCGCCCGCGTGCAGCGATTCTCTTTTTTCGCCTTCAACATCTCTTTCCCCAAAGCGAAATAGTTTTCGTCCACATCTCTCTTGCGGGAAAACGCGATTTCCGGAGGCTCGTTGTACGCCCCTTTCACCAGTCGGATCGAAGGGCGGAGCGGCAAAAGCTTCGCTAGGTCATTTTTTGTTCGATACAGGTAAGCCTGGAGGCAAATACCCACATTCGGATGCATCTCCAACGCGCGACGGTACAGATCGAGGGTCACGTCCACGTAGTTGCTCGCTTCCATGTCAACCCAGACGATCGAATTTTTTCCCGCGCGCGCGATGATGGTCTTCAAATTCTCAGAGCAAAGATCCGGCGAAAGATCCAGACCGAGTTGTGTCAGTTTGACGGAAATCTCCGCTTGCGGATTTTTTTGCCGAATGCGATCCAGAACCTCCAGATAATGTTCCGTTACCTGCTGCGCTTCCGGGCGGTCTTTGATGTTTTCGCCCAGATGCGTGAATACCGTTCCGATCCTCTTGTTTCGCAGAGCATCTGCTGCGCCAAGCGCATCCTCGAGGGTCTCCCCGGGCATAAAGCGGGACACCGTGCTGCGCACAAAAGAATAATGCGTGGCGCGATCGCGCAGCCACTGATTTTGCGATGCCGCCAGCAGCACCGATCGCAGGATCGTCATGATCGTTGGACCTCATGGCCTTGGAGATACAAGCGCGTGCAGCTTTTCTCCGTTACTGATTCCAAACCGCATTCTCAGGAAACCGCCAGCACCCGAAGAAGCAGACCCGCCAGCACGCCCCCGATGAGCGGACCGGCCACCGGGATCGGCGCATAACCCCAGTCGGAACCGCCTTTCCCGGCAATCGGAAGGATCGAATGCGCGACGCGCGGTCCGAGGTCGCGCGCGGGGTTGATGGCGTATCCAGTGGGGCCGCCGAGGGACAGGCCAATCCCCCACACCAGGCTCCCCACAAGGTATGGCCCAAGGCCAGCGGCAGGGCCCGTTGCGGCTACGCGCTTCGAAAAAATTGCGCCAACGACAAAGACCAGGACAAAAGTAGCGATGATTTCGCTCAACAGATTTGAGATTGAAGCGCGGATTGCGGGCGCCGTACAAAAGCAGGCAAGCTTCCGCGATGCGTCCGGCGTTTCCTTCCAGTGTGGAAAATACTGAAGCCATACGAGCACCGCGCCGGCGATCGCCCCAAGTATCTGGGCTACAAGATAGGGACCAAACTTCGTAAAATCGCCGTCACGAACCGCGAAGCCGATTGTCACCGCCGGATTCAGGTGCGCATCGCTGCTCCCGCACGCAACGGCCGTGAAAACTCCGGCCATCACCGCCAACGCCCACCCCGCAGTGATCACTATCCAGCCGCCGCCCTCGGCTTTCGAACGCTTCAGCAACACCGCGGCAACAACTCCATCGCCCAGCAGGATAAGAACCATCGTGCCGAGGAATTCGCCGAGCAGAGCTGATGTCATCAGTCAGAGCCTCCGTCAGGATTCAATCCATTCGAACGACCGCGTAACCGCTTTCTTCCAGTGCCGGTAGAGCTGCTCGCGCTCCGTTTCGGCGAGACGCGGCTTCCATGTTCGATCCACGGCCCAGTTGGCGCGCAATTCTTCCAACCCTGAAAAGAAACCTACGGCGAGCCCCGCGGCATAGGCTGCGCCAAGCGCCGTCGTTTCTTGAATTAGAGGACGCACGACCTCGCGATTTAAAATGTCTGCTTGGAACTGCATCAGCAGCTCGTTGTTCACCATGCCGCCATCCACGCGCAGGCTTTTCAGTCCGATTTGCGAATCTTTTTCCATCGCCTCGACCACTTCGCGCGTCTGAAACGCCGTGGCTTCCAAAACGGCGCGCGCAATGTGTCCTTTGTTCGCGTAGCGCGTCAAACCGGCGATGATTCCACGCGCGTTTTCTTTCCAATACGGTGCATACAATCCGGAAAAGGCGGGAACGAAGTAAACGCCGCCGTTGTCCGCGACCGTCCGCGCCAGCGGTTCCACATCCGAACTCTTTTCGATGATCCCAAGATTATCGCGAAGCCATTGCACCAGCGCTCCGGCAATGGCGACTCCTCCCTCCAAAGCGTAATGCGTGGGTCCCCCGCCAAACTTGTAGGCGACCGTCGTGAGCAGGCCGAAATTCGAGGGCACCAGCCGCTCGCCGGTGTTCATCAGCAGAAAACAGCCCGTTCCATACGTGTTCTTAACCTCGCCCGGGCGGAAGCACGCCTGGCCGACAAGCGCCGCCTGTTGATCGCCGAGAATTCCGGCGAACCGAACCCCTGCGATTGTTTTGAGCGATGCTTCACCATAGATTTCGCTGCTCGAACGCACCTGTGGAAGCACCGCGCGTGGAATGTCAAACGCGGCGAGCAACCCCGCGTCCCAATCCAGTGTTTTCAGATTTAGCAGTTGCGTGCGGCTGGCGTTGGTCACGTCGGTTATGTGCACGCCGCTTTCCGATCCACCAGTGAGGTTCCAAAGGAGAAATGTATCGATATTTCCGAAGAGCAGTTCGCCCGCGGCAGCTTTCTCGCGCGCCCCGGGAACATTCTGCAATAGCCAGCGCAGCTTCAGACCGCTGAAGTACGTGCTGAGCGGCAATCCGGTTTGCGCACGGAAGCGGTCCTGCCCGCCTTCCTTCGTGAAGCGCCCGACTTCTTCCGCAACCCGCGTGTCCTGCCACACGATCGCATTCGCAACGGGCTTGCCGGTCTTACGCTCCCAGAGCACGGTGGTCTCCCGCTGATTGGTGATGCCGGTCGCGGCGAGATCGGACGCGCGCAAGCCGCGCTGGCCGAGTGCATCCGCAATCACTTCTTCCGTGCGGCGGAGGATTTCCAGCGGGTCATGCTCGACCCAGCCGGGCTTTGAAAAAATCTGTTCATGCTCTTTCTGGGCAACGGCCACGACTCGCGCGGACTGATCAAACACCATGAATCGCGTGCTCGTAGTGCCCTGATCGATCGCTCCAATGTAGTTTTTCACCGCCGAAGGCCTCATTTTCCGTGCCGCAGCATACTACGCAAATGCCACCGATGATTCCAGACAAATGACCTGCTCGGCGCAGGCGCGGGGCCGCCAGCCAAAAACGAGACGGATGGGTGGGGAGTGTGGACCTTTCCGGCACGAATCCGCATCTAATCAACTGGGAGTAATAGAGGGAGTTACTTCAATGATGAAGAAAACAAAGTTAAGTCGTATTGCGCTGATGTTGGGGCTACTCGCTTTCGTTGTGGGGGTTTCTGCAACGAATGCTTTCGCAGCCGGGCCGGGAACAGTCACCATGACCGTGACCGCCGTCGGAAAAAAGGATTTCAACCCGCCGGCCGTTACCAAAGAAGATGTGCAGTTTTTTCTGAACAAAGAACGCACCCAGGTTGCCAACTGGCGTCGCGGCGAAAAGCTGTATCTCGCCGTGCTAATCGATGATTCACTGGATGTCACCGTCGCCAACCAATGGAATGAACTGAAGGAATTCTTCAACGCGCAGCCGCAGACAACCTACATTTCCGTGGCTTACGCCCGCAACGGTGCGGCCATGCTCGCGCAGGATTTCACCAACAATCATGAACTCGCGGCGAAGGCCTTGCGCTTGCCGCTCGGCACCGGAGCCTTCTCAAGCCCTTATCTCGCTCTTCTGGACCTGATGAAGCGGTGGCCTTCTACGGCGGATCGGCGCTCCATTCTGCTTATCTCCTCGGGGATCGACTACTTACGCGGAAATTTCCCATCGAGTCCGGATGTGGATTCAACATTTCAACGCGCGCAGAAGCAGAACATCAACATCTGGTCCATCTACGCTCCCGATGCCGAGCACAGGTCGCGGGGATTCTTCCGCGCCTTTCGCGGGCAGTCGGACCTCAGCCGGCTTGCCGAAGAAACAGGCGCTGAGTCCTATTATCTCGGCACCAGCGCTCCTGTTTCCTTCAAGCCCTATCTTGACGAGCTCGCTGTGCACCTCGCCAACCAGTATCTCCTGACGCTCAAAGGCAATGGCGGAGCAAAGGGACGTTTCGAACGCGTACGGATTAAAACTGAGCTGCCACACGTCGAATTCCTTGCAGCTCCGCAAGTCTTCCTGCCCGCTGTGCAGTAACAGCCGAACTCGGTTCGTTCGAATAGCACAGGCGCTGCCATCCGGTCGGCGCCTCCTTCTTTGCGAAGGTACAACCGTCCGGCGCCTTCGTCCCGGTCGGAGAGATCTTGCATTTGTTCAGCCGTGGGGGAGTTTTCAGTCGTCAGAACCGGTGAGCGCCGCCGCTCGCGTGGAATCGCGGATCACCAGCTCCGGGTTCATTTTGTGCTGCGAAATATTCCAATCGCGCTTTTCAAGCCCCGCATTGACGCCTTCCATCACGATGTTCACCGCCAGGTTTCCCATCGCTTCCAGCGGCTGCCGCACCGTGGTCAATGACGGCGCGGCCAGCGAAGACAGCGGCACGTCGTCGAAACCAACCACCGAACAATGCTCCGGCACCTTCACCCCGGCCTTCGTCAGCGCGCGGATCGCCCCCAGTGCCGTCAGGTCGTCGAATGCCATCAAGGCCGTAAAACGCTTCTTCTTCTGAAGCAATTCTTCGGTAAACCGGTAGCCGCCTTCGAAGCCTGAGTTTGGGTCGAAGGAATCAGGCAGCTGCAAGACTAGCCCCGGATCGATCTCCAGTCCGGATGAGTGGGCGAATTTCTGAATGCCCTTCCACCGTGGCGCGCTGTCAATCAGCATTTTCGGCCCGCGAATGAATGCGATCTTGCGGTGCCCCAGCTGATGAAGGTGCTCGAGCGCGAGCCGCCCTCCAGCTTCGTTGTCCACCATCACCGAACTGACCGAGTCTCCCGGCATCTCCCAGCCGATGGTAGCCGCGGTAATGTTTCTCTTGCTGAGATCCGCGAGCAGATGGATATCCACGAAGAGCCAGTTGGCCACCACGATCAGTGCTTCGACGTGATGCTCGAGCAGCATCTCCAGGTACCGCTCGAAGCGGTTCTTCTGGTTATGCGCGTCCGCAAAAATCGGCACGTACGACGATTGATACAGCGCGTTCTCAATACCCCGCAGGACCGGCATGCAAAAGGGGTCAGTAATATCGAAGAACATCACTCCGACGCTGTGGCTCCGCCTGCTGCGAAGAAAACGCGCCATGATGTTTGGCCTATACCCGAGTTTCTTCGCTACTTCTTCGATGCGCTTCTTCGTTGCCGGCGCGATGTAGCGCGCCAGCGGCGCGTTGTTCAGCACGATGGAAACCGTGGCGGGAGAGAAGCCGCTGGCCTGCGCGACATCTCTCATGGTGACCGCCTGATTCTTTCCGTTTTGCCGTTTCACCGGAATTACGGCCTCCGCGGGCATCATCATCCTTCCACAGTCGTCCAATATGCAACTGGTCCGTCCTGCAGCCGGGACTTCATTCCGGAGGCGCCTCAAAGGACAGTTGCTCGCGGAAGCCGCGCGTTTTCCACACGCCAAAGGCGATACCCGCGATCATCCAGATCGAACCAACAATCTTCGCCGGCCGGCTCAGATTCAGCCACAGCCCGAGGCAAATCAAAAATCCCAGGACGGGCGGAATCAGGTTGCCAAGGTTCTTTTCCTCAGTGCGAATGTAATAGCGCACGAGCGCCGCGGCGTTGACCCCCATAAACGCGATCAGCGCTCCAAAATTCAGCATTTCCGCGCCAAGTCCATAGGAAAGAAAGAACGCACCGACCAGCACAATTCCACCCACGAAGAAAACATTGTTTCGTGGCACGCGATGCCTTTCGTCCACGGCGCCGAAAAACGATTTCGGCAGCGCGTTGCTCCGGCCCATGCCGTAGAGCAGACGCGCGGCACCTAATTGCGCTCCCATGCCAGAACCAAAATTCGCCAGCAGCAGCGTAAACCCAACCACTGTGAATAACGGCCCCCAGGCGCGTCCCGCAACGTGAACGTAGGCCGTATCGACATTTGGAAACGCTTCCCTCGCGGGCCAGATCAGTTGCGCGAGGTAGACTTCCGCGGCCGAAAGCAACCCAATCGCGACGCACGTCAGCACTGTCGCCAACATGATATTCCGCCGCGGATTCTCGGCTTCTTCGGAGAGCGTGGAAATGCCGTCAAACCCGATGTACGTCAGCACCGCGATGGACGTGCAGCCAAACAGCGCGCCCGTGCTGAAAGTCGCCGGGTCATAGAACGGACGCGTAAAAAAGCCCGCATCCGCGTGGGGGTGCCCGAAAATGTAGCGCACTCCGGTTGCGAAAATCACCACAATCACGGCCCCCATCCCTGCAGCCATGCCCGCGTTGATGCGCGCCGACGTTTTCACTCCACGGATATTCAGCAGCGTAAAAATCGACGCGAAGATGATCTTCCATCCCCACACCGGAAGGCTTGGCGCAAAATCATGCGCCTGTTGCGCGCACCAGATCGTGCAGATCAACGGATTGAGCATGTAATCCATGACCATGCTCCAGCCGGTGACATATCCCGCCGCTGGATGAATCTCCTGCGCAACGTACGTGAATGCAGAACCCGCGCTCGGATACGCGCGCGCCATTCGTCCGTAGCTGATCCCCGTAAACAGCATCGCCACCATTGCGATCAGGATCGCCGTCACCACGTGGCCTTTTCCCCGTTCGCTCAGCACGCCGAAGACAGACATCGGCGCCACCGGTTGAATCACGATGACGCCGTACAGAATCAGGTCCCGGAGCGTGAGCGTTCGCCGCAGGCGTGGCCCGGAATTCGTTGTGGTTTCGTTGCCCAAGCCCCTCTCCCTCTTGCTGAGGAATTACTCGCGAAAGTCAAACGGCAATCCCCGTTTATTCGCGAAACCGCGCACTTCTCCTCCCGTGCGCCACCCCGCCAGGCCCTTGTATTCAATCGTTTCAATCCAAGCAGTCTGCGCAACTTTCCACTTCCGCGCAATACCGAACCTCCGCGCTCTCGCACTTCTCATGTCATTTCTTGCCCTGCACTCTAGTACAGGTCGCGAAATCCTCAGGTGGTGTCTTATACTTCACTCACGGGATGATTCTGCCGTAACGCTTGGTGGCCCTTCGTAGTCTAATAATATAAGTGCTGCGGGCCCCGCGGATGGACGGCGGATCGCAAGACAGTACCATGGGAGAGACTTCTATCACGAACAAGCGCAGTGCCGCGACAATCTTCCTCGCGCATCTCGGGGGATTCCTTTTTCTCGTTCTCGCCGCTTCCTGGCTGCGTCGCATTACTCTTCATCCGGATCCTCTCCTTCAGGGCTACCTGCAGGTCATCAGCGGCCTGCTCGCCTTTGTATTCGCCGCGGTCACTCTCGTTCGCTTCCAGGGCACGCAGGATCGCATCTCCCTGATTCTCGGCGCTGGTTTCCTTCTCTCCGGTGCAATTCTTACTGCCACAAGCGTGCTCTTCTTTCAATTCTTGCCTGACGCTCCCTTGCGGCTCCTTTGGGCGCCGGCGGCCTGGTGGGTTGGCCGCATGGTCTTGGCGCTGCTTTTTCTCGTGGCCTTGCTCGTTGAGCGGTTCCTTCCGCGTTCCCGTCATCCACGGGGAGAGATCGCCGGAGCACTGCTCGCGGTAATTGCTCTGACGTATGTGTTCGCGGCAGCACTCCGCCATTTGCCTCCGGAGGTTTCTCCCCATCCCTCTGCTTTCTTTCCTGGTCCGCAACAATTGCTCCCTGCGGCCATTCTTCTGATCAGTCTGATCTGGTACCGCCGCCGGTTGAGCATCGATGATTCCGCTTTTGACCGCACTCTTTATGCCGCAGCTTGGCTGAACGTCGCCGCCCAGCTCTCCGCGGCTCAATCGGTGCGCTTGCTGGACGCCCCTTTTGTTTTCGCCCAGGCCCTCATTGTGATGGGCTACACGGTCGCGCTGGGCGGCGCGCTTCTCGATAACGCCCAGCTCTTTGAACAGGTCCACCATCTTGCTGTCAGCGATCCGCTCACCGGCCTCGCCAATTATCGCCGCTTGCTCGACGTCCTCGAAAACGAGACGGACCGCACCGACCGCACCGGCCGGCCCTTCTCCGTGCTGCTTCTTGACCTCGATGGCTTGAAAAATATCAACGACAGTTACGGCCATCTTGTCGGCAGCCGCGCCATCTGCCGTCTGGCCGATATTCTCCGCATTCACTGCCGCGCCATCGATACCGCCGCGCGATATGGCGGCGACGAGTTCGCCCTGGTTCTCCCGGAATCAGAGGAAGGCGATGCCAGGCGCGTTGCCGATCGCATCCGCGAGGTCCTCGCCAGCGACGATGAGCCCCCGCATCTCTCCGCGAGTATCGGCATCTCCATTTATCGTGGCGATGGCGAACGAATCGAAAAACTGCTTTCCGAAGCGGACCAGGATCTGTACACGGAAAAGGCAAAGCGCGAAAAGCGCCTTCACGCGGTGCTCAATCCCCGCCGTCGTATCCCGAAGGCCTGAACCGTTCGAGCCGGCTCGTTAATTCTCCTCCGCGTTTTCGCGCGGCCTCGCGGCGAATTCCGGATACTCCTCTCGGATGGAGTCCGCGAATCCCGCCTTCATTTTCGCCCGGCTGGTTTCGCGGCACAGATTCAAATCGAATGCACTCTCCTTCTCGCGAGCTCAGAAAACTGCGCGGTTTTGCGTTGTCGCCTTCGTGTCCAGCGAAAAACGCGGCTCCGCCCGCGGTCCATCGAGCAACTGCCCGGCGACGTACTCGCCGGCCGCCGGCCCGTGCTTGTAACCATGCCCCGAGCCGCCTCCCGCAAACCACACGTTTTCCATTTCCGGATGCCGGTCGATCAGGAAATCCCCGTTCGAGGTGTTCTCATACTGGCAAACCCTCGTCTCCACGATCGGCGCATCCCGCAGCGCAGGGAATCGCCGCGCCACATACTTTCTCGCCGCTTCTGCCATTGCCGGTGAGACGATTCTCGGCTGCGTGTCTGGGTCTACCCGCTCCCCATGCCTGTCAAACGCCATCTTCAACCCTCGGCCCTCAATATCCGGCATTCCATAGACTTCGTCCTCTTGGAATAGCCACGTCGGAAGCGTAGGAGGAGCGAATCTCGTATCGCCTCCGGGTATGCCAAAAAAGAAAACTTCTTGCCGCGATGGAAAAATTCGCGAACCGAGAACGTCCGGAAAAACTTTGCCCAGCCATGGGCCGCAGGCAAAAACGAATTGCCGTGCCGCAATGCGCTCGCCATTGCGCGTGCCGATATGTTCCACACGGCCCGCTTCTCTGGGATTGATCGCTTGCGCGCAGCGGTACTCCGCGCCAAGCCGGACCGCGTCTTCTACGACTGTGGCCACGCCTCGGCGCGCCATCAAAACGCCGCTATTCGGCTCAAAGAGCCCCCACTTGACGCCATCGAGGCCGATTTGCGGGTAGCGCTTCTCGAGCTTCGCCGCATCCAATTCTTCATGCGCCACGTTGCATCGCTTCAAAGTCGCGCTCGTCTGGCGCAATCGCGCGTCGTCGTCCCCCGCTAACCACAGCACTCCGGTCTCGAGAAAGAGTGGCTGTTTCGTCGCTGCAAAAAGCTCCTTCCATTGCGCCAGCGAACGCTGCGCCCAGCGCGTGTACAGTTCATCCGCGCCGTAGCCCATTCGCATGATGCGTGACTCGCCTCCGGAACTCGCGCGCGCATTGGCCGGCCCGTAGGCATCCACCAGCAGCACCCGCTGCTTGCGCCGCGCCAGATGCCAAGCCGTCCACGCGCCGAAAACGCCCGCTCCGATGACCGCGACGTCGTATGCTCTCTGTCCGCCCATGGCTGGAGCATCCTATCGCAACCTGGGCCCCAGCGAGCTAGTGGGTCCATCTCCGGCTTGCCTCTTATACGTCCGCGTGGAACTTCCCCAGACTCCCGTTTCTGGACACGTACGGCCGCTTGTCCGGTAACGAACCAGGCGCTTGGAAACTGGTGGGCTCAGTTGGTCCAGATTCATCAAAGAGAACTCCGCAGAAACTGTGTCAGTTGCTTGGCGGAGTGTTGAGCCTCGACTGGCATCCACTAGGAGAACTTGCGGAACCCCTTGGTTTGCTACAATTTCTGCCAGACTGTTCCGACGCATTTATACAGAGAAAGGCTGGTATGAGCAGAATCGCTCAGGCACTGGGGTTGATGGCCAGCATCTTGGTTTGCACAGCAGGCTTTAGACAACCAACCCTCGGTGCCCCCCCCTCATCGGCCAAGGGGATTTCGGCGCAAGAAAGGCAGGCCTTAGCAGCCCTCTATGAGGCCACAGAAGGAAACCACTGGAAGAACCATGACGGTTGGTTGGGTCCTGCGGGCAGCGAATGCACTTGGTATGGAGTCCAGTGCGAACCCAGCCCCACTGAACCCACAACTGTAATCGACCTAGACCTCTCAGAGAATAATCTCCACGGGCGCATCCCGGAGGCCATCAGACAGTTGGTCCATCTTCAAACGCTCTTCCTTTTTCGCAACGACCTTTCAGGAAGGCTTCCTGAACCCTTAATTCGGCAATGGTTGTCCGGTTCGCTGTGGGTCACAGCGGAAGCACCCCTGCTCACGGATGTGTCGGAAATCGACTATGAATTTGCTGCCTCCGCCATATTGTGCGCACGGCATCGAGTTGTTCTTCGTTCGGACACTACTGCAACCCGCTTCACCGAGCGTTGTCGCAACGCTTCACCGAAAGACCGAAGGACCTTCTGCGAAGTGGAAAAAGGACATATTTGGGGTGAGGAGTTCGCGATGCTGGCGTGGACGCTCGAGAAAAATGGATACTTCACGCTCCAAGCCGACTACCAGAGAAACATCACAGACTCCGTTTTTGTCTCGACTCGTGTGACTCGGAACGGCAAGAAATACGAAGTCGTCGAATATGCGGGTGGTGGACCACTTGAATTGTGGGTGATTCGCCGTGCGATTGAAGGCGTTTCCTCGACGGTAGAATGGAGCAAGACCGAAACTCTGCCGGAGTGTCCTCGTTGGAGCAAGTCGCAAGTGCCGGCGCCGAAGTGAAAGGATTTCTGGCGATAGGCCGCTGTAGATTTTGAAATCACTGGGCAACGCCTTGAGTATCTCAACGAAAAACTCTTTCTTCCAAGTACGGGAAGCGGTACGATTTTGCGTTTTGCGCTCTCGTCACCGGAGGATTGTGTGAAATTGTCTCGCCAGCCCGTCCATTTCGCACCGCTTGCATGCTTCCTGATTCTCCTCGCCGCGCTCTTTGCCAACGCCCAACAGAATGCGCAACAAGTCGACCGCTCTGCGGTCGCCAATGCAATTGATCCTAAGACCTATGGCGGCATGAAGTGGCGCCTCATCGGCCCTTTTCGTGGCGGCCGCGTCCTCGCCGTCACCGGCGTTTCCAGCCAGCCCAACACCTACTATTTCGGCGCGGTCGCCGGAGGTGTCTGGAAAACCACCGACGGCGGTGTCACTTGGGATCCTCTTTTCGATAAGCAGACGACGTCCTCCATCGGCAGCATCGCCGTCTCCGGCTCCGACCCCAACGTGATTTACGCCGGCACCGGCGAAGCCTGCATCCGCGGCAACATCTCCTTCGGCGACGGCGTCTATCGTTCGAACGACGGCGGCAAAACCTGGACCAACGTGGGACTGAAAGATTCGCGCCACATCGGCAAGGTCATCATTCACCCCACGAATCCGGATGTCGCCTTCGTCGCTGCGCTAGGTCACGCCTATGGCGCGAACACCGAGCGCGGCATTTTCCGCACGCGCGATGGCGGCAAGACCTGGGAAAAGGTTCTCTACCTCGACGATCGCACCGGCGGCATTGACATCACGTTTGATCCGCAGAATCCCCACGTCCTCTTCGCCGCGATGTGGGAAGGCCACCGCACGCCGTGGACGCTCAGCAGCGGTGGCGATAAAGACGGGCTCTACCGTTCGAACGACGACGGTTCCACCTGGAAACGCGTCGAAGGCAACGGCATGCCCGAGGGCCCCCTCGGGAAAATCGGCGTGGCCGTTTCCGGCGCCGATTCGAATATCGTCTACGCGTTGATCGAAGCAAAAAAGGGCGGTCTCTACCGCAGCGACGATGGCGGCACCAACTGGTCCCTTGTGAACGACGACCACCGCTTCCGCCAGCGCGCCTGGTATTTCACCCACGTCTGGGCCGACCCCAAGGATTCCAACAAGGTGTACATCGCCAACACCGGTTTATTCCGCTCCACCGACGGCGGCAAATCCTTCGAACGCATCACCGCGCCTCACGGCGACCACCACGGTTTGTGGATTGACCCCGCGAATCCCAATCGCCTCATCAATGGCAACGATGGCGGCGCCACCATTTCCACCGACGGCGGCAAGAACTGGTCCACACAGATGAATCAGCCCACCGCTCAGTTCTACCACGTGACCGCGGACAACGATTTTCCGTACCGCGTCTACGGCACGCAGCAGGACAATTCCTCCGTTGGCATCGCCACCGCCAGCGACCGCGGCTTCATTGATCGCGGCGACTGGGATGCGGTTGGCGGTGGCGAGAGCGGCTACGTGGCCGTTGACCCCCGCGATTCACACATCGTTTATGCCGGCTCTTACTTTGGTTACATCTCTCGCCTCGACCGCCGCACCAATCAGGTGCAGAACATTCAGCAATGGCCGCTCGATCCCGACGGCGAAAACGCTTCCGTCCAGAAATACCGCTACACCTGGACCATGCCCATCGTGTTCTCTCCTCACGATCCCAGCGTTCTTTATCATTCGTCGCAATTCCTTTTCCGTTCGAACGACGGCGGCCATTCCTGGCAAACCATCAGCCCCGACCTCACCCGCAACGACAAATCCAAGCAGCAGGATTCCGGCGGCCCCATCACCAAAGACCAGGCCAGCATCGAGTTCTACGATCTGATTTTCACCGTCGTGGAATCGCCGAAGCAAAAGGGCTTGATCTGGGTCGGCACCGACGACGGCCTCATCCAACTCACACGCGACGATGGCAAAACCTGGGCCAACGTTACTCCCAAAGGTTTCCCCGAGTGGGCCATGATCAGCTTGATCGAACCGTCTCCGTTCGAAGCAGGCACCGCCTACGCTGCCGTCGACGCGCACAAGCTCGACAATCTCAAGCCCTATATTTTCAAAACCACCGACTTCGGCAAAACCTGGTCTCAAATCACCACCGGCCTTCCCGATGGCTCCTACGTCCACGCCGTGCGTGAAGATCCCAAGCGCAAGGGCCTACTCTACGCTGGCACCGAAACCGGCGCGTGGGTTTCTTTCGACGACGGCTCACACTGGCAAGCTCTGCAGCTCAACCTGCCTACGACTCCGGTCCACGACCTCATCATTCACGGTGACGATTTGGTTGTCGCCACCCACGGCCGCGCCTTCTGGGCGCTTGACGATCTCAGCCCACTGCGCCAGGCCAGCGCCTCCATTGCCGGTGAAGACGCTCGTCTTTTTACGCCGCGCACGACCATCCGCACGCGCATGGGTCACACGCGCCGCCGTCGCTACGCCATCGGCGAGAACCCGCCCGACGGCGCGATCCTCTACTACTACTTGAAGGAAGAACCAAAGGAGCCCGCGAAATTAGAGTTGCTGGATGCGCAGGGCAAAGTGATTCGCGCTTTCAGCAGTGAAGAGAAGAAAAAGGAAGGCCCTGCTGAAGAATGGGAAAGGGATGAGGAAGCCGAACACATTCCAGCGAAAGCCGGCCTGAACCAGTTCGCGTGGAACTTGCGCTACGAATCTCCCAAGAAAATTCCCGCCGCCATCTACGATGAAGGCGAACCTACCGGCCCGCTCGCTTTGCCGGGCGCGTATCAGGCGCGGCTCACCGTCGCCGGCAAGAGCTTCACCGCATCGTTCGAAGTGCAGATGGATCCCCGCGTCAAAACATCCGCCGAAGATTTGCGCAAGCAATTTGACCTGATGCTCAAAATGCGCGACCGCCAGGACGAAATGAACAAAGCGATCCTGGCGATCCGCGATCTCCGCACGCAGCTTCAAGCACTCGAAAAGCGCCTCGGCTCAAACGATCAATCGAAACCGGTTGTTTCGACCTCCGCCGATTTAAGCAAGAAAATCAGCGCCATCGAGGAAGAACTCATCCAGGTCAATTCAAAAGCCAGCGAGGACGAGCTCAACTACCCCACCAAACTGAACAGCAAGCTTGGCTATTTGCAAAACGCCGTGGACAGCGCCGACGCCCAGCCCACCGAAGGCGAACTCAGGGTCTTCGCCGAACTCGACCAGCAACTCGAATCGCAGCTCGCGAAGTGGCGCGAGGTCCTTTCCAAAGATGTCCCTGCGCTCAACGACGCCATGCAGAAAAACAACATTCCGCTGATCGCCCCGACGGCGGTTTCTTCGCGTTAGCGGCGAAACGCGGCGCCGATCGGTTTGGCCCAATGGGACAGGTGATTCAGCGATCGCGTGTGCGTGGGGTCAAGATGCAGCGGCGTGATGGAAACCGCGCCGGCGAAAATCGCCGCGTAATCCGTGTCCGGCTCCACGTCCCTGTCGATTCTTTGTTCGAAGAGCCAGAAATAGCTGCGGCCGCGCGGATCTTTTCCTTCGGTAAGCTGGTTGCGCGTGATTTTTCTGGACTGCCGCGTGAATCTGACTTCGCCGCTCCACGGTTCCGGCACATTCACGTTCAGCAAAACTTGGTCTGGCAAGCCTTCCTTCAAAACTAATTCCGCGGCGGCCCGCGCCACGCGCGCGGAATTTTCAAATTTTACTTTATCTTTTTTCGAGCACAACGACATGGCCATCGAGGGAATGTGGTGCAGCGCTCCCTCGCGCGCCGCCCCCACCGTCCCCGAGTAATAGACGTTCTCCCCCAGATTCGCCCCGTGATTGATTCCGGAAATTACCATGTCCGGCTTTTCCGGCAAAAGTTTGTGCAGCGCCACGATCACGCAATCCGCCGGCGTCCCGTCGACGGCCCACTCGCGCTCCGCGACCTGGTTACACACGATCGGCTGCCGCAGCGTCAGCGATTGCGCCGCCCCGCTCTGCTCCCGGCTCGGCGCAACGATACTCACCGTCGCGAAATCCCCGAGCGCCTCCGCCAGCGCCCGCAATCCTTCGGCCTGATACCCATCGTCATTTGTCAGAAATATGTGCGGCATGGTGCGATTGTTTTTCAACGTTTCGCTTTCTCGAAACCACAAAAATACGCGGCTTGGCAGCGGCAGGAGAGTGGGCAGCTGTTGCTTGTCCGAAAAAGAAATGGTCGGGACGACTGGATTTGAACCAGCGACCTCACGCACCCCAAGCGTGCGCGCTACCAGGCTGCGCTACGTCCCGACCGAGCGACATCCACAAGGCTATCACCGCCGTTCGAGAAGCGTCAAGAAAGCGCGCAGCGTGTCGCGCAAGTCGAGCAGCATCTTGCGGCTCAATAGTTGCCCCGGTCCCTCGGCGGCCGCGCGAGGAGAGACGGCGTCTTGTTCCTTTGCGCCGTTGCGCTCGCGCAAATGTCGGCGTGCGCCCGCGATGGTAAATCCCTCGTCGTACAAGAGCCGCTTGATGCGGAAGACCATGTCCACGTCTTCCTGGCGGTAGAGGCGAACGCCGCCGGGACTCTTCATCGGCTGGAGCATGGGAAATTCGGTTTCCCAGTAGCGCAGGACAAACGGTTTCAAGTCCGCCAAGCGGCTCACGTCGCCGATGCGATAGCGGCGCTCATCGGTGGCGGTTCTTGTGGCGGTGCCGTTGCCTGGCATTTCCAATCCCTGTCTGAGGACGCCGCTATCGTAGCAGTTTGCGCGGGAATGATGTAGAGGGAGAAGCTCATTCGTTACCGCCTGAGGATTTTTTGTCGCGCTTGCGGAGCCGCTGGACGAAACGCACGGGCGTGGCGATGAAATCAAATTTCGCGCGAAGCTGGTTTTCCAGGAAGCGCTCGTAGCTGAAATGCAGCGGAGCCTTTTGATTGGTAAAAAGAAGAAACGTGGGCGGCGCGGTTTTCGCCTGCGTGATGTAGTAGATGCGCACGGGGCGCGCCTTCGGCGTGGTGCCGCGCTGGAGGTCAACTTCTTCCTTGAGCCAGCGGTTGAGTTCGGGCGTGGGGATGCGGCGGCGGCGCGCTTCCCAGGCTTGGTTGATGAGCGGAAAGAGCTTTTCGGCATGTTCGCCCGTTTTCGCTGAGAGAAATACGATCGGCGCGTAGCTGAGGAATTTCAATTTTGCGCGAATCATTTTTTCGTAGTCGAACATCAATCGCCGCGGATCGAAGCTTTCCGGTTTGTAGCGTTCGCCGGGAGCGCGCCTGGATTTACCTTTCGCGGTGGCGGCGTCGCGTGACGCGGCTTCGCGCGCGGCCGCAACCGCGAGATCCCATTTGTTGATCACAATGACGACGGAGCGGCCGGATTCTTCGGCGTAGCTGGCGATCTGCGCGTCCCCTTGGGTGACTCCCTGCTCGCCATCAACGACCAACAGAGCGACATCGCAGCGCTCAAGGCCGCGGCGGGCCATCACGACGCTGAGTTTTTCGGCGACAAGAGTCGTTTTGCCCTTGCGGCGAATTCCCGCCGTATCCACGAAGCGGTAGTGATGGCCCTCGCGACTGATTTCCGTGTCCACGTTGTCCATCGTGGTTCCCGGAATCGGGGAAACGATGGAGCGCTCTTCGCCGACCATGCAGTTCAGTAAGGTGGATTTGCCGACGTTGGGCCGGCCGATGATGGCGACTTCGACGATGTCGGGTTGCCTTTCTTCTTCGATGAAGGAGACAGCGCTGACGTGCGCAAGGGCGGCGTCGAGAAGATCATCCACGCCGGTGCCGTGTTCGGCGGTGATCGGAAAAACGGGCACGCCGATGGAATGGAAGGGCGCGGCGTTGGCTTCTTGCGAGGGTGCGTCGACTTTGTTGACGGCAATCACGAAAGGCTTGCCGGTGCTGCGGAGGAGCTGGGCCAGTTCTTCATCGAGAGGCGTAACCCCGGCTTGGCTGTCCACCACGAGGACGAGGAGCGAGGCCTTGTTAATCGCGACGCGAGCCTGGCGAAGGATTTCTTGGGGGATTAGCGCTTTGTCGTGCGGAATGATGCCGCCGGTATCAACGACTTCGAGCGTGCGGCCGCGCCATTCCGCCTTGCCGTAAATGCGGTCGCGGGTGATGCCAGGCTCGTTGGTCACGATGGCGCGGCGCGTGCCGGTCAAACGGTTAAAGAGTGTGGACTTGCCCACGTTGGGGCGTCCGAGGATGACCAGGGATGGGAGGCGGTTTGCCATGGTTTGAGGAGCCAGACGCATCAAGCGCGCTGCGGGCGGCTGAGCAAACTTCCAATGTAGCGCATTCTGCCATTAGCAGGAAGGAGTGGACTTGGCGCTGTCGCGCTGGGGACGAAGACGAACTGCCCGGAAGAGGAAGAAACTTGTCTGGCGGCATGGGGTAGTACACCCCCGTGGCGACGGGAAGAGTGCACAACGAATTGATTCCAAAAGAGTTGCGCGTCCCCCGTGGCGCAAAAGAGTGCGCAAGACTCTGAAAGGACAGGGGTTAGATGTCGAACATCAGAAGACTGAATCGCTGATGGGAAAGCGGTCAAGAGTTCAAAGTCGAAGGGGAGGGCGGAAGGACACAAGGGAGGGAATGCAAGGGAGAATGATCGGCTTGGCAGTTGAGTGCCATGCTTAATATTACCATATGATTACGGTCTCTGTCAAGGAAAAGTTGGAAAAGCCGCGTTTTTGCCGGCTGCGGACCCTCGCGGGGGCCTTTGCTCCCATCGGTCGAAAGAGCGACGAAGGAGGGGACGCTCAAAGAAAATTTCAAGGATTCTGCGGGTGTGGCGCTGGCGCTGGTGGTGGCGCTGCTCCAGGACCTCCGCCTGGCGCAGGTGGCGCTGGCGCTGGAGGCTTTAATCCAAGCCTTTCTGCGGCGAAATCCAGGGCCGCGAGCCCCAGATACCCTCCAATCAATGCGACGAAAAACACGCTGAAGGTGTTGTGCGCGAGATTGATGTCAACTCTGGGAAGCGCCAGATACACGTACAGCCAGCAGAGAACAGCCCCCCCGAGGATTCCGAGAAAAATGCGCCAGAAAAGCGACCCGCCGAATTTGTCGTAGGCTGCGAGCCCACCGGCGGTGCCGCCTCCCAGGCACAGTGCCAGAACCAGCCAACCGGTGACCACAATCACCAGCGGCTTCGATTGGTAGTTCTCCACGACTGCTTCGACCGTGTCGCTTCCAAGCCACACGGGGAAAAGCACCGCCGAGCCGACGGCGGAATCCTGATTGACCTCGACGATCTCCGGCGCAAGCCGCAGTTTCGATTGCTTGGAATGAAGCGTCACCTTCCGGCTCTTGCCGGTCGAGATCGGATCTCCGTGAGCGTTGAAAAACACCACCATTATGCGCTCGTTGTCCACGACGGAGAGCTTCTCAGGTCCCACGAGTTGCATGCCGCTCACCTGCGGCACAAAATGAATATCGAACTCCTTGTCCCCATCGACAGGGAGAGATGGCGACGCACTCACGAAGCTCACGTGCGCCGTTGCCGGCCAGCGCGAGGTTAGGTTCGCGGCGCCGGAGTATCCCCCTGCGGAAATCACCAATGGGCGCGGGTCAAGTTCGCCGTTCGAGTTCGTGAACCAAAGGTGGATATTTCCAGGGGCCGCCGAGCCATCCGGGCTGTCGTAATAAGCAGTGATCAGCACTGTGTCCTTGCCGTCGGCCTTGAATTCGGAGCCGACGTCATTCACGCTGACGTGCAAGCGGGGCGAATTGTCAACGGGGGGCGCCGGGTTCTGTGGGTCGGGGCCATGCGGCTTGGCCGCGAACGTCAACGCGAACCGCGCCGGACGGAGCTGCGTACGCTCGACTCCATAGAATTGTTCTTCGTGAGAGCGCCACAGCTTCGAAAAGCCCGGGGGAGTCTTTGCAGGAGCGGGTTTCCTTGCCTTCGAACGGCTGCTCCCGGACCGCACAACGAGCACGTCCGTCTTGTCCGGGCGAATATCGCCCGCCGCCGAGCGAACCGTGATCGAGGTGAGGCCTGTTTGGGTGGCTTGAAATTCAAACGGCGCTGCGCTCTGGCCCCTCGGAATCCGGACCTGCTGCGTGCTGGCCGCACCCGACGGAGGTTGCAAAGCGACGCTGAAAAGCATGTCCCGTGGAGCTGCCACGGGGTGGTTATCGGAGTTGAGCAGAGTGATCGTCACCGTGGATTTATCACCCACGCGGATTCCTTGATTCGCCGCTTTCACACTGATTCGCGCTGGCTGGGTTGCAAGGAGCGAGGCCTGCTGACGCATCTGCACCTGCGCCTGTTCCGGAATCTGCTGGGCAGCAGTCGGCCAGATTGCCAACGCGAAACAGAGAAGGACGCCGGTTCGTCCAAGGGAACGAATGAGCCACGCGATGCTGGGGACCATGGCACTGCACCTCCTGCCAAGAAGTCAGGGACGAACGTTCGGCGCAGAATAACTCAATCTTTACCGTAAAGCAACCGATAAATAAGTCCGTGTCAAACCTCTTTAGAAATGTCCCCTTTCTTAGCTCGATTAAAATGTCCCCTCCGCAGCGTGGAGGGGGCAGTGGCAACGGTGCAACTCCCAAAAAGAAGCTCCGCGAACGGTTCAATCGTCGTCCGGTTCGTCGCGGCGCGGGGCTGCATCGTTTGCGTCGGAGATGCCCAGGCGCATGGCCTGGTAGGCGGGCAACTGCGCGGATTCCGGCACGGCCGAGCCGCTTCCTTTGCAGGCAAACCAGATTATCGCGTTCAAGACCTGCGGATCGGCCATATCCGCATGGGCAAAATTCTGCCGCATGGATTTCTTCATCCATTCGGCGGCTGTTTTGTCTTTTGGCTTTTTCGTCATCAGGTTGTCCGCCGCAACCGTGGGCAAGACGGCCTTGTAGGGCGTCAAATCCGGCGTGTCCTGAAAAATGTCCATGGGAATGGCGGAAGCATCGAGCTGATTCATGGGCGCGATGCCGAGCAGCATCTCGATGGTGCGAATCATGCTGACGGTACTGTGAAATTTGTGAATCAACGCTCCGGGCCGGTTGTAAGCGCTGATGACCAGCCCGACCGAGCGGTGCGCGTCCACGTGGTCCGGCCCAGCCTGCGCATCGTCTTCCACCGCGAAAATCGCGGTGTCTTTCCAATACGGGCTCGAGGAAATCGCCTCCACCAGCCGTCCCATGGCGTAGTCATTGTCCGCAACGAAAAACTGCGGCGTCGGAAATCCGGTTTTGATGCCAGTCGTATGATCGTTGGGAAACCGCAATATGCTGAGCACGGGCATGGGATCGGCATGGCCTGCCTCGCGTTCCGCAACGAAGCCGCGAAACTCCGCAAGCCATTCGCCCAGCCGCGAATTGCCGCGGCACTCTGCATTCTTATTGTCGCGGGTGACCGCGGGATCAAAAAACGCCGATGGATCCAGCGCGGACTTGTAGCAATCCACGGTCATGCTGTCCGGGGCGGTGAGGTCAAAACTCCGGAAGCTCGAGTTGTGATGGTTCTGGAGCGATTCCTTGTTGGCGATGGCGCGCACCGCGCTCGAAATATCGGGATAGCTCTTATGGAGCTTTTGCCGCGCCGCTTCGACGTCCTTTGCTGAAATCACGGTCACGAACTCGCCATAATTCCGGTGCGTCAAACCAGCGCGTTCCGCCGCATCCCAGAGATACAAAGTTTTCGGTTCCGCCAGATCCGTGAAACCTTGGCGGTAGGGAAGATGTTTTTCCAGCAAGTCCGTCAGGGCGGCCAGCACATCGCCGTTGAACTTGCCGACCTCCAAATTGCTGACCGGTTCGTAATCCGGGAGGCGGTTATAACCTTCCCAGTCATACGTGCGTCCGCGATCGGAATACTCCCAGCGAAATCCTTTATCCACATAGTCGGTGGAGAATGCCGCGGTCGCCCAGTTGTGGCCATCGGGGCTGGCCTCCGAATTCACGAAGAACCGGTCGAACAGGCCGAACCGAAGGACGAGCGCGTGATGGTTGGGCGTCACCACCTGTGCCGCGCCATCGGGCCTTCGCGCC
>Ga0209180_10000160_pt1 | contig 30117 bp, 28 predicted proteins | sample CZO8metaG_3_FD_188355 | JGI IMG/M metagenome (GOLD analysis project Ga0209180, IMG submission 188355) | Vadose zone soil microbial communities from the Eel River Critical Zone Observatory, Northern California, USA - CZOApr15con2H2.8 metaG... | ecosystem: Environmental > Terrestrial > Soil >...
GCGCAACATGACGCGCTCGAGGACGAAGCCGAACGCGACCAGGCTCGCCAGCGCGAGCGTGACGGCGACCCATAGCGGCGCCCCCCAGACCATGAGGGCGCCCGCCGCCACGAAGCCCGCGATCATGACGAACTCGCCCTGGGCAAAGTTGATGGCGTCGGTCGCCTTGTAGACGAGCACGAACCCGAGCGCGATCAGCGAATACATCAGGCCGATCAGCAGGCCGTTCGACATCAGGAGGAGGAAGAAGCTGAAGTCGTCAGACACGAGCGGCCGCTTCCGTGTCGACGTCCTCGAGGTGGACTTGCGACTGGATGTTCGCCTGGCGCCCGTCCTCGTAGGTGATCGCCGTCTGGAGCTCGACCTCGTTCCGGCCCGAGTAGAAGGCGTCGATCACCGGCGCGTATTTCTCGGACACGTAGCGCCGGCGGACTTTCCGCGTGCGCGTCATCTCGGCGTCGTCGGCTTCGAGATCCTTGGTGAGCAGCAGGAAGCGGCGGACTTTCGTGGCGTCGGGGAGCGTGAGGTTTCCCTTGGCGATCTCCTCGCGGATCAGCTCGCGCACCTCGGGCTTCTGGCTGAGGTCCATGTAGGACGTGTACGGCAGGCCGCGCCGCTCGGCCCAGGTGCCGACGGTGACGGGGTCGATCGCGATCATGGCGGCCACGAAGGGACGGTCGTTGCCGAAGGCCACCGCCTCGCGGATGTACGGGCTGTACTTGAGCTTGTTCTCGATGAACTGGGGCGCGAACGCCTCGCCGCGCGCGGTCACGCCGCAATCCCTGGCCCGGTCGATGATGACCAGGTGGCCCCGCGGATCGACGAAGCCGGCGTCGCCGCTGTGGAACCACCCGGCCGCGTCGATGACCTCGCGCGTCGCCTCGTCGTTCTTGAAGTAGCCCTTGAACACGCCGGGGCCCTTCACCAGGACCTCCCCGCGCTCGGCGATCTTCACCTCGATCCCCGGGCAGGGACGGCCGGCGGTGGTCGGGTTGGCTTCGCCGTCCGGCTGAATCGAGGTGAGGCCCGTCACCTCCGTGCAGCCGTATACCTGCTTGAGGTTGACGCCGATGGACCGGAAGAACCGGAAGGTGTCGGGACCCAGCGGAGCGCCCCCGGTGAGGGCCCAGCGGGCGCGGCGTAGACCGAGCTGGTCGCGGACGGGTCCATAGACAAAAAATTCTCCGAGCGCACACGCGAGGCGGAGGCCCAGGGGCACCGGCTTACCGTCGGCGCGGAGGATCTCGGCCCGCTCGGCCGTCCGCCGGAAGACCTCGAACACCCACCGCTTGATCCGCGGGGCGTCCGTCGCCTTCACCTGCACGGCGGTCAGCATGTTCTCCCAGATGCGAGGCGGCGCCAGGATGAGGGTCGGTCCGAGCTCGCGAAGATCGCGCTGCACGGTCTCGGGGCTCTCCGGACAGTTGCATGCGAAGCCGACGCGGAGGCTCATGATGAGCGTGTAGAAGGCGTCGCCCACCCATGCCATCGGGAGATAGGCCAGGTAGTCATCGTCGGGCCGGAAGCTCTCCGCGCGGGTGGCGATGTCGGCCGTCGCCATCGCGTTGTGATGCGTGATCATGGCGCCCTTCGGGACGCCCGTCGTCCCGGAGGTGTAGCAGATGAACGCCAGGTCGTCGGCCCGGCCCTTCTCGATCTCGGCCTCGAAGAAACCCGAATGCTCGTGGCCGAACTTCCGTCCCCGCTCCTGAACCTCCTGGAACGACTTGAGCCAGTCGTAGGGATAGCGCAGCACGCCGCGCGGGTCGTCGTAGATGACCAGGCGCAGCGCGGGGAGCTGGTCACGAAGCGCGACGACCTTGTCGATTTGCTCCTGGTCCTCCGCCACGATCACCGTCACGTCGGCATGGTTCCAGACGAAGGCGAGCTCCTTGGCGATCGAATCCTGGTAGACGGGCACGGAGACGCCGCCCAGGGCATGCGCCGCCACCTGAGCCCAGTAGAGGCGCGGGCGGTTGTCGCCGATGACCGACAGCCGCTCGCCGCGCTTGAAGCCCAGGGCCGCGAGCCCGAGCGCGAAGTCGCGGACCTGGTCGTAATACTGGCCCCACGTCCAGGTTTGCCAGATGCCGCGATCCTTTTCGCGGATCGCGGGCCGATCGCGGAGGTCGCGGACGGTCTTCTGCAGCAGTCTCGCGAGGGTCGTCGGCTCAGCCACGGCGGGTATCCCCCAGGTATGCTTTGATGACGAGCGGATTGGCCCGCACGTCGTCGGGCGTGCCTTCGGCGATCTTCTGGCCCATGTCGAGCACCGCGACGCGGTCGGAGATGTCCATGACCACGCCCATGTCGTGCTCGATCAGGATCACGGTGACGCCCCACTCCTCGTTGACGTCGAGGACGAAGCGCGCCATGTCCTCTTTCTCCTCGTGGTTGCACCCGCTCATCGGCTCGTCGAGAAGGAGGATCTTCGGGTCCAGCGCCAGCGCCCGGCCGAGCTCGACGCGCTTCTGCAGGCCGTAGGCGAGCGACCCCGTCGGCCGCCGGCGCAGGTCCTGGATGCGTAGAAAGTCGATGATGTCCTCGACGCGCCTGCGGTGCTCGACCTCTTCCTTCTGCGCGAACCCCCAGTAGGCGAAGGCGCCCAGCACCCCGGTCTTCATGTGCACGTGGCGACCGAGCATGAGGTTGTCGAGCACGGTCATGCCGCGGAACAGGGCGATGTTTTGGAAGGTGCGTGCGATGCCGAGCTCGGCGATCCGGCTCGGCGACAGATCGGTGACGTCGTGCCCCTCGAGCGCGATGCGACCGGTGTCCGGATGGTAGAAGCCGCTGATCATGTTGAGCACGGTCGTCTTGCCGGCGCCGTTCGGGCCGATGACCGACAGGATCTCGCCCTTCTGGGCCTCGAGGGCCACCCGCGTCACGGCCTGCACGCCGCCGAACGCCTTGGACGCCTCGCGGATCTCGAGGAGTGCGCTCATGACAGCCATCGCTTCCGTCGTCGGTAGTGCTTGACGTCCCGATAGCTCTTGCGCTGGCCGACGCCGGTCAGGCCCAGATAGAACTCCTTGATATCCTCGTTCTCGCTGATCGTCTTCGCATCCCCGTCCAGCACGATCCGGCCATTTTCCATGACATAGCCGTGCTGGGCAACCTGTAATGCCATGGTCGCGTTCTGCTCGGCGAGGAGCACCGCCACCCCTTCCTCCCGGTGAAGGCGGCCGACGATGTCGAAGATCTCCTTCACGAGCATCGGCGCCAGGCCCATGGACGGCTCGTCGAGCAGCATCAGCCTCGGACGCGCCATCAGCGCGCGGCCGATCGCCACCATCTGCTGCTCGCCGCCCGAGATGTAGCCCGCCTTGAACCCTCGGCGCTCGATCAGTCGCGGAAAGTAGTGATAGACGACCTCGAGATCCTTCTTCGTGGACTGGCTGTTGCGGCGCGTGTAGGCACCCGTCAATAGATTTTCCTCGACGGTCAGGTGCTCGAACACGTGGCGCCCCTCCATCACCTGCACGATGCCGTGCTTCACCACCTCGGAGGGGTTCTGCCGGTGGATCGCCCGCCCCTGGAACTCGATCGCCCCCTTGGTCACCTCGCCGCGCTCCGTCCGGAGCAGCCCCGAGATCGCCTTGAGGGTCGTGCTCTTACCGGCGCCGTTGGCCCCGAGGAGGGCGACGATGCCCCCCTCGGGGACCGCGAGCGACACGCCCTTCAACACGAGGATCACGTGGTCGTAGATCACCTCGATGTTGTTGACCGCCAGCAGCGGCCGCGACGCGTCGCTCGCCACCGGCCCGCCTCTACTTCTCCTTCGCGCAGTCGCGCATCGTGTAGCTGAGCTTCTTGCCCTCCTCGACGGCCGCCGCCTCGAGCTTCGGCCGGACCACGTCGCGCATCGGCGCGATCCAGTCGGAGACGACGTTCCACTTCTTGCCGTCCCACTGCTGGATGAGCACGGGCCCGTTGCCCTCGTGGTCCTCGCAGGTGACTTTGATCGCGTGCGTGAAGCCCTTCATGCCGACCTGCTCGAGGCGCTGGTCGGTGAGGTTGAGGTTCTCGAAGCCCCAGCGCACCTGCTCGCCGGTGAGCGGCTTGTTGCCGAACTTCGCCATCGCGGTGCGGAGGGCCTCGGCCGAGAGCATCGCGTTGACGACGCCGCGGTTGTAGAGCGGCGCGCCCAGCTCTTCCTTCTTCGCCGCGCCCTTGCCCGCGTCGTAGACGAACTTCACGAGGTCCTGGTGCACTTTGAAGGCCGTACCCGGCGCGTGGAAGGTCGCGCCCTTGTACCCCTTGGCGCCGTCGCCGGCCGGGACGACGTCGGAGTCGTTTGCCGACCACCAGTTACCGATGAAGTGGTCCATCTTGAAGCCGATGGCGGCGGCCTCCTTGACGGCCACCTGGTTCATGACGCCCCAGCCCGACATGAAGATCCAGTCCGGGTTGGACTTGCGCACCTGCAGCCATGTGGACTTCTGCTCCTGACCAGGATGGTCGACCGCGAGGAGCATCAGCTCGAAGCCGTGCCGCCGGGCGAGCTCCTCGAGCGTCGGGTTGGCCTCCTTGCCGTAGGCGCTGTTGTGGAAGATGTGAAGGATCTTCTTGCCCTTCAGCTTGTCGAGCCCGCCTTCCTGCTGCCCGATGTACCGGACGACGGCCGACGCCTGGCTCCAGTAGTTCGTCGGGAAGTTGAAGACCCACGGAAACCAGCGCCCGTCGGACGCGGCGCTCATCCCGTAGCCCATGGAGAACACGACGACCTTGTCGCCCGGCGCCTTCGGGATCAGCGAGTACGTGATCGCCGTGCTGTAGGGGTTCACCAGGACCGGGCTCTTCCCCTTCAGCCGCTCGTAGCACTCGACGCCCTGCTTGGTGTCGTACTGCGTCTCGCACTCCTCCCACGCGAGCTTGACGCCGTTGATGCCGCCGTCGCGCTCGTTGAGCAGGCTGAAGTAGTCCACGAACCCGTTGGCGATCGGAATGCCGCTCGGGGCGTACGCGCCCGTGCGGTAGACGAGCAGCGGAACGAAGATCTCTTTCGACTGCGCCGCCGCCACCCGTGCGAGGGGCGCGGCGGCCAGGGCCGCCAGCAACACACTGATCAGGACGCTGCGCAATCTCATCACGGACCTCCTTGTCCTAGTGGGGGAACGGCCACAGGCGCAGCTTCTCCTTGGAGATCTGCCAGAGCCGCGCCAGGCCGTTCGGTTCGACGATCAGGAAAAAGATGATCAGGCCGCCGAAGACCATCAACTCGATCTGCTTCTGCAGCGCGACCGGAAGCGCCAGCCCGACGAGGTGCGGCGCGTTGGTCAGGAAGACCGGCACGAGCACGATGAACGCCGACCCGAGGAACGAGCCGAGGACGCTCCCGAGGCCGCCGATGATCACCATGAACAGGACCAGGAACGACAGCGAGATGTCGAACGCGAGCGTCTCGACGCTGCCGAGGTAGAGGAAGACGAGCTCGGCGCCCGCCACCCCGCAGTAGAACGAGCTGATGCCGAACGCGAGCAGCTTCGTCCGGAGCGGCCGCACGCCGATGATCTCGGCGGCGATGTCGCGGTCGCGGATCGCCATCCACGAGCGCCCCACCCGGCTGCGCACCAGGTTCTTCGCGATCAGCGCGAACACCGTCACGAGGGCGAGCGCCGTCACGTAGCGCGCGGCCGTCGTGGAGTTCGGGCCGGTGACGAGCACGCCGAGCACCGTCCGGTCCGGCGCCGTGATCGTGCCCGACGAGGCGTAGTTGGTGAACCACGCGACCTTGTTGAAGAGCCAGATGAGGAAGAACTGCGAGGCGAGGGTGGCGACCGCCAGGTAGAACCCCTTGATCCTGAGGCTCGGAACGCCGAACAGAAGCCCGACGGCGGCCGCGACGAGTCCCGAGATCAGGAAGACGACGATGATGTTGAGCTGCGGGAAGGCGGTGGTCAGCTTGAACGCCGAGTAGGCGCCGACGGCCATGAAGCCCCCGGTGCCGAGCGAGAGCTGCCCCGCGTAGCCGGTCAAGAGATTCAGTCCGATGGCCGCGAGCGCGTAGATCAGAAACGGGATCAGCACGGCCTGGAGCCAGTACTCGCTGGCGACGAGCGGCGGCACCACGAAGGCCGCGATCACCACCGCCAGGACGAAGACGCGATCCTGGACGATCGGGAAGATCGCCTGGTCGCTCGCGTACGTCGCTTTGAATTGCCCGGCTTCCCGATAAATCACGCGGCCCCGCCCGGCCCGTGGGGCGCCTTCGGTCGGTGGCGTCGGGCGGCGAATCTCATCGCGGTGTCATACCCGCTCGATGATTTTTTCGCCGAAGAGGCCCTGGGGTCGAACCAGCAGGAAGGCGAGGGCGAGGACGTAGGCGAACCAGTTCTCGATGGCGCCGCCGACCAGCGGCCCCCAGTAGACCTCGCCCAGCTTCTCCCCGACGCCGATGATGAGCCCGCCCACGATGGCGCCCGGCACGGACTCGAAGCCGCCCAGGATGAGCACCGGCAATGCCTTGAGCGCGATCAGCGACAGGCTGAACTGCACGCCGCTCTTGGCGCCCCACATCAGCCCGGCGACGATCGCGACGACGCCCGCGACGGACCACACGACGACCCAGATCGTCTTGAGCGGGATGCCGATCGACAGCGCCGCCTCGTGGTCGTCGGCGACCGCGCGCAGGGCTCGGCCGATGCGGGTCTTCTGGAAGAACAGCGCCAGCAGGGTGACCAGGACCGCAGCCGTCACCGCCGCCGTCAGCTCGAGCGAGTTGATTTGGACGCCGCGGACGACGAACGAGTGATCGGGGATGCCGACGTCGAGCTTCTTCACGTTGGCGCCCCACGCCATCTCCCCGAAACCCTCAAGGAAGAAGTTCAGGCCGATGGTCGCCATGAACAGGATGATCTGCGGTTGATTGACGAGCGGTCGCAGCACGACCCGCTCGATCGCGAAGGCCAGCCCCACCATCACGACGGTGGTCAGGGCGAGGGCGAGAACGACGGGCGCGCCGCGCTCGAGCAGCCCGACCAGCGTGAGGGCCGCGAACAGCACCATCACGCCCTGGGCGAAGTTGAACACCCCCGAGGCCTTGTAGATGAGCACGAACCCGAGCGCCAGCAGCGAGTACATGAGCCCGGCGAAAACGCCGCCGATCAGCACTTCGACGAGAAACGCGGGCGCACCCGCCATGTCCTTGAACGGCGCCACTAGAACCGCGTGCAGGACGTCCAGCATCAGACTCGGGGCCCCCTTCGATGCTCACGCATGCGCCACGCCCAGGTACGCGTCGAGGACGGCCTGGTCCTTCCGGACCTCGGCGGGCGGGCCGTCGGCGATCTTGCGGCCGTAGTCGAGCACCACCACCCGGTCGCAGATGTCCATGACCACGCCCATGTCGTGTTCGATGAGCGCGATGGTCGTCCCGAACTCGTGGTTGACGTCGAGGATGACGCGGCACATGTCCTCTTTCTCCTCGACGTTCATGCCCGCCATGGGCTCGTCGAGCAGCAGGAGCTTCGGCTCGGCGGCGAGCGCGCGGGCGAGCTCGACGCGCTTCTGCAGCCCGTAGGGCAGTCGGCCCGCCGGCGTCTTGCGGATCGCCTGGATCTCGAGGAAGTCGATGATCCGCTCCACGAAGGCCCGGTGCTCGAGCTCCTGGCGCTTGGCCGGTCCCCAGTAGAGCGCCTCGAGCAGGAAGCTCCCCCGCATTTTCAGCAGTCGCCCGGTCATGATGTTGTCGAGCACGCTCATGCCCTTGAACAGGGCGACGTTCTGAAACGTGCGGGCGATGCCGAGGGCGGCGACGTCGGGCGGCTGCAGGCGCGTCCGGTCCTTGCCTTCGAACGCGATCCGTCCCTCGTACGGGTGGTAGAACCCGCTGACGGCGTTGAGCAGCGTCGTTTTGCCGGCGCCGTTCGGGCCGATGATGGCCACGATCTGGCCATGCGCGACGCTCAGGCTCACCTGGTTGACCGCGATCAGCGCGCCGAACCGCACGCTCACGCCGTCCACCTCGAGCACCGGCCCCGCGGGCGCGGGGTGGCTCACCGCGCCGCCTGGGCGGAGAAGACGTCGACGTCGCGGATGCTCACGTCCGCGCGCATGGTGCCGGTACGGCCGTCTTCGTACGTCACCTTCGCCTCGACCTGGACACGGTCCTGCCCGGAGTAGAGCGCCTCGATGAGCGGCGCGTACTTCTGCGCGATGTAGCCCCGACGCACCTTGCGCGTCCGCGTGATCTCCTCGTCGTCCGGATCCAGCTCCTTGTGCAGGATCAGGAACCGCCTCACCTGGGCGCCGCGCAGGACCTCGTCCTCGGCGAGGCTTCGGTTCACGCGCTCCACCTCCCGGTGGATCAGCTCGTAGACCTCCGCCTTCTGGGCCAGGTCGGCGTAGCTCGTGTATGCAATGTTCCGGCGCTCCGCCCAGTTCCCCACGGCCGCGAGATCGATGTTGATGAACGCCGTCACGCAGGGCCGCTCCTGACCGATGCAGACGGCCTCGCGGACGTAGGGCGAGAACTTGAGCTTGTTCTCGAGGAATTTGGGGGCGAAGATCGTCCCGTCGGCCAGGCGGCTCACGTCCTTCGCCCGATCGATGATCTTCAGGTGGCCGTCGTGGTCCAGGAAGCCGGCGTCACCGGATCGGATCCAGCCGTCTTCCAGGGTCTGTCGCGTGGCCTCCGGGTTCTTCGCGTAGCCTTGAAAGACGCCGGGGCTCCGAAACAGCACCTCTCCCTCGCCCGAGATGCGGATCTCGACGTCCGTGATCGGCGTTCCCACGGTGTCCAGTCGCACGTCACCGTCCCGCTGGATGGTGACGAATACGCTGGCCTCGGTCATGCCGTAGAGCTGCTTGACGTTGACGCTCAGGCCGCGGAAGAAGAGGAAGATCTCCGGGCCGATGGCCTCGCCGGCGGTGTACGCGCGGCGGACGCGCGAGAAGCCGAGATTGTCCTTCAGCGGACCGTAGACGAGGATGCTCCCCAGCGGGTAGAGCAGCCGCTGCCAGAGGGGGACCGCCTGCCGGTTAAGACGTCTGCGCTCGATGTCCTGTGCCAGGCGCAGGAAGAAGTGGACCATCGCGCGCTTCGGTCGCGCCGCGTCCTCGACGCGGACCATGACCCCGGTCAGGATGCTCTCCCAGATACGCGGTGGGCCGAAGAAGTAGGTCGGGGCGATCTCCTTCAGGTCCGAGAGGACGGTCGCCGGGCTCTCCGGACAGTTGATGGCGAACCCCATGATGATCGCCTGCGCGTAGGAGAAGATGTGGTCACCGACCCACGCCATCGGCAGATACGACAGGACTTCCTCGTCCTCGTCCAGGCCCTCGCAGCGCGCCGCGTTGCGCGCGGTCGCGATCAGGTTCCGGTGGGACAGCATGGCGCCCTTCGGCGCGCCAGTGGTGCCCGAGGTGTAGCAGATGATGGCGACGTCATCCGCGGCGCCCCGGGCGACCTCGTCGTCGAAGTGCGTGGGATGGCCCACCTCGAACTTCTTCCCCAGCTCGCAGAGCTCGGCCAGGCTCACGAGGCCGGGCTCGCCATAGGTGCGCATCCCGCGCGGATCATCGTAGACGACGTGCTGGAGGTGCCGGCAGCGCGCCCGCACGCTCAGGAGCTTGTCCACCTGCTCCTGATCCTCGACGACGGCGAACCGGACCTCGGCGTGATCGACGATGTACTCGAGCTCCTTCTCGATGGAGTCCTGGTAGATCGGCACCGGGACGCCGCCCAGCGCCTGGGCCGCCATCACCGCCCAGTAGAGCTGGGGGCGGTTATCGCCGACGATGGCGACGCGGTCGCCGCGCGCGAAGCCGAAGGAGGCGAGGCCGAGCGCGATGAGGCGCGCCTGCTCGAAGTACTGGGACCACGTGTACGCCTGCCAGATCCCGAAGTCTTTTTCCCGGATCGCGACCTTGTTTCCGAGGCGTCGCGCGTTGAGCCGGACGAGCTTCGGGAACGTATCGTGCTCAGGGTCGAGTGCCTGAGCGTCGGTGCTTTTCGCAACTGCCGCCAAATTGCCTCCGGGACGGTCTGTGCTACTGCCGCAAGGGCGGGTAGAGCCAAACGGAGCCGGATCGCGTCTGCTTCTCAGGCCACCCTCGGCTCACGGCCCCGCTACAATGGCGAGAGTCTAGCCAAGCACAGAGGTTGTGTCAAGAAATTGACCAGAATAACGAGGACTTACGGAACGGCGAAGGCCGCGCAGGCGAGGTAGATCATCCAGTGCAGCTCGCGGCCCCGACCGCGGAGGAGCTTGATCACGGCGTAGGCAGGTGAACGGCATCGCCAGCATCGAGGAACAGGAGGCCTGTCACCACGGGGGCGAGCCCGGTTCGAGCGCCGTCGGCCAGCCGACCCCGGGCGTCGAGGAAGCCGCCACGGCCGCCCACGCCGATGATCGTGCCCATCGTGTCGAAGAAGTCGCTCAGCATGATCGAGAAGATCACGAGTGCGGCCGTCACGGTCCCGAGCTTCGTGAAGAATCCGAAATCGAGCCGGCCGAAGGTCGAGAGGTCCGGCGTTTGAACGATTGCCTGAGGGATTCGAGCCGCGCCGGGCGTCGCGAATCCTGGCCCCCGGCGAAGGCACGCATCACCTTCGCGCCCCGGCGGCCAGGGTGCCAGCCTGTCGACAGGCCCCCATTAATCGAGGACCTGTTGTCATTTCCGGAACTGCTGAAAGTCGACCGGCCGCTTCTCGACGAACGCGTTCCGGCCCTCCATCGCCTCCGCCGTCTGGTAATAGAGGCCGAGCGCGGTGTGGGCGAACTGCGCCACGCCGGCCCGCTGCTCGGAGTCGATGTTGAACGACTGCTTGGCGAGCGCGAGCGCCGTCGGGCTCTTGTCGAGGAGCTCGGCGCACCATTTCTCCACCTCGGCGCGAAGCTCTCTGAGCGGGACCACCCGGTTGACGAGACCCATCTCGAGAGCCTGCTGCGCCGAGTACTGGCGGCAGAGGTACCAGATCTCCCGCGCCTTCTTCTCGCCGACGACGCGGGCGAGGAATCCGGTGCCGTGGCCCGCGTCCACGCTGCCGACACGCGGCCCGGTCTGGCCGAAGACGGCGTTCTCGGAGGCGATCGAGAGGTCGCAGAGCAGGTGCAGGACGTGGCCGCCGCCGATCGCGAACCCGTTGACCATCGCGATGACCGGCTTCGGGATGTGGCGGATCGAGCTGTGCAGGGCCTCGACGTCCATCGGGCGCTGGCTGGTCGCGCCCGCGGCGCCCGGAGCGTACCCGCCCTGGCCTCGCTCCTTCTGGTCGCCGCCGGCGCAGAAGGCCTTGTCGCCGGCGCCGGTGAGCACCACGACCCCGACGGCCGGGTCCCAGCGCGCATCCAGGAACGCGTCGGTCAGCTCCGCCACGGTCGTCGTGCGGAAGGCATTGCGAACCTCGGGCCGGTTGATCGTGATCCAGGCGACGCCGTTCTGCTTCTCGTAGAGGATGTCCGTGTACGCCATGGGGCCCTCCGACCCGCTAGAGCGATTTTCGCAGGAGGTTTCCGAGCTCGCCGATGACACCGCGACGGAAGGTCAGCACGCAGGCGACGAAGATCACGCCCTGGACGACAGTGATCCACGCGCCGAGCTGCGACAGATAGTTCTCCAGCGCCATCACGATGAACGCGCCGACCACCGGCCCGAACACCGTGCCGAGCCCGCCCAGCAGCGTCATGAGCACCACTTCGCCCGACATCGTCCAGTGGACGTCGGTGAGAGACGCGAGCTGGAAGACGAGGGCCTTCGTCGCCCCGGCGAGGCCGGCGAACGTCGCCGAGAGCACGAACGCGAGAAGCTTGTACCGCTCGGCGCGGTACCCGAGCGAGACGGCGCGCGGCTCGTTCTCCCGGATCGCCTTCAGCACCTGACCGAACGGCGAGTGGATCGCGCGGTAGATCAGGAGGAACCCGGCGAGAAAAATGGCGAGCACGACGAAGTAGAGCGTCAGCGTCTCGTTCAGGTTCAGCACCCCGAGGAGGGTGCCGCGCGGGACCGACTGGATGCCGTCTTCACCGCCGGTGAAGCCGGCCTGCACGCTGAAGAAATAGACCATCTGCGCGAACGCCAGCGTGATGTTCGCGAAGTAAATGCCCTTGCTGCGGATCGCCAGGGCGCCGATGACGACGCCGAGCGCAGCCGCCACCGCGGTGCCGAAGAGGATCGCCAGCTCCGGTGGGAACCCCCAGGCCTTCGCGGAGTGCGCCGCGCCGTAGCCCGCCGCGCCGAGGAAGGCGGCGTGGCCGAACGAGAGGAGCCCGACGTAGCCGATGAGGAGGTTGAAGGCGCAGGCGAAGAGCGCGAAGCACAGCGCCTTCATGAGAAACACCGGGTACACGAGGAACGGCGCCGCCGCGAGGACAGTCGTCATCACCCCGAAGGCGACCACCTGGGGGATCGGCACCCCCGTCACCGCCGGGGCGGCTGCGCCGACGTATTCGTTGGCCGTCGCCGTCACGAGGCCCGCCCGAAGAGGCCGCTGGGCCTCACCAGGAGCACGAGCGCCATGATGACGAAGATCACCGTGTTGGACGCTTCGGGGTAGAAGACCTTGGTGAAGCCCTCGACCACTCCGAGGGCGAAGCCCGTCACGATCGAGCCCATGATCGAGCCCAGGCCGCCGATCACGACCACCGCGAAGACGACGATGATGAGGTCGGCGCCCATGAGCGGGTTCACCTGATAGATCGGCGCCGCGAGCACGCCCGCCAGCGCTGCGAGGCCGACCCCGAACCCGTAGGTCAGCGTGATCATCCGGGGCACGTTGATCCCGAACGCTTGCACGAGCGCCGGGTTTTCGGTCGCGGCGCGCAGGTACGAGCCGAGGCGCGTCCGCTCGATCACGTACCAGGTCGTGAGGCAGACCGCGAGCGAGAACACGATGACCCAGGCCCGGTAGTTGGGCAGGAACATGAAGCCGAGATTCTGGCCACCGGCGAGCTCGCGGGGCATCGAATAGGGCAATCCCGACGAGCCGTATTCGTGGCGAAACAGACCCTGGATGATCAGGGCGAAACCGAACGTCAGCAAGAGGCCGTAGAGATGATCGAGGTGATAGAGGCGTTTGAGCGTCGTGCGCTCGAGCGCGATGCCGGTGATGCCCACGACGACCGGCGCGATGAGGAGCGCCCACCAGTAGCCGAGCCCCGCCCACTGCAAGAGGAAATACGCCACGAACGCGCCCATCATGTACTGGGCGCCGTGGGTGAAATTGATGATGTTGAGCAGTCCGAAGATGACCGAGAGCCCGAGGCTCAGCAGGGCGTAGAACGCCCCATTGATCAGTCCGATCAGCAGCTGACCGAACAGCGCCTGCGTCGGCACTCCCAAAATCGTCATGCCCGGGCGCGTCGCAACGACGGGCGCGGGGCGGACCCGTTCCCTTCACGCGGAGAGCGTACGGGCCGCGCCTGGATGGAGCCCAGCCGCGCAGGGCCATGCCCACGCGTGCCGCGTGGTCGCAGCACCCCTCGCAGACCCTGGCTCCCGCCCCGCGCCCGTCGCACCGCGCCTATTTTTTGACGAGCTCGCACCCTCCCTGGTCGAGTGGCCGGAACGCCTGCTCGGCCGGGATGGTCGCCTGGATCTTGTAGTAGTCCCACGGGTACTTCGACTCGGCCGGCTTCTTCACCTCGACGAGGTACGCCGGATGGATCTTGCGGCCGTCGACGCGGATGGTCCCCTTGCCGAAGAGCGGGTCGTCCGTCGGCAGCTCCTTCATCTTGGCGATGACCTTGGCGCCTTCGTCGCTCTTGAGTGCCTCGACGGCCTTCAGGTAGTGCAGCGTCCCCGCGTAAACGCCGGCGTGGATCATCGTCGGATGGATCCCCCGATTGCGCTCGGCGAACCGCTTCGCGAACGCGCGCGTTTTCTCGTTGAGATCCCAGTAGAAGGTCTCGGTGAAGGTGAGCCCCTGGGCTTTCTCGAGGCCGAGCGCGTGCACGTCGGTGAGGAAGACCAGGAGACCCGCGAACTTCTGGCCGCCCTTCACGATGCCGAACTCGGCGCCCTGCTTGATGGCGTTGGTGGTGTCGCCGCCGGCGTTGGCCAGGCCGATGATCTTGGCCTTCGAGGCCTGCGCCTGGAGCAGGAACGACGAGAAGTCCTGGGTGTTGAGCGGGTGCCGGACCTTGCCCAGGACCTTGCCACCGTTCTTGAGCACGACCGCCTCGACGTCGCGCTCGAGCGCGTGGCCGAACGCGTAGTCGGCGGTGATGAAGAACCATGTGTCGCCGCCGGTCTTCACGACCGAGTTGCCGGTGCCATTCGCGAGCGCCCACGTGTCGTACGTCCAGTGGATCGTGTTGGGCGAGCACGCCTTGCCGGTGAGGTCGGACGACGCCGCAGAGGAAACGATGAACGCCTTGCCCTTGTCGCGGGTGATCTGGTTGACGGCGAGCGCGACGCCGGAGTTGGGCACGTCGAGGATGAGGTCCACCTTCTCGGCGTCGTACCACTGGCGGGCGAGCTGGGAGCCCACGTCGGCCTTGTTCTGGTGGTCGGCGAACACGATCTCGACCTTCAGGCCCTTGGCGGTGGCCCCGTAGTCCTCGACCGCCATCCGCGCCGCCACCACCGAGCCCTGGCCGGCCAGGTCGGCGTAGAGGCTCGACTGGTCGTTGAGGACCCCGATCTTGACGACGCCGTCGGAAATCTGGGCGCGGGCCGGGCTCGCGGCCAGGGTCAGAACGCCGATGAGTGCGACGATGCGTGCGATGGTCATGCGCTGCGCTCCTTCGCGACCGATGTCGGTCGTCCGCCGGCACTACACCCCGAGGTAGTCATGGAGCTTGTTCATGTTGGCGTCGAGCTCTCCGTTCGGAATCATGTCCACCACCCGGCCGTGCTCCATCACGTAGTGCCGGTCGGCGACGGTGGCGGCGAAGCGGAAGTTCTGCTCGACGAGGAGGACGGTGAACCCTTCGCGCTTAAGCCGCCGGAGCGTGACACCGATCTGCTGCACGATCACCGGGGCCAGCCCCTCGGTCGGCTCGTCGAGCAGCAGGAGCCGGGCGCCGGTTCGCAGGATGCGGCCGATCGCCAGCATCTGCTGCTCGCCGCCCGACAGCGTCGTGCCGCCCGCCCGGAGCCGCTCCCGGAGGTTGGGGAAGAGCCCGTAGATCGCGTCGACCCCGAGCCCGCCGGGCCGGACCACCGGCGGCAACAAGAGATTCTCCTCGACGGTGAGGCTCGCGAAGATGCCGCGCTCCTCCGGGCAGAACGCGAGCCCGAGCCGCGCGATGCGGTTGGACGGGAGATCGATGAGCTCCCGGCCCTCGAAGCGGATGGAGCCCCGCCGCCGGCCGACGATGCCCATGATCGACTTGAGCGTCGTCGTCTTGCCGGCGCCGTTGCGGCCCAGGAGTGTCACCATCTCGCCCGGGCGGATCTCGAAATCGACGCCGTGGAGAATGTGGGACTCGCCGTACCAGGCGTGGAGGTCGCGAACCTCGAGCAGCGGCTCAGGCATGGCCCGAACCCATGTAGGCCTGGATCACGTCCGGGTTCCGCGACACGCTCCGGTAGTCGCCCTCCGCGAGGACTTCGCCCCGCGCCAGGACCGTGATGATGTCCGAGAGATTCTCGACCACGCTGAGGTTGTGCTCGACCATCAGGACCGTGCGGTTCGCCGCCACGCGCTTGATCAGCGCCGAGATGCGCTCCACGTCGTCGTGGGCCATCCCGGCGGTCGGCTCGTCGAGCAACATCATCTCCGGTTCGAGCGCCAGCGTCGTCGCGATCTCCAGGGCGCGCTTGCGGCCGTACGGCAGCTCCACGGCGGGCGTGTGCGCGAACGCGGCGAGGCCCACCGCCTCGATCAGCTCGACCGCGCGGCCGTTCAGGCCGTCGAGCACTCGCTCCGACCGCCAGAAGTCGAACGAGGCGCCGCGCTTGCGCTGGAGCGCGACGCGCACGTTCTCCAGTACCGAGAGGTGGGGGAACACGGCCGAGATCTGGAACGAGCGCACGAGACCCAGCCGGGCGATGTCCGCGGGCCGGGAGCCGGTGATCTCGCGACCCTTGAAGCGGATGCGCCCGCGGGTGGGCGCCAGGAAATGGGTCAGGAGATTGAAGCAGGTGGTCTTGCCGGCGCCGTTGGGGCCGATGAGCGCGTGGATCGTCCCACGGTGCACGCGCAGCCTCACGTCCTTCACCGCGACGAAGCCGCGAAACTCCTTGGTGAGCCCCTCGGTTTCCAGGATGACGTCGTCGACCATCTCAGGAGGGCAAGCCGGCCGGCGGATAGAAGCGCGCCTCCCGCTGCTCCTTCCAGGCGCGGTTGGACTCGTCCATCTCCCACGACGCCACGCACTCGCTCTGCGCCCTCAGCACCTCCTCGAGCAGCCCGCGCGGGTCGCGGTGGAACGACTCGTGGAGCAGTCGCTTGGTGTGGGCGGTCGCGGTGGGAGAGGCGCCGCGCGCCTTCCCGATGACGGTCGCGAGCGCCCCCTCGAGGTCGGCGCGCGGACACACCCAGTTGACGAGGCCGATGGCGCGCGCCTCGGCGGGACTCACGTGGTCGTTCAGGAGCGCCAGCTCCTTGGCGCGCCCCACGCCGACGACGCGCGCCAGGCGTAGCACCGCGCCGTCGGGGACGAGGCCGTGGCGGGTCGCGCCGAGGCCGAGGATGGCGTCGTCGGTGACCAAACGGAGATCGCACGCGAGCGCCAGCTGCAAGCCGCCGCCGATCGAGTAGCCATGCAGGACGGCGACCGTGAGCTTCGGCATGTCCTCCAGGCGGTCGAGCGCGCGGTTCCAGTGCCGATAGAACGCCTCGCCGATCGACCCCGCCGCGAGCGCGGTCCGGTCCATGCCCGAGCAGAACGCCCGGCCGGCCCCGCGAACGACCACCTGCGCGACGCTGGCGTCGGTCGCGGCGGTCGCGGCGTGGTCGGCGAGCGCGGCGGCGAGCTCGGTGGACAGCGCGTTGAGGACGTTCGGCCGGTTGAGCGTGATCCAGCCGACTCCGTCCCTGGCTTCGTAGGTGACGAGCGCCTCGGTCACCTAGGTCCGCTCGGTGAGATTGTGGACGCCGCTCACGAAGTTGTACGATCACCGCGTGTCGTGTGAAAGTCAAGGCCGCCCGGATGTGCGCCGCCGCAGCGCGAAGCGCGAGGGGCGCCTGTGACGGATAAGGAGGCCCCGCCCATGACCGTGACCACACGCCGCCGATTCGTCGCCGGCGCCCTCGCCGCGACAACGACCCCCGTCCTGACGCGCGCCGCCCGCGCGCAGACCGCGGTCAAGATCGGCACGGCGGTGCTCGGCGACTACGCGATGGCGGGCCCGGTCATCGTCGCCCTCGAGCGGGGCTTCTTCAAGTCCGAGGGGCTCGCCGCCGAGTTCGTGCCGTTTCGCGGCGGCCCGGATCTCCTCAAGGCGGTGATGGCCGGCGAGTGTCTCGTCGGGATCACCGGCAGCACCGACATTTTCGTCTTCCGCGAGGCCGGCTCGCCGATCAAGATGATCGCGACGCACACTGAGGGCAATCACTTCACGCTGAACGTCGCGCAGGACGTCCAGCGGGTCGGCGACCTCAAGGGCAAGGCGATCGGTGTCACCCGCGTGGGCGCCACGACGTGGGTCTTCGCTCGCATGCTCGCCAAGAAGGAAGGCTGGGACCCGGACAAGGACGTGCAGGTTGTCGGCCTCGGCGGCCTCGACGCACAGCTCGCGGCCATGGCCCGCAAGGAGATCAGCGCCTACGTCTGGGGCGACGGCGGCGCGGTGACCGAGCTCCAGGGCAAGTCCAAGGTCCTTCTGCGCTTGGACTCGGTGACGCCGAAGTGGATCAGTCAGATCCAGTACGCGTCCGAGGATGCGATCTTCAGGCAAACCGACGCGATCCGGAAGAGCCAGCGAGCGCTCTTCCGTGCGCTCAAGCTCATGCGCGAGAACCCGAGAGACGCGGCGGAGCTCGTGTCCAAGAAGCTCGGCTGGACCCCGGAGGCGGTCCTCGGCGCCCACAAGATCTCCGGCCCGTTGCTGCCCGTCGACGGCCAGATCAACGCGGAGGCGCTCGTGGCCATGCAGGAGACGCTCCTGGAGCACGGCCTCATCAAGAAGAAGCTCCCCCTCGCCGACCACTACACCCGGGAGTTCACGCCTGTTCGGGTATAGCGCGAGTCACTGTCGCGGGGAAGGTCGTAGTGGTGGCCGTGAGTCAGGCGTGAACCCCAGGTGGCCTGCTTCAGATGCTCGGGGCTCCGGTCCGCTTACCATCCTGATCGGCCTGTTCATCCTGCTTTGCGCGAGTCCGGGCGTCGGGACGGCCCAGGTCTTCATCGCGACCCACCCCAAGCCCGAGTTCACGATCGGACCGCTCTTCGTCCGGGCGAACGTCGGGCCCGCCGCCGGGCCGGTCGACGTCACCGTGCTCTTCAGCGTGGTGGTGCCGGCCACCGTCAGCGGCGGTGTGCTCGAACAGGACCTCTACCTCCTCTGGCCCGGCGAGGTGGACGGCGAGATCGTTACCGGCGCGCCCGAGCCCGAGCTCCGCCGCACCGTCGAGGCGCGCGGATTCCAGGTGACGCGGGAAGGACGACTGCCGCTCTCGGCACGGGCCGTTTACTCCGGCCCCCAGCGTCCGCAACCCGAGGCGCTTCCTGGCGGCGCGCCGTTCGTCACCTATTCCCGGGAGGGCGGCCCGCTCGGCCAGGGCGCGCCGGCGAGCTGGATCCGGATCCCGTGGACCCCCCGGCTCGTCGATCGCGCGTGGCTCGTCGAGCTCCGGATGCGCCTGACGACTCTCCGGAGGCCCAAGCAAGCCACCTGGCTGGAGAACGTCCTCTGGGGCGAGCGTCACGTGATCACCCTGAGCTTCAACGACGTCAGGACGCGCGCGACGTTCCCGATGTACCTCGCCCATCGCGATCGCGTCGTCCACCTCGCCGACGATCCTTCCCAGCTCATCATCAACTTCATCGACTCGGATCACCTGAAGATCCACGAGGTCTATCCCGGTTCGAGCCAGCGGCGATCGAGCGAGACCCGCCGGGCCACGGAGATCGTCTCGGCCTATCTCGATCCGTCCGAGGGAATCCGACCTCAAGTCTTGTCGGTGCAGTTCGGATACTTCACGGGCTGGAAGGCCTGGGCGCCGGTCCTCTTCGCCACGCTCTTCTTCGTCCTGGGCAACCTCGCGGGGCCGCTGGTCACGACCCTCGCCAAGGGTGTCGGCGCGCGGATCCAGGGACGCATTCACTTCGGGCCGGGCAGTGGCGCTCCCGCCCGGCGCGATACCGGGACAGTCGTCCCGCGCGAGACCCTCGCGCGCATCTCGCCGGGCCAGACGACGTACGACGAGATCCTCAGCCTTTGCGGGCCCGACCCGGAGGAGCGCGAGCGTCTCAGCGCACCAGGCCGCCGTACCCTCGTCTACCGCGGGCGGCGCGTCGTGCCTTACCGGCAACGGCGGCTCGGCTGGCTCGCGACCGTGCACCGCTGGGACGTCGAGCACCATGAGGTCGAGATCGAGCTCGACGGCGACAGAGTCCACGACATCCAGGCCCAGGTCCACAGGAGTCGCCTGACCCAGCCGGGGCAGGCCTGAGGGAGCTCTCCGGTGATCCGCGCCTGGATCGCGGCGCTACTGCTCGTGGCCCCCGTCGCCGCCGAGGGACAGGTCTTCCTCGCCTCGCGGCCGAACCCCGAGTTCACGATCGGCCCGCTCTTCGTGCGCGCGACCGTGACGCCCGAGCTCAGCGCCGTCACGCTGGACGTCCTCTGGAGCCTCGTGATCCCGCCGACCCGGAGCGGCGCCGCCATCCAGCAGGATCTCTATCTCCTCTGGCCGAATTCGGTCGGCGCGAGCGCGGCGGACGGGCCGCCCGACGCGGCGCTCGCCGCGTACGTCGCGGAGCGCGGGTTCACGCCGATCAAGGAGGGGCGCCTGCCGCTCTTCGCGCAGAGTCTCTATCGTATCGGCGAGGAGCTGCCGCCCGAGCCCGTCGCCGGCGGCGCGCCGTTCGTGACGATCATCCGCCTGGGCGGCCCGCTCGGCCTCACGTCGCCCGTGACCTACGTGCGGATCCCCTGGACGCCCCTGCTCGCCAACCGCACCTGGCTGATGGACCTCCGGATGCAGGTGACGGACATCGTCAAGCGGCGCACGGCGACCTGGATCGAGGACGCGTTTTGGGGCCCGCACTACGCGATCTCGCTCACGTTCAACGACGTGCGGCCGCGCGCCCTGTTCCCGCTCTATTTCGAGCATCGGGACCGTGTCATCCGTCTCGCCGACGACCCGTCGCAGCTCGTCCTAAACTTTCGCGACGCCGAGCACCTCAAGATCTACGACATCTTCCCGCGCACGGCGGGACGCCGGCTCAGCGAGACGCTCGACTCGACCGAGGAGATCTCGCTCTTCCTCGACCGCTCCGAAGGCATCAGTCCCCAGGTCCTGACGGTGCAGTTCGGCTACTTCAGGGGCCTGCGGTCTTGGGCGCCGGTCCTGATCCCGATCGTCTTCTTCGCCCTCGGCAACCTGGCGATGCCCCTCTTTATGATGATCGCGCGTCGGGCCGGCGCCCAGCTCGCGAGTCGCGTTCAGTTTGGGCCCGGCGACGCCGCGCGGCAGACCGGCGTCATCTTCTCGCGCGATACGCTCGCACGCATCGTGCCGGGGACGACGCGGTACGAGGAGGTCTTGCGGCTCGGCGTCGGCGCCCCCGAAGAGCACGAGCAGCTCGCCACGCCTGATCGGCGCACGGTCGTCTACCGCGGGCGCCGGGTCGTGCCCCAGCGCCAACGCCGCTTCGGGTGGCTCGCGACGGTCAGTCGCTGGTCCGTGGAGGAGCACGAGGTCGAGATCACGCTCGAGCGGGACATCGTCACCGACGTGCAGGCGCGTGTGCGCCGCTCGCCCCTCACCCCTCCCGCCACCAGCTAAGCCCAGCACGCGTGCCGGGGCCTTGACAGGGGTCGCGAACCGCCCCCATATAGAGCCCTCTGACGTCCGAAATCCACGCACCGCCGAGGGAGGCGTGTATGGCAGCGATGACCCGACGAGACGTACTCAAGATCGCGGCAGCCGGAGCCGCCGCGGCGCTGCCGGGCGGGATCCCGAGCCCCGCGCACTCGCAAGGTACGCAGAAGCACGAGCTCGTCGTCGCTCAGGGCGGCGACGTCGCCCAGTTCGACCCGCACATGAGCACATCGTCGAACGACATCCGCATCTCGTTCAATCTCTTCGACAACCTGACGAGCCGGCGCCCGGACGGCAAGCTGGCTCCGGGCCTCGCGACGGAGTGGAAGCTCCAGGGCCAGACGACGTGGGTGTTCAAGCTGCGCCAGGGCGTCAAGTGGCACAACGGCGACCCCTTCAGCTCGGCGGACGCCAAGTTCAGCATCGAGCGCACCTACGATCCCAATACCAAAACGCGGGTCAACACCGTCTTCACGACCGTGGATAGGATCGAGGCGCCGGACCCAGCGACGCTGATCATTCACACCAAGAAGCCCGATCCGCTGCTGCCCGCGCGGCTCGGGTTCTACGGCGGGCAGATCGTGCCCAAGAAATACCTGGACGCCGTCGGCCCCGACACCTTCAACCAGAAGCCGGTCGGCACGGGACCCGTGCGCTTTGTCTCCTGGACGAAGGACGACAGGGTCGTGCTCGAGGCGAACCCGGACTACTGGGGCGGCCGTGTGGACTTCGATCGCCTCATCGTTCGGGCCCTGCCCGAGATGGCGCCCCGGGTAGCGGCCCTGCTCAAGGGCGAGGTGGATCTGATCACCCAGGTTCCGCCCGACCAGGGCGAGCGAGTCAAGGCCAACGCCGGCACCCTGGTGAGCGGCGCCCTCTACGGCGGGCTCTACGTGCTCGCCGTGAACTCGAAGCGGCCGCCGCTCGACAACCCACTGGTGAAGCAGGCGCTCTCACTGGCCATCGACCGGGAGACCATCGTCAAGGAGCTGTGGCGAGGGCGAGGCGTCGTTCCCAGCGGCCCCATCGCCAAGGGCGACAATCACTTCGACACTTCGCTGCCGCCGCTCGCCTACGATCCAAAGGAAGCCAGGGAGCGTCTGCGCAAGGCCGGCTACAAGAACGAGGAGATCGTCATCGAAACCACCGCGGGCTACATGGCGGGCGACAGGCCCATGGCCGAGGCCGTTCAGGCCATGTGGCGCGACGCGGGGGTCAACGCCAAGGTCGAGCTCTTCGAGTATTCCGTGCGCGCCCAGAAGAACCGCGACAAGAGCTTCAAGGGCGTGTGGTGGTCGGATCCGACGTCAACGCTGCGCGACCCCGACGGCATGATGTGGCGCCTGCTCGGTCCCGGTGGCCCGCAGGACTACTGGCGTCATCCCGAGTTCGACGAGCTCGGCAACGCCGCCCGTTTCTCGGTCGACGAGAAGTTCCGCGCCGACGCGTACCGGAAGATGACCAAGATCTCCCTCGAGCACTTTCCGTGGATTCCGGTGATCCAGCCGTACGAGGACTACGGGCTCCAGAAGCACGTGGAGTGGACGCCGGACCCGCTGCAGCAGCTCGAGATCCGCCGCTTCAACTTCAAGTTCCGCCGCGCGTAGACCGGCTTCCGGGGGCGGAGCCTGGCGGGCTCCGCCCCCGCGCCTATGCGCGGGCTCCTGCCGTTCCTCGGCTCCCGACTCCTCCGCGCGGCGGTCGCGCTCTGGCTCGTCTCGACCGTCGTCTTCGTGGTCATGCGCCTGTCGGGCGATCCCGTACCGTTGCTCTTGCCTCCCGACGCCCCGCGCAGCGAGATCTTCCGCGTCCGCGCCGAGCTCGGCCTCGACCGTCCCCTGCCGGTGCAATACGTTGTCTTCCTCGGCAACGTTCTCCGCGGGGACTTCGGCCGGTCGATCCACTTTCGCCAGCCCGCCTTTCGCGTGGTACTCGGCTACCTGCCGGCGACATTCGAGCTCGGCCTGACGGCGTTCGTCCTCGCGTCGCTCGTCGCCCTGCCCATCGGCGTGGTCTCCGCGGTTCGGCGCAACTCCCCGGTCGACCAGGTAACCATGGGACTGGCGCTCGTCGGCCAGTCGGCGCCGACGTTCTTCATCGGGATTCTCCTGATCCTGGTCGTCTCGCTGAAGCTCGGCCTCCTGCCGACCTCCGGCCGGGAGGACTGGCGGAATCTCGTCCTGCCCGCGCTCACGCTCGGTGCCTTCGCCATGGCCTCGATCGCCCGGCTCACCCGGTCGGCGGTGCTCGAAGTGCTGCGAGCGGACTACATCCGGACCGCCCGCGCCAAGGGCCTGTCCGAGGCGCTGGTCGTCGCCAAGCACACGCTGAAGAACGCGGCCGTCCCGATCGTCACCATCACCGGGCTGCAGTTCGGCACGCTGCTCGGCGGCGCCGTCGTGACGGAAACGGTGTTTGCGTGGCCGGGCATCGGACGGCTCGCGATCCAGTCGATCTACAACCGCGACTACCCCGTCGTGCAGTGCACGGTGTTCCTGTCCGCCGTGCTCTTCATCGTGATCAACTTCTGCATCGACCTGGTCTATGGTCTCCTCGATCCCCGCGTCCGACCGAGCTGACCTGGCGCCGGGCGCGGCGCCGGCGGTCCGCCCGAGCCGTGGGCGGCGAACCCGGCAGATGGCGCTCGGCGGCGGCGTGTTCGTCTTGCTGCTGGTCGTGACCGCGCTGGCGGCGCCGGTGATTGCGCCGCACGATCCCGTCCGCCAGTCGCTGCGGGCGCGGCTGGCGGCGCCCACGCTCTCTGCCGCCGATGGCAAGGCGCACGTGCTCGGCACCGACCACCTCGGGCGCGACGTCCTCTCGCGTACGATCCACGGGGCGCGGATCTCGCTGCTGGTCGGCTTCGCGGCGGTGGTGGTGGGTGGAATCGTCGGCGCCACGCTCGGCCTCCTGGCCGGCTTCCGCGGCGGCTGGACCGACACCATGATCATGACGCTCGCCGACGCCCAGCTCGCGTTTCCCTTCATCCTGCTCGCGATCGGGATCATCGCGGTGCTCGGGCCGAGCTTCCCCACGCTGATCGTCGTCATCGGGCTCTCGGGGTGGGTCACCTACGCGCGCGTCCTCCGATCGCAGGTGCTGGTGCTGCGCTCGCGCGAGTTCGTCGACGCGATCCACGCTCTCGGCGGCTCGGTAGCGCGCGTGATCGCCCGCCACATCCTTCCCAATGTGCTCTCGTCGCTCGTCGTCATCGCCACGCTCGAGCTGGCCCGCGCGATCGTGCTCGAGGCAACGCTTTCGTTCCTCGGCCTCGGCGTTCAGCCGCCGACGCCATCCTGGGGCGGGATGGTCCACGAGGGGCGGGAGTATCTCGACTCGGCGTGGTGGATCTCGACGGCTCCCGGGATCGTGCTGATGCTCACGTCCATCGTCGTGAGCCGCACGGGAGACTGGCTTCGCGATCTGCTCGATCCGACCCTTCGGGGCGAGTAGGAGAGCTAGGCGCCGTACGCGACCGGGATGCGCTCGAGGACGCAGAACGGAATCGTCACGGACTCGGCGCACGCCAGGCAGTAGAAGTCGAGCTCGAGGCCCGCGCGTTGTCCGTGGAGCAAGAGCCGCTGACTGCACCGGGAGTGGTGGAGCGCGCCGTCGAGTGCCATGTATACGGTGACGACCTCTGCCGCGACCAAGGAGCCCATTGCCGTTTGCCCTCCTGTGTCCAGGAAAGAGCAATTGGCATTCCAGGGATGGACAGTGGCCTAACCCGGTGATATCTCAGGCCCTTCGGCGGTCGTGACGACGGGGGTGTTCAGGAATTGGGCGGCGGCCTGAGAAGCCCTGGACCGGACGGGATCAGCCGCGCCAGTGCGAGAGCTTGTCGTTCAGGTGGTCGAGCGCCAGAACGATCGCGATCGACGCCGCCGACACGAGCCCGGTCGCCGCGAACAGCTCGGGGGCCTGGAAGCCATTGGCGAGCGAGCCCATGACGTAGCCCATGCCGCGGACCCCTGCGAACATTTCGACCACGAGGACCCCCAGCAGGCAGAACACGATGCCGAGCCGCATCCCCGCGAGCACCGAGGGGACGATCGCCGGGAGCAGCACCTTCCAGTAGAGCTGCCACGTGGTCGCGCCGAACGACCGCGCCACCGTCACGAGCGTGCGGTCCACATCGCGCACGGCGCCCATCACGAGCACCATGATCGGGAAGAGCCCGTGGATTGCGCCGTAGAAGACCGCGGGCGTCGTGCCGTAGCCGAGCAAGAGGACGATCCAGGGCAGCACCAGGATCTTCGGGATGCCGTAGAGCGCGATCACGTAGGGGGACAGGACGTCCCGCAGCAGCCGTACCGAGCCGACGACGACGCCAGCCGCGACGCCGAGCGTCACCGACAGCGCGTAGGCGACCGCGGTCTTGCCGAGCGTGTCGCCCAGGCCGGCGAACGCGGTGCCGCCGATCCGGAGGAGCGCCCGGGCGACAGCGCTCGGCGCCGGGACGAAGAGCGGATCGACCCACCCCGCCCGCGCCACGACCTCCCACGAAACGAGTGCGGCGAGCACGGTCACGAGCTGGAGGACCCGGACTCTCATTATTGTAGCGGGGTCCGTGAGGCCGGCTTGAACCGGGGGTGGCCTGAGACAGGTGCGACCCGGCTCCGCTCCTGCGAACAACCCTTCGAGTGCGGGTCGCCTGAGACAGGTGCGACCCGGCTCCGCTCCTGCGAACAACCCTTCGAGTGCGGGTCGCCTGAGACAGGTGCGACCCGGCTCCGCTCCTGCGGACAACCCTTCGAGTGCGGGTCGCCTGAGACAGGTGCGACCCGGCTCCGCTCCTGCGGACAACCCTTCGAGTGGGGGTGGCCTGAGACGGGTGCGACCCGGCTCCGCTCCTGCGGACAACCCTTCGGGTGGGGGTGGCCTGAGACACGCGGGGCCCGGCTCCGCTCCTGCGGACAACCCTTCGGGTGTTGCCTCATTCCGTCCACCGGCGGGCACGGCGCTCGAGGAGGCTCGCGAGGACGTCAGAGCCGACGACCAGGACCAGCGTCACGAGCACGAGCGCGACGTAGTCCGCGGTTCGTAGAAGGCCGTACGCGTGGTTGATGAGAGCACCCATGCCGGCCTTCGAGCCGAGGATCTCACCGACGATGACGCCGATCACGCACAGCGCGAGCCCGGTCCGCAGTCCCCCCACGAGCGTGAAGAGCATCGAGGGCAACATGACCCGACGGAAGACGGTCACCGCGCCCGCGCCGTACGCGCGCGCGACGGTGACGAGCTGCGGGTTCACCTGGCGAACGCCGGCGAGAACCGCCAGCGTGATCGGAAAGAAGCCCAGCAGGAAGCCGAATGCGATCTTCGAGGCCGCGTCGAGGCCGAAGAAGAGCATCAGGGAGGGGTACCAGACGACCGCCGGCACTGCGTAGAGCGCCGCCAACATGGGTCCCCAGACGCGGCCGACGAGCCGGTGCATACCGAGCATGAAGCCGCAGCCGAGTCCGGCGGCGACTGCCAGCGTGTACGCCGCCCCGATCTCGCGCAGCGTCAGCCAGAGGCTCGCCGGCAGCTCGGGGTAGGAGCGGAGCAGCAGGAGATCGCGCAGTGCCGGGAGGACTGCCGAGGGTGGTACGGCGAGGAGCGGGTTCGCAGCGTTTCCCGCGACCTCCCAGACCGCCAGGAGGGCGGCGAGAAGACCGAGGCGCAACCAGAGGACTCTCACCGCATCGCCCGCAGCGACTCCTCGCGGATCTCGCTCCAGAGCTTGGCGCGGAGCGCCGCCATCTCGGCCGACTCCATCGAGCGCGGGTATTCCATCGACAGCTCCAGCATCGATTTGATCCGCCCGGGCCGGGCCGTCATGACGGCGACGCGGGTCGACAGGAACAGCGCCTCGTGCAGGCTGTGGGTCACGAAGATGACGGTTTTGCGCGTACGCCGCCAGATGTCGAGGAGCCACTCGCCCATCAGGACCCGCGTCTGCTCGTCGAGCGCGCCGAACGGCTCGTCCATCAGGAGGATCTTCGCGTCGATCGCCAGCGCGCGCCCGATCGCGACGCGCTGCTTCATCCCGCCCGACAGCTCGCGCGGGTACTTCTCGGCAAAGCCGGAGAGCCCGAGCGGGCCGAGCAGCTCGCGGGCCGTCCGGCGACGGCGCGCGGCCGGCACGCCCTGGAGCGCGAGGCCGAATTCGACGTTCTCCAGCGCGGTCCGCCACGGGAAGAGGCCGGCGTCCTGGAACACGGTCGCGACGCGCCGCGGGTCCGGCATCGTCACCGGCTGGCCGTCGACCAGGAGGCGCCCCTCGTCGGGCGCCACGAGGCCGCCGAGCATGCCGAGCAGCGTGGACTTGCCGCACCCGGAGGGGCCGATGAGCGTGCAGAAGTCGCCCTCACCGACCGAGAGCGAAACGTCGTGGAGCGCTTCCACCGGGCCCGAGCTGGTGAGGTAGCGCTTGGTGACGCCCTCGATGGCGATCAGCTCGCCGCGCGCGGCCGTCACGTGAGCTGCAGGATCTCCCGGGCGATGACCATGCGCTGGATCTCGGACGTGCCTTCGCCGATCTCGGTGAGCTTCGCGTCCCGGAAGATGCGCTCGACCGGGAACTCCGTGATGTAGCCGGCGCCGCCGTGGATCTGCACGGCCTTCGTCGCCGCCTTCATCGCCGCCTCGGACGCGAACAGCTTGGCCATCGCCGCCGCGTGCATCGCCGGCCGGCCCGTGTCTTTCAAATATGCCGCGCGCAGCGTGAGCAGCCGCGCCACCTCGACCTCGGTGGCGAGGTCGGCGATCATGCCCTGCAGCCCGTTGAACTCGGCGAGCGTCTTCCCGAACGCGGCGCGCTGCTTCATGTACTTGACCGCTTGGTCCACCGCCGCCTGCGCGATGCCCACCCCCATCGCCGCCATCGCGATGCGCCCCCCCTCCAGCACCTGCATGGCCTGCTCGAACCCGGTGCCACGCTCACCCAGCAAGTTGGCCTCGGGCACGCGGGCGCCCTCGAAGATCAGCTCGGCCGTGTTCGACGCGTGCAGGCCGAGCTTGCGATAGGGCTTGCCGCTGCTGAAACCGGGCATGCCCTTCTCGAGGATGAAGGTGGAGATGCCCTTGGACTTCCGCTCCGGGCCGGTGCGGGCCATGACCACCGCGGTCGCGGCGACCGACGCGTTGGTAATGAAGGCCTTGCTCCCGTTCAGGACCCACTCGCCGTCCGTGAGCTCGGCGCGGGTGGCGAGCGCCGCGGCGTCGGAGCCCGCACCCGGCTCGGTGAGGCCCCAGGCCCCCAGCACCTGGCCGCTGGCGAGGGGCGGTAGGTATTTCCGCTTCTGCTCGGACGACCCGAAGGTCGCGATGTGGTTGGTGCAGAGGGAGTTGTGCGCCCACATCGTGATGCCGATCGACGCGTCGCCGCGGCAGAGCTCTTCCACGATCAGCGCGTAGGACACGTAATCGAGCCCCGCGCCGCCGAACTCTTCGCCTACGAGAGCGCCGAGGAAGCCGAGCGGGCCCAGCTTCGTCACGATCTCGTGGGGAAACTCGTGGCGCTCGTCGAACGGCGCGATCTTGTCGCCGAGCTCGGCCCGGGCGAACTCGCGTGCGACGCCACGGATCTGCTGCTGTTCGGGGGTCAGGTCGAAGTCCACGAAAATTCAGACCGCCGCGCGAATGTGCTCGCGGACGAAGCGGACGATGTCCTGGGTCGAGGTGCCGGGCGTGAACAACTCCTTGACTCCCATCGCCTTGAGGGCGGCGATGTCCTCGGGGGGGATGATCCCGCCCCCGAAGACCGCGATGTCCGCTGCGCCATGCTCGGCGAGCAACTCGAGGACCCGCTGGAAGAGGTAGTTGTGGGCGCCGGAGAGGACGGAGAGCCCGATGGCGTCGGCGTCCTCCTGGATCGCCGTGGCGACGATCTGCTCGGGCGTCTGGTGGAGCCCGGTGTAGATCACCTCGAAGCCCGCGTCGCGCAGCGCCCGCGCGACGATCTTGGCTCCGCGGTCGTGGCCGTCGAGACCCGGCTTGGCGACGACGACGCGAATCGACCGTTCGGCCATCACGCCGCTCCGCGGAGCGCGGCGCGGAGCTTCTCGCCGACCTTCATCATCCGGTCTCGGTCGCCGGGGACGAGCTTCCAGTCGAACCCCTTGCCGTCGTTGGTCCAGCGCGGAATGAGATGCAGGTGGAAGTGCGGCACCGACTGGAAGGCGGCCGGGCCGTTGGCCTGGAGCATGTTCAGGCCGTCCGGCTGCAGCGCCGCCCGCTGCGCCGTGGCGACACGCTTGGCCGTGGTGATCGCGGCCTGCAGGTCAGCCGGATCCGCGTCGAAGATCGTCGCGGCGTGCGCCCTGGTGAGCACCAGGCAGTGGCCGGAGTTGAGCGGGTTGATGTCCATGATGCAGAGTGTCCGCTCGTCCTCGTAGATCTTCATCGAGGGAACCTGCCCGTCGCGGATCTTGCAGAAGACGCAGTCGTTCATCGGTGTCGCCTAGACCGGGACCGTCCAGCCCCGGGTGTCCGGCGCCGTCCCGTACTGGATCCCCACGATCGCATCGTAGAGCTTCTGGGTCAGCGTGCCGATCCGCCCTCCGTTGATCACGAGCCGCTCGCCCTTGTACGCGAGCTCGCCGACGGGCGAAATGACCGCGGCGGTGCCCGTGCCCCAGACCTCCTCGAGCGTCCCCTTGCGCGCCGCGGCCGCGACCTCGTCGATCGTCACCGGCCGCTCGGAGACTCTGAGGCCCCAGTCGCGCATCAGCGTCAGCGCCGAGTCGCGCGTGACGCCGGCCAGGATCGTTCCGCTGAGCGGCGGCGTGACGATCTCGTCCCCGATCTTCATCATGATGTTCATCGTACCCACTTCGTCGATGTACTTGCGCTCTCGACCGTCGAGCCACAGCACCTGGGTGAACCCGGCGTGCTTCGCCTCCTCGGCGGCGTAGAGGCTCGCCGCATAGTTGACGCCGGTCTTGGCGCCGCCCACCCCGCCCTCCACGGCACGGACATACTTGTCGACGACGAGGATCCTCACGGGATTGATCCCCCCGGGGTAGTACGCGCCGACGGGCGACAGGATCACGTAATAGATGTAGGACTTCGCCGGCCGGACGCCGAGAAACGGCTCGCTCGCGATGATCGCCGGCCTGACGTAGAGCGACGTCCCCACCGTCGACGGCACCCAGTCCTTCTCGATCCCGACGAGGGTCACGAGCGACTTCAGCGCGATGTCGGGATCGAGCGGCGGGATGCACAGGCGCTGTGACGACTGGATCAGCCGC
>Ga0209180_10000163_pt1 | contig 30010 bp, 27 predicted proteins | sample CZO8metaG_3_FD_188355 | JGI IMG/M metagenome (GOLD analysis project Ga0209180, IMG submission 188355) | Vadose zone soil microbial communities from the Eel River Critical Zone Observatory, Northern California, USA - CZOApr15con2H2.8 metaG... | ecosystem: Environmental > Terrestrial > Soil >...
GACGGGAATGGCTCCTTCCCGCCCGATCCTCCACGTGTCCCGGTTTAATTCCACGATCGTCGAGGCCAGCGTCGCACCTGTTTGCCCCGCGTCCAGAACGAGCGGAAGACGTGAACCGAGTTGCTTCATCACCTGTGCTGCGCTCGCGCAGGAAGGAAAGCCGGAAACATTGGCGCTCGTTCCCGTGACCGGCCCGTCGAATTCATCGATCAAGCCTCCGACCACCTCGCTTTTCGGCCAACGCAGCGCGATGCGGCCCGTCCCCGCGGTCACTTTGAGCGGTATGCCATGCGCCGCATTCACCACCAGCGTCAATGCCCCCGGCCAGAAGGCCTGCGCTAGCCGCAGGAAATTTCGTGGCGCTTCGCGCGAAAGCAGAATCGCTTGGTCGATCGAATTCACGAGGATCGGCAGGGCCCTCGTTTCCGGGCGCCCTTTCACGCGATAAATCTCATCCACGGCGGCCAGATTGAACGGGTCGGCTGCAAGCCCGTAGAACGTGTCCGTGGGAATCGCAATCACACTGCCGCGTGTGAGAAAGTGCGCCGCATACCGCAGCACATCCGCCTCTGGAGTTTGCGCGTTCACGCGCAGCAATTCAGCCGGCAATTTTTTTGCCTTTGGCGAAGTCGTGATGCCACCCTGCAGCTGTCCGCCCGCGCTGCCCTTATTTGGGCGACGCTACCATACCCCCCGTAACTCGCGCAATAACCCCCTGTCGGCAAACATCTTGCGGTCTCGGCCGCCCCCCCATTTGCCCATCGGGTCAGAGTTAGCCTGAGGAGCCAGAAGTTTGCTACCCTCCACGGTGATGGCTACCTCGGGCAAAGCTCCGCGCAGCGCTCGTCCGGCAAATGACGCCGCGCTCCTCACCAGCCGCGATAATCGCTGGCTCAAGGAGTTCCGCATAGCCTTGCGCGGAGGTCTGCCCACGGACGACGGATTCGTCGGCGTTGAAGGCGTTCGCCTCGTCGAGGAGGCCCTGCGTTCCGGCTGCCCCATCCAGGCCGTTCTCTTCAGCGAAACCGGCGAGCGCCACCACGAACGTCTTGCTCCATTGATCGGTCGGCCAGAGATGGCCTTTCCCACTCTTCGAACGACTGACCGCCTTTTCGAAGGTCTCGCTGATACCGAACATCCCCAGGGTGTCGCCGCTCTTGTCAAACCTCGCGAGGTCTCGTTCGATGACCTTGTTCGCACTCCGCCTTCTGCATGCGCTCCCTTGCTCGTTGTGCTCGCGGGCGTCCAGGATCCCGGCAACGTCGGAACCATCCTTCGCACGGCTGCCGCTTTTGGGGCAACGGGGGCCGCCACGGCCGCTTCCGGGATCAGCGGCACGGCGAGCCCTTATTCACCGAAAGCTCTGCGCGCCTCCGCCGGCGCAGCGCTGCATCTTCCCATTCTTGCCGGAGTATCGCTTGCGATTCTTCTGACGCAGTTCAAGGTCGCCGGCGTTCGCACGCTGGCTTCCAGCGTCCACGAAAGTGTCAATCGCTTAGCGATCGCACACGAAAAAGACGACGACGCGCAGCCGCTGCTTGCTCCCTGGGAAGTCGATTGGTGCCAGCCGGTGGCGCTGCTCGTCGGCAACGAAGGCGCGGGCCTTCCCGAGGAAGTCGAGCGAAGCGCCGATGCGCGCATTCGTATTCCCATGGCCAGTGGCGTCGAATCGCTCAATGCCGCCGCGGCTGCCGCCATCGTGTTTTACGAAGCCGCCCGCCAAAGAAACTCTGCGGCCGCTCCACACAGCAAAAACTCGGCCGCTTCGCGATCGCCAATATCACCGTGAGCCTCTTTTCAAAATTGCCTGTACCGGCGCCGGAACCCGGCGTGCCCGCCGCCAACCAGCCGCTCGCCGAGCGCATGCGGCCGCGCACGCTTGATGAATTCATCGGCCAGGAAAAACTTCTCGGGCCCGGCAAGCCGCTGCGCGTTCAGATCGAAAGCGACAACCTCGGCTCCATGCTCTTCTGGGGCCCGCCCGGTTGCGGAAAAACCACCCTTGCGCGTCTCATCGCGCGGCTCACGCGTTCCGATTTCGTTCCATTCAGCGCCGTCCTCACTGGCATAAAGGAAATCAAAGAAGTCATGTCCGCGGCCGAGTACAAGGTCCGCTCCGGCCACCGCACCATCGTCTTCGTCGACGAAGTTCACCGCTTCAACAAGGCCCAGCAGGATGCTTTTCTTCCTCATGTTGAGGCAGGGCACATCATCTTCATCGGCGCAACTACGGAGAATCCCTCGTTTGAAGTGATCTCCCCGCTTCTCTCCCGCACCAAGGTTTATGTCCTCGATCCTCTCACCACGCCTCAAATCGTCGAACTTCTCCGCCGCGCCCTGAGCGACAATGACCACGGCTTCGGCGGCGAATCCATCGAAGTCTCAGAAGACATGCTCTTTCGCATTGCTTCCTTCGCGAATGGCGACGCCCGCGCTGCTTACAACACGCTCGAACTAGCCGTCCGCGCCGCGCGTCCCAATGAAAACGCCGCACGAGTCATCACGCCGGAACTCCTCGAAGACGTCCTGCAGCGGAAACTTCTCCGCTACGACAAGGCCGGCGAAGAGCATTACAACCTCATCTCCGCGCTGCACAAATCGGTCCGCAACTCCGATCCCGACGCGGCCCTCTATTGGCTCTCGCGCATGCTCGAATCCGGCGAAGATCCGCTCTATCTCGCGCGGCGCATGGTGCGCATGGCCAGCGAAGACATCGGCCTCGCCGATCCCGGCGCGCTCGCCGTGACTCTCGCTGCCAAAGACGCTTTCGATTTTCTCGGCGCCCCCGAGGGCCATCTGGCCCTCGCGCAAGCCGCCGTCTATCTCTCGCTCGCCCCAAAATCCAATGCCGTTTACACTGCCTACGGCGAGGTCATCGATGACGTTCACAAAACCGAGGCCGAACCTGTGCCTCTCCACATCCGCAATGCCGTCACTGGATTAATGAAAAATATTGGCTACGGCGAGGGCTACAAGTACGCCCACAATTTCGATGATAAAGTTACCGACATGACCTGCCTCCCCGACAATCTCGCCGGTCGCGTCTATTACAAGCCCACCGACCAGGGCTTCGAGCAGCGCCTCCGCGCCCGTCTCGACGAAATTCGTAAAATCAAATCTCGTTCCGCGTCGCATCCTTGAGGTGCACATGAAGCAAATGACTCTCCTGCTTGCGAGTTTGCTTGCTTGTACCGCCAGCGTTGTCCAAGATCGCCAAGATCAGCTTGTTCGTCCCCACATACTTGGAATTGCCGATGTCCGCATTTTCGTCACGAACATTGCGGCTGCGCGAGGCTTCTATTCCATGGCTCTGGACCCGAGTGCTCCTTGCCTCTGGTGCGAGGAAATCCCGCGGTCCCCGCTTATCATTCTGTTAAATGCCGAGCAGTTTGCGATCCTCGTGACTCCTCCCACGCCTCCTCCGTCCGACCTTCTTGACCAAATCACATTCGCCACGGACAATCTCGCGGCGCTGAAAAAAGTTCTGACGGCAAACAAAGTCGCCTTTATAGGCCCAAACGATACCGCTGATCGGATCACAGTTACGGACCCGGAGGGTCACCGAATCGGGTTCAGGCAATACCGGACGATTTCGCCAAAATCTGTTCTTAATGCCTCATCAACACGTATAATTCACGCCGGCTTTGTCGTTCACGACCGCGCCGCCGAAGACCGCTTCTACAAAGACATTCTCGGCTTCCACGTCTACTGGCATGGCGGAAGGAACGACGACGAAACCAGTTGGGTCGACATGCAAGTTCCGGACGGCACCGACTGGCTCGAATACATGCTCAACGTCCCTGCCAACGCTGACCATCACACACTCGGCGTCATGAACCACATCGCTCTCGGCGTCCCCGACATTCACGCCGCGGAAGCGCAACTTCGCAAGAACGGTTGGAGCGGCAACGAAAAACCCAAGATCGGCCGCGACGGCAAATGGCAGCTCAATCTTTACGATCCCGACGACACTCGCGTCGAATTCATGGAATTCACTCCCGTTCAAAAACCCTGCTGCTCCGACTACACTGGCCCGCATCCGAAACCATGACTGCTCCATTCCCTCTTCTCCGTGTCCTCTGCGCTCTCTGTGTCCTCTGTGTTAATTCTTTTTTCTTTTTTTCTACTGCCTGCTTCGCCCAAGACCTCGACAAGCCGCTCCAAAACATCGACGAAGAAATCACCGCTTTCGCCTTCGCCCCCGATGGCCGCATCGTCTATTCCGTTCATCGCAACTTCAAAACCAAGCTTTACGACCTCGAACACGACGACATCTGGCTCCAGGAAGCTGGCGGCAAGCGCCGCCGCTTGCTCGAAGGCCAGAAGTTCACCCGCGGCAACCAGCCCTTCAGCTACATGGTTGACTCCTTTCGCTGGTCCCCCAACGGCCGCCTGATCCTCGCCCAGCTCTTCACCACCACGGTCGTGGACGACAGTGGCAAAACCCAGGATTCCTCGCAGACGCTCATCCTCGACGACGCCGGCAAGGAAGTTCGCGTCGGCAAGGGTGACAGTGTGATCCCCGACGCTGCAAACGCCACCTGGCTCCCTGATAATTCCACCATCGTCTACCTCACCGAAGCCGTCAAGCCCCGTGCGCTCTTTTCCATCAAATCCGTGCGGCTTGCCACCGGTTCTCTTCCGTCCAGCCACGAAGGTCGTACTTTCCGCGATGTCGCCTGGCCGCCCGGGATGACTTTTGCCATCGCCGTCGAACAGAATCGCGCGCAAACCGGCCCGCCTCGCCTCCAGCGCCTCGATCTGTTAAGCGATGATGATAAAGAGTTGGCGACTCTGGATGGCTACGAAGGCGGTCTCAGCGTGTCGCCCGCCGGGAAGAAGGTGGCGTATTTTGTTGACAAAGAAATTCTCGAGGTTCGCGATCTCGCTTCACCCAATCATCTTGCCCGTCTCCGCGTCGGTCTCGGCGTCTTTCGCTGGGCCCCTAGCGAATCGCGCATTCTCCTCAAGCGCTCCATCGAGAAAAAGTCCGGCGATCTGGTCTGGATCGATCTTCCTCCGCTCGCCGCCTCGTCGGCAGCTCATGAGATTCCCGTCTCGCAACCTCCGGTCATTCCCATCCTTCATGGCTTGAGCTTCCGCGATTTCGCCATCTCTCCCGATGGCCGTTTCCTCGCCGTCGTCGCTCCCGGAAAGCGCAATCTCCTCGTCTTTCCCCTTCCCCGATAAATCGTTTCTTACTGCGCGAACCGTCTGAAAAAGCTGTCCGGCTTCCATTGCGGCCGCTGCGCCGCATCCGCCACGCGCAGCGCCAGCTTTTCCAGGATGGCATTGAACTGGGCCGCCGCAGCCACGTCCACGGGCTGATTCACGTCATCTGCCGGGCCGTGGTACCGCTCTTTGTACCAATCGTTGAACGCCTTCTCTTCCGGCGTTCCCGGCAGCCACCCAAACTTGAACGCCAGCGCCGGTACGCCCTTTCGAATGAAGCTGTACTGATCGCTCCGGATAAACCGGTTGTGATCCGGTTGCTTGTCCGCCTGCACTTGCACGCCCGCAGCCTCGCACACCGCGCGAATGTCCTCACCCAGCGTCGATTCGCCGAGTCCCTGCACTTCCAGGTATTTCAGTGCAAACAGCGGCAGGAACATGTCCATGTTCAAATCCGCTACGATGCTCTTGGCGTCCACCGTCGGGTGCTCCGCAAAATATCTCGATCCCAGCAATCCCTTCTCTTCCCCCGTCACCGCCAAAAACAAAATGGACCGCTTCGGCCTCGCTCCCGATTCCTTCATCGCCCGCGCGATTTCAATCAGTGAGGCAATCCCGGACGCATCATCCATCGCTCCGTTGTAGATCTTGTCGCCATTCACCGGCTCGCCCACGCCGATGTGGTCCAAATGCGCGCTGATCACCACATATTCCTTGCCGAGCGTCGCGTCACTTCCCCGCAGCACGCCGGCCAGGTTCTCGCTCGTCACCTGCCACTTTTTCACGCTGTTCTTCACGCGGATTTTCACCGCCAGCGGAAAATGCGGCAGCGCTTTGTCCGCGTTGGCGGCCTCAAAAATTTCCTTCGCCGTATGCCCGCTGCCGCCAAGAAATTTATCCGCCGCTTCCGGACGAATCACCAGCGCCACCTTTAACTTCGCTCCGCCGCCGTCTTCCTGGTCCCGCAAAAACATTCTGGGCATGAACCTCGACGCCGCTGTTCGCGACCACGGCACTTCTGCCGTCTTCGGATTCGGTATCGTGGCCATTCCGATCGCTCCCGCTTTTGCCAGCGCCTTTCTTCTCTCGTCGCCGGATTGATAATGCGCCTTCAGCGGGCCCGGCATCGTCGCCGGTCCTCCCGTCACGTACACTGCGATCTTCCCTTTCAAATCCAAGCCCGCAAAGTCGTCATACTTCAGTTCGGGAACCGAGAACCCGTACCCCACAAATACTGCATCCGCCTCCGCCGAATCCGCCAAATCCCGACCGGCGGTGATGAACGCCTCATCTCCAAACTTCGCCGCTTCCGTCTTTCCTTCCCGGACTAATTCCAGCGACGAATGCTCCTCATCAAGCTGCGCCACGTTGAATTCCACCGATTGAACGTAGCCGTTCGCGCCCGCCGGCTGCAGCCCCGCGTTCTTGAATTGCTCTGTCACGTACGCCGCGGCTTTCTCGTAGCCCTCGCTTCCGGTGTTGCGTCCTTCCAGTTTGTCATCCGCTAAATACTGCACGTGCGCCCACCAGCGCTTCCCCAGCGTTTCCCAATCCGGTCCCGCTGCCCACGCGGCAACTCCGCCAAGCAAGCTGAAACACACAATTATTCTTCCGAATCGCCTCATCGGATTCTCCTCAATGAAATTGTGGAATGGATGGTAGCAAAACCCGGGGACTGCGTTTCTAGAATCTTTTTCGATGCTCGATCAATATGCAGGCGTCCTCGATCACCGTCAGCCCCGCGGCGCGCGCTTTTTCCGCCGCCGCGTCACTCTCGATGCCGAGCTGCAGCCATACGACTTTCGCGCCCACGCGGATCGCGCTTTCTACAACCGGAGGAACTTCCTCCGCCCGCCGGAAAACATCTACGATCTCTATTTTCTCCGGCACGTCCTCCAGCCGCGCGTAACTCTTCTCTCCCAGCACTTCCGTCTCATTCGGGTTTACGGGAATGATTCGGTAGCCTGCCGCCTGCATGTGTTCCGTCACTCCGTGGCTGGGCCGCATCGGATTCGATGACAATCCGACCACCGCGATGGTCTTGTACTTTTTCAGGATGTCCGCGATCGGGTCGGCGCCGGAACGCGTGGCAGCTTCGGCGCCGTCGGGAAGCAGCACTCTCATCGCGCGGCGAGTTCCCCTTTTCCTGCGCGCTTCGGCAGCACCTGCGCCATGGCCGACAAACATTTGTCATTTTCCTCTGCGGTCCCCACCGTAATGCGAATCGCTTCCGGAGATCCCATCCATCCGAGCGGCCGCACGATCACCCCCAGGTGCAGCAAATCGTCGCTGATTGCTTTCGCCTCCGGTCCCACTTCCATAAACACAAAATTCGCTTCGCTCGGCACCGGCCGTAGTCCCAGTTTTGCCAATCCCTCGCTCAATCGCTTCCGCTCCACCGCATTCGTTTCGATGCAGCGCATCACGTGCTCAGTGTCATCCAGCGCCGCAAGCGCCGCCGCCTGCGCCACTCCCGAAGTGTTGAACGGCGTGCGCAATTTGTTCATGGCGGAAACCAGCTCGGGCCTTCCAATCGCGTAGCCGATCCGCAGCCCCGCCAGCCCGTACACTTTCGAAAACGTCCTCAGGATCAGCAGATTTTTTCGCCGCCGGTACGCTTCCACCGAATCGCCTAGCCCCATGCTCGTCGCGTAGTGGATATACGCTTCATCCAGCACCACCAGCACCCCATCTGGAACGGCGTCGAGAAACTCTCGACACTCATTCCCCGTAAATGCGGTACCCGTCGGATTGTTCGGATTCGCCAGGTAAATCACGCCCGTTTTCGGCGTGATCGCCTTCGCCATCGCCTGCAAATCAAACGCAAAGTTGCGCTGTGGCACGCGCACCAGCTCCGCTCCGCTGGCCCGAATCACAATTGAAAATGGCGCGTACGTCCCCTCGGAAGTGAGCCCCTGCAACCCCGCCCTCAACAGCACCCGCGCGGCCAGGTCGATAATCTCGCTCGATCCCAGCCCCACCAAAATCTCTTCCGGCGTTACTCCTCGCCGCTCCGCCAGCGTTTCCCGCAGCGCGTGCGTTCCGCCGTCCGGATAACGGTTCGCGTCGCCCAGCACTTTTCTCGCGGCCTCAATCGCCTTTGGCGACGGCCCCAGCGGGTTCTCATTCGAAGCGAGCTTCACCGCATGAATCTTCAGCTCGCGCTCCACTTCTTCGATCGGTTTTCCTGGAACGTAAACGGGTAGCCCGCGAAGGTAATCCGGTATCAGTTCTTCAATCGTCCGTGTCATTCTGTTCCCAGCTCCAAAAACTGTCATTTCGAGCGGAGCGGGCCGAATGTTTCTTCCCTTCGCGAAGCGAAGGTCGGCCCGCGCAGCCGAGAAATCTCTCCTGGCCTTTTCTTCTTCTCTGCGCCCTCTGTGGTCTCTGTGAACTCTGTGTTAAATTCTTTTCTCTTTCGTTCGCCGTTCCATCTTCGGCTTATCCTTCATCGTCCTTCGCAACTCACTCACTTCTTTCTCTTCCAGCCGGCGATAGCGTCCCGCCGGCAGCCCTTCCAATGTTAACGGCCCCAGCCCGATCCGTTTCAATTTCTCCACCGGATGTTTCTCCGCGAACAGCACCCGCCGTAGTGCATCGCGTTTCGAGTCCTTAGGTGTCACTTCGTACCAGTAATTCGCCGCGTGCCTGCGCGTCGCGTCCGGTTGCCGCACCGTCCTCATCCGCGCCCCAATCTCCTTCCCCAGCCTCTCCAGATCGGCCAGCGATAACATGCCTTTGATCTTCACGTGATACACCTGCGGCAGGTTCGCCCAATTTTTCAGCATCTCCGCTGCCAGGTCCCCGTCATTTGTCAAAAACACCAGCCCCGACGCCGCATAATCCAGCCGCCCCACCGGATAAACGCGCCCTGCCAGGCCTCGCAAGCAATTCCGCAGCGTCTTGCGCCCCTCCGGATCGGCCATTGTCGCCACCACTTCCGGCGGCTTGTTCAGCACGATGTAGACGCGCCGCTCCTCAGCTTCCACGACTTTCCCGGCCGCTTCAATCCGGTCTTTCCCCGCATCCGCCTTGGTTCCCAGTTCCGTCACCACGCGCCCGTCCACGCGCACCTGTCCGCTCAGGATCAGTTGCTCCGCGTGCCGCCGCGACGCGATCCCCGCCCGCGCAATTATCTTCTGCAATCTCTCCTGCATCTTCTCTTCTTGTCTTTTCTATGTAAGGGCGGGTCTTGCCCCGCCCTCTCTGCGAAATCGTGCTTTAACTATTAGCCGTGTCGAATCTTTCCTTCAAGAATCTGCCCGCAAGCGGCCCGACTGCACCGTAGAACGCAGAATTCATCAGTCCTATTTCAAACCATAGCCAAGCGCCGGCGGTCGTGTATGGATACGTATCAAATTGGGAATAGAAAAGGAGAGAAGGTGGGCAAAGAATTAGCGGAATAACTTTTAGAACTATCCTTGTTAAGGGTGGAGCTTCCAAGCCCTGTATAAATGAAATAGAAGCGTAGATAGGAACTGTGATTGCCAGCCCAAGGACAGCAAGTAGAACCCTGTGTCGCAAACGCTTCTGCACAGCCTATCAGCCCCCGCGAGTAGCCCATTTTCTCTGCGCGCTCTGCGCCTCTACGCTATTTTTTCCTTCTCTCGTCACTCGCCACTTCTCCCCACCGCTCTGTTTCCCGAACCGTGATTCCGAGCGGAGCGAGGAATCTCTCTTTTCTTGTCTGCGCTCTCTGTGTTCTCCGTGTCCTCTGTGTTAATTCCTTTTCTTCCTTTGAACTTTCAACTTTTAACTTTCAACCTCTCTATCTGCGCTTCTCTATTCTCTGTGACCTCTGTGTTAAATTCCTACTCCCCCGCCGCGGCCGTTTTCCGCGATTCTTCGCTGTCGCCCTCCGGCATTCCTTCATTCGACGCCGCCGTCTCTTCCAACAACTCTTCCCGCGCTTCCATCTCCGCACTCGCCGTGTTCTCCGTCGCCTCGTCAGCCTTTGCCCCCGGCTTGCTTTCGCTCGCCGCTCGCCACTCGTCACTCGCCACTTCCCCTGCCGGCGCGAATCCCTCATCACTCCCCAGCGCCTCTCTCGCCAGCGCCTCGAACTCCTTCAAGCTCGGCAGCTCCTCCAGGTCGCTCAATCCGAACCGCATCAAGAATTCCTTCGATGTCTTGTACAAAATCGGCCGCCCCATCACTTCCTTCCGTCCCGCCGTGGTAATCAGGTGTTTGTCCAGCAGCGTGCTGATCACCCCCGAAGTGTTCACCCCGCGTATCTCCGAAATCTCCGGCGACGTCACCGGCTGCTTGTACGCAATCACCGCCAGCGTTTCCAGCGCCGGCATGGACAGCCGCAGCGGCGGCCGCAAGCTCTTGATGAACCGTCGCACCACGTCGTGATGCTGTGGCTTGGTGTACATCTTGTACCCGCCGGCTACCGCGCGAATTTCGATTCCGCGCTCTTCTGCCGCGTAGCTCGCTACCAGCTCGTCCAGCGACGCCTGCACCGCCAGCTTTTCTTCCCCCAGCGCGTTCGCGAGCTGTTCGGTCGTCGCCGGCTCATCCGCCGCGTAAATAATCGCTTCCAGCGCCGCTCTTCTCTCTTCGTTCGTCATGTTTGCCTCGTGTCCAAACGCCGCCCATTCGCCAGCCCGTCATTCCGAACGCCCCACCACCGTCATTCCGAGCGAAGCGCGGTTTTTGCGCTCCGGTCGGTTCTACGGAGCGAGGAATCTCTCTTCGTCATTCCTAAATCTTCTCTGCGTTCTCTGTGCCCTCTGTGCTCTCTGTGTTACGTCTTTGTTCTTTGACTGTTAACCGTAAACTGTCAACTTCTACCGATATTCCTCATCCACCTGCCTGATCGCCCCGCTCTCATCAAACACCAAATCAAACATTTTTCCCTTCCGTACCACGATCTCCCCGAACGGCTTCTCCTGCACCAGCGCCACCGCCTGCAGCTTCACCATCTCCAGCACCGCCAGAAACGCCACGATCATCGCGTGCCGCGACGCGCACGCCTCGAAAAACTGGATCAGGTTCACGACATTTTCTGCGCTCGCGATAATCTGCGCCCGCAATTGCGCGATCATCTGCGCCACGCTGAACTGCTCGTGCTGCAGCTCGATCCGCGAAACTTCCTTGCGCCGCTCCAGCACCTGCTGGAACACTTTGACTAAGTCCACCAGCGAGATCACCAGCTCGCCATCCGTTCCCTCGTCGTGGTAGAGCGACTTGTCCGGCTTCGACCACACGTTCTCTTCGATCTGTTGCTTCTGGTACAAAAGCTGCGCTGCGTTTTTAAATTTTTCGTGCTCCACCAGCCGCTGCACCAGCTCCGCCCGCGGATCGCCCGCCTGCTCTTCCTCGCTCGCCAGTGGATCCGGCGGCAGCAGCATCTTGCTCTTGATGTAGATCAGCGTCGCCGCCATGTAAATAAATTCCGCGGACACGTCCACGTCCAGCTCTTCTAGTTTATGCAAATAATTAAGATACTGCGCGGTAATCATAGAAATCTGAATGTCATGAATATTCATCTTCTGCTGTTTGATGAGGTCCAATAACAAGTCGAGCGGGCCTTCATACATCGGGATTCGAATCTTGTATCCGCCGCCTTCTGAGGCGGTCCGCTCCGCGCTCTTCTCCGAGTTCGCTTCCTCGGCCTTTTTCACGCTTTTTCCGGTCAACTTGCTTTCCGGCGTCGCCATTCTTTTTCTTCTCTTGTAGGGGCACGATATATCGTGCCCTTCTCGCTTTTTCTTCTCTGCGTTTTCTCAGCGCACTCTGCGTCTCAGCGTTATCTTTGCCTTATCATTCACCTATTGCTGCCTGCTTGTCCCCACCGCCAATCTCTGACCTCTTTTTCTCCCACCCAAACACCGCTTCCCTCACTCGCTCCATCGTCCCCTGCGCCACCTTCCGCGCCTTCTTCGACCCTCTCCTTGTAGTGGACGGTCTTTAGACCGGTGCTTTCTCCTTATTTGATCTCAGCGCGACGCTTCGTTTTGACCGAACGGGGAACTATCGTCTTTCGCAAGATTCGTTCTTTTCCAAATACGGCATCGCGGACTCTCCGCATGGTCTGTAGCGCTACCTTGCGTGCTTCTACTGACCCATTCTGAATGATCTCACGGACCAATCTTTTCTTTCCTTGGTAGTAAAGCCGCCGCTCGCGGATCGGCGCAATCCACTTGATCAAATTCGTCGCCATCGCGTCTTTGCATTCGATGCAGCCAATCCCCGCGGTCGTGCATCCGTGGCGCACCCAATCCAGCCGTCCCGGCTCTTCCGCCGAAAACAGTTTATGCCAGTCATACACCGGACAAACATCCGGGTTTCCAGGATCGCTCCTTCTCTTCCTCGCCGGATCCGTCACCATCACCTTCGTTTTCGCGCGAATGTCCGCGTCGCTTTCGCTCAGCGTGATCGTATTCCCATAACTCTTCGACATCTTCCGCCCGTCCGTCCCCGGTATCCTCGGCGTCTTCGTCAACAGTACGTCTGGTTCGCGAAGACCTCCAGTTCGAAAGAATTGACGGAGTTCGCCAGTGGATTCAAGGAAGTTATCGATTCCAACTTTCATGGCGTGGGCTCGAATTGTCTTCTCAAACTCGGCTCTCAGTGACGCCTTCGACGCTTGGTTTAGGTCGGGAGGAATGTCCATTCCTAGCCCGCCCAAAATCGATGACATCACCACAATCGCCGGCTGAACCGGAGTCTCTTTATATGGGTCATAGAAACCCGGCAAGATCTCCAAGCCAAAGTGAAAATTGAACTTGCGAACAATCTCCCGGCTGATCTCCACGTGCGAAACCTGATCCTCTCCGACCGGCACAACCAGCGGCGCACCCTCCTTGCTATAAATCACAATGTCAGCTGTTTGCAGCACCGGGTAGCCCAGGAACCCGTAATTGTGCAGGTCCTTGTCCTTGACGTTCTCCAACGCCTCTTTGTACGTCGGCACCCGCTCCAGCCATCCCAGCGGCGTCACCATGGACAGGAGCAAATGCAATTCTGCATGCTCCGGAATCACCGACTGCTGAAAAATCACGCTTTTCTTTGGATCGAGTCCCGCTGCCAGGTAATCAATCATGATCTGCAGTGTGTTTTCCGCAATCGCCGAAGTGTCCGCGTAATCGCTGGTCAGCGCATGCCAATCCGCAATGAAGTAGAAGCATTCATAGGAAGGATCATTCTGCAGCCGCACCCAATTCTGCAGCGCCCCAAAGTAATGCCCGATGTGCAGACGGCCCGTGGGCCGCATGCCGCTCAACACGCGGCTCTTCTTCCCCGCTGGAACTGTTCCCAATCGTGTCTCCCCTGTTCCGCCACAGCGCCGGGCTAAAGCCCGGCCTCTACAAACCACGAACCCAGAAATTGGGGACGCGCTGAAGCGCGCCCGACAAGGGCTTGCAACGGCAGACTTTGGCGATACTAACTCGCCGCCAGCTTCTGTTTCTCGGGCGCCCCCAGCAGGTCGCGCGCGATGATCATCCGCTGCACTTCGCTCGTTCCCTCATAAATGGTGATCACCCGCGCGTCCCGGTACATCCGTTCCACGTCTGTCTCGCGCGAATAACCGGCGCTCCCATGCACCTGCACCGCCTTATCCACCACGCGGTTCACCATCTCGCTCGCATAAAGTTTTGCCTTGGAAGAGCTTGCGCCCGTTTTGGACGGGTGCGCGTCCTTCAGCCACGCCGCGTAATACACGAGCCCCCGCGCCGCCTCAATCTCCGTCTGCATGTCCGCGATCATCCACTGAATGGCCTGAAACTCGCTGATGCTTTTCCCAAACGCCTTCCGCTGCTTGGCGTATTTCACCGTCTCTTCCAGCGCCCCCTGCGCCAGCCCGACGGCCTGCGCGCCAATGCCAATTCGCCCGCCGTCCAGCGCGCTCAGCGCAATCTTCAATCCTTGGCCCTCCTCGCCGAGCCGGTTCTCCACCGGCACAACGCAATCATTCAGCAGAATTTCCACCGACGGCGAAGACCTCTGACCCATCTTGTCCTCGTGCCGCCCCACGCGAAATCCCGAGAATCCCGGTTCCACCAGAAACGCGCTGATTCCCTTCCCGCCGGCCTCCGGATTGGTCTTCGCAAAAACAATCAGCACGCCCGCAACATTACCGTTCGTCACCCAGGTTTTCGTTCCGTTCAGCTTGTACACATCTCCGTGACGCGTGGCGCGCGCCTGAATCCCCGCCGCGTCCGACCCCGCGGCGGGCTCCGTGAGGCAAAACGCGCCAATCATTTCTCCCGTGGCCATGCGGCGCAAATATTTTTTCTTCTGCGCGTCCGTGCCAAACATCATCAGCGGCACCTGCACCGCCGAATTCGTCACGCCCAGCGCCGTGGACATCGCCGTATGCACGCGCGCCACTTCCTCCAGCATCAACGCATACGAAACGGTATCGAGTCCCGGCCCGCCCCACTCTTCCGGCACCAGCATCCCGCAGCAGCCCATTTCGCCGAGTTTCTTGATCGCTTCGGCGGGAAATTTTTCCGCCTTCTCCCATTCCTTCACGAACGGACGCACCTCCGCCTCCATAAATTGGCGGACGGTATCGCGAATCAGTTTTTGGTGGTCTTTAAGCGAAAAATCCATCGTGTCAGTCAGCCGCTTTGCGGTTGCACATGAAAAAAGAGGTACACGATCTCCGGATGAGTGTACAAGCGATGCTAGCATAGCCAGACGGGAAGCAGAAGGCGGGTGGGGAAGTTCAAGAGTTCAAGGTTCAAAGTTCAGCAGAAAAAACAGGAAAAGATAACGCGGAGACGCCCCGACCGGGTCGGGGCAGGCGCCGTACGCAGAGGAAGCCGCGCACGACTCTATTCGTTTCGCGCGGTCCCGCGGCGTTCGGCGATCAACTCGTCAACGAGAGAGGTGCCTGGCTTTACATGCTTGCGGACAAGCCGCTGAGCGCGCTCAAGGTTGCGTTTCGAGGTAGTAATACGCAGCCCGTCCTTCTCAATGCGCAAGCTCATTTCTTCGGCAATTATCGCAGCCGCACGGTCCTCTACCTTCTTGCGCTTGGCCGGGCTCAGTTTCCGAATTATTTCGTTCACCTTCACGGGCATGCTTAAGTCCCCCTCCGATTCGTCATTTGATCGAGACGGGCGCCGACTTCTTCGTGAGTCAGGAATTCCCCTCGGTCCAGTTGGTCCAATCCTCTTGTCACCTGCTGGCGGAACCATGCGTCATGGTCGACGTAGTGTTCCACAAGCTGCTTCACGTATTCCTCTGCACCGCTCTTGTTCTCGGCGGCGGCCCGCTCCACTTTCGCCTGTAGCTCGGGAGAAAGATGCACTTCCATAATTTCTTAGACTAGGTTCACGCAGCGCCACTGTCAAGGGCTGGCTCGGGCGGAGTCAGTTGCTAGTCCTTAATTTTTAAGTTGTTGGCAGGAAGCGAGCTTATGTAACAAAGAGATGGAGGAAGAGCCAAGGACCGCACCCTTTGAGAACCAAACGCCAAACAGTGCGCCAGCCAATTCAAAAGCCTGTCCCACCTGCCGGGAGTTTGACTAGTGTGTTAAAAGTGTGTATTATATGATATGAGCAGCCGGGAGGTCGTCCAGCGTCTGCGAGAAGACGGCTGGATGAGGTTGCGCACGAAGGGAGTCACAAGCAATTCAAGCACGGCACGAAAACGGGCAGAGTAACGGTGCCGCATCCGGCGCGTGACATTCCGATCGGGACGCTTCGAAGCATTGAAAAACAAGCTGGTATCAGGCTGAGGTAAAATGGAGTACATCGCCTATTTGCACAAAGACAGTAAGTCGGATTTTGGCGTCAGCTTCCCGGACTTTCCCGGGTGCGTGACAGCGGGAAAGTCGCTCGACGAGGCTCGCCGTAAGGCTCCAGAAGCGCTGGCGTTTCATATCGCGGGGATGCTGGAAGACGGGGAAAAGATCCCCAAGCCCTCCAAGATGGATGATTTGGCCGGCGATCCCAATCGAGAAAATGCAGTAGCGTTTCTAGTGACCGCAGACTTCGACAAAACGAAAACCGTGCGCGTCAACATCACGGCGCGGGAGAACCAGATCGAGATGATCGACCGTCTGGCCCGACGAGCGGGCATGACGCGCTCGGCGTATATGGTGCAATCCGCTACCTCAGGAGTCGCTTTCAAGAAGCGGGATGGGTCTGGACGCCGAATCATCAATACCCGCGCAAAACGGGTTAAGTCCACCAAGAGGAAAGAGAACCAGGGAAGTTAGCGGTAAACATGCGGAAAGGTCGCACCCTTTGAAAAACCAAACGCCAAAGGGTGCGCCACCCGCCACGCCTTTCTACTGGGAGCAGGCACGTCTCTGAAATTCGCCGTATAATTTACTTCTGATGACCGTCGTTAAGTCTAATCCCATGAAACTACCTGGACCCTGGGTCGAGGGCTACACTCTAGACCTCTATTCCATTAGCAGCACATTCTTGGGATACGATGGCTCAATTCCACGCTTCGATACGAAGTACACGGAAGTCGGCGAACTCGTTAATCGGCTCAAATATCGCGGCGACAGCGCAGCTCTTCCCTCGCTCATCGACACCGCTGAGCAGTTCGTCAAGGGATTGAACTGGACCTTCGACTGCATTGTCCCCGTACCACCCTCGATCACAAGGAAGTCACAACCGGTAGCGGAAATCGCGAGAGAGCTTGCGTCTCGTTTCGGAGTTCCAGTCTGCGACAACGCGGTGACCAAGACGAAGGCAACACCGCCCATGAAGGCCATAGACTTCCCCGTTGACCGAGCAAATATGCTTCACAATGCATTTCGTACAGAACCGAACGAGGTCCGGGGAAAGCGAATATTGCTACTCGATGATTTGTTCGAATACGGCTCCACGGTCGGCGCCGTTACAAATGTGCTACTTACCGACGGCAGAGCCGTAGCCGTCTACTTGCTTGCATTGACGCGGAAGCGAACGTAGGTGCCTATGACAAAAGTTTTTATCGCTGGATCGCGGCGCCTGTCGAAGCTGAGTAAGGACGTAAAGCGCCGAATCGACAACATCGTGGACAAAGGATTGACAGTCATTATCGGCGACGCAAATGGTGTCGACAAGACGGTGCAGAAATATCTCAGTGCTAAGCATTACAGCAACGTGGTCGTCTTTTGCATGGAGGGCGGCTGCAGAAATAACGTTGGCATGTGGCCTACGCGGACGATCGCTGCCTCTGACCCCGGGCGGAAGGACTTTGCGTACTTCGCAACCAAGGATAGGGCCATGGCCGAAGAAGCGGATTACGGACTAATGTTGTGGGATGGCCAGAGTCGTGGAACGTTAACCAGCATCATTGATTTAGTTCGAAAGGAAAGGCTGGTTGTTGTCTATATCTCGACGGACAAGAACTTCTACACCCTACGACAATCCACCGACCTCGCTACGATGCTGCGCCGTGTTGATCCGGCCGCGCTTCAGCGAATCGATCACGATTTGCAGCTCTCAGAAGCGACCGGTGCGTCTAGTCGCAAAAGCATATCATTGTTTTAGTAAATTGGCGGGTGGCCGCGCCTTAATTCCGAAAAACGCCTTTGAGTGGCCATTCTTCGACACAGCGCGCACTTTGCGTCCCGGATGACTTTTCGCGATCGACGGATGGGGTCTTTCCCTTTTCTAATTTCTATTTTCTAGTTGGCCGCTGGCTTTCCGGGCGCAGCAAGCTGCGCCATGGAAGAGAAACCGCGGGTCTAAAGACCCGCCACTACAAGGGCTTACGGCAGGGGAGGCGGGAGCTTGCCGGAGGCGACAGCGTCGAGGGCGCGAAGGCGGGCGGCCAGTTCGGTGGCGGTCAAGCGGCGCTCGCGGTAGAGCCAGCGGAGAAAATCTCCGGCGGAGCGATCCCTTTTCTGAGAGTTGCAGTGCAAACAGCAGGAAACGAGGTTGCGATAGGAATTGCTCCCGAAGGACACGCGCGGCACAACGTGATCGAGGCAGCGAATCAGAGGCGTAAGCCGACGCAGGCAATAGAAACAACGTCCGCGTTCGCGCACATGGATGGCGTGGCGCAGAGCCCTGGTCTTCAGGAAGTCCAGCTCGAAGTCGATGCCCCGAGGGAGGGGCCGGGCGGCGCGGCGGGCGATCCTCCGGGGGCGGCAGGCACGAATTTCGTCGGGCAGCCGCACCTCGACCACGTGGCCGGCTTTGCCGCGTTCGACCAGGCGCAAAGCGCCGTGGGCGATCAAGCGGCGCACGGCCCAACGGGCGGGATTGGTGGAGAGGCGAGCACCGCGGGCGAGCCAGGCCATGGAGAAGCGGAGCCGGGCCCTGCCTTCGAGACGGCTGTGCCGCAGGAGGTGAGAATAGACGGCGCGGTCCGTGATGGACAGGCGCAGCCGGGGAACGAGATGGTCTTCGAGTTGTTTCCAGATTTGTGCGGCGTTGGTTTTTTTGGTTTTCATGGTTCGATCCAGAGGAAGTTGACAGTCGACAGTTAACAGTTCACAGGCAAAAGAAGGGACAAAGACTTAACGCAGAGAACACAGAGCGCACCGAGAGCACGGAGGTCAGAGAAGAGAGAATTTGACGAGCCCGATAGGGCCGGGATCATCGATCGACGGAGGAAAAAAATAGGGGCACGATTTTCCGGCTGCTGCCCGGAATCTGCGATATCGTGCCCCTACAGGGGAACCGGCGAACGGAGACAGACCACCCGCAAAAAGAAAAAGGGCGAGTCGCGTGAAACCGCAACTCGCCCTAAAAACATCATACCAGATCGGCGGCATTTTGCAAGAGATATTTTTGTCTTGCGACTCGTCGCAAGCACTATAACTTGAAGAATTCGCGCAGGCGCTTGATCTGGTGGCGGCTGACGGGAATTTCAGTTTGCTTCTTGTCGTTCATTTTCAGTATGTAGCCGCCTTTGAACCACGGCACGACTTCCTTGATGTGGTGAATATTCACGAGGTACGACCGATGCGGCCGCCAGAAGGATTCGGAATCGAGCGCGGCGTTCAATTCTTCAAGCGTGCGGTAATTTGAACTGCCCTCGACGTCCTTGGCCGTCACGGAAATCAAGCCGTCTTCGATCGAAGCCCAGATCAAATCTTCCGCGTCCACCAGCAGCAGCCGCTGCTGCGATCTCACCAGCAGCTTCACCGGCTGCGCGGAGTTTTGCTTTGCGTTGCCCAGTTGGCTGACCAACTGCTCGAGCCGTTCCACGGGGCTCGTCTGGGCTTCAATCTCCCGCCGCGCCTTCTGAATCGCTTTTGAAATGCGCGCCTTATCGAACGGCTTCAAAACGTAATCCACGGCGTTGACATCGAACGCCTGCACCGCGTAATGATCGAACGCCGTCGCGAAAACCACGTGTGGCACTTTCATTTTGCGCTCGACGAGTTTTTTCAAAACGCCGAATCCATCGAGCCCCGGCATCTGCACGTCCAGAAACACGAGATCCGGTGAATGTTCCTTGATGAGTGACACGGCCTCGACGCCGTTCTTTCCCTGCCCGATCACGTTGATCTCAGGGAAGCCCTTGAGCAGGTATGCCAGTTCGTCCCGCGCCGGTTTCTCGTCGTCGACGATGATGGTGTTAATCGCCACGGCTATGATGTTATCAGTTTTCGGCGATTCGTTAGCAGACTAAGCAGAAGGCGTCGCGTGGCCGTGAGCCGCGCGCCTTGCGCATGAACGTGGACTTGCTGGCGCCACGACCTCCCGGCTCGTTCTCATCGTCTGCAATCGCCGTCCGCGAACGCCTCTGTTTTCCGGGCGCGTCCTGCTAAACTATCGCCCGGCGCGTTGACAAACATGCCTGCAAAAAAAACGCTTGCGAAAATATTGAGCAGCGAAACGATTTACGAAGGCCCGGTCTTCGGCATCCGCCGCGATGAACTTGTCGAACCCAGCGGCGTGCGGACCATTCGCGAGGTCATCACGCATCCGGGTTCCGTGGTCGTGCTGCCCGTGCTTCCTGACGGACGCATCGTGCTGATCCAGCAGTACCGTCACGCCGCGCGGCAACATCTTTGGGAACTGGTGGCCGGGCGCATGGACCCCGGGGAAACTCCCAGGCAAGCCGCGGCACGGGAGCTCATCGAGGAAACCGGCTACCGCGCCAAACGATTTCGAATCTTTCTGGATGTCTTCCCTACCCCCGGATTCCTGGAGGAGCGCATGTACATCCTCCTCGCTGAAGGCCTAACCGCCGGAGAGGCCGCACCGGAAGAAGACGAAAAAATAATTTCCCGCTCCTATCGCCGCAAAGAGCTGGAGCGGATGATTCGCCGCGGAAAACTTCGCGATGCGAAATCGATTGCGGGAATTCTTTACTACTTGCGTTTTCTTGCGGGGCGGCGGCGTTCATAGAGAAATGCACCGAGCCGATTAAAGTAAGAGTAAATACATCGTTGTATGTATCCTTAAAGGTAATGTCCGGTTGACTTGCCCTTTACATTCTGCCTACACTCGGCCCGATTCGTATCTTTAATGGCGTCAGATTTGTCCACCTGTCGCCGCGGAGCGAAATCTCAAAAGTCCCTGTCAGGAGGGAGAACGAAAGTGCAAGGAACGGTAAAGTGGTTTAACAATTCCAAAGGATATGGCTTCATCGGGCGCGATGATGGCCCTGACGTTTTTGTTCACTATTCCGCAATTTCTGGCGACGGGTACCGCACCCTGCAAGAAGGAGACCCGGTCGAGTTTGAGATTGTTCAGGGACCGAAAGGTCCGCAAGCCTCAAACGTCGCGAGGAATGGCGGCTGAAGCAAGGAGCACTCATTTGGCCGGCAGAACGCGCCCTCTGCCGGCCTTTTTTTGTTTAGAACCCGGTGGCGGCGCGGAGGATTTGCTGCACGCCGCCAAGTGCCGTTTCGGGCGAGAGGCATTGCGTCAATGGGGCGTATTCGATTTCGCTGGCTCCACTCGATAAATTGTGGGATGGCTGGGTACCGCAGCGCCGACGCCGGCACCTCCTGCCAACCCAACCAACCCGCCGAAACCGACCGCGATGCTGCGTCCTAAGCCACAAAACGAATCAGTGGAATTGGAACATCTCGTTGACACTGCGCCGATGCCCGCGCCTGTGCCCGCGCCGGCGGCTCCGAAGATAAAAGCGTTGCGGAGCCGATGGCTTTTGTCGAGCACCGTCACGCGCGCGACGTTTTCTTTGGGAATGCCGATGTCGTTTGATCCTTCGCGCAACTGAATCGCTTCGTCGGTGACAGTAGAGAAAGTTCCGACGTGCTTCTTCATGCCGGTCTCAACCAGTTCAATTTTTTCACCCGAGCGAAGACCGTATAACGCCTTCCAATCGGGCTTTTTGTCCTGGGCACGTAGCGAGCACGGAATCAGAATCAGAAAGCACAGCAACACAGCATTGCGCATATGGAAACCTCTCTCCTTCTTGTATCCCTAAAGTTACCTGAGATTTGTATTTCGAGATCGATAACCGCAAAGTTTGTGCGTATCGACAAACAGATGTTCAGCTCTTGCTTTCATGTGCTTCGGTGGCGCTGTTCCTAGACGAGTTCAGCACGAAGCTTTTTTCCATCAAGAACTCCGGGGAAATCATGGCGTCGCGGGCTGCGCCAGGCGATGCAAATGGGATGAATGAAAGGATTGGCACGCTTCCGGCTGCCTGAGAGCTGGCCACGAAACGTTGCCTCGGCTGGTCCCAACGCAAAGACAGCAGGATTTCCTGGCCCTCAGCGACAGTTCCCATTGAACTCTTCCCGATGAACCGCCCATCCGCCCGGAGAAGAACCGAGACTTCAAACGACTCCGATCCCGCTACTCTCTCGAGAATCAGGAAGGCCTGCACTTCCAGGTGATGATTTGAACTGCTTTCTTTGTCTTTCAAGAGAACTCCTCTATCACTGAATTTGGGACTACTGGGCGGTTGCGGCAGCTTTGGTTGCGCTGTTTGCTGCAACCGCCCAAAATCTCGCCCATCGCGATGCGAAACTGCCGCTACTGCAGCGTTACAAGGACCTGGATTACGCCGGTCCCCTTTTTGCAAAGGCTGCAGCGCTTTCCCGATGACCGCGCCAAACATGCGGCCGCGTGGGATAGTTACCGCAGTCGGGGCGCTTGAAGAACGTTCAGCTTTGGCTGCTCGGGAACGCTTGGCCGTGGTGGTACAAGTGGAATCGCTTGCGGCGGCGCGATTCTGACAGCTCCTGCCCTCTTTATGGCCCCAGAACTCCTTAACTCCGTGAAGTGCTGACGCCAAAGTTCTTGAATTCTCGTGTCGCGTTGGACCTCGGCCATGCGAATCGCCTCATACCCTCTGCGCCTTACCACGATCCGATAGTCAAATGGCACGTTAGAGTCGCTGCCTCCATGCTCTCTTACTTCAAAACCAGCAGGAGTCTTTCGTGCCACGTAAAGTCCATTGGAATCACCATTGGGGGTCAGAAATACGTGGTAGGTGACCGCTGCGTTTGTTGCCTCGCCAAACAAAGCATCGAGCGGCACCCAAGCCACTCCACTCCTCAGTTCGGCGCTCCCGAAATCCTCAAACCAGTTTTCCGGGCTTTCGACGGCGTACAGTGCTACTTCCCGCCCGTTTTGGAGTTTCGCGGTGGAGGACTTGGTGCCGTTGACCGTCAGGTTGCCGCTGATTTGCAGGTTGCCGTTGACATCGACGCTGAAGACCTCCTTTTGCGTCCCGTTGAAGGGGCCCGAAAGGCCTTGCAAAAGGAGCCCCTGGCCGGAGAAATTGGTAAACTGGCCGGCTACGCTGGTAGGGCTGAAGGCAAGAAAGAGCCCAGCTGCCCCGCTAGAGTTTGGGACTTCTAAGTCGCCCCTCACCCCTATGTTGTAACCAGAAGTAGCCAGCGACACGCCCCATACTCCAATTCCGCCATTCGCACCTGTACTTGCTCCGAACACACCGACGGGGTTACCAGAGGTTGAGTAGGCATTGCCGCTCACTCCGGCCCCTTCGTTGCTTAAGGTCGCTCCGTTGACGCCGTTGTTGAAGCCAGTAGTAGCGTTGGCGAAGCCAGCCACACCGTTGCCATTGGGGCTGGAGTTCTGCCCGTAGACTCCGTTCGTGCTCCCGGTAGTCGAAGTAGCGAAACCAGCCACGCCGGTCCCGTTTGGGCTGACGCTTTGTCCGGACACCCCGTTGGTAAAGCCGGAAGCTGCGTCCGCAAAGCCCGCCACACCGATCCCGCTGGTGCTGAGGCTGTCTCCCCACACGCCGTAGGCGGGGCTTCCGGAGGTGGCTGTGGCTTGGCCACCCACTCCAACCCACTGAACACTCGACCCAAAGACGCCAGAACCGTTGACGCTGTTACTATGTCCGGAAACGCCGCTGTTGAATCCGGATGGAGCCTGTGCGATCCCTGCCACACCAGGCCCTGCTCCGAAATTTAGGCCCAACACGCCATTCTGGTTGCTGGAAGCGGACGTGGCGATACCAACTACGCCGTGTCCTCCTGTGGAAGCGGCGAAACCAACCACGCCGCTTCGGTCCAAGGCAGCAGTTTGTCCAAAGACTCCATTACCGCCAGTAGATACGCCAGCCACCGCGTTGTTCTGTGGGGAAGTGGCCAACAAACCTGCGCCAGTGCCATTCTGCTGGACCAGCACGATCTGGTCACTCGTAGTGCCACTAAATTTGCTGGGAGGAAGCATGGGCCCGGCAGGCGTCATTTGAGGACTCAGCGTATTATTCGCTTTGGTTTGACCCTGCTGCGCGATCCCCGTCGATGTCGTTTGAGTTGTAACTTCCCCTTGGGCCTGAATCACCTGGCGAACTTGCTCGCCCAAACTCTCCGACAACACGAAATCAGAGGCGGACTTCCCCCCGAGCTTCTCAGCCTCGACGGCCTTCAAAGCGTACGGAACGCTCACTAGCAGAATGCGCGGGCGCGGCGGCTCGCCATGAATTTGTACGCCCAGCCACCGCGCCTCGTCAGATCTGAATAGCTCCGCAGGGATGCCAGCAGGTTGAGTCGCACCGATCAAGGCGGTATAACCTCCCTGCTTGTCGAGCTCCAGTTTCTGAGTTTCCTTCCAGAGCGGCTCCTCGTCTGTCTCCTGCTTGTAAAGCGCGAAGGTCACTTCTACCTCGCCGCTCAGGGGTCTGCCCATAGAGTCAGTTAAGACACCACTGAACTTCACTAGCCGCGGCTCAGCAGGTTGATTCTCTCGGGAAAGTACGATAGGCATCGCTGGTAAGTCAGGCTCTGCTGCCGAGGCGCGACCGCTTGGGGGTACGCGCTCCTCAACGGGCCTGCCGCCTTGTCCCTGTGCTACGGAAACCAAACCGAGACAAAATATCAGAGCTAGAAGTGTGCTCCGCTTCATATGCCCTCCTTGACTTGGACTTAATGCCTTGGTGTGAAGCCTAGGGAGAATTCCTGGGCAGAGCAAGCGACAAGGGACGACAATCGCGCGCGCATGAGAAGTGTCGTACTTTGACGCGGTGGGGGAAGCTGGGTCAGGCTTCGCACTGGGCGGGCCGCTGAGCAACTTAGGCGGCAAATCGCGATGAATTTCGCCCAGCCGCGCTCCGAGCCGGAGTTGGCTGGGCGAATCCGGTCCCCTTCGCCCTTCTTGCCGGCGATGGATGGCTCTATAATCTCCCGACATGGACAACAAACAGATCGCGCGGATTCTTCGTGAAACCGCGCAACTGCTGGAAATTGACGGCGCGATTATCGGGCGCTACCGCAGCTACGAGAAGGCTGCCGAATTGATCGACAGCCTGCCCGAATCCATCGAACAACTGGTCAAGGAGCCGGAGAAGCTGACAGAATTGCCGGGAATCGGCGACCGCATGGTCGAGCATCTCCAGGAAATCGTGAAGACCGCGGATTACGCGCTGCGCAAAAGGCTGCTGAAAAAATATCCCGCGACGCTGCTCGATCTTCTGCAACTCCAGTCGCTTGGGCCGAAAAAAGTTGCGTTCCTGTGGTCGCACTTCAAAGCCGGCACGGTGGCGGAGGTGGAGAAACTCGCCAGAGAAGGCAAGCTGCGGGACCTTCCGGGCTTCGGAGAAAAGAGCGAGCAGAACATTCTCAAAGCGGTAGAAGTCTTCAAAAAATCTTCGGGGCGGTTTCTCATTAGCACCGCGGAAGACGCGGCTGTGGCCATTGCCGCGCACATCGAGAAAGCGGGAAAAGCCGTGGATTCGATAACCCCTGCCGGGTCGTTGCGGCGGGGAAAAGAGACCATAGGCGACCTGGATTTGCTGGTCACCCTGGCCGATGGCTACACGTCACAAAAACAGATCGACGCGCTGGCCAAACACATCCTGGAATTTCCCGGCATCGACCAGACGCTGGCGCACGGCGAAAACAAAGTCAGCTTTACGCTGGGAGACGGCATGCAGGTCGACGTTCGGATGCTCGAAAAGGAAAATTTTGGCGCGGCGCTTTTGTACTTTACCGGTTCGAAAGAGCACAACGTCGCGCTCCGCGGCCGCGCCAACGAGATGGGCTACACGCTCAACGAATACTCTCTGGCTACACTGAAAGGCGAAAAGCGCGTCGCGGGCCGGACGGAAGAAGAAATCTATTCGAAATTGAAGCTCGATTTCGTTCCGCCGGAATTGCGCGAAAACACCGGCGAAATCGCCGCCGCCGAAGACCACAAACTTCCGAAACTGGTCACCCTCAAGGATATGAAGGGCGACTTGCAGATGCACACCACGGCCAGCGACGGCAAGAATTCGATCGAAGAAATGGCCGAAGCGGCCCGGCAACTCGGCCACCACTACATTGCCATCACCGACCATTCAAAAGCCGTCACCGTGGCGAATGGATTGGACGAAAAACGCATGGCGGCGCACATCAAGAAAATCCACGCCGCTGACGAGAAGGATTTGGGGATTCGTGTATTCGCCGGGGCGGAAGTGGACATCCTGAAGGATGGTTCGCTGGATTATTCCGACGAGATCCTTGCCGAACTCGATGTGGTGGTCTGCTCGATCCACTCGTACTTCAATCTCGACCGCGCCGCCATGACCGAGCGCATGCTGGCCGCGATCGAAAACCCCTACGCGCAAATCATCGCGCATCCCACCGGGCGGCTCCTTCTGCGCCGCGATGCCTTCGACTACGACATGGAAAAAATATTGGCGGCTTGCGCGAAACACGGCGTGGCGATGGAGTGCAACTCCTATCCCGACCGTCTCGACTTGAAGGACGTGTATCTCCGCATGTGCAAGGACCGTGGCGTGAAGGTGGTCATCTCGACCGATTCGCATAGCACCGGCAACCTGTCCTTCATGCGCTATGGCGTTACCATGGCGCGGCGCGGCTGGCTCGAGAAGAAGGATGTCATCAATACCCTGCCCGCCGCGGAATTCCTGGCTGCCCTTCGGCCCAAGCCCGGGGCGGCCCGTCCAGGGGGCCAAAAGAAGCGCGCGGCAAAGGGAAATTGAGTCAAGGCCACGGCCTACCAGACTCCCGGAACGGAACCTTTTGTCCCTGGCTGTCGTATCTGAGGGTAGAACGCTGAATTGCGGAGGCGATTTGCCCATGAAGCTGCTTACCCACCCCACGGTTGCCATGCGGCTCGGAATGGCCAGCGCGGCCCTTTTGGCCGTCGCTGCGATCGCGCCCTGTGCCGCGGCCGAAGAGGTCGTGAAGTCCTTTGCAGTGTCCGGACGAGCCAACGTCCGGGTCGAAACCAACGACGGGAGCGTCCGCGTAAGCCCAAGCGACGGCAAACAGGTGGAATTCCGGGTCGAATACCGAGGGTACGAGTTGGGGAAGAATCTGAGGGTTGACTCACGGCAGGAGGGCGACAAGGTTGAGCTTGTTGCACGTGTCACCAGCCGTTGGAGCTTCGGCTGGGGCCATAATTCCAGGAATCTGCACATTGAGGTCCGCATGCCTCGTGAGGGCGACCTGCAAGTGGAAACAGGCGATGGCGCTGTGGAAGTTTCCTCTCTCAATGGCAATGTGAACGTGCATACCGGAGACGGGTCGGTGAAGGCCAATTCGCTCAACGGCACCATCGATCTGCACACGAATGACGGGAGCATTGCAGTGGACCGCCTGAAGGGAGATATCCGGCTGCGCACCGGGGACGGGTCCATTGAAGCGCGTGATATCGACGGAAAGGTGGAGGCGGATTCGGGCGACGGCCAGATCCGAATCGCAGGACGCTTCGACGCGCTGAACGTCAAGACCGGGGACGGCAGCGTGGATACTCGTGTCCTGCCGGGTTCCAAAATGGCTTCCAGTTGGACGATTCGCACGGGCGATGGAAGCGTGGACATAGTGCTGCCATCGGATTTCCAAGCCAACATCGACGCCACGACAGGAGACGGGCACATCAGCCTGGGCATCCCCGTGACCGTAGAGGGGACGTTCAGCAGGTCACAGATTCGCGGCCGGATGAACGGCGGGGGCCAAGCGCTCACGATTCATACCGGAGACGGCTCCATCCGGCTGAGCAAGAGCTAGCCATTTCCGCGGAAATAGCGAAACAAGAGACTTTGGGGCGAGTACCAACCGAAAGTTCTATAACTCCTTTGGTTCTGCGACTTTCCGGCTACTCGTGTGCATATTTGGCGAGTTTGTTGCCCATCCAGAATTAGGCATGTTGCTGAAAACAGGCGGCATCCGTTTGGAGTCCGAGTTGCACTATCGCTCATCGAATTTCCGGGAGCCTCGTGTGATTGTCTACGCACTGCTTGCAGGACTTCTCATTCTCGTCGGCGTTACCTTCGCAAGCTCCATCGACTTCTCCAAGACGCGGCGCCACTAATCTATTCTCGCCACCAAGAATCATAGCGTTCGCTTAGAGTTGCCGCTTCAATAGCCCTTCCCGCCGCTGCCGGAGTTGGGGCATAATCGCGATGCAGCCTGTCCGGGGTACTTCTTCTTCCCATGAAAAACACAAATCCGTGCCGCAGTATTCAATTTCTCGTTCTCGGATTCCTTTTCGCGGGGCTCATCTCTGAGGCGCGCGCTCAGTCCAAGCCGGACTCCGGATGGCCCACGTACGGGAACGATGCCGGCGGCACTCGCTACTCGCCCGCGTCGCAGATCAATCGCGCGAACCTGGCCAGGCCACTCCGATGACCTATACCCTCAAAGGCAAGCAGTATCTGGTCATCGCCGCGGGAGGCCACGGCAAGCTCGGCTCCAAGCAAGGCGACTACGTCATCGCGTTCACGCTGCCGTAAGAGTGTGGACATTCCCGGAGAGGCCCAGCACTCGTATGAATATATCTACGCAAACACAAAGTGCCACGGGGCCATCGTTGCTCAACAATTCTGAAAGACGCTCTTTCTTTTCAGACGGAATGGTTATCGTCCTGTTGCTGGCCGCCGCGAATTTGCTGTTTCACTGGTACTTCAACAATCAGTACGGCTATTTTCGCGACGAGTTTGACTATATGGCCTGTGGCGACCATCTCGCCTGGGGCTACGTGGATCATCCTCCGCTGATCCCGTTCCTGATCAAACTCTGCCGCCTGGTGTTGGGAGACTCGCTTCGCAGCGTCCGTTTCATACCGGCGCTCGCGACTTCTGCGGCGGTCATTCTCACGGCCATGATGGCTCGCGAACTCGGTGGCCGCCGCTTCGCGACCGTTCTCTCCGCTCTGACCTTCGTGGTGGTGCCGGTGTACCTTTTGAACGGCAGCCTGCTGACCACCAATTGCCTCGAGCCTCTGCTGTGGATGGGATGCGCTTATTTCGCGATCCTGGCGATCAAGCGCGAAGAGCCGCGTTATTGGCTTTGGTTCGGCGTGGTCGCCGGCATCGGCCTGGAAGAGAAATACTCGATCACTGTATTTGGGCTGAGCGTCGTGGTGGGCCTGCTGTTGACGGAGCAGCGCGGCATTTTCACCAGGAAATGGATCTATCTCGGCGGCGCACTCGCGTTCCTAATTTTTCTCCCGAATTTTATTTGGAACGTGCAACATGACTGGCCCTTCGCGCAACTCATGCACAACATCAAAGCAGAAGGCCGCGATGTCGTACTTTCCCCCTGGGAATACTTCGCGCAGCAGCTCCTGATCATTCATCCCTTCACCGCGCCGATTTGGATTAGCGGCGTGCTGGCATTCTTCTTTTCCGCCCGGCTGAAGCCCTACCGGCTCCTTGGCTGGAGTTACCTTGTGGCCTTTGCCGTATTTGCCGTCTCCAGGGGAAAGATTTACTACCTCGCGCCGATTTATCCCGTTTTCCTGGCGGCCGGCGCGGTGATGATCGAAAACTTTCTTGAGCGGTCGCGGCAGGTCTGGCCAAAGCCCGCTCTCGTGGTGCTTCTGATTGCGGGAGGGGCCTGGTTCGCGCCGTTAGTCATGCCGATTCTGCCAGCCGAACAATTGATTGCCTACATTGACAAGCTTCCCTTCAAAGTGCCGCGCAGCGAGCACAGCCACATGCGCGCGGCTCTTCCGCAACATTTTGCGGATCAATTCGGCTGGGAGGAGATGGTCGCGGTGGTGAATCAGGCTTACACGCGACTGTCACCGGAAGAACGCCCGGGCTGCGGCATCTTCGCGCAAAACTACGGGCAGGCGGGCGCCATAGACTTCCTGGGCCGGCGCTACGGATTGCCCCCGGCGCTCAGCGGGCACCAGACGTATTTCCTGTGGGGCCCGCGCGGGTACTCCGGGAATTGCTTGATCGTGCTAGACGATAGGCGCGAAGCTCTCGAAAAACTTTACGAGCAAGTGGAATATGTCGGCGCGTCGGACAATCCTTACGCTTTGGAGCGCAACATTCCTGTATTCATCTGCCGCAAGGCAAAATTCGGGTCGCTCGCCGAGTTGTGGCCGCAATTGAAAAAATGGCGCTAGGAATCCTGCGCAATAAACCCCGCTGTTCCTGAGGTAAAATCCCAGGCCAGTGCGAAAATGTCCGGAAAAAGATCCCATGGCCGCGGCCTGCGGCTCATCGCTGCCTTCAAACTGTTGAAAGGACTTGCTCTGGTTGCCCTCGGCATCGGAGCGCTGAA
>Ga0209180_10000166_pt1 | contig 29655 bp, 26 predicted proteins | sample CZO8metaG_3_FD_188355 | JGI IMG/M metagenome (GOLD analysis project Ga0209180, IMG submission 188355) | Vadose zone soil microbial communities from the Eel River Critical Zone Observatory, Northern California, USA - CZOApr15con2H2.8 metaG... | ecosystem: Environmental > Terrestrial > Soil >...
TCGCCGGCTCTGGGAGGCTTAATCATCGGCCAGGAAGTCGCGCGCGCGCTGCCTGAGCCAAAGAAGTCCATCGAAGGAGGAGTGCCGGCGGTTTTTGTGGAACGCGACGCCAGCGGCATGATGACCCTACGCCGCGGTTTCTCGCTCGGTCCCGACCAGCACGTCCTCGTCGTTGAAGACGTTTGGACTACCGGCGGATCAACGCAGGAAGCCATTCGCGTGGTTGAAGAGGCCGGGGCTCGAGTCGTTGCCGCAGGTGCACTGATTGACCGGAGCGGCGGGAGCATCGAATTCGACGTGGAGGCGCAGTCGCTCATTCAGGTTCCCATCGCCAGCTACGAACCCGAAGATTGCCCGCTCTGCCGCGACGGAAGCGCGGCGCTCAAACCCGGAAGCCGCTTCGTCCGTTCCGCCTCCTGATTCGATGGTTATCTCCGCGGCATGCGCCATTTCAAGCTCACCATCGCCTACGACGGCACCGATTTCCACGGCTGGCAAATCCAGGCAAACAGGCCGACGATTCAGGGTGAAATTGTCAGCGTGCTCCAGCAGCTCACGCAAGAAAAAATAATGTTGCACGGCGCTGGCCGCACCGATGCTGGCGTGCACGCACTCGGCCAGGTGGCCAGCTTTCGAACGCAATCCGGACTTTCGGCGCAGGAATTTCAGCGCGCGCTGAACGCGCTGCTTCCTCCAACGATTCGAATCGTCGGCGCCGAAGAGGTCGGTCCGGATTTCAATGCCCGCTGGTCCGCGCGCGGCAAGACCTACCGCTATCGCCTCTATCGCGGAAAAGTCGTGCCGCCCGCAATTTGGCGTTACGTTCTCCACTACCCATTCCCGCTGGACGAAGACGCCATGCGCGACGCGGCGGCGCGGTTCGTTGGCATGCACGACTTTGCCTCCTTTGCCGCTTCCACGGGTTCCGAAGACGACGATAAAGAACGCTCCACTGAGCGCGAAATCTACTCGACTGAGCTGGCGCGCACTCCTGACAACGAAGAACTGGTTTTTACCGTTCGCGGCCGTTCGTTCCTGCGTTACATGGTGCGCAAGATGGTTGGAACGCTTCTGGACGTGGGTCGCGGCAAACTCACAGCTGCGGATATCGAGCGCCTTTATGAACTCAGGGACCGCTCCAAATCCGGCCCCACGGTTCCACCGCAAGGCTTAGTCATGGTTGAGGTCCAGCATGAAGAGGCCTGGCGCGTTGGCCGCCCGTAAATGTTTTCTTCGCAAAGGAAACTATTTTTCAGAGTTTCCGTCTTCTCTGAGGAGCCCTACATGCAACTGAAAATTCAAGACTGTTTCCGGCTTGTCTTATTTTGCTTGGTAGTCTTCGCGCTCAATCTTGCCTGCGGCGCTCTTGTTGTCGCGGCCGATAAGCATCCCTTCGGCATCGACGACTATTCTGCTTTGCGACGGGCGCGCAGCGTGGCTGTTTCTCCGGATGGAAAAAATGTGCTGTTTCAGGTGAGCTTCGACGGAGAAAAAGGGCCGGCGAAACACGAATGGCATCTCATCGAGGTCTCGGGAGAAAACGACCGCAAGCTGGAACTGCCGGAAACGTTCGAGCCGGCGGGCTTTACCAAAGAGGGTGCGGCCCTCTACGGCTCATTCGAAGTCGAGCATAGGGGCCAGTCGGGCATCGTTCCCTTGGCCGGTCACCAGCCGACACAAATCATCGCACTGCCGAATGGCATCCGCGGAGCGGTCATTTCGCGGGATGGGACAAAATTCGCACTGGTTGGCGATCCACGGCCGAAGGACTTGCTGAAGGATGTGCGGCACGTTGCGGAGAATGATGTCGCCAAATTGTATGTAGTTGGTGTCAACGGAGCGAATGGCGCCTGGTGGTGTCCGGAACTCAACGACGTTAACGGATTCGCCTGGTCGCCGGACAGTTCGCAGCTCGCTGTGGTTACGCAGGTGCAAAAGATTGGGCACCATGACGTTCAGGCGGCGATTTCGGTCTGCAACGCCTCGGGGGCGAGGCGCGTCGCGGAATTCAATACTTTTGTTTCGGGCATTGCCTGGACAAACGGCGGAAAAGAGCTGGCTTTCGCGAGCACGACAACTACGGTGCTCACTCCCGATCATCTATGGACCGTACCAATAGCGGGCGGCGCTGCGGTGGATCGCACCCCAAAACTCGATGGGTCGATTGTCAGCGTGGCGAATGACCCGCATGGAACGGTGTGGGTTGAAATGCACAAGGGCACGATCATCGAAGTCTATGCTTACAAGGACGGAAAACTGGAGCCCGCGTACCGCTGGCCCGGAGGCGTTGTGTTAGGCAATCCGGTTGGGACAGGCTTTGCATTCTCTCCGGAAGTGCTTGCGTTTACGGTAGGGGATCCCGCGCACTCCCCAAACGTTGCGGTAGCACACCAAGGCGAACTTCAGAAGATCACCCACGAGGGCGACGACGCGCTGGGGAAAGTGGAGTTGGGAGACGTTCGTGTCGTGAAGTGGACTGCAAAAGACGGCACCAAACTAGAAGGAATACTGACCTTGCCGGGAAAGTATCAGGCCGGCCAGAAGTATCCTTTTCTGGTTCTGCCGCATGGGGGCCCGGAAGGGAACGACACGCTTGATTTTGACATTTTCGCGCGGCTGATCTCAGGGATGGGGTACGTGGTGCTGCAGCCCGAATATCGCGGTTCGACGGGATATGGATCGGAGTTTCTGGAGGCCATTTACCAGCACTTTGGGGATCGTGCCTACAGCGATGTGGACAGTGCTACCGATTTTGCTGTGGCGCAAGGATGGGCCGATCCGGGAAGGCTCGCGATTTTTGGATGGAGCGCCGGCGGCTTCATGACCTCCTGGACGGTGACGCAAACGCATCGTTATAAAGCGGCGATCGAGGGCGCGGGGATCACCGATTGGCTGAGCTTCATTCCGACGAGCGATATCGCGCAAGTGGATTATGATTTGCGGCTGCAGGAGAAAGATGCAGCACCGCTGCTGCGCTTTTCGGCCGTGATGCACGCGGACCAGGTAACCACGCCTCTGCTGATCCTGCATGGCGAAGCGGACCTGCGCGTGCCGGCCTTTCAGGGGCGGGAGTTCTTTGTCTTGCTGGCCGAGCGCGGCAAAACCGTACGGATGGTGACCTACCCAGACTCGCCGCATTTCCCGCGGCTGGCGGAACAGCGCAGGAACGTCTTTCAAGAGATCAAAGAGTGGCTGGAGAAATACAATCCGTAGTGCTGTGCGAGTGGCGCGGCGCGGTTGGTCGCGAGGAACAGGGAAACGATTGGGACTCTCAGCCACGACGGTTGCTTTTTCGGCTAGAATCGGAACATGGTTGCGATAACGGTTGCGCCCGAGACGATACCCTCCATCGATCCCGCCACAGGGAGGGTGTGCGCGAGCTTCGAAAGCACACTACCTCAAGAACTGCCTCAGCTATTGATGAATGCGCGAGCGGCACAGGCGGGCTGGGCGAAACGGTCCACCGAGGAACGCTGCTCACACATTGCGGCTCTAAAGAAAAAAATCCTCGAAGCGCGCAACGAATTGGCCGATGTGGTGGTACGCGAATCGGGTAAGCCGCGGGCGGAAGCACTGTTCGCGGATGTATTCATCTCATTGGATACGGCGGAGTACTTCGCAGAGCAAGGCGCCGAATTGTTGAGGCCGGCGACGATCCCGCATCACAGTACTGCGGCAAGAGCCAAATCCGGGACGCTGCGCTACGAGCCACGGGGTGTGCTGGGGATCATTAGCTCGTGGAATTATCCGCTGGCGATTCCGATGAGTCAGATCATACCGGCAGTAGCGGCGGGCAATGCGGTTTTGTGCAAGAACAGCGACTTCACGCCGCAGTGTGGCGCGCTGATCGAGAGACTTTTCATCGATGCCGGATTTCCCCAAAATGTCGTCACTGTAGTTCAGGGAGGCGGTGAAGTGGGCCAGGCTTTGATTGATGCCGCGCCGGACAAAGTGATCTTCACCGGAAGCGTGGCCACGGGCCGGCAGGTGGCCGAAGCCTGTGCGAAAAAACTGATTCCATCGGTTCTCGAACTTGGCGGCAAAGACGCCATGGTCGTTCTCGCGGATGCTGACCTTGACGTGGCATCCAGTGCGGCCGTTTGGGGCAGCTATACGAATTGTGGCCAGGTGTGCCTTTCCGTCGAACGGCTGTTCGTCGAACAAGCTGTCGGGGAGAAATTTGCGGCGCTCTGCGTCGCGAAAGCAAGAAAGCTTCGTCTCGGACCGGGAAGCGACCCGGCGACAGATGTTGGCCCGCTGATCCGTCCGCAGCATGTGCAACGCATGAGCGATCTCATCGCGGATGCTGTTTCCCGCGGTGCAAAGGTTTTATGCGGCGGTGTCCCGCGTCCCGATCTCGGTCCCGGCTTTTTTGAGCCAACAGTTGTCACCGGCGTTGACGCCTCGATGAAACTATTTCAAGAGGAGACGTTCGGGCCGATCCTTGCGATTCAGGTGGTGCCGGACGCGAAGGAAGCGATTCGGCGCGCGAATGATTCGCCTTTCGCGCTTGCCGCCAGCATCTGGACAAAAAACAAGGCTCTTGGATTGTCTCTAGCGGCCGGGTTGCACGCCGGCGCGGTTATGGTCAATGATGCGATCAGCTACTTCGGAATCGCAGAAGCTCCCCATGGGGGATGCGGCGCAAGCGGCTGGGGCCGTACTCATGGCAAAGCAGGCTTGCTTGAAATGGTCCAGTTGAAATACGTCGACGTCGACCGTCTGCCACACCGCGAAAAGCCGTGGTGGTACCGTTACGGAGCGGACCTTGAGCGTGCCGCCGACGCTTTCTTGCAATTCGAATTCGGCGCTGGTCTGTCCGCCAGAATTCGAAACGCCCGCGGGGCTCTCAAAACTTTCTTCCGGAGCCATGGATTTTAGAGAGGAGCGCCATGCCCGAAGAGACGTCAATGACGCCCAAAATCAAGACCCGCAAGCCCAGGCAGCGCGCCTGCGATGAAAAAGACGAGAAGGGCAAGCTCTGCAACGGTCATCTGAAACGCTGGTATGAGTATCCCAAAGAAGTCGCGGCGCTCATCGGCCCGCAAGCGGAAATCTACCGCTGCGAATTCTGCAAGACGTTGTATCGCCCGGATCCTGCGCAGCAGCCGCAGAGCTATACTTTGCGAAACTAGACCGATCGCTCCAGGAGCATTGGAAGCGCGCCATGCAGCAAAACGATTGGATCTACGACTGGAACGTCGCCACGCCTCCGCAAATTCCTCCCGGTGCGCGCGTCTCCCTGGATGACGAAACGCTTCGCGACGGCTTGCAAAACCCTTCCGTCTTCAACCCGAGCATCGAAGAAAAAGTGGAAATTCTGCATCTCATGGAATCGCTGGGAATTGATTCCGTCAATATCGGTCTTCCTGGCGCCGGTCCGCGTGCTTTCGCTGACACCGAAGCTCTGGCCCGCGAGATCGCCACGCACCGGCTGAAGATTAAACCCAACTGCGCGGCGCGCACCCACGAAAGCGACATCCGCCCCATCGTGGAAATCTCCCAGCGCACCGGCATCGCCGTCGAAGCGGCGACGTTTCTGGGCTCCAGCCCCATCCGCCGCCTGGTGGAAGATTGGACCGTCGATCACCTCGAGCGCACGACCGAAAAAGCGGTCAAGCTCGTCGTCGAGAACGGACTCCCGTCAATGTACGTTACCGAGGACACTATCCGCACCGATCCAGGCACCGTGAAACGCCTTTACTCTACCGCCATTCGAAACGGCGCGCGCGCCATCGTACTCTGCGACACCGTGGGCCACGCCACACCCAACGGCGCCTTCAATCTCGTAAAGTTCGCCGTCGATGAGGTCGTAAAACCCTCCGGCGAAAGAATCCGAATCGATTGGCATGGCCACAACGACCGAGGTCTCTCCATCGCCAATTCGCTCGCCGCGGTTGCAGCGGGTGCGCACCAGGTTCACGCCGCCGCCAACGCTTTGGGTGAGCGCGTCGGCAACACCCCGATGGAATTGATGCTCGTCAATCTTCGTCTCATGGGCCTCATTCACCAGGATCTTTCACGGCTCAAGGAGTACTGCGAAAAAGTCGCCAAGGCCACGCACACGACGATTCCGCCCAATTATCCCGTCGTCGGACACGACGCTTTTCGCACCGCGACGGGCGTTCACGCGGCCGCCCTTATGAAAGCCTTTCGAAAAAATAACGTCGAACTCGCCAATGCCGTCTATAGCGGCGTGCCCGCGCATCTCTTCGGTCTGGATCAGGTGATCGAAATCGGCCCCATGAGCGGCAAATCCAACGTTCTCTATTGGCTCGAGCGGCACCGCATTCCCGCCGATGAAACCCTAGTCACCCGCATTTTCGACGCCGCCAAGCAGTCCGCCCGCGTCCTCACCGATGCGGAAGTCCTCGCCCTTTGCACCGAGGCTGCACGCAATTGAAACGGAAATTGCCCTGGAAGCCGGCGGTGAAACGCGCCCTTGTTTGCGTTATTCTTCTGGCTATGCCGGTTCGCTCCGCCCTTTCCCACGCGCCTCGTCACCCCCAATCTTCACGGCTGTCCGACAACCCGCGAGTTCGTGCCGCTCTCGACTGGTTCGCACCCAATATTTCCTGGATCAACGATCAGCAGGCGCGCCTCACGGAAATCCCGGCACCGCCCTTTCAGGAGGCGCCGCGTGCTGCCGCCTTCAAGGAATTGCTTGCGGAAGCTGGCCTGTCGGTGCAGATCGATAAGGCGGGCAACGTCATCGGCGAACTGGGCGACGTGAACGAAAAGGAAATTGTCATCGTGTCGGCGCACCTCGATACCGTGTTTCCAGCCGGGACGGAAGTGAAAGTTCACCGCGAGGGCAGCCGCATGACCGCCCCAGGAATTTCCGACAACGGCACTGGGGTCGCGGCGCTCCTGGCGCTGGCACGCGCCGTACGCTTTGCTCGCCTCAAACCACAGCGCACCATTCTTTTCGTCGGTGACGTTGGCGAAGAAGGCGAAGGTAATCTCCGCGGCATGCGCGCCCTTGTCGATACCTATCGTTCGAATCTCAAAGCCGTTATCGTGCTCGACGGCTCCAGCACTGATCACGTTACCACCAAGGCGCTCGCTTCCCGCAGGCTCGAAGCCTCCATCACCGGCCCGGGCGGTCACAGCTGGTCCGACTTCGGCATGCCCAACCCCATTAACGCTCTCGTTCGCGGCTCTGTGCGCTTCATCAATACAAAAGTTCCTGCAAGCCCTCGCACGACTTTCAATATCGGCCAAATCGAAGGAGGCACGTCCGTAAATTCCATTCCCCACGAAGCGCGGCTCAAGGTCGATATTCGCTCCGAGAGCGAGGACGAACTGACACGCCTCGAATCCGCGCTTCGCGAATGCATCGCCGCCGGCGTTCGCGACGAAATGGATTCCGCTCGCGACCGCTCCAAGGGCAAGCTGGAATGGAAGGTCGAGCTGCTTGGCAGCCGGCCGGGCGGTGAACTCGCCTCCGATTCCCCGCTGCTCGCCGCGCTTCGTGCCGCGGATGAGTTTGTCGGTAATGTGTCCCGCATCGAACGCTCCTCCACGGATGCGAACATTCCGCTTTCGATGGGCATCGACGCGCTCTCCATCGGCGCCGGCGGCAACGGCGGCGGAGCGCATTCCTTGCAGGAGTGGTACGATTCCACCGGCCGCGAAGCCGGTTTGAAGCGCACGCTTCTTACGGTTCTGGGAATCTCCGGAGTTGCAGAGGAAAAATCTCGATGAAAGCCGGATCGCGTCGCTTCCTTTTCCCCTTGTGTCTCCTCACCTTTGCGGTGGTCGCGGCCGTCTCTACACTCCAGGCAAAGAAGGGCGCGCAGCAAAATACTCCGCACACGACCTACTACGTGCACGGCCGCATTTACATCAATGATCCGGCGCAGCCCTGGGCCGAGGCCATGGCCGTCACCGACGACAAGATCAGCTGCATCGGCAAGATGGCGCACGTCCTTCTCGACTGCGGAGGCAGCAGAGAAGGCGTGGAGACAATTCATCTCCGCGATCAATTCGTCATGCCGGGCTTTAACGACGCCCACGTGCATCTCGGTGGCGCCGCTGCGGACGAGCTCGCCGTCCCTCTCATTGGCGTACCTTCACCGCAAGAAATGCAAAAGCGCGTCGCCGATGCCGTGGCGCATCATAAGATAGGTGAGTGGATCACCGGCGGCGGCTGGGACCATACCATGTGGCCCGAGAAAAGATTCCCGAATCGCCAGCAGCTCGATGCCGTCGCTCCCAAGAATCCCGTGATCCTCACGCATGTGTCCGGCCATGTCGCGGTCGCGAATTCGCTCGCCCTCAAGATCGCGGAGATTGACAAGAACACGCCCAATCCGCCGGGCGGTGAGATCGAGCACGACGCCTTGGGTGAGCCAACGGGGATGTTGAAAGAGGGCGCGGCGATGTCGTTGGTGAAAGTGAAGATTCCCGATCCGACGTTGGAGCAGCGCCGCCGCGGAATCGAGCTTGTCCTTGCGAATGTCGCCAAGAATGGTGTCACTTCTGTTCAGGACTATTCCCCTTGGGAAGATTTTCAGGTTTACGCGCGGCTCAAAGAGGAAGGCAAACTTACTGTCCGCATTACGGAGTGGCTGCCGTTCGACACGCCGCTCAACGATTTGCAGAACATGCGCGCTCAGGGTGGCACCACCGATCCGTTGCTGAAGACCGGGGCGCTAAAAGCATTCACCGATGGCGCCATGGGTTCGCGCACGGCCGCCATGCTGGAGCCCTATTCCGACGATCCATCCACGACCGGAATCCTCACGAACGATCCCGACAAATTGAGGGCGATGGCCATCGAGCGCGATAAAGCCGGCTTCCAGCTTGCCTTCCACGCGATTGGCGACCGCGCAAACAGAATCGCGCTGGATGTCTTCGAAACCGTCGCCAAAGCCAACGGCCGGCGCGACCGTCGCGACCGCATCGAGCACGCTCAGGTCGTCGCGCCCCAAGATTTCCAACGCTTTGCAGAGCTCAACGTGATCGCTTCGATGCAGCCCTCGCACCAGACCACGGATATGCGCTGGGCGGAGGACCGCATCGGGCGCGAGCGGATTAGGGGGGCGTATGCGTGGGCTACCATGCAGAAAAATGGCGTCCGGTTGGCTTTCGGCACGGATTATCCCGTCGAGCCCATCAGTCCGTTTCGCGGACTGTATGCTTGCGTCACGCGTGAACGCCCCGACGGCGGCCCAAGGAACGGCTGGGAGCCCCAGGAAAAAATCTCGTTGGAGAACTGTATCCGCGCCTATACATCAGGTTCCGCTTATGCGCAGTTCGAGGAAGGGAAGAAGGGGGAGTTGAAACTGGGCGAGTACGCCGATTTTGTCATCCTTTCGAGCGACCTCACCAAGATTCCGCCCTCCCAGTTCACGAAAACCCGCGTCCTCCGCACCGTCGTCGCCGGCCGCACCGTCTACCAAGCGACTCCATAGCTCAGAGCGTAAGTAGTAGTAGTCATAGCAGCGAAGCTTGACGATTCACGCTCGCAAGCATCCGACTGCTCTCCAACTGCGCCCTTCCTGCTTCGCTTAGACAAAGACGGCAAATTTTGGCTAAGGTTTTCGCCGTACACGCGCGTAGTCAATTTCAGAAGTAATTCAGATTAGAGTTAGATAAATTTTTATGTTGACATGCCACCGGGCAAGACTTATATAGCACTCAAAACGGCCCTGTGTACTCCCCGGAACCAGGGTGGGTTCCGTTCTTTCCGTTTTAGGAGGAACCGTATGTCAGCCTCTTCGAAGATGAAGTGGGTGGGTATCTCTTTTCTTTTCTGTTGTGCAATCTGCTTTTTTGCGCCAACCAGCGTCAGGGGACAAGCGGCCAATGCGGGAAGTGTGGCTGGACTCGTGACCGACTCGTCAGGGGGCACTGTTCTTGGCGCCACGATTACTCTTAAGGACAAGGCCACAGGTGCGCCGCGGACGACAACCTCCAACGACGCTGGCCGGTATGTTTTCGCGAACGTGCCTCCCGGCGGTTACGAAATTGCTGCAAACAAAACGGGGTTCCGTGTGGCCAAGGTCAGCCAAATCGAAATAACCGTCGGCACACCTCTGACGATCAATTTCTCGTTGGAGGTCGGCGCCATGGCACAAACCGTGGAGGTAACGGCGACCGGCGCGGAACTGCAAACCACGAACGCCACCGTGGGAACGACCATCGTCGGTGACGCCCTACTGATGCTCCCGAACATCGGCCGGGAAACCGCAGCGCTGGCCACGCTCCAGCCTGCGGTCACGCCGAACGGGTACACGGCTGGCGTGGTAAACGATCAGAACACCTACTTGCTCGATGGTGGCAACATCTCTGACGACATGGCGGGGTCCAATAACATCTATACGCCCAGCTTCGCCAATGCCAATCCTGTGACCACGGGCGGGGCTGCCACGGGCGTCATCCCCACGCCGGTCGAGAGCATTGAGGAATTCCGCGTGAACACCAGCAATCAGACTGCGGATTTTAACGGCTCCGCCGGCAGTCAGGTACAGATGGTGACGAAGCGCGGCACGAACCAGTATCACGGTGCGCTTTACGAATACTATCTCAACACCGTCGTCGGCGGTGCGAACACTTGGGATAACAACCGGCTGGGTTTGCCCATTCCCCAGGCCCACCGCAATCGTTTCGGCGGCGCCGTTGGCGGTCCTCTCACTCCTTCCTTCTGGGGCGGCAAAACTTACATTTTCGTAAATTATGAGGGGCTTCGCTATCCGTTCAGCACGACGCTGGACAAGTTAGTGCCTTCTGCTGCCTTGCGCGCCGGTGTAATTCAGATTCAGGCGCCGGGCGGAGTCACCGCGTTTAACTTGAATCCGTTTCCGGTGACGGTTACAGACCCTTTCACAAACCAAACCACGACCTACCCCGCAGGAACTTCGGGATGCGGCGCGCCGACGCCGACCTTGCCTGGGGGCACTTTGCCTTGCGATCCTCGCGGCATCGGCATTAATTCGTACGTTTCGCAGATCTGGAACACCATGCTCCCCCTGCCCAACGATCCGATTGGGGCCGCCAGCAGCGGAGCCGTCGGCGATGGGCTCAACACGCAGGGATATCGCAGCCCCGTCAGCTTGCCGGTGACTTCGAACTTTGGCGTGGCTCGTCTCGATCACGACTTCGGCAAAAATTGGCATTTCATGGGTAGCTACCGCTACTATCACTTCGCCAACCAAACCACCAACCAAGTGGACGTCGGTGGCGTTCTTTCTGGTGACACGCTGGGCCAGTACAAGTCCAGGATCAGCCGCCCGCTCGTTCCGGCCTACTATGTCGCCGGCCTCACCACCAACTTTACTCCCTTTCTGACGAACGATTTCCACTACAGCTACACTCGAAATTTCTGGCAGTGGCACTCGGCTCTTGCGCCACCGCAGTTCTCCAGTCTGCCCGCCCCGCTGGAGGTTGGAGGCGAAGCCGCCGATGCCCTTATCCCCTACAACGTGAGGACCCAGGATGTCCGCGAACGCTATTGGGACGGCCAGGATCATACCCTCCGCGACGATATGAGCCTCATTCATGGCAATCACCTTTTCCAGTTCGGCGGGATGTACCAGCATACCTGGGACGCTCACCAGCGGGACGATAATGGCGTCTCCACTTTCACCAACCTGACTTACGTCAGCGGAGGCTCTTCCTTTAGCGCCATGTCCCTGCCTTCCGGTTCAGCTTGGGCGCCCCAAACCTGCTCCAGCTCAATTACCGTGAACTGCCTGCCCGGCAATCAACTCAGTGCTTGGACGCAGCTTTACGAGGAGGCACTCGGCATTATCACCCTGCCTCAAATCATCGCTTCCCGTTCGGGTTCGAACTTGGCTCTTAACGGGACCGCGAGCACCACCGTTTTTCCTCCCGTCACGTCGCACAGCGTTATTCCCACGTATAACGTCTACTTTACAGACTCGTGGCACATGAAACCGTCGTTCACCTTCAGCTACGGTCTCGCCTGGACACTCGAAATGCCTCCGTACGAGACCACCGGCTTGGACACCACGCTTGTCGACGCCAGCGGGCAGCAGGTCACCACCGAGACCTTCTTGCGGAACCGCGAGAGTGCGGCGTTGAACGGACAAGTCTATCTTCCAGAGATTGGCTATGAACTGGTTGGAAATGCCGGCAGGAAGTATGCCTACAATCCCTATTACGGCGGTTTTAGCCCGCACCTCGCGGGCGCCTGGAGACCCTCGTTTAATAACGGGATCCTTGGGAAGGTCCTTGGCAGTGGCCACACCGTGATCCGCGGTGGATGGGGCCGCGTCTACGGCCGGTTGAATGGAGTGGATTTGGTTTTGGTTCCGCTCCTGGGAGCAGGCTCTTTGCAACCGATCACCTGCCCCGGAGCCGGAATGGACGGAATTTGTCACGGAGCAGGGAACGTGAATCCCACCAATGCTTTTCGCATCGGCACGGATGGTCTCACCGCCCCGCTCCCGACTCCGCAAGCCACTCTGCCTCAGCCGAACTTTAGCGGCATCGTCTCCGCGCAGGCGGGTGACACATCGGAGCTCGATCCAAACTTCAAACCTTCACGCTCCGACGAATTCTCGTTGACCGTGCAGAGGGAATTGTCGCCGAAGATCATGGTGGAGGCCGGCTACGTCGGCCGGATTCTCCGCAATGAGTACCAGGCGGTGGACCTGAGCTCGGTGCCGTTCATGATGACTCTGGGCGGGGAGTCGTTTGCGACAGCGTTCACCAATATCTATAAAGTTCTCTGCGGTCCGGCTCCCGGCGGGCAATGTGCTAACAATCCCGCGTCGTCCGTCCCGACTCAGGCTTTCTTTGAGAGCGCCTTCGCCATGCCTGCTAACGCGCCAGGCGCAATTCAGAACGCGTCAGGCAACTGGGTGTCGAGCTTCTGCACCCCCACCTGCACAGCAGCTGTAGTCGCGAGTCAAAGCAGCAGCATCAAAAACGTTCAGCTCTACCCGATGTGGTCTACCTTGCCGATGACCTTCGGCAATGCCACGCCCCTCAACGCAAAAGGCATACCCACCGCCTTTCCCAGTGTCTACAGCCAGAACCAACTAAACAGCGTCTTCATGGAAACAAGCATGGGCTGGGGAAATTACAACGGCGCCATCGTTTCGCTCACCGTCCGCGACTGGCACGGAATTACGGCCCGCTCCAACTTCACCTGGAGCCGTTCGCTGGGAACCGGGGACACCACGCAGGCGACCAGTTCGACCAGCGTGCCCAATCCGTTTGACCTACACTACGGTTACGGCCCGCAATCGTTTGATTACCGGTTCCTCTACAACCTCTCGTTGCTCTACCAGCCGCATTATTTCAGCAGTCAGCATGGGATCGTCGGACACCTGCTGGGCGGGTGGTCGATTGCTCCGCTCTTTACCACCAACAGTGGCGCTCCCCTTCTGGCGCGAAACTTCTCTTCGAGTTGCCAGTCCGCTTGGGGTGAAGTCTCTTGCGTCACGACGCTTGGGACGACGGGAGAGAATGCTGTCTTGACTGCACCCTATACGGGCGGTAATTCCGCCAATTACGGCGTGACCTCCTCGACTACGGTGGCAAGCGCTGGCAACGCCTCCAAGAAAGGAACTGGCATCAACCTCTTTGCTGATCCCAACGCAGTGTACAATCTGTTTCGGTACGCGCTCCCCACGGACACCAACTCCGGCGGGGGTGGCGTTATCCGCAATCTACCCGCCTGGAATCTGGACATGACGGTCACCAAAGACCTTACGTTTCGCGAGCGGTTCGGCATGATGTTCATCTTTCAATCCACGAACGTGCTGAACCATGTCGTGCTCGGCGCGCCAAACTTCGCCTTGGGAAGCCCGACCACTTTTGGAGTGATCACTTCCTCTGCGGCCTCTTACAGTCCGAGGCAGATGCAATTTGGCCTCCGCGTGCACTTCTAGCTTCTTCAGCGAGTCCTGACAGACGCGCTGACAAGAGGGGGGAAAGTCTCATCGGCTTTTCCCCCCTTTTTATTTCCATTGCAAACCAGCTATATACAACCCTTGTTTTTTCCCATTGTAATTCAGGTGAGTTGAGACTTCTGGCTCAGAACCGAAGACCCAAAAACTGAAAACTGTCTCAGCGGCCGTTGGAGTAGAACTTGATGTCCAGCGGCTCGTACATGGTGGCGGTGGCGGTGTGGGCTTTTTCGTAGGCGGTAATTTCGGCCTCGTGCTGCAGCGAAGTGCCGATATCGTCGAGGCCTTTAAGCAAAACTTCCTTGCGCGAAGGGGCAATCTCAAATTTCAAAATTAATCCGTGCTTGTCGGCGATGGTCTGGTTCGGCAGATTCACCGTCAGGGAATAGCCTTCTTCTTTTTCCGTGCGCTTGAAGAGTCCCTCCACCTGATCTTCGGGGAGCGTGGCGGGGAGGATGCCATTCTTGAAGCAGTTGTTGTAGAAAATGTCGGCGTAGCTCGGAGCGATGATGACGCGGAAGCCGTAATCCTTTACGCCCCACGGCGCGTGTTCGCGGCTACTGCCGCAGCCGAAGTTGGCGCGTGTCAGCAAAACCGATGCGCCTTTGTAGCGCGGAAAATTCAGGACGAACTCTGGATTCGGTTTTTCGCCGGGAAGATAGCGCCAGTCGTAAAACAGGATGCGACCGAAACCTTCGCGCGTGAGCGCCTTGAGGAACTGCTTCGGCACCATCTGATCGGTGTCCACGTTGACGCGGTCAACCGGCGCGACCATGCCCGTGTGAGTAGTGAAGGGCTGCATTCTATTGTTGCTCCTAACTCAAAAACCGGGCGGCCTAAAGCCCGCCCCCGAACAAATCCACTTACTCGACGGATGTAACGTCGAATTGGCGCACATCCACGAAATGGCCGGCAATCGCGGCGGCGGCGGCCATGACCGGGCTGACCAGATGGGTGCGGCTGTCCTTGCCCTGGCGGCCCTCGAAGTTGCGGTTCGAGGTGCTGGCGCTGCGCTCGTGCGGCGGCAGGACGTCCGCGTTCATGCCGATGCACATGCTGCATCCCGCGTCGCGCCACTCGAAGCCGGCTTCGCGGAAAATCTTATCGAGGCCTTCCTTTTCGGCGGCAGCCTTGATGCCGCGCGAACCGGGCACGATCAGCGCCTGCTTGATGTTTTTCGCCACGTGCTTGCCGGCCACGAGATGCGCCGCAGCCCGCAGATCATCGAGACGCGAATTCGTGCACGAGCCGATGAACACGCGGTCCACGGGAATATCCACGATGGGCGTGCCGGGTTTCAGTCCCATGTACTTCAACGCGCTTTCCGTGGCTTTCTGATCGTTGAGGTCCTTGAAGGAGTGCGGGTCGGGCACGCGCTCGGTCACGCTGGTGACCATGCCGGGATTCGTGCCCCAGGTGACTTGCGGCGCGACCTGCTCGGCGTGCAGCTCCACGGTCATGTCGAATTTCGCGCCGTCGTCGCTGCGCAATTGTTTCCAGTGCTCGATAGCTTCCTGAAACGCTTTGCCGCGCGGAACAAACGGACGGCCTTCGAGATACGCAAAGGTGGTTTCATCCGGCGCGATCATGCCGGCGCGCGCGCCGCCTTCGATGGTCATGTTGCAGACGGTCATGCGGCCGTCCATCGAAAGCGAACGAATGGCTTCACCGGCATATTCCGCAACGTGGCCGTTGCCGCCGCCGATGCCGATTTTTCCGATGATCGCAAGAATGATGTCTTTGGCGGTAACGCCCTTGGGCCGCTTGCCGTGCACTACGATGTGCAGAGTCTTCGAGCGCGACTGCACTAGGCATTGCGTGGCGAGCACGTGTTCGACTTCGCTGGTGCCGATGCCGAAGGCCAGCGTGCCAAAGGCGCCGTGCGTGGAGGTGTGGCTGTCGCCGCAGACGATAGTTTGCCCCGGCTGCGTGATGCCCAGTTCCGGGCCGATGATGTGCACGATGCCCTGGTGGCGGCTGTTCATATCGAACAGGCGCACGCCGGATTCGCGACAGTTTTTCTCGAGGGCCTCGAATTGGAGCTTCGCGTCCTGGTCAATGATCGGCAGCGTGCGGTCGGTCGTTGGTACGGAGTGGTCCATCACGGCGAATGTCAAATCGGGGCGGCGGACCTTGCGGCCTTCGGCGCGGAGACCGGCAAAGGCTTGAGGCGAAGTGCCCTCATGAATCAGGTGGCGGTCGATATAGATGAGCGCGGGCTGGCCCGGGGATTCGTGAGCGACGTGGCAGTCCCAGATTTTTTGGTAGAGAGTTTTCGGTGTCATGGGCGTTCGTCTGGGATTTTAACACCGTTGTCACGGAGCGCAAATGCTGCCGAGGAGCCTGGGGAGTGCCCTGCATCGCGCTAGCCGCGAGCGTGTTGAAGGCGGGACGCAAGCCACAACCTAACGCGTTCCAAACAGTCCAAGAAGGGCTATGCGATCGCTCTCAATTCGGCCAGCTGAATGGCCTTGCTTGCCGTGCTCTAAGGCCGGGCGTAAGCGCGAAACATGGACCACATGACGGGACGTTCCAGAAAGCGTAATCCAACGCCGTAGCGGTCGACATCAAGCCGCTGACAATAGACGACCTTGCCGCGGATGGGAGCCTCCTCTTTCAGAGGAGTTACCTGTGCCTGGTCGCCCGGTTGCCAGGGATGCTTGGAAACCACACGAGCGCCGTGCGTGCTGACGTTATCCGTGTAGGTTCTTTCATCGCCGTTGGCTGGCCAATGTTTCATTCTCGATAGGCGTACCACGATGGCGAGGTCGAGGCGTTTCTCGTTTCTTCCGTCTAGGTTGTGATCGGGGTGCATCTGTCCTCCCCTCTGGTTGCGCGGGATGTTCCGGGGGTTGGGGCTCCGTGAGCCGCGTACGATCACGTCAAATTGTTATTCGGCTGGGCGTTGTGGCTTGCGGGGTGGTACGGCGGCGTTGGCAGAGGACTGTGGGTGTCGAACGTGCTCCCCGATGAATACCTCCTCCTACCACTTAGATGCAAATACTACCTTTGGTGTAGTACGCGCAAGCGGGTAAATACCCTAGTTTTGGTACCCATTCCGGCCCGGTCACCCTGGGCGATACACGTTTTGCCGCAACGAACCCAAGTGCCCGGCTGGGCTTGCCGCTTGCTGATGTAAGATTTTGGTTCATCCTGACACCAGGTCAGCGACTCCGATGCCTGTACTCCCGCCCAATCTTGATGCCGTCATTGAGGAAGCTTGGCAACGCGTTCGCGATGTTCCCGGGTTCTTGCAGGAAGGCGAGGCACGGTTTCTGGGTTTGCTGGCAGCTGGCGCTCCGGCGAACGGCACGATCGTGGAGATTGGAAGTTTCAAAGGCCGGTCCACGGTGATGCTGGCGTCCATGGCAAAACATTACGGACTGGGCCCAGTTGTCGCGATCGATCCGCACACAACCACGGCCCCCACGGACCCCGTGCTGGAAAAAGGGTCATCCACGTTTGAGGAATTCGTGGCGTCCTTGCGCGCGGCGGGAGTCGAATCGTTCGTGGAAGTCCACCGGGCGTGTTCGCGGGACGTGTCGGAAGGTTGGAAGCGGCCCATCCGATTGCTGTGGATCGATGGTGATCACACGTACGCAGGGGTGAAGGAAGATTTCCAGCGGTTCTCGCCGTTTGTTTCGAGCGGCGGAATCGTCGCGCTGCACGATGCGCTGCATGGCTACGAGGGACCGATCCGAGTCTTCGTGGAAGAGATTCTGCGCTCGGACCGGTTTGGCCCCGCGGGCTTCGTCAAGTCCATCGCCTGGAGCCAGCACCGCCCGGACGATGGCGGCGCGTTCCGGGAGCAGCGCGAGAAGCTGGATCTCCGGGCCCGTGGGTTTGTGCCGCTGTTAAAGAACGGAAACATCCTCAGAGGGTTCAACAAGCTGAAATATAACTTGATTCGCGCCCGCGTGCCACGGGCAGTGATTTCGCCCGTTCAATGGGCTGCCATGATTTCACAGGACGCCTTGAAACACTGACCAGTCCGGGGATTGCCGCACGTGGTTCCAGCAAGTTGGGATAGCAGCAGGGGGTACCTGGGAACAGGGCCACACCTGTCCGTTTCTTGGACTTCCCACCAGTTACATTGAGCATGGGCGAGTTGTAGGGTTATGGGACCGAGTTCGAGGTGTCACCATGAACGAAATCACGGCTTGGATGCAAAGCAATTGGTATGAACTGGGAGGACTCTTCGTGCAGTGCACTTTCCTGCTTGCGGGGGTGTGGTTTGCCCGCAAAATCCTGAAAACGATGAGGGCATCCCAGGAGCAGGTTGGGGCGCTGCTGAGACTGTCCGTGACCGATGCGAGCCCCGAGCGTCCCCGGTCAAGTGAAAGCCCCTATTGGCTTACACCGTCTGAAACGCCCGCCGCTGGCCTGCCGGAGACCGCAGAAGGCGGACCTGGTGCTGCGACCTCTGCTGGGCGGAGCATCGCTCAGTGGTTGCAGACCCCGATGGGCAGCAGCGACAAAGTAGCGCCTTGGCGGCGAGTGATCCGGTGGCTTCAGGCTCCCGCGGGAAACTGAACGGACCCGAGCGGCTGCCATTCCCACCGTTTGAGGGCGCCTGTTACGAGCTGGCGTCCTTGATGTCGTTGTGAGCCTTCTCCACGGCGTTTTTTGCTTCCGTCCGGGCGTCGGCGTTGGGCTTGAGCAGGTCGACGGCTCTGTCCAGGCGCATGGCTTTACCGTCTGAAGGGCCGGCGCAAGAATCAGCGACGCGTTTCGGCTTCACGCCAGTCACATCCCATTTCAAACAAGAAAAATCGACCGGAAGAGTGTGGCTGAGGCGGAGGACCGCCACGCATTCAGATAGTTTCCTGAAGTCCGAGCAGACGTCCTGGAGATCTTGGTCGGCCAGAAAACCCTGAGCTTGCAACTGAGTGGTCAGTTTTTTCTGGAGGTCGCCGTCCGCAGCGAGTTGGTCGTTGGCCGACTGCGGGCTGCGCTTGATCAGTTTGAGCGGATTATAACGAGACGGACTGTACCAAGGAGCGGGGTCTCCAGAGGGCTTGCCCTGAGAATCTTGGGCCGAGATGGGAAGAGCACCCAGGAGAAAACCCAATGTGGCCGCCGCAAGAATGATCCGGTGGTCTCTCATAGTCTTCCTCTCTGAGGGCAGAAACAGACACTACCATTCATACCGCAAATCGGCCCTGGATGTCGAGACTTGGAGAGGCGCTGAGAGGGGCTTCGCTAGGACTGAAAACGAGCAGGGAGCTTCGCCTGGCTGAACGAAACCGCGACGAGAAAACTGCAGCCGGTATGGTTTTTCGGTGCGAGCCGGGGACTTAGTTCTGTCGAGGCAGGCCGGGGCCAGGCACGCCGGTTTGTGAGGCTGTTATTCCGGTGAATTTGGCGGGCCGCAACGCCGATGAAGGTTATTCCTTCTTGCGGCGTTCGCAGAGGGTCACGATTTTCGTGGGGTCGATGGCCTCGTTGTCGATTTGCATTTCGACGACTTTGCCGTCCTTGTCGATCAGGTAATTGATGCGTCGCGCGGCTTTGTACTTGGGATTGTAGAGGCCGTATTGCTTGGTGACGTCGCCGCCCCAATCACTGAGGAGGGGGAAAGTAACTCCGATTTTCTCGGCCCAGGCGGCATTGCTGAAGGTGCTGTCCATGCTCACACCCAACACTTGGGTGTCTGCAGCTTCCAGCTTTTGCAGATTTTGCTGGAAGTTCTGCATCTGCTTCGTTCAACCACCGGTGAAGGCGAAGATGTAAAAGGCGAGAGCGACACTCTTCTTGCCTCGGAAGTCGTGCAGGGAGACCTGGTTCCGCTTGGTATCGAGCAGTGTGAAATCCGGAGCCATGTCGCCGACCTTTACGGCGGGATCGGGCATGGCGTCCTTCTTTTCGGTTTGTCCCCAGAGCCGGTTGCCGGCGCGCGGGACAGCCAGTGCCAGCATCCCCAGCAGCAGGACGCCGATTGCTCTGCGCATGTAAGTGGTCCTCCTCGGATTGTGTAGAGCGAGCCTGCGAAAGTAGCAGGCCGCAGGCGCGATGATACCAGCGAAGCGCGCGCCTGCCCACTTTTATCTCGTTGACAGAAAGTGGCTGCAACATGCCCTTGCCGGAAAAAACACGGAGAGGCGACACTAAGTGGCATTGACGGGGCTGATGCTGAGGCCTAAGATGCGTTCCCGGATAGAGGAATTCCTTACATACATGCGAACTTCGCATTGAAGCAATCCGAACCATCGCATCCAGCGCTGTAATCGAATCAGATCAAATCTGGAGCGGCGACGAAATCCGTTCGGGGCCGGAAGGAGAGGCAACCCGATGATTCTCACGATTGGCCGGAAACAGATTGAGCCGGACGTTGCGGTGCTGGAAATGAACGGTCGAATCGTACTAGGAAACGACGCGAAAACCATCGAATGGAACCTTGCAGAACTGCTGAAAGAAAACCGGAAAAAAGTGGTCTTCGATCTGGCCGGGGTAACGCTCGTGGACAGCACGGGCGTGGGCATTATCGTGATGTGCTATGCAAAGCTGAAGAAATCCGGGGGAGTATTGCGTGTCGCCGGAGTGAACGGAATGGTGGAGGATACGCTCAGGTTGACGAGCGTCGACAAGTTAATTGAGTTCTATCCCAGCGTGGCGGAGGCGGCGGCCAGATTTTGAAGAAACGCCTGCTATCGTTCTGCAATGAGGAGAGCCTCAATTCGCCCCACTAGATCTGATCCCGCCTGGCTTGCTTCGGCTGCGTGAAAATCTGGGGGAAGCAGCAGGATCTGCATTTGCGGATCCGCCTGGCGAAACTTCTCGAATGCCGAGGCGCTTGCTTGCGTCGTGGGGCCGCAAATGGCGAGGCGCGGATGCGTGCTTCTCGCCAGCGTGGCGGCGTCCGAGAGGTGTTTCGCTGTATACACTTCATAACTACACTGCTTGAGAAGCGCGCTGAGATAGGCCAGAAGATCGCTGGAACTATCGACGCAGATAACTTTGGGCCGCGCGGCTCGAGAAGCTTCAGGGGACGCCCGTGGGCGCTGGGAGAAAGCTGCCATCGCTTCACTTTCTGTGCTGTAGGTGTGCAACAGCTCCTTCAAATTGGTAGCCTCAAAGACCTGTTGGAGAAAGGGCGACAACCCGCAAAGTTTGAGATCTCCCCGCGCGGCCCTGAGGGTCCCGAGCAAGCGCACTATGGCCCCCAATCCGCCGCTATCGACATAAGTAACGCCCGCCAATTGGAGAACAAACTTCTTCGTTTCCAGAAGCGACTCTTCTGCCTGCGCTCGCAGGGATTGCGCCTCCTCTCCGGCGACAATCCGCCCCTCGCAACGGATTACTGCGACATCCCCGATCATTTGGCTTCGACAAACAAGCTTCATTGGCGCGCAACGGTAGCACAAAACTCGGTGTGCGACGCGGAGAACGTAGCTTTGCGCGGCGGTCTAGAAAGAAAGGGCAGACGAAAAGCTGTCGGCGCGAATCCTGCCCACCACACTGGCGGTATGATTATCACCCGGAAGAAAGTATTGATTGGAAAGCGGTCCAAGGTTATGGAAAAAACCAGCACGCCGATGAGAGAGACACACATGAAAGCAGCCAAAGTGAAGTGGGGAGTCCTGGGGACGGCGGCGATTGCGGTGCGAGACGTGATTCCAGCAATGCAGAAGGGCGCGTGGAGCGAAGTGACGGCAATCGCGTCGCGCGACGCGCACAAAGCGAAAGAGGCAGCCAAGAAGCTGGGCATTCCACAGGCGTACGGTTCGTATGAAGCGCTGCTGGCGGACCCGGAGATTGAGGCGATTTACAATCCCTTGCCAAACCATCTTCATGTGCCGTGGTCGATCAAAGCAGCGGAGGCAGGGAAGCACGTGCTGTGCGAGAAGCCCTTGAGTTTAACGGTTGCGGAAGCGAAGACGCTGCTGGCGGCGCGGGACAGGAGTGATGTAAAGATAGGCGAAGCATTCATGGTGAAAACGCATCCACAATGGCTGAGGACGCGTGAGCTCGTTCGCAGGGGCGTGATCGGGGAATTGCGAGCGATCGTGGGAGCATTCAGCTACTTCAACCGCGATCCGAAAAATGTGCGCAACGTTGCCGAGTGGGGCGGCGGTGGGTTGATGGATATCGGGTGCTACCCGATTACGACGTCGCGATGGGTTTTCGGAGAAGAGCCATTGCGAGTGGCGGGAATCGCCGAGAGGGATCCGGAATTCGGCACGGACCGGCTGGCCTCGGCAATATTGGAGTTTCCTTCGGGACAGTCGGTGTTTGCGTGCGGCACTCAACTGGTGCGGTACCAACGCATGCAATTTTTCGGGACCAAGGGACGGATCGAGATCAAAATTCCCTTCAATGCGCCGAACGACCGGCCGTGCGAAATTTTTGTTGATGATGGGAGAGACGTCTTCGGCAGCGGAGTAACGACGGAAATGATTCCGGCTTGCAACCAGTATACCGTGCAAGGAGACGCGTTCTCGCGGGCGATTCGTGAGGGGGGCGAAGTTCCGGTGCCGCTGGAGGATGCGATTGCGAATATGGCGGTGATTGAGGCCGTGTTCCGGTCAGCGGAATCGGGCAAGTGGGAAAAACCGGAAGAGATTTGACGCAGAGGACACGTAGACAAGGAAAGCGAAGAAAGAATTAAGATAGAACGGAGACGCCCCGACCGGGTTGAGGCAGGCGCCGAACGCGGAAGCGCGCAGAGGAGGAAGGACGTGGCGATTCGAACGGTGTTGCAGTTGGGAGATCCGGGATTGCGCGAGATAGCAAAGAAGGTGGAAGACCCGACCGCGCCGGCGGTTGGGGCGCTGGTGGAGGATCTCGCTGACACGCTGGCGTATTGGCGAGAAACGACGGGGTATGGGCGGGGCATCGCCGCGCCGCAAATTGGCGCGAATTGGCGCGTGATTTTCCTGCGCTTGCCGGGCGAGGACCCATGGCCGCTGGTGAATCCTGAAATTATCGAGCGAAGCAAAGAAAAAATCGTAGTGTGGGACGCGTGCCTGAGTTTCCTGTCGATTTTCATGCAGGTAGAGCGGCATCGCGAGATCACCGTGCGATATCAGGATTTACGGGGAGAGTGGCAAGAAGTTCAAGCGGGAGTGGAACGGAATCTGTCCGAGCTGCTGCAACACGAGATCGACCATCTAAACGGCATTCTGGCGGTGGATCGCATTACGGACATACGGACAATGTGTACGCGGGAAGAGTTCGAGAAGAGATACCGGGCGGAAAGTCCTTACGCGGTTGCTGGAAGCAATCTTGTACAAGGAGCGGGAATTTAACACGACGGGCGCGGAGAGCACAAAGAGAACAGAGAAGAAGGGAATTGGTCCGAAAAACAAAGAAAAAGCCGAGTAAGAAACGGAGACCAGCGGGTTAACGCGCGGTTCTTTGCAGGTGTCTAGGGTCACGGATGTCAGAAATGAGGAAAGCGAGCGCGCGGAAAGGCGCATGAAACGCCAGAAGGAGGAGGGAAGCGAGAGCGTAGATGACAATCCGTGGCCTCATGCTTCCTAAAACACGGTCCAGGGCAGAAAGTTGCGATGATCCGCTCGAGATGGAAGAGACGATTTTCATCAACGCGGGGTGGAGTCGCCGGCGTGGAGTTCGTATTCGGGAGTCTTACGGGCCGCAGCCGCCGACGATGGGGCAGTTGCATCCGCCCGCAATCGAAGGGACGAGGAGAACGCGATCGCCTTCCTTGAGGGAGCAGGATTCCCCGCCCAGGAAGCGGATGTCTTCCTCGTTGAGATAGACATTGAGGAACTGGCGGATCTGGCCCTGGTCGTCGCGAACATGGCGGCTGAGAGCAGGGAAGCGGGAAGTGAGCTCGTTGAGGGCTTCCGCGATCGTGGTGGCACTACAGTCGACCTTCGGCGCGCCCTCGGTGAAGCGGCGGAACGCGGTAGGGATTTCGATCGTAACGGGCATTTCGAGTTCTCCTTCACTGCTTAATGAATGACTGCGTACATCCAGACCCTCGGAACAAAACTGACGATACAGCCGAGGTGCGGCGCAGCATGGTTTGGCTGCGCTCACCACAAGTGCTGTGCCTCTACCGCTTGCCAGCGGCGGCTGACGCTGCGGCGCCGAGCTGCGCGTCCAAGTAAGCCTCGAAAGCGTCGAGGCGCGGGGCGATGGCCTCGCTGGCCGGGAATTCCGCGGCAATGGCGTCGGTGGTTTTCAGGCCGTTGCCGGTGATGCAGACGACGGTAGTTTCGTCCGGCTTGATGCGATTTTGGTCGATGAGTTTTTTCGTGACACCTGCAGTCACGCCGCCAGCGGTTTCCGTAAAGATGCCTTCGGTTTCGGCGAGGAGCTTGATGGCGGCAACGATCTCGGGATCGGAAATGTCTTCGGCCCAGCCGCCGGAATCGCGAATCAGCGTCATCGCAAAGGGGCCGTCGGCGGGATTGCCGATGGCGAGCGAGCGGGCGATCGTGTGGGGCTTCTGGGGTTCGAAGCGAACAAGATTGCGCTTCACGCCATCGGAGATAGGCGAGCAGCCGGTGGCCTGAGCGCCAAAGAATTTTACGGGCTTGGGCTCGGCCCAGCCCAGGATGACGAGTTCCTTGAAAGCTTTGGCAATCTTGGTGATGAGCGAGCCGCCCGCCATGGGGACGACCACGTTGTCCGGGAGCGTCCAACCAAGCTGCTCGGCGATTTCGAAGCCGTGGGTCTTCGACCCTTCGGAATAGTACGGGCGGAGATTGACGTTGACGAGGCCCCACTGAAAGCGGTCGGCAATCTGCGCGCACAAGCGGCTGACGTGGTCGTAGTTCCCGTTGATGCGCACGATGCGCGCGCCGTACACCGCAGTGTTGAGCACCTTGGCGGGTTCGAGGTCGGCGGGGATAAAAACGCACGCTTCGAAGCCTTGCTGCGCGGCTTGTGCAGCAACGGCATTGGCGAGGTTCCCGGTAGAGGAGCAGCCGACAGTCTCAAGGCCAAAGCGGCGGGCGGCCGTGAGAGCCGTGGCGACGACGCGGTCTTTGAAGGAAAGGGAGGGGAAGCAGACTGCATCGTTTTTGAAATACAGATTCTTCAGGCCCCATTGCGAAGCGAGATTGTGCGAGGCGACCAGCGGCGTGCCGCCAGTGGCGTTGGGGGCGGAGAAGTCTTCGGGGAGGGGAAGGAGTTCGGCGTAGCGCCACATGTTGAAGGCGCGGGCGGCGAGATTTTCGCGGCGCGCGGTTTTCTTGAGAGTGTCGTAATCGTAGGAAACTTCGAGGGGAGAGAAGCAGTCTTCACAGAACGAACGCGGGACGTTGCCCCACGTTTTGCCGCATTCTTTACATCGCAGTTCGTAAGGGACGGACATTGGGTCACCTTTTTCACCGGACAGAAGACGCATCGGGCCAATGCGCCTCGCCCGGTTGAATTGCCGGGGCCAAAGCCCAGCTACTACAGAATCAGCGCATTCACGTGGAACTCGATCTGGGGCAGCGCGGAGGGGATGAAACGAAAAACCCTCCGTGCCAAAGTGCTCGGAGGGTCTCAGAAAACTTCTGGGAAACTCTGCCAGCTCTTTAGCAGTTTTTTACGTGGAGCAAGTTGCCCTAAATCGCCACGTGTTAAGTGTAGCTTCGACTCGGTCGGAGCCACGCTCGCCGCAACCGCAGCTAAATTGTTTATGCCTGAAGGGTTGGCGGATGTCAAGAGAGAGATTTGCAGAGAGATTTGCGGGGCCAGTACTACGAGACTTGATTTCCAAGGCAAACTAGTTTGCAGTTTTGCTTTTTGGAGCGGGAGGGGCGCAGGGAAGCTGCGCCCCTCAGGGAGCAGTCCGTAAGTCCTATCGCTAGGCGATCTAGGCAGCTATTTTTTGGCCAGGAGTTCGGACATGGTCTCGGTCTGGGGGCCGATGAAACGGCTGGCGAGGTTCTGGGCCAGGAGAGGGTCGGTTTTTGCGCCGGCGATGGCTTTCTGGGCGTGCTGGTGATGTTCGTCTGCCGGGCCGGAGAGAGTGATCAGCGCGGCGGCAAATTCCATTTGCGCATCGTCTCCACTTGGGGAGGGGCCGCGCAAGGCGAGAGCCTTCTTGACCAAGGCATAGCCATCTAGGCCCGCGGCGGGATTCTGTTCCTCCTTCGAAACACGCATCCCCGGCTTACCGATCCACTGTCGTCGCGCGGTTCGGTTACGCCCCAAGCAGTCACAGCCTGACGTTCCATGCCTGCGCTTCGAAAGTCAACGCTGTATTCCACGTTCAAGCCATCGATTTTGCGTGTGACCGCGAAGCGGTCAACAGTCGGCGTCGGTCTTCGTCCCATCTAACATCCAGACGCAAAGTAACAGTCAGGTGTTAACAGAAGTTTCTCAGCTAATTCCTCAGCTTAATCCTGGACTACCTCGCTTAGGGCGATCCACCCGCCGTTGGGTCTACTCTTCGCTGTGGAGACAGACATTTCCAGTCACTTTCCCATTGAAACCCGTTGCCGTCTGGTTCCCGGAGATGAAGAGAATACCCTTCGCACCGGAAAAAATACCGGAACTGCTACCAATACGGTCGATTTCACTGAATACGCTGTTAGTTTGGTCTAGGACGCCAACGTCGCTGATGTTCAATGTCCCCTTGTCCGTCGTGATCGAGAGTGTCCCCGTGTAAACCGTGGTAAATGGCGCGGGCCCGGGACCTAAGCTCAGGGCTGTAAAACTAGTGGTCCCCTTCAGCAACCCACTTGCTATGGTGCCCGTCGTGCATATGCCAATCGGGCTAGGGCAACCGGTTGTAAATGTAGAGCTAATCTCGGTATCGATGCTTTCGCATTGGTTGTCCGCTGAGACCCCGATGGCGACAGACGAGATGAGAAGTAACGAAGCGCCGATGAACTGGGATTTCCGACATGAAGCCATTTTCTCCTCCTTTTGATCCTGCTGAGCAAGTCTCACTTCTTCCAACCGGTTGTTCCGCCGATTGGCGATGGATGACGAGGGCCTTTGTTTTGTGGTCGCGCCCTGCCGACTCCGAGGATGGCGACCGCGCCACCCGGCCACAAACGGGATTCTGTCATGGAATGTTGCCGTGAACAAAAATGAAAGAGGACGCGACATTCTTGCCCTGCTGAATCAGCATTTTTGGGCCTAGCGGTTACGCCAGTCTCCCGGCTCGCGTATTTCGGCTTTGACAACAAATTTAGGGTTTCGTGCGTCCAACAGTAGGGAGCAAAATTCGGCAGGCACCCGGCCATTGGGACAGTTATTGCTGCGGCGCATCGCTAAGATGAGGCAACCTCATGGAAGTAGCGGTGTTATACTTCTGGGGCAGGGCCGCGACCGGAACCCCAAGAAGCTGGGGGCAAGCGGGAAACGGTGAAGCACGGTCACTTGGCGCGAACAGGGCTGTGGGGCCAGTCACAGAGGAGTAACGGACATGGGTGAGCAGGTTAAGGAATTATTGAACTGGGCGCGCCAACGCAAGGTGCTCGCCTCTGTGTTTGTGGCGTTCACACTGGCCGTGGGGATTCTGATTGGGTCGGTTGTTTCCGGGCGCGTCTCAGCGATGAAAAATTTTGCGTTTCCCGGGACATCAGCCACGGCGCTGACGGTGCCGGATCCCATCCCCTCTTCCAGTTCGTTTGCGGCGATTGTTAATAAAGTGGAGCCCGCGGTGGTGAACATCGCGACCACGCAGGTCCTGGAGCGCCGGCAATCAAAGAAGCGCCGCGCGCAGCCTTACGACCAGGACGATCCGATGCAGGATTTCTTTGACCGGTTCTTTGACGGGCGGCAGAACACGCCGCCGCAGGCGGAACGCAGCCTGGGTTCAGGCGTGATCGTGGATAAACGCGGATACATCTTGACCAACAACCACGTTGTGGAACAGGCCACGAAAATCCAAGTGCAACTGAATGGGGACACGACGAGGTACACGGCCAAGGTCGTCGGTGTGGATGAAGACACGGACCTCGCGGTGATCAAGATCGATGCGAACAAGGAACTGCCCATCGCCAAGCTCGGAAATTCGGACGGCGTGCAGGTCGGGGACTGGGTGCTTGCGATTGGCAGCCCCTTCGGGTTGCAAGCCACGGTGACCGCCGGAATCATCAGCGCAAAGGACCGCGGAGGAATCGGGCAGCAGTTCCAAAGATTCTTGCAGACCGATGCGGCAATTAATCCTGGAAATTCGGGCGGACCGCTGGTCGACCTCGCCGGTGAAGTGATCGGCATCAATACCGCGATCATTACGGGCAGCCGCGGTTATGAAGGAGTCGGCTTTGCGCTGCCCTCGACAACCGCAATCAACGTGTACGACCAGATCATCAAGCAGGGCCGCGTGACGCGAGGATCCATCGGCGTTAGCTTCCAGGAAGAATTGGGGACCAATCCGATTACGCTGAAGTCGCTGGGCGCACCCTACGGCGTGGCGATCGAGGGTGTACAGCCCGGGAGTCCGGCGGAGAAGGCTGGCTTGAAGGGCGGGGACGTGATCACCAGCGTGAACGGCCGCCCGGTGAAGACTGGGAATGACCTGGTCAATCCCATTGCGCAGGCGCCGATTGGGAGCAAGATCAAGATCGAATACGTTCGCCAGAACCAGAAGGGCGAGCCCGAGAAGCGCGAGGCTGCGGCTGTTGTCGAGGACCGCGCCCGAGTGTTCCCGAATGTGGCTGGCCGAATGGGCGATCAGCCGGGCGAAGCGGCGCCTTCTGAATTCGGGCTGCACGTGGAAGAGCTGACGCCGGAGCGCGGCCACCGCGTAGGAGTAGAAGGGCAAAAGGGCGTGCTGGTGACCGAAGTCGACCCGGCGTCGTTTGCCGAAGATCTGGGATTCGGCCGCGGCGACGTCATCGCGGAAATCAACCGCGAGCAGGTGAATTCCGTTTCCGACTACCGCAAAGCGGTGTCCAGGCTGAAGCAGGGCCAGGATGTCGTTTTCAAGGTCCTTCGCCGGCAGGACAGCGACCGGATTCTGACGCTCTATTTGTCGGGTAAAGTGCCGGCGGACAATCAACAATAAGAGGGAAGCGATCACGGCTGAAAACTGGACGGTACCGATGCGCATGCGCTTGCACAAGTCGATGAAACCAACCCTGGCACTGCTGTGTGTGGCAGGCCTCCTTGCGGGCGCATCGTCCGTCGAGGCGCAAGCCGCGACACCTAAGAGATCGTCTTCAAAGTCCGGTGCCTCGTTACACCGGACGAAGTCTTCAAGAAAATCACATCGGCGGGAACGGGGGCAGAAGACTCCCGCTCCCGACCGGATTTCCGAGATTCAGAAGGCGCTTGCGAAAGACGGCTCGTTCACCGGGACGCCCAACGGGAAATGGGATGCCGCGACGGTAGAAGCCACGAAGAAGTTCCAGGAGTCGCACGGGCTGAACCCTACGGGGAAGCTCGATGCGAAGACGCTCCAGCAATTGGGGCTGGGCTCGCAGACAGCGGGCGCGGCGCCGCCCGTGCCGCCCGTCAGCTCTACCGCGACAATCGCCCCGGCGCCAACCGCGCGCCGCCAGCAGTGAAGTTTTCTTCCCGATTGCATTCCCACGATAACTGAATTAGAAGTCAGGCGTTGCGCCGCTGAAGTGCGCGCAATCGAAGGGGCTGGCGCGATGAAACCGATGCGATTCTTGCTCAGTCTTATTTTCGCTGCGTTCTGTGTGACGGGAATTTGCGCGCAGGAGAAGCCCGGCGGCAAGCCAGTCAAGGCTGTGCGGTTCGGGAAGTTGTGGGATGCCCGGGGGAAGCTGTGGACGAACGCGATTGTGATCATTGAGGGCGATCGGATTCGCAATGTGGCGGCGGAGGCATCGGCGATCCCCGCTGGCGCCGAAGTGATCGATCTATCGAAGTACACGGGATT
>Ga0209180_10000168_pt1 | contig 29583 bp, 25 predicted proteins | sample CZO8metaG_3_FD_188355 | JGI IMG/M metagenome (GOLD analysis project Ga0209180, IMG submission 188355) | Vadose zone soil microbial communities from the Eel River Critical Zone Observatory, Northern California, USA - CZOApr15con2H2.8 metaG... | ecosystem: Environmental > Terrestrial > Soil >...
TTGCAGTACTCGGTGTTCATGCCGATTTACGCGCTGGATATTCTGAAGGGAACCGTCCTGACGCAGGGATACTTGATGAGTTCGGCGGCTGTGGGCGCGTTGATGGGCGCGCTGCACTTTGCGGCGCGAAAACATTACAAGGGACTGGCGCGGTGGGTCGCGGCCACGTCAACAACCTGTGCGGTGTTCTTGATCCTTTTTTCGAAGGCGAAGATGTTCTGGCCGTGCATGTCGATGCTCTTCTTTGTGGGATTCGCGGCAACGTCGCAGATAGCGGCGACAAACACACTTATCCAGAACCGCGTGCCGGACGAGCTGCGCAGCCGGGTGATGGCGGTGTACGCGACGATGTTCATGGGTATGCAACCAATTGGGTCGTTGATCGCCGGCGGAGTGGCGAAACGCATCGGCGCACCGTACACGCTAACGGTGTTCGGATCCCTTGTGCTGCTGGGAAGTCTCGTCTTCCTCTTTCGTGTGGTCATGAGGCTGCAGCAAACACCGGGACAAACCACGGCCGCTCCAGCGAACGACTGAAAAGAACCCAAACGGTGGACATGGTTCCCAACAAGGGCGCAGCGTCCTTCGACTTCGCTCAGGACAAGTGCGGCGCCCCTACAAAGATCTGTGGCGATCGGAGGAATTTGGCTCAGGCGGGATTCGTGCGGTAGAGCCAGGACGGCCGAGTGAGCGGCTCGGGAGCGGGCGCGGCAAGCCCCGCCCCTGCGGAATCGGAGATGAGATTCAAGCCGGCCAGGATGGCGTCAACCTTGGGGCGCCGGGGCGCCAGCGAGCAGACCGGGTCGGTGGCGGCGGCATCTCCTGCGAGCAAGAGCGCCTGGCAACGGCACCCGCCGAAGTCCAGCCCGCGGCGGTCGCAGGTCTTGCAAGGCTCCTGCATCCAGCCTTCGCCGCGGAACTTCTGAAACGCCGTGGACTCTTCCCAGATTTCGCGCAGGCTGCAGTCTTTCACGTTCTCGAATGACAGACCGGAAATGACTTGCGCGGCGTGGCAAGGCAGAGCGTCGCCGCGTGGCGTGATCAGCATGAGCTTACGGCCCCAGCCGCCCATGCAGGGCTTGGGATACTTTGCGTAGTAATCGGGGACGACAAATTCGACGCGGATTTTCCCTTGCAGTCTTTCTTGCTCGCGATTCAGGAATTCAACGGAACGGTCTAGCTGCCGGCGCGTCGGCAGGAGGTTTTCGCGGTTCGCGAAGGCCCAGCCGTAATACTGGACGTTGGCGAACTCGATGCGAGTGGCGCTGGAAGATTCCGCGAGGGCGAGCATCTCCTCGAGTTGATCGATGTTGTGGCGGTGAATGACGAAATTCAGAGTGATGGCGACGCGATAGGATTTCAGCCATTCCAGAACGCGGAGTTTTTGGGAGTGGGAGCGGGCGCCAGAGATTTCGTTGGCGATGTCTTCATGCGCGCCTTGAAAGCTCAATTGGATGTGGTCGAGGCCGGCTTCGACAAGAGCCGCAAGTTTTGCCTCGTCCATGGGCAGGCCGGAAGTGATGAGATTGACGTAGAGGCCGGCGTCACGCGCGGCGCGGACGAGATCGACGATGTCGGTGCGAGCCAGAGGTTCGCCGCCGGTGAGATCCGCCTGGAGAACGCCCGCCTCGGTGGCTTCGCGGAAGACACGGGACCAGACTTCGGTGGAGAGTTCGCTGGTGCGGGCCTGCAATTCGAGCGGGTTGGAGCAATAGACGCAATGGAGCGGGCAGCGATGAGTTAGCTCGGCGATGAGGGCGAGCGGATTGGATATTGAGCTTTCCATTGAAGAGAGTTTCTCGCTGCGCTCGAAATGACCGTTGTGAGCTGAACCTGCCGACCACCTCGAAGATTAGCTTCGCGCCGAAAGGCGTGAGCTACAACTCAAAATCGAGGGCGCGCTCCTTCTGAAGCAGGGCCAGGTAGCCGAGAATGTCCTGCTCGACTTTATGCGGCTCGGCTTTGGAATAGATCATCTGCAAGTCCGAGATGATCTGCTGGACGGTGTGTTTGCCGTCGCAGCGCTCGACGATCTGCAGGCTCGGGCCATTGAGGCGCAGCGCGCGCTCCGGCATAAGCAAAGTGTGCTGTCGATCGTCTTTTCCATTCGTCCGCGAAGCGGGCGTTTCCGCTAGCCGGCAGCCGGCCGCGAGACGAGGCCTGCTTTGCAAATCGGGCGGCATCAAGATTCCTTGGCCGGTTGGAAGGCGCCGGGGGGCGGCCAGCCGGGATTGACGTAAGCAAAATAGAGAGCGTCGAGCTGAGCCCAAAGGATATCGCACTTGGCGCGCAACGCCGCGTACGCCTGATCTTGTTCTTGGCGCGTGCGCGCGTGCTCAACGACCCAGGCGAGGGCAAACTCGGCGTCTTCAGGAGCTTGCGTCAGCCGGCCTGCGAAATAGTCGAGCCCGCCGGAGAGCCATGGATAGTGTTCACGGAGACGATCCATTCGCAGGACGATCAGTTTCTTCGAGAAAAGCTCGGTCAGGGAAGAAGCGACGGCTTCGAGGTGCGAGCGGGTGGAGACGAAGTCAACATAGGCTTGAACGGCGAAACGCGTCGCCGGAAGAATGCCGTCGCCGCGGAGAGCCTGTTCGCGCGGAAGGCCAGTGGCTTCAACAAGCTTCAGCCATTTTTCGATGCCGCCCGGTTTGGAACCATTGCCGTCGTGATCCAGGATGCGCTTGCGCCAGGCGAGGCGGAAGGCGGGATCCTCGCTGCGCGCGAGGATGGCCGCATCCTTGATAGGAATGCGGCTCTGATAATAGTAACGATTGAGAGCCCAGGCCTGGAGCTGGCCGCGCGTGAGTTTGCCCTCGTGCATCAGCAAGTGAAAGGGATGCTTGTGGTGATAACGTTCCTCACCGATGGCGTGAAAGCCGGCGATGAACTCGGCTTCAGAGAGAAGCGGTTTCTCCAGGTTATTTTTCACGGATGGCGTCATAGCTCGAATTCCATCCCATCATAGGCGATTTCCCAGCCGGCTTCACGCACCGCGCGATGTTCCGGACTCTCTTCATTTAAGACCGGATTCGTATTGTTCAGATGGATGAGCACGCGGCGGGTTTTTCCAAGGCGGAAGGGGCGTCGAAGAAGACCGCTGTTGCCAGAGAGCGGAAGATGGCCCATTTCCCGCGCGGTTTTGCGGCTTCGTTTGGCGGAAATGAGTTCGTCGTCTTTCCAGAATGTGCCGTCGACGAGAGCGAGATCGCTTTCGTCCATGAAGCGCTGCCAATCTTCGCCGACTCCGGGAAGGCTCGGAGCGTAGAAGAACCTCTTCTCCTTCTGAAGCAACTGGAGACCGATAACGGCTTCCTCCGGAGGAAGGCTGCGCCGGAGAGATTCGCCCACGTAATCCGGGAAGCTTCCCATCATCGAGACGGCCGTGCAGAAGAAGCCATCTTTCTTCCCCGGCCCGGAACGCGGGGCAAGGGGGAACAGTCGGTCCAGGGGGAGTGAGTCCCAGCGCGCAGGGGGGTTGGAGCGCGCCAGAACCCGGAAAAGGCTGTTCTCTTCGGCGAGGATGCGGCGCACCGACAGGGTCGAGTAGATGTGGAGAGGCTGAAACTCCCGGAGGTGAAGCAAGCCCATCACGCAATCAACGTCGGCGCTCGTGAGGAGGACGGGTGAGACGGGAGAACCCGATGTGGAAGGTGAAGGCGCCAATTCAGGAGCGGCGAGGATCTGCTGGCGCAGATCAGGGGAAGCGTTGAGGAGAAACCAGCTTGATTGGCCGGACGAGACGGCAACCTGCGCCTGTGTTCGCGGGCGACCCTTCAATGTGCCTCCGCGGAGGGCGCTGCAGTTCGGACAAGCGCAGTTCCATTGGGGAAAACCGCCCCCGGCAGCGGAACCGAGGACCTTAATTTTCATGAGCCGCCGTCATGGGACGAGATGGCATGAACGGATAAGAGAATGCCGGGCGTGTGCCCGGCATGATTTGAGCGAAAACACAATTAGCGTTCAGGCAGGACATGCCCCGCCCGACACAATCCCCAAACTAGAGTTCGGCGTTGGCGTACGAGCTAACTTCACAATTGAGGTCGATCTCTTCGTGCTGAGGGGTAACCCATTCCATGGTGGAGGCTCCTTGAATGTCCGAACTGCCAAAATCACACGTAGAGTACCACAAGAGCAAAGAAGAGTGAATAGGGGACTCAGCAACCGGGCAGAACGAAAGGGAGAACCCAACCACCAACGGTTGAAGTAGTCTGAATCCGAAACCACAAGCAGTCGCGGCAAGAATCACCGGAAACTTGCATTAAATTTCTCACAACTTTTTTTGAAAAATCTTGAAAAAACGCATGTTTCCTCTTGACAAGCGCCAAACAGGGCCTATTATGTGGGTAAAAGTGGTATGAAGTGGGTGACAGTAGAAAAAGGCGGCGGGCAGTAGGCGCGTAGCAGGGCAAAACAGAAAGAACCAAAAGTAAAGATTGTGGTGAAAGTGGGCATTTTGGCCGTACGAGACCACATTTTTTTTGTGTCTGATCCCGGTCAAACCGGGGTCGAGTTAAGCGGGGCGCATGAAGCTGCGGGGGAATTGTCCGGCGAAGGTGGACGAGAAGGGTCGGTTGAAGATACCCGCCGTGTTTCTGGAGGCCCTGAGGGAGTATGGGAACCAGTTTTACATCACCAGCACGACAGGCGAGACGGCGCGGATTTATCCGATGCAGGTTTGGTCGGAGATTGAAGACAAGCTGGCAAAGCTGCCAACGACGAATAAAGCGAAGAGAAAATTCCTGATGAGGACGAGCTATTACGGCCAGGCGGTGGAGATGGATGGGCAGGGAAGAGTGCTGCTGCCAGCAGTGCTGCGAGAGTCGGCACAAACGAAAGGCGAAGTGGATGTATTTGGCGCCCTCAATTATCTCGATGTGATGAACCATACGCGTGCCTTGGATCAGCTGAAAAACGATCCGTACACGGACGAGGACGACAAGGCTTTGGGTGACCTTGGGATTTAGGAGTTTGCTGGGAGTGGCGGCGTAAAGCCGCCGCTGCGAAGGCCCGAAAAGATTGGCTGCGGCGCACACGCCGGTGATGCTGGGAGAGGTGCTCGAATGGCTGCGCGTAAGGCCCGACGGAACGTACATCGACGCCACGCTGGGAGCGGGCGGGCACTCGAAAGCAATCGCGGAGAGATTGATCTCTGGGCGGTTGATCAGCCTGGACCGGGACGCACAGGCGCTGGAGTTGGCGCGGGAGCGGCTCAAGATCTTTGGGGCGAAAGTGACGCTGGTGCACGCACCGTTCTCGAGGATTGCGGAGGTCGCGCAAGAGTTGGGGATTCGCGCGGTGGACGGGGTCTTGGCCGACTTGGGAGTTTCGAGCATGCAGCTTGATCAAGCCGCGCGGGGGTTTTCGTTTCGCGAGGCGGGTCCGCTGGACATGCGCATGGATGCTGAAAGCGGAGAGTTGACCGCAGATGAAATCGTGAATCGCTGGCCGGAGAAGGAAATTGCCGACCTGCTCTATCGGGAAACCGATGAACGCGATTCCAGAAGGATAGCCAGGACGATCATGAGAGCGCGGCCCATACGAGATACCGCGCACCTGGCAACGACTGTGGCAGGGGCCCGAAAGCAATGGGGAAGGCAGAGACTGCATCCCGCAACAAAAACGTTTCTGGCGCTGCGGATAGCGGTGAATCGAGAGATGGAGGAACTCGGGCAGTTTCTTTCTCGGACCCCCGCCACAATGAATTCGGGCGGCCGCTGGGTGGTGCTGAGTTACCACTCGCGGGAAGACCGCTTGGTGAAGCGCGCGTTTCAGGAAGGAGAGCGAGAGGGAACGCTCCGCGTGCAGACCAGGCATGTCATCCAGCCCACCGAGGAAGAACTGGCGGGCAATCCGCGTTCGCGAAGCGCGAAGCTGCGGTGTGCGGAAAGAGCCTAAGTATGAGAAGCAAGAAGAAATCGCGGCGAATGCTGGAGTTTCAGACCGTCAAGCGGATCGATAATTCACGGCTGGTGCGTCACGTCGAGCCGGTGAAGCTGCGGAAGTTGTACCGCACGGTGGCGCTGGGCAGCGTCGTGGCGGCGTTTTTCACGATGTACATCTACCAGCACTTTCGCTGCATTGATTTGAGCTTCCAACTAGAGGACGTGAAGGCCAAACAGACCGAAGCGGCCGCACTGAACACGTCGCTGAAGCTGGAAATCGCCGGGCTGCGGAACCCCATGCGCATCGACGTGATTGCACGGCGGCAGCTCGGCTTAACCGAGCCGCTGCCAACGCAAGTGCAGGAATACGACGCGCCATCCGGCGCGGAGGTGGCCGCGGCGCGGTACTTTCGGCCGAATCGCGCGCCGTAATTCTTTCGCGCCAATCGACCAGGAGTTTGCTTTCAATTCGATGAACTTCCAACCGGAGCGCTTGCCGGCCTGACTCTGCCATGCGACAAAACCGTGCCCACGCCGTGATGGGAGATCGCAGAGCGGGCACTGTCATGCGCGACCGCATTGCCGCCGACCGGCTACTGATCGTCGCCGGCGTGGGCCTGATCTGGATGGCGGCAATTTTTGGACGGCTCGGTTACCTGCAGCTTTTCCGCCACAGCGAGTACATGGCCCGCGCACAGAGGCAGCAACAGCGGGTGATCGAGATAACGCCGAAGCGCGGCTCGATTTACGACCGCAACATGCATCCGCTGGCGATGAGCATCCCGGTGGATTCGGCGTTCGCGGTGCCGTCCGAGCTGGCCGACGAACAGCTCGCGGCAAGGTTGCTTTCCGGAGTGCTGGGGATTCCCCACGACGTTCTTGAAGGACGGCTGGCTTCTTCACGTTCGTTCGTTTGGATTGCACGCAAGCTTCCGCCAAATAAAGCGGAAGCGGTTGCCGCCCTGAATCTAAAAGGGGTTTATTTCCAAAAGGAAAATCAGAGGTTCTACCCGAAGCGCGACCTGGCGTCGCATGTGTTGGGCTTCGTCGATCTCGATGAGAAGGGCCTGGGTGGAATCGAATACGAGCTGGACAACCAGATCCGCAGCAAGAGCGAAAAGATCGTCGTGATGGCCGATGCGCGGCAGCGATGGTTTGACGGCGGCGAAGCGCAGCGCGAACGCGGCGCGAACGTGGTTCTTACGCTGGATGAAAGAATCCAGTACATCGCCGAACGAGAGCTCGGCGCGGCCATCGCCAAGACGCACGCCATCGCCGGCAGCGTGATGGTGGTAAATCCGAACAGCGGCGAGATCCTCGCGCTGGCGAATTGGCCGAAGTTCAATCCCAACTCCGCCAGCGAAGCACCGGCGGAAATGCGTATGAACCGCGCGGTGACTGCGCTGTACGAGCCGGGGTCGACGTTCAAGCTGATCACGCTGGCGGCGGCGTTCGATCAGGGCATCACGCGCCCGGCGGAAGTCTTCGATTGCGAAAATGGCGCGGTATACGTGGCGGGGCACCGCATTCGCGACCATAAGCCGTTCGGCTTGCTGAGCGTCTCGGACATCCTGGCGCAATCGAGCGACGTCGGCGCGATCAAAATCGCGCTGCGGCTCGGCGCCCCGAAATTTTACGATTACATCCGCGCCTTTGGGTTTGGTCAACTGACGGGCGTGGACTTGCCAGGGGAGAGCAAGGGGCTGCTACGGCGTTTGGAGAACTGGTCGGCGGTATCGATCGGATCAATTTCGATGGGACAAGAGGTGGGTGTCACGCCGATCCAACTCGTCAGCGCGGTCTCTGCCATTGCCAATGGGGGAATGCTTTACAGGCCTCACGTTGTTGCCCAGTTGCGGCGCGGCGACCGGATTCTGCCGATGGAAGGCGCGCTCGCTCCGGCGGAGCCCCGGCGCGTGATCCGGCCGGAGACGGCAGCCACCCTCCGGAGGCTGATGGAGGGAGTGATACTGACCGGCACCGGAAAACTAGCGCGTCTGGATGGCTGGACCGCTGCGGGGAAAACCGGTTCGGCGCAAAAGATCGATCCGGCGACGGGGCGGTATTCGCGGACGCAATTGATCGCCTCCTTCACGGGATTCGCGCCCATCAGCAACCCGGCGGTGACAATACTTGTTTCCCTCGACTCACCGGTCGGACTCCACGAAGGAGGCATGGTAGCGGCCCCGGTTTTCAAGCGCATTGCCGAACAGGTGCTCCCGTATCTGGACGTGCCGCGCGATGTGCCGGTCGGCCCGCGTCTCATCCAAGCGTCGTACAAGAACCGAGAGATTTCCGATAGCGCGGCATTGGAGGACTTCACGCCAACGGATTTTTTTGGACAGCCGGACCAACCCCCCGCGCAGTCCGCGGCAACAAACCTTAAAGAGGGTGGAAGCCAGGCGCCTCCAGTGACAGTCGCCGTCGATGAAGGCGGTGATGTACAAGTGCCCGATCTTTCCGGCAAGACGATGCGAGAGGTGACGGAGACATGCCTGCGATTGGGGCTGGACCCTATTCTGATTGGCAGCAGCCTTGCAACGAATCAAACGCCCGTGGCGGGAGTGAGAGTCAGGCGCGGCGCGAGGATCACCGTGCAATTCGGAACACCTGCACCAAAGATCGCGAAGCCACATGGGAAGGCAAGGCGGTAGGATGAAGTCTGGATTAAGCCAAGAAGAAGAAGAACGAGTGCCGGACGCCGCCACAAACCAAGTTGACAGCCAACCGAACCATTCCGGACGCCCAGGCACGGTGACGATTCGACGGCCACTCAGCGAAGTGTTGCGGGGCGTGGAGGCAACGCCGGCCTTGGCGGCAAGCGCCCTCGAGATTCGACAGGTGGCCTGCGATTCGCGGAAAGTGCGGCCGGGCGCGCTCTTTTTTGGTTTGCGTGGGACTAAGGCCGACGGAAACGTATTCATTCAAGACGCGATCAAGCGAGGCGCGGTCGCCATCGCGAGCGAGGAGCCAGCGCCCGGCACGATTCCGGCCGGTGTGGCGTGGATTCAGGTTCGAGAAGCGCGCAAGGCGCTGGCGGTCACCTCGGCTAACTTCTTTGGGCATCCCGCGAAGGCGCTAGAACTGGTGGCCGTGACCGGAACGAACGGCAAGACAACGACGGCTTCGCTTGTCGACGCGATCGTGAAAGCTTCCGGCGCGAAAACGGGTTTGTTCGGAACAATTGCGTATCACACGCCGCTCGGCGATTACCCCGCCCCGAACACCACGCCAGAGTCGGTTGACCTGCAGGGATTTTTTGCAGAGATCCGCGATGCCGGAGGGAAGTACGCGGTGCTCGAAGCCAGCTCGCACTCGCTGGCGATGGACCGGCTCTGGGGGTGCCACTTCCAGGCGGCGGTCTTCACGAATTTGACACGCGAACACATGGACTATCACAAGACGTTTGATGATTACTTCGCGGCAAAAAAGAGGCTGTTCGAAGGCACCGGCGCCGGGGCGCCAGAAGTGGCGGTGCTGAATACGGATGATGAATTCGGCAAGCGGCTGTCGGGCCTGGCGAAGAAAACCGTGACGTACGGGTTGGAATCGGACGCAGACATCACGGCGAAGAAATTCCAATTGACGTTCGAAGGCCTGACGTTCACGGCGCAGTCGCCGAACGGAAAAGTTCGCGTGGTTTCGCCGCTGGTCGGACGCATCAACGTTTACAACCTTCTTGCCGCCATTGGCGCGGCGCAGGCGCTCGGTTTTTCAAACGAAATAATCGAAAACGGGATCAGAAATCTCGAAAGCGTTTCCGGACGCTTCCAAAGGATCGATCTTGGGCAGCCCTTCGTGGTGATTGTCGATTACGCACACACGGACGATGCGCTGGAAAATTTAATTCGAACTGCGCGCGAGCTGAATCCCAAGGGCCGTATCATTACGCTCTTTGGGTGCGGCGGCGAGAAGGACCGCACCAAGCGACCCGTGATGGGAGAAGTCACCGGCCGGTTGAGCGACCTGACGATTCTTTCGAGCGACAATCCGCGCAGTGAAGATCCGCTGAAAATCATCAGCGACATCATCGTGGGACTGCAAAAAACCGCTGGCAAGTACTTAATCGAGCCTGACCGTGAGAAGGCCATCGGTATGGCCATGGACGAAGCGCGTACAGGAGACATTGTGCTGCTGGCTGGAAAGGGGCACGAGGATTATCAGGTTGTGGCGGACCGGACGTTCAAATTTGACGATCGCGAGATGGCGCGGCGCGCCCTTCGCGAACGCGGCTTCGAAAGCCCGCGGAACGGCCAAGGGAAAGGCGAGCCGCGGAATGGCTCAGGGTTTGGCACCTAGCGCGCTCGTTATGAGGTGTGACGAGGGCGCCCGGGCCTCGGGTCAACCGGCGCAAGCCGATGACTGACCTCTCGAAAGGAGGAGCCCTCAAAACTTGAAAAAAGAACGAGCCTTGGGGTACTGGGGTAAGACGAACCCTTTGAGGAACTTATGCGGTGGACGATTGCACAAGTGGCTGGCGCTCTGGGTACGCGGCCGGGGGCGGGGCTCGACGCCCTGGCCCGGGTGGCCGGCGTCTCGATTGATTCTCGCACGATACGTGCCGGAGAACTGTTCGTCGCCATCCACGGACCGCGTCACGATGGACACGACCACGTGGCCGGTGCGCTGGAGCGTGGAGCTATCGCGGCGGTTGTGGCTGAGACCCATCTTCCAAAATATGCGGGCTGGATCAGCGATCGCTGCATCGCGGTGGCCGACACTTTCGAGGCGCTCAAGCAACTTGCACGCGCGGTGCGTGAAGACTGGAAGGGGAAAATTGTCGGCGTCACGGGTTCTGTCGGCAAGACCACCACGAAAGAGATCCTGGCGGCATTGCTGGGCGCGAAGCTTCGGGTCCTGAAATCGGAAGGCAACTTAAATAATGAGTACGGGCTGCCGCTGACACTTTTTCGATTGGAAGAAACGCATCAGGCGGCAGTGCTGGAAATGGGGATGTCGCGCCGCGGCGAGTTGGCGCGGCTGGCGGCGATTGCGGTGCCAGACGTTGGCGTTGTTACGCGTGTTTCGGCCGCGCATTTGGAATTTTTTGCGTCGTTGGACGAAATTGCGCTCGCAAAACGCGAGCTGATTGAAGGATTGAACGGACGCGAATCAACCGCCGTGCTCAATGCGGACGATCCGCGCGTGGCCGCGTTTGGAGCCTTCGCGCCCGGGCGCGTGCTGACGTATGGCATCGAAAAGCCTGCTTTTTTCACGGCGCGGGAGATCGAAGACCGCGGAGCCCTTGGGACGGCGTTTGAATATGTGAGTCCCGAGGGCCGCGTGCGTCTGGAGCTAAGTGTGCCTGGGCGTCACGCGATCGCAAACGCGCTGGCGGCGCTGGCGGCGGCGAGTGTGTGGGGGATCGGCGCGGCCGAGGCACAGAGCGTGTTTCGCACCATGCGCGCACCGGCGATGCGCGGAGAACTCTTGCAGTTTTCGAATGGGGCGGCGCTCATCAACGACAGCTACAACTCGAGCCCGGCGGCGCTGCAGGCGATGACAGAATTGCTGGCGGCGACGCCAAATTTCCGCCGGCGCATCCTGGCGGCGGGCGAAATGCGCGAGCTTGGCGCTGCTTCACTGCAACTGCATCGCAGTGCCGGGGAGTTTGCCGCGAAAACCGGGAAGATTGATTGGATCATTGGGGTGGCCGGTGACGCGGCGCAGGTCGTGGAAGGGGCTACGGCAGCAGGATTTGCACGAGCGCGCACCCGGTTTTTCCCTACGCCCCGTGAAGCCGCAGAATTTCTGGAAAGCTTTATCGCGTCCGGGGATCTGCTGCTCGTAAAAGGTTCGCGCGGGGTGAAGATGGAGCAGATTGTTGAATCGCTGATCGCGCGGCACACCGCACACGGCGAATTTTCGGATCAGGAGATACGGCACTGAGATGCTGTACTACCTCCTTTACGAAGTTTTGCGGCACTACTTCAGCCCGCTGAACGTTTTTCGCTACATCACGGTGAGGACGGTATATGCGAGCCTCACAGCGATGTTTCTTGCGCTGGTCTTTGGCCCGGGTCTCATCCGGCGACTGCGCGAATTGCAGATCGGCCAATACATCCGTGAAGAAGGGCCGCAGGAGCACCGCAAGAAAGCCGGCACGCCCACGATGGGAGGAGTGCTCATTGTGCTTTCGACGGCGGTTCCCACAATTCTCTGGGCGGATTTGACGAACCCGTTCATCTTGCTTTCGCTGTTCGCGCTTCTCGCCTTTGCGGCGATCGGCTTCATCGACGATTACGCAAAGGTCTTAAAGCAAAGAAACCTGGGGCTGACGGCGAAGAAGAAACTTGCTTTGCAGGTGCTGGTAAGCCTCGTCGTGGGCGTCTCTCTGCTCGTCTTGGTGACCCGCAATGCGTACACGACCCAGCTTGTCTTTCCATTCTTGAAACGGCTGCACCCGGACCTCGTCATCCATTCGCTTTTGAAATCGCCGCGTCTCTGGTTCCTGGCGTTCGTGCCGTTTCTCTTTTTTGTGGTTGTGGTCATTGTCGGCTCCTCGAATGCGGTGAATTTGACGGATGGGCTGGACGGTCTGGCGATCGGCTGCACGGTGATCGCCGCGGGCGCGCTGACGGTGCTGACCTACGTTAGCAGCAATTCCCGCTGGGCCGCCTATCTCGACATCCAATACATTCCGCGGGTCGGCGAACTGACGGTGTTCTGTGGAGCGCTTGTTGGCGCATCGCTTGGATTCCTCTGGTACAACGCGCATCCCGCGGAGATTTTCATGGGCGATGTGGGCTCTTTGTCGCTTGGCGGAACGCTTGGTGTGGTCGCTGTCATCATCAAGCAGGAGATCCTGCTTTTCTTCGTCGGTGGAATCTTTGTGCTGGAAGCCGTCTCGGTGATTCTGCAGGTGGGGTCATTCAAGCTGCGAGGTAAGCGAATTTTCAGAATGGCGCCCATCCATCACCATTTCGAATTGCTCGGCTGGAGCGAATCGAAAGTGATCGTGCGGTTCTGGATTGTTGCGCTGGTTTTTGCGCTGTTTGCGCTGACCACCCTGAAATTGCGGTAGGGAGCATCGCGGGAAACATGCGTAATCCGTTTGAGTTACGGGGCAAGCGCGTACTGGTCGTGGGGTTGGCAAAGACGGGTGTAGCCACGTCGCTGTTCTGTGCGGCGCGCGGCGCGGAGGTCACGGCGACGGATGCGCGAAGGGAAAACGAGGTCGGGGATGCGATCGTCCAGCTGCGCGCGGCAGGCGTGAATCTTGAACTGGGCGGCCACCGGGAAGATACATTTCTCAGGCAGGACTTGATTGTTCCGAGTCCCGGCGTGCCCGCCGATGCGCCGTTGCTGCGGGCCGCACGCGCCAAAGGCGTCACGATCTGGAGCGAGATTGAGCTTGCAGGCCGTTTCATGAACGGACGTTTGATCGGAATCACCGGTTCGAACGGGAAGACCACGACAACTTCCCTGATCGAACACATTCTGAAAAATGCCGGTTTTCCCACGATTCTCGCGGGGAATATCGGCACGCCGCTGATTTCTCGGATTGAGCAGACAAACGACGACACCGTCACCGTCGCCGAATTGAGCAGTTTTCAACTGGAGCTGATCGAAACCTTCCGCCCCAATATCAGTGTGTTTCTGAACCTGACGCCCGACCATCTGGACCGGCATCACACCTTCGAAGAGTACGGCGCTGCCAAAGCTCGAATCTTCAGGAATCAGAAGGAAGCGGATAGCGCGGTGTTGAATGCAGATGATCCCGCAAGCACTCCTTACGCGCCAACGAGGCCGCAAGTGTACTGGTTCAGCCGGAAGCAACGCGTGGCGCAGGGCGCGTTCGTCCGGAATAACGAGATTGTCTTCCGTCAGAACGGAGAAGAAATGGCGGTACTGAAACTCCAGGAGATTCCTCTTGTAGGCGCGCACAACGTGGAGAACGTGCTGGCTGCGGTGACAACGACGCGCATCGCCGGGGCCAATCCAGCAGCCATCGCCAAAGGTGTGCGCTCGTTCGCTGGCGTCGAGCATCGCCTCGAGTTCGTCGCGGAGGTTGGCGGCGTCCGCTATTTTAACGATTCGAAAGCGACCAATGTGGATGCCACGCTGAAAGCACTGGATGCTTTTCCGGGAAGGATCCTGATCATTCTTGGCGGGAAGGACAAAGGCAGCGATTACACGGTTCTGCGAAAGCCGTTGCGGGAGAAGGCCATCCTTGCGCTCCTGATTGGCGCGGCGGCTGACAAAATCGAGAAGCAGATTGAGGGAAGCGTGGCCATCGAGGGCGCCGGCACAATCGAGCGCGCCGTCGAGATCGCTTCACATGCCGCGCGGCCCGGCGATGTCGTGGTTCTCGCTCCGGCCTGCGCCAGCTTCGACCAGTTTCAGAATTTTGAGCACCGGGGGCGCGTATTCAAGGACCTGGTGCATCAATTGGAACGGCAGGCGGCGAGCACAACTTCTGCATGAGGGTGAGCGAACGTGGCGAAACGCTTGGAGAATGACGGCTGGCTCTTCGGAGTGACGCTGACGCTCTGCCTGTTGGGCGCGGTGATGATTTATAGCGCTTCGGCGGTGACAGCGGAACACCAGTACGGGCGGTCTTATATTTTTCTTCTGCGCCAGACGGCTTGGCTGGTGATCGGCCTCTTCGGCATGTTCGCGCTCATGCGCACCGATTACCGCAAGCTGCGCGAGCCTGCCGTCGTTTACACCGTGGTTTGCCTCGTTTTGCTGATGCTCGTCGGCACTTTTTTCCTGGATAAGTCTCACGCCACGCACCGCTGGATCAAGCTTGGCCCGGTGAACATCCAGCCCTCGGAACTGGCGAAGCTCGCCGTGATCCTCTACCTGGCGTGGTTCCTCGATCTCAAGCGGCGCGGCAAGGCGCAGATGGAATTCAGCAAGGAAGACTTTCTGCAGTCCATTCTTCCCGCCGCGGGACCAATTCTGATCTGCGTGATTCTGATTCTCTTGCAGCCCGATCTCGGCACGTCCATCGAGGTTGCCCTGATCGCCGGAGCGATTCTTTACGTCGCCGGCATGTCCTGGAAATGGATCGCTATCAGCGCCGCTGCGGCCATGCCCGTGCTCTATTTGCTTATCACGCAGGTGTCCTACCGCCAAGCGCGGCTGATGGCCTTCCTGGATCCGACGTCCGACCCGCAAGGCGCGGGATTTCAATTGCTGCAGTCGCTGATCGCCGTCGGTTCAGGCGGTTTTACAGGGGTGGGCTTGATGGAGAGCAAGCAGAAGCTGTTCTACCTGCCGGAAGCCCACACTGATTTCATCTACGCCGTCATCTGTGAAGAACTGGGTTTTGTCGGTGCGATGATGGTGGTTGCGCTCTTTGCCGTTTATGGGTGGAGAGGAATGCGCGCTGCGTTTTCGGCTCCGGATGGTTTCGGGCGCCTATTGGCGTTGGGCATCACGGCGATGGTGTTGAGTCAGGCGCTGATTAATTTCGCGGTGGTGCTTGGAATGGTGCCGACGAAGGGGATTCCGCTGCCGTTCATCAGCTATGGCGGATCGAGTTTGCTCGTCATGCTGCTGGCAACTGGCGTGCTGCTGAATATTTCGCAGCAGGCAACAGAAGCATGAGGAGCGGAAGCGCCAAGTGAAATTGCTGATTGCAGGCGGCGGCACAGGTGGGCATGTATTCCCGGCGCTGGCGATAGCGCAGGAGTGGATGTCGCGTGGAACGGAGAGAGAAGTCGTGCTCGTAGGAACAGAACGCGGGATCGAGATGAAGCTGGTGCCCCAGGCGGGGCTACCGCTGGAAACGCTGCGCGTGGCGGGCCTAAAAGGGAAAGGCGGGGCCACGCTGCTCAAGAATGTGGCCATGCTTGGTCCGGCAATCGTTGACGCGCGGCGCGTGCTGAGGAAACACAAACCCGTGGCCGCGTTTGGCGTTGGCGGTTACGCCGCAGGGCCGATGCTGCTCGCGACCTGGCTCGCGCGCGTACCCAATGTCATCTTCGAGCCAAACGCGGAGCCGGGTCTCACGAACAAGATACTGGCGCAAATTTCTGCACGAATCGCGACGGGCTATGAAATTTCTGCGCGGGTCTGGGGCAAAAAGGCCATCGTTACCGGCTGCCCGGTGCGTTCGGAGTTTTTCTCGATCGCGCCGCGCAAACCAGAGAAACCATTTCGACTGCTGATTACCGGAGGCAGCCAGGGAGCGTTGCCAATCAACAGGGTGTTCGTCGACGCCATGGACAGCATAGCAACGCGGAAAACAGAGCTGGCCATTGTGCACCAGACGGGCGAGCGCGACTACAACGCAGTACGCACTGCGTACGCGCGGCGCGAGATCAACGCGCAGGTAGTTCCTTTCCTCACGAATATGGCGGAGCGCTTTGCCTGGGCAGACGTGGTTGTTTGCCGGGCAGGAGCCGTCACCGCAGCCGAAATCGCGGCCTCGGGCCGAGCCGCCATCTTCATCCCCTTCGGAAAAGCGACGGACAGCCACCAATTGCGCAACGCGCAGGAAATGTCTCGCACGGGCGCCGGCCGCCTGATTACCGAGGCGGAACTTACGGCGCAAAGACTGACCACCGAGATTTTCTCATTTCTCGACCAGCCCCAGGAGATCGAAAAACTGTCCACTGCCGCGCGCCGCCTGGCCCGCCCTCATGCTACGCGCGACATTGTGAACTTAATTGAAGAGGCTGCGAACGTGCACGGAAATACCGCGAGGGAAAACTCATGATGGTATCGTTCCGCAATTTTCAGCGAATTCACCTGGTCGGTATCGGCGGTATCGGCATGAGCGGCATCGCCGAGGTGCTGCTAACGCTTGGCTATTCGGTGTCCGGCTCTGACGTCAAACCCTCGAGTATCACCGAACGGCTGCAAAACCTGGGGGCAACAATCTATGAGGGTCACAAACCGTCGAATGCGGATGAAGCACACGTCGTGGTGACTTCGTCGGCGGTAAAGGCGGACAATCCGGAAGTCGTCGAGGCGCACAAGCGGAAGATTCCGGTTATTCCACGTGCGGAGATGCTCGCCGAGCTGATGCGGCTGAAATACGGCATCGCCGTGGCCGGGGCGCACGGGAAAACGACCACGACTTCGATGGTGGCGTCGGTGCTTGCCGCGGCGCACCTTGATCCGACATTTGTGGTCGGAGGCAGAGTCAATCAGGCGGGGACCACTGCGCGGCTCGGCAAAGGCGAATACTTTGTCGTGGAGGCCGATGAGAGCGATCGCAGCTTCCTGATGCTTGCGCCGGTGGTCGCCGTCGTGACAACCATCGATCGCGAGCACCTCGACCAGTACAGCTCGCTCGAGGACATTCAGGATGCCTTCCTCCAATTTGTCAATCGTGTGCCGTTTTACGGCGCGGCGATTCTCTGCATCGATGAACCCAACGTCCAGGCAATCATTCCCAGCGTCAAGCGCCCCATCATTACATATGGGGCATCGAGCCAGGCCGACCTCGTAATCAGCGATGTGAAGCTCGAAGGTTTGGGCAGCGGGTTCCGGCTGACGTATAAAGGTGAAGATCTTGGCTTATTCCAGCTTGCCCACCCTCCCGGCATGCACAACGTCCGGAATGCGGCAGCAGCAGCGGCAGTCGCGCTGTACTTGAATGTTCCCTCCGAACTGATCCGCGAAGGGCTGGCGAAGTTCGCGGGCGTGGGGCGCCGGTTCGACATCAAAGGTGTGGTAAACGACATAACCGTCATCGACGACTACGGACATCACCCCGCCGAAATCCGCGCAACGCTCGAAGCTGCCCGCGGCTGCAAATTCACTCGGCTCTTGGTGCTTTTTCAGCCGCATCGCTACACACGCACCCAGCATCTATGGGATGAATTCTGCCGCGCGTTCAACCAAGCCGACATTCTCGTGCTGACGGACATCTATGCGGCAAGCGAAACGCCCATCCCGGGCGTGACCAGTGAAGCGCTTGCCGGCGCCATTCGCGAGGCGGGTCACAAGAATGTCCACTATTTCCGGTCGATGCAGGAAGGCATCGAATTTCTGTTGCGACAGGCGCACCCCGGCGACGCCATTCTGACCATCGGCGCGGGCAACATCAGCCGCGCGAGCAACGAATTCATGGTCTTGCTGGGAACGGAGCATCCAACGCACCATGCGCATTAACGATTCCAAAATCGCCGCTCGCCTGAGTGAACTCGACGTTGAGCTGGTTCCGGGAACCAGACTCGCCGACCTCACTTCCCTCGGTATTGGTGGCACTACGGACTTGCTCCGCATCCGGAAGCACGAAAGCATTCCGGATTTGTTAAATCTCCTCGACGCGAACCACGTCCCGCACAAGTTCCTGGGCGGCGGCTCGAACTTGCTGGTGGGCGACGGCGAACTGCCGTGGGTGGTCCTGCAGCTCGTTCCTCCCGAGCCTGGCGTTATCCTTGAAGGTAATTTTGCGCGCGTGGACGCCGCGGCAGACCTCGGCCGGACGGTCACCTTCTGCGCCAAGCACGACCTCGGCGGGATGGAAGGCCTGATCGGTGTTCCAGGCACTGTCGGGGGCGCGCTGCGGATGAACGCTGGCGCCTACGGGATGCAAATCGGCGCTTACGTGCGTGCGGTGAAGCTCTACCGTGCCGCCGACCACAAAATCGAAATCCTCCAGGGCAATCAAATCTCTTTCGAATACCGGCATACTTCTTTTGCGCCTGATGATATGATGCTCGCAGTGACGCTGGAACTTCCCTCCAAGCCGTACAAAGAAATTCTTCAAGGGATTCGTATCTGCAACGAAAAAAGGCGCTCGAGCCAGCCGCTCGGCCAGAAGAGTGCCGGCTGCATCTTCAAGAACCCTCCAGGCGCGTCCGCGGGACGCATGATTGATGATCTTGGGCTAAAAGGCCTTTCTGTGGGTGACGCGCGGGTCAGCGACCGCCACGCGAATTTCTTCGTGAACGCAGGGAAAGCTTCCGCAAGAGACATGCTGAAGCTGATCGCTGACGTGCGTGAGCGAGTGAAGAAGGCTTACGGGGTAACTCTGGAGAACGAGGTGGTTGTTTGGAACGGGTGAAGGCCATTCAACGTAGTGGGTCTGCGGCGGCAGAAACCGATTCCTATCGGCCCGAGCTGCTTGCCGACGATGAACCGCGTTATCTGCGCCGCCAGAAGCCCGTCGAAATCCGCCGCAAGAAATTCAGCGGGAGGGGCTGGCCGTTCTATCGCCGCATGCTGATTCTGTGCGTGGCCGGTCTCGCGGGAGCGACGGCGGCGTTCTATGGGACAAACTTTCTGCTCTATTCGCCTTCGATGCTGCTGCTGAAGCCGGATCAGATCGAACTGAACGGCAACCACATCGTCAGCCGCGAAGCGGTGCTACAGCAATTTGTTCATGATCGCAACCGCAGCGTAGTGCGTGTTCCGCTGGACGCCCGCCGCAGCCAATTGGAACAAATTCCCTGGGTCGAGTCCGCCACGGTGCAGCGCATTCTTCCGAACCGCATTCGCGTCGAGTTGACCGAGCGCACCCCTGTTGCCTTTGCGAGAAATGGCAACGAACTGGCGCTGATTGACGCGCATGGCGTGGTCCTCGACCGTCCCCAGGGCGAAGACCTGCAGTTCCCGATTGTCAGCGGCGTTTCTGAAGATTTGCTGCGCGAACAGCGCGAAAAGCGCATGCAGATCTATGGAGAATTCATGAAGGACGTTGACCTGGTCCGCGCCGGTTCCTCCGAGAAAGTCAGCGAGATCGACCTTTCGAATCCAAAGGATCTGCGCGCGGTTATGACCGGTCTTTCGGGACCGGCCGATTCTCAAGCCGTGACCATTCATTTTGGCGCGAGCGATTTTACCGGCAAGTTCAAGATGCTTGTCGACAACTTTGCCCAATGGCAGGCGAATACCGGGCGCGTGCAGTCCATCGATTTACAGTATTCGCGGCAAGTGGTCGTGAATCCCGACACCAGCGCGGGCACGTCCGTGGCGAGAAGAAAATAGGTTTATCGCGGGAGTGGGGCTTGGCGAAAAAAGACAAATACCTGGTTGGGCTGGATATCGGCAGCACAAAGACATGTGTCCTGATCGCGGAAATCGAAGACGGGGTCGTCAGATTTCTGGCGCTCGGCGCGGCGGAGTCCAAGGGCCTGCGCAAGGGTCTGATTGTTAATCTCGACTCCACCGTCAGTTCGATTCGCCGCGCCGTCGAGGAAGCCGAGAGCGTAGCCAACGTGCCCGTGGAAGAGGCGGTGATCGGCGTTGCCGGCGCGCACGTGCGCGGCGTAAACAGCCGCGGTGGCATCACTCTGGGACAGCGTCCGCGCGACATTGAGCGTGATGACGTGCGCCGCGCGGTGGATGCCGCGCGCAACATCACGCTCCCTGAAGACCGCGAGGTTCTGCACGTCCTTCCACACGAATTCAGAGTCGACGCACAAAATGGCATTCGCGACGCCATCGGCATGGTTGGCCAGCGCCTGGAAGCGAATGTTCACCTTGTGACCTCGTCCGTCGCCGCGACTCAGAATCTGGTTACCGCCGCGAACAAGGCCGGCATCCTTATAAGCGACACCGTCCTCGAACCGCTTGCTTCCGCGGAATCGTCTCTGACTCAGGACGAAAGGGACATGGGCTGCTGCCTGCTGGACGTTGGCGGCGGCACCACGGAATTGATCGTTTACGGCGGAGGCGTTGTGCGGCACACCAGCGCGGTTCCCATCGGCGGCGACCACTTCACGAATGACCTCGCCGTAGGCTTGCGCACTCCTATTCCCGAAGCCGAGAGGCTCAAGCGCCGCCACGGCTGTGCCGCTTCCGCGCTCATGAAAGAAGACGGCGCGATCGAGATCGCCAGCGTGGGCGACCGCCCGCCGCGCACGATTTTCGCGCACATGCTGACGGACATCATCGAGCCGCGCGCCATGGAATTACTTTCGCTGATCCGCGACGACTTGAAGCGTGCCGGGCTGGATGGCCAGATTCCTGCGGGATTTGTCATGGCGGGCGGTGCCGCGCGGCTCCACGGGCTCGACGAACTTGCGGAGCATTGCTTCCATTTGCCTGTGCGCATTGGGGAACCAAAGGGCTTGGCTGATCTGCCCGAACAGGTGGCGCAGCCGGAATATGCAACGATCGTCGGACTTGTATTGTATGGCGCGAAGGCGCGGCGTTCCGCGCCGCAGCGCGGGGGAAATCTGGTATCAAAATTGAAAGCCATGTTCGCTGGCGCTTCGTGACCCTGCCCGGGTGCCGCCACCGAATTTGGAGAAGGTTGGAGAAAGCATGACAGCAAGAGACGCAGGAATCCGCATGAGCTTCAGTGAAGACCTGCAGCCGGCGAAGATCAAAGTCATCGGCGTGGGCGGGGGCGGTTGTAACGCGGTCAACCGCATGATTCGCGCGAAGCTCGAAGGCGTCGAGTTCATCGCCGCGAATACCGATTTGCAGGCGCTGAAGTTGTCACAAGCGCCCATGAAGTTGCAACTCGGCGCCAAGCTCACCAAGGGGCTCGGCGCGGGCGCCAATCCCGAGGTCGGCCGCAAGGCGGCGCTTGAAGACACCGAGAAAATCATCGAAGGATTGGAAGGCGCGGACATGATTTTCATCACCGCCGGCCTCGGTGGAGGCACGGGCAGCGGCGCCGCGCCCGTCGTCGCTTCGCTCGCAAGCGAACTCGGTGCGCTCAGCGTCGCCGTGGTGACGAAACCCTTTGCGTTCGAAGGGAAGCGGCGCATGATGCAAGCTGAACAAGCGCTTCAGGAGCTTATCGGCGCGGTGGACACCGTCATCGTCATTCCCAATGAGCGGCTGATGGATACCGTCGAGCGCGGTACGAGCTTCTTCGATGCTTTTCGTATCGCCGACGACATCCTTCGCCAGGCGGTCCAGGGCATCTCGGATATCATCACCGTGCCCGGCATCATCAACCGCGACTTCGCCGACGTGAAGGCCATTATGCATGGACAGGGCTATGCCGTAATGGGCACCGCCGTGGCCACCGGCACGAACCGCGCCGTTGATGCCGCCAACCGCGCCATTGCCAGCCCGCTTCTCGAAGACAATTCCATTCAGGGCGCGCAAGGCATTCTCATCAATATCTCCGGCAGCTCCAGCCTTAGTCTGCACGAAGTCCACGAAGCTTCGAGCGTCATTCAGAAGGCCGCGCACGAGAATGCGAACATCATTTTCGGCGCTGTGCAGGATGACAACATGAAGGACACCGTCAAGATCACCGTTATTGCCGCCGGCTTCAAGGACGCCAACAGGAAAAACGTCCCTCAGAAGCAATCGTTCCTTCCAAAGACTTGGAAGGCCGGCCGGGAAATCGCCGAGCCGCCGATGTCGCAGGAGTCTCCGAATGTGGTCCACCAGGTTCAGCAAAATGTCCGCGAAGTCGGCCAGGAAGTTCCCGCTGACGATCTGGACGTGCCAACATTCCTTCGCCGCCAGGCGCAAAAGGCGTAGCTCAGGCGGCTTAGAATTTTGCGTCCGGAGGAGGCGCGACGCTCGTCTTGAGCTCCTAAAGAGCGTTTGCTTGCTTTTTGTAATTTGAAGATTTGTAGACTTGTCTAGGTTAGGTCCACGACCTTCGTGAGCGAGCTGTGCGCCCAGTTCCAGAACATGCCCAGGAATGCGGCAATGTTCCAGCCCCACATGAATAGACGCATTTCCGCTGGGGTATAAACCCGCTCTTTCCAGACAAGAGTTGCGTCCAACAAGAACCATAGGACTCCCAGGAGTAGGAAGCCCGCGATGATCCAATCTCGGAAACAAATCCACACTAAAGTAGTTTCGACGCTAAGAAACGCGCCAATTAGAAATTTGGAGGGCACTCTCCCCACTGTCGTTGCCGTCGTTCGCCGGCCACTCAAGCGGTCCGGCTCGATGTCCATGACCTCACCAAAGACATGCGAGTGCATGGCGAACAACGCACCAAACAAGAAGGTCTGCCAGGGAAGCTGCGGGGCATGATTCAGCCAACTGCTGAGCACGAATACGAGCAGGTAGCTGGCCTGAATCAAAACGTCGAACGGAGGTCTGCCCTTCCATCCGAGGCGCGGGGCATTGTACAGCCCGACGGCTAACAGCAGCGTGGCATACCACCACAGGATGCGCGGTCCCAGGAGAGAAAAGAACGCAATCAGAAATGGGATTTGCACCACGGCGACCTGCCATTTCAATGCGCTGAGCTGTTCGCGTTCGCCGCGCGAACCGAACATAAAAGTGCCTTTGCGTGGATTCATCAAATCGGCCTCAGCGTCGACGATGTCATTGACGCCATAAAGGAGGAACCCGAGAGGGAACAACACAAAGAATAATCCCAGCCAGAGTCTGGGGGAATGAGTGATGTCCGCATGCCCGAGTGGCATGAGGTAGAACAGGGCCGTGGTGCTCCAAAGCCCTGGCCGCGAGACCTGGATGAGAAACCGGGTGTTGGCGAGGGAGCCCCGCTGCTTCGTCCCCCGCTGCTTCGGAACTTCAGCAGACGCCGCTTCGGAAACCGTCATTTCATCGCGTCCCATTCCTTGCATGGCGATCTTAGGGTAGTGGCGGGACTTTCTACGAACGGTCCAGTCTGTACTGCAACCCAGTCTGTACTGCACTCTAGTCTGCATTGCAAACCAAAATCAGCCACCGGCAAATTAGTTTGCGCCGCAAACCAAAATCCGCCCTTCCCGGCAAAGAGCGCGGTTCGCTCTCCCCATTCAGATTTCGACTATGGATTGCCAACGCTCTCTCCCGGACGCCCCGCTGTGGTAGGCTTAGCCCTCGAAACCGGCAGGTTCTACTTGGAATCAGCTCCCCAGGTTTCTACTCTTGAAGAATTTCTGGAAGGAGGCCTCCCATGAAACTCTGTCGCTCCCAAATTTCCCTCCTCGCGATTTTCCTGACGGCGTGGTTGGCGTCTTGTCAGCAGCCATACCACCAGCCGGAAGAGCGCTATATTTTTGTAGCTTTTAACACCAGCTTACCTTATTGGCAGGAAGCCGAGGCCGGCCTGAACGACGCGGCTAAGCAAATGGGCGTCAAAGCAGAACTCACCGGCCCTCCTGCTTTTTCTCCGAATGAAGAGCTGACCGCTTTTCAACAGGCGATTGCGCAAAAACCATCGGGGATTTTGCTCTCGGCATCCAATCCGGAAATTTTCAAAGCTCCCATCTCTGCCGCCATCCAGCAAGGCATCCCGGTAATTTGTGTGGATGCGGACTCTCCGGAATCCAATCGGCTGCTCTTCGTGGGCACGGACAACTTCCGCGCTGGCCAGGAAAGCGGCAGGCGTCTCGGCGAGCTGCTCGGAGGCAAGGGGAATATCGTCGTGGTCACCATCCCAAGCCAATTCAATCTCGGAGAACGCCTTCGCGGCGCCAACGAAGCGCTGAGGAAGTTTCCGGGAATAAAAATCGTCAAGACCATAGACGACAAGGGAGATCCACGCATCGCTTACGACGCGATTTCCGCCCTAATCCAAAGCAAGGACAAGCCTGACGGGATCCTTTGCCTCGAAGCTTCGGGAGGCGGGGGCGTGGCCGATGCGCTCCACCGCGTAGATCTGACGGGAAAGATTCCAATCGTGTCCTTCGACAAGGACCCGGAGACCCTGGACTGGATCCAGCGCGGCGCCATCACCGCGACGGTGGTGCAAAAACCTTACGTGATGAGTTACTACGGCCTTAAATTCCTCGACGATTTGCACCACAATGCGGTCCACGAATTCAAAGACTGGCGGACCGCTCCTGCCTCTCCCATGCCGGCCTGGGTGGATACCGGCACCGCGATCGTCGACAAGAATAATCTCGCCGTCTTCCGCGAATCCCTCGCCGCCCATCCGAAGCCATAGGAGAAGGAACTACTCTTCACGAGTTCAAGTGTCTAAAAATCGGTACGAGCCTCAGTACTGGGCCAGCCCGAGGAGAGGGACAATGCAAGCGACTGAGAATCGCGAACTGTTGGAGGTCTTGCTTCATGAAGCGCGCAAACCGGCTTGGCCTAGCCTGCAAGTATCAGTTGGGCGCAAGCTGTCACGTCTGTTTTTTAAGCCAACTGCAACGAGTCAGAGATGAGCGTGCTCCGCGCGCCCAGGATGGGGGAACCTTGGTCCGGCGTTCGGATTATCGGCCGGACTCCGCATGTGGGGCTTCGCGCAAGTTGTCGCCCCCCATCGTGACACATACTTCTTCGCGTGGCACATCTTGACGCAGCCGGCCCGCAAATGCGATTGCGCACAATGGCAATAGCATCCGCCCGTGGGAACGCTCAGCAGCATCCCAGGTGTGTCCCCTAAGAGCGTTAGCGAACAGACCAAAAGCACCATTCCCAGGCCAAATAGCCGCCAGTAAAGGAATCGAAGAGAGGAAGATCTGCTGAAAAACTGGCGCATGAGGCAATTCTGCTGCGAATGTTGCGGAAAACCGATAGCTCTGGAAGCCCGGAAGATTTGTTACCTGGGTCCTGGAACCCTGTGCGAAGTCGCCTTGCCAATTCGAGTGCTCGGGTAAATCCCCGATTCCGCCAGGGGGCATTCCCGATTCGGATTCAGCAGTCCGATTTTGGGGCGCCCCGTCGGGTTCCCCCGAAAGCTAAGCGCAACATAAAAAAGTACTTAATGGCATCCCAAGAGTTTTTCTGCATTGGCGTGAGCCGTGCATGGAGGGCGGCGTGGGCGTGTTTCAAATGACGAACTGCGAAGATGGGCAAGTGATAGGGAAGGGGTTTGCTTGTCACTTTTCGCAATTCGTTCCCACCTGCCTCTGAGAGGGAAGCTAGGATGGATGACCCCACGCGTCGGTGTGAAAACGACACCCGCAATTGAAACGCGCCTTCCGGGGCTCCCGATCCCAAGTGGGAGCCCCATTTTTCTTTTCACCGAACCCCGAACTCCACTTCGCTTTGTTGCTTTGAAGGCCTGCACTGCCTTGATTTTGCAGTTCCCGATGAGGCCGCCAAAACTGATCCGGTAGGGTCCGCTCAATTCACTTTGCGTGTCACGGCGATGCGCGCCTGACCCAGCACATGAGCGACCTGCGTCTCGCGCAGGCGGGAAGCGTCGTATTCGAATGACAGTTGGTTTTTCGCTTCATTGACGCGGAAGCTTCGCAATCCATAGGTGTTCGCGAATTGGCCGAGATGGCGCAATTGTTCTTCCGTTAGCGGGGACTGCAATTCATAAGTGATTTCTACGAGTGTCATTGCCGCATTATATCAGCCGATGTAAAAATCAGTGCATTCCGGATCTAACTCCGATTCATCTAACATAGTGCCATGTCCGATTCATCTCACAACCCAAGGGTTCCGAGTTCCAGTCTGCCGATTTTCGCTTCCGCACTGCGAGAGAAGGATCCTGTTTGCGGAATGTCCGTCGATCCCGCCAAGGCCGCGGGCAAAGTGCAGTACGGCGGGAAGACCTATTACTTCTGTTCTGCCCGGTGTGCGGAACGATTTTCAAAAGAGCCGGAAAAGTTCCTGGCTGCTCCAGGAACCGCAGGGATGCACAAGAACCACGCCGCACACGCCACGGATGCGCCTGCACCCTCCGCGGCCCCCGGCATCAAGGGCGAACCTGCGCCCCTTGAGGGCAAAGGCAAGGATGTCCGCTACACCTGTCCGATGCATCCGCAGATTGTGCAGATCGGTCCGGGCACCTGCCCCGTTTGTGGCATGGCGCTTGAGCCGATGGATGTTTTCGCGGAAGTGGAAGCCGACCCGGAGTACGACTCCATGCGCCTGCGGTTCTGGGTGAGCGCGGCCTTGTCTCTGCCTCTCCTGCTCTTCTCCATGCTCGGCGAATCCCTCGGCCTGCGCCTTGCGCCGTCCGTCCGGAACGCGATTGAGTTTTTCCTTGCTACACCGGTTGTCCTCTGGGGCGCCTGGCCGTTCTTCGAACGCTTTTGGTCTTCGCTCGTTAATCGCAGCCCGAATATGTTCACGCTGATTGGACTGGGCACCGGCGCGGCCTATCTCGACAGCGTCGCGGCGACTTTTTTCCCGCAAATCTTCCCAGACTCATTTCGCGGCATGAATGGCGCCGCGCCCGTCTATTTCGAAGCTGCGGCGGTCATCACGACGCTTGTCTTGCTGGGCCAAGTGCTTGAATTGCGTGCCCGGCAACGCACCAGCGGCGCGATTCGCGCACTGCTCAATCTCGCGCCCCAGCAGGCCCACCTGCTTGCTGCTGACGGAACAGAAAACGACGTCGTGCTGGACGAAGTGAAGCGCGGCGACCGCCTGCGCGTCCGCCCTGGCGAGCGTGTGCCCGTTGATGGCGTGATCCGCGAAGGCGCCAGCGCCATCGATGAATCGATGGTGACCGGCGAACCCATGCCGGTGGAAAAGGCCGCAGGCGACAAGGTCACCGGAGGAACCTTGAATACCAGCGGCAGTTTCGTGATGGAAGCAGAACGCGTAGGCAGCGAGACCATGCTTGCGCAAATCGTGAAACTCGTCAGCGAAGCCCAGCGCAGCCGTGCGCCGATGCAGCGCCTGGCCGACAAAGTTTCGGCCTACTTTGTTCCGGCAGTGGTCGTCGCCGCGCTCCTCGCGTTCTTGGCCTGGGCGTTCTTTGGTCCTGAGCCGCGCCTGGCGCATGGTTTAGTTGCCGCAGTTGCGGTGCTGATTATCGCCTGTCCGTGCGCTCTTGGTCTTGCAACGCCAATGTCCATCATGGTCGCCGTCGGCCGCGGGGCTCACATGGGCGTGCTGGTCCGCAATGCCGAAGCCCTCGAGAGTCTCGCCAAGGTCGACACTCTGGTCGTGGACAAAACAGGAACGCTTACAGAAGGGAAGCCCGTGGTCTCGAACATGCAACTGTTCGAAGGTGCCGCTCTGTCGAATGACGAACTCCTGTCACTTGCTGCCAGCGTCGAGTCGTCCAGCGAGCACCCTTTGGCCAGAGCGATTGTTCGGGCAGCACAGGAAAAAAACGTGCCGCTGGTCCCGGTTGCAGACTTCCGTGCAACGTCGGGTGCCGGCGTCGAGGGGCGAGTCCTCATGAAAATGGTTCTTGCCGGCACAGCCGCGTTCCTGCGTGAGAAGGGGGTAGAATTGCCCAGTTCTCAAAACATGACGGCCTTGGTGGCAAATTCCTCGGCGGTCACTCCCATTTTTGTAGCAGTTGCGGGACGCGCGGCAGGAGTGTTTCTCTTGAACGACCGGATAAAAGTAACGACTCCGGAAGCGATTCGTGCGTTGAGGACCGATGGCGTTCGCGTCGTCATGCTCACCGGCGACCGGCGAGAAACAGCGAACCAGATCGCGCGCGAGCTGCAAATCGAAGAGGTCGAAGCCGAAGTCCAACCTCAGCAGAAGGCGGAAATCGTGAAGCGGCTGCGCGAGCAAGGGCGAATCGTGGCCATGGCGGGCGACGGTATCAACGACGCGCCCGCTTTGGCTGCCGCGGACGTCGGTATTGCCATGGGCACTGGAACCGACGTGGCCATCGAAAATGCCGGCATCACGCTTCTGAAAGGCGATTTGCGCGGCATTGTCCGCGCGCGCAAACTGAGCCGCGCCACTGTCCGCAACATTAAAGAAAACCTTGCTTTTGCCTTTCTCTATAACACGATCGGGATTCCCATTGCCGCCGGTGTCTTTTACCCCATCTTCGGCTGGTTGCTGAGCCCCATGCTCGCGAGCGCAGCGATGAGCTTCAGCTCCGTCTCCGTCATCGCCAACGCGTTGCGCCTTCGCCGAGTCTCCCTATAAGCAAGGCGGATCCTATCCGGGATCTCGCGTCTATCGAGAGGCTGTTTGACTTCGTGCAGTCGTCCTCCCCTGCTACTCATCGCCAGGCAGGATATAGCAAACAAATCGTTCTTCTTGCCCATGACCAATGAAGCGGTCAATCGTCTATAGCAGGAGAGCGAGGGAACTTTTCGTCCGGCTTTTCGTACTGACTTATAGAAGTGGCCGAGAAACAGCGGGGTCCGGTATGTCCAGTAATGGCAATAGCTTAGGAAACGGAAAGAACGGCAAGAAGCGCCGGCGACGCATCCTGTGGGCAGTCACCGCAGTCGCGGTTTTGGGAGGCGGCGGCTACGGCGTCAAGGCCGCGCTCAGCCCCAGCCGCACGATTGATCCGTCAAAGCTCGCTTCCGTGGAGCGTGGCGACTTGGCGCGCGTGGTTGTGGCTACCGGAAAGATTCAACCGCTGTCGAAAGTGGAGGTCAAATCCAAAGCCAGCGGCATCGTCAAAAAACTTTATGTGGACTACGGCGATCGCGTGAAGCAGGGCCAGTTGCTCGCGGAACTCGACAAGGTTCAACTGCAAGCCGCTGAACGCGCCTTCCGCGCGAATTTGCAAGCTGCGGAAGCGGCGCTCGATTCCGCCAAGGCCACCCTGGAACGCAACAAGGTCGACGCTGAAGGTCCCGACGTGCCGTTTTTGAAGCTCAACATGGAGCGCGCCGAACAGATGTACAAAGACGGTGTGATGTCCAAGAGCCTCGTCGAAGACGCGGAAAAAAATTACCAGCTCGCGCTCAACAAGCAGGTCAGCGCGCAACGCAACCTCGCCGTTTCCAAGGCGGAAATCGCCAAGTCCGAAGCCCAGGTGGCGCAAGCCAGGGCTTCGCTTGAAAATGCACAGGAAGACCTTCGCAATTCCACGATCGTCAGTCCGATTGAGGGTCTCGTCCTCTCGCGCGACGTGAACGTCGGCGACGCCGTCAGCTCAATTCTGGTCCTCGGTTCGCAAGCTACCTTGATCATGACGCTCGGCGATGTCAGCGAGGTTTATGTGCAGGGCAAAGTGGATGAAGCCGACATCGGCAAAGTTTACTTGAATCAGCCTGCGCGCATCGTCGTGGAA
>Ga0209180_10000176_pt1 | contig 29137 bp, 19 predicted proteins | sample CZO8metaG_3_FD_188355 | JGI IMG/M metagenome (GOLD analysis project Ga0209180, IMG submission 188355) | Vadose zone soil microbial communities from the Eel River Critical Zone Observatory, Northern California, USA - CZOApr15con2H2.8 metaG... | ecosystem: Environmental > Terrestrial > Soil >...
GCTCTGTTATTTGCTGGAAAGAATAAACGGGCGCATCATCGACAGCTACTGTTTGGCCAGGGAGGCTTACATAGCCAATGACTCGACAGAAAGAGAGCGGTCCGCGGATTAGCCTGTGTGTCGCCCGGCGGCCAAATCGGTCCGCCCCAACGACCAAGATGCGGTTGGGTTTTCTGAGCCCCGAATGGCTGTGGACGAGAATCCTAAACGCAGCGCGCATCGTCAGGGTCATCAAAAGCAAAATTATTACGCTAAGAGCGAGGAAGGCGCGGGAGAGATTCGTGTACCGATGGAAGAAAAAGAGCATACCGAGGACCATGGCGTAGGTAGCCATACAGGCCGGAAAGGCAGCTTTGATTCCCGTGCGCTCGCGGAAAAGTTCCTGGACGCTCGAGACTCCGTAGAACTCGGTAATGATTGCCCAGACGACAGTGGTGAACAGCAGCAGATTAAAGTAGCCGTACGGGTCGATTCCAGTATTCGAGCGTCCTGACAAGAAGCGAACGTATCCCGCAGCTCCAAAAGAGAAGGAGGGTAAACAGCAGGCTACAATTCTTAGATAAAAATGGTAATAGTTTACGAGACGTCTCATGGTTAGCGAGCTCTAGCCAGTTTCTTGGTTAGCAGGGAAGCGGCCGTGCTTTTCTCTTCGTTTCAAACGCAATCAACGCGGTACTCGTGTCGACTGCAATCTCACCGAATCTCTGGGGTTCGGTCTTAGCTGAAGCAACAAATTGTTTCGAAGATGAATATGCTGCGGTATGGATTGACTCCGCTGGTTTGAGGCTGCTCCCATGCGCCTAGTGGTCATCCAGTCGTCTCAGGCCGCGTTGTGCGTGGCGTAGAATTCCATGTGAGCTTCTGTTGCCCGCTCAGGTATCTGAGGAACCCGAGGAGCATGGCGAGATTCATCAAACAAAAATGGAGAGGTGCGGAGAGCAGCCGCGCCGACTTCCCCTGCTTCTTGCGCCAATATCCGATGGAGGCGCTCAAATAGAATGCGCACTGTGCGATAAACAGAATGGCAAAATCGAGCCGCTTGATCATCACCACACTGCAGATAAAACCAACGAGAAGGAGCAAGGGAGCGAGCCATCGGAGGACTCTATGCGAGAAGAAGCAGAATGCCAGCAAGCCCTTTAGCGGATTGAGGCATTCAAGGTTGGCGAACAGTGTTTGGTAATTGCCGGCGCCGATGCGAACCCTTCGGGCAAACTGGGCAGAAAGAGTTGGAGCAATTTCCTCGATCGCAACCGCCTCCGGATCATAAATGACGCGGTAACCCTTAAATCGGATTTCAAGGGGGATTTGGAAGTCTTCAATGATGGAGTGCTTTTTTGGATGGAAGAGAGAGCGGCGCACGGCCAGGACGCTGCCGTTTCCTCCAAGCGTGCAGTTCAGTCGATTTTCGAGAAGTTTTAAGGCTGATTCGTAACGCCAGTAAAGAGACTCCGCGGCTGGGTCCGAGCCTGGAGCCGCCACGCGGCTCTCCTCGCCGCTTACCGCGCCGACCCGCGGATCTGCGAAGTGACGAACAAGGTTGCGAATACAGCTGCGTTCGAGTTTCGTATTTGCGTCGGTAATCACGATGATTTCGGCCGACGTTTGTTCTGCAAGAGAGCAAAGGACCGGCAATTTCCCCCGGCGGTTATGAAAATGGAAGACGCGAAGCTGGCTGGATTGCATTTCATTCAGAAGCTCGAGGGTGGAGTCCGAGGGTGCATCGAGTCCGACGAGGAACTCCAGGTGGTCTGGAGAATAGTCCGTATCGAAGGTGTTTTTCACCTTCGCCTGAATGACGGCTTCCTCGTTATGGACCGACATCAAAACGGCAACTCGTGGGGCGTAGTGGGCGGGCTGTGGGCAACGGCGACCGCCTCGGCGAATCAGAAAGAACAAATCTGATTTTGCCTGTGAGAGTACCGACAAGACAAAAAGCATCAGCGGGTAGCCGGCATAATTGTAAACGACGGCGCACATACAGATCCAAAGGATCGCTTCTGCGGCAGGCATATTCATGCGCTCCGATCCGCCACCGGAGCGTGCGGTATGGAAGTTAATTGGTCGGTCGCGGCTGCGGGAACCGCCGGCAGTGTAGTAGCAATGTGCTGGATGCCCACGCCGATGGCCACCGGATAGAAGAGGAAATACTCATAAGCAATGTGAGCGAAAAATGCTCCGAACACGAAGGACAATAAGCTGACCAGCGTTGCACGCGCCATCAGCTTCAGCTCCAAACTTTCTGGGCCGCTGACAATTGTCTTACCCAGTCTTTTCATGCTGCGTGACGTGGTCCAGAGAAGGGCGCCAAATAGTACGAGCGCCGGAAAGCCAGCTTCCGAAGAAATCTGAGCAAAGGTGTTGTGGGCCCCTAACCATGCATCGGGTCGGCCAAGCTCCGTGCCACTGGCGACCTCTAAATTCCCCAGGCCCAGCCCAAAAAGCGGGTTCTGGAGCGTATACTGAATCGATCGATTCAACACAGCCAAGCGGTCCGACTCGGACGCTCTGGCGGATGATGCTGTCTCGCTCGGGAGAACGTCGGAATCGCTCCACACCGTCCGCATCCTCTGCCAGAAAACTTCCGGGGCAAGGCTAACGGCAAGAATTAGGAGCAGGGCGATTCCGACCCCCATGAACCTTCCACGAGAACTACCGCGCAGGACAAGCAATGACGTAAGCGCAATCGAGAATATGACGTTCAGTACGCCGCTGCGAGATGCCGTCAGCACCAACATCCACATCAGCGAAAGAACGGAAGCAATCAACAGACTTGTCTTAAGAAACGATGGCTGGGTAACATATATCGCCCCAATGTAAGGAATGGCAAGGGCCGCGGCAATCCCCAAGAAATTCCATCCCAAGATCCCCAGGTTTACTCCGAGCATTCGGTCTCCCACCCAGATGGCGCTGGAAGGGTGAACGATTGCAAAAGTACAGACGAAGAGTTCACTGAGGATGACCGCCCAGAGCAGCTTGCGGACGCGTTCGAGAGTCACCACCGTCTGGGTCAACAGGAAGAATATGAAGAGCGTCTTTGACCACACTTGTATTAGCATTTGAAAGCTTCCGCCCCTCCAAAAAGCAAATGGCACGCCCGCGGCATACCAACACGTAAGCAATAGGACGATTTGAAGCTCCTTCGGCCACAATAAAGAAACTTTTCCCAACAGAAAAGATCCGAGGTAGGCCAAGCCGGCGCAAAAACCCAAGGCAAAGGTGAGGTGAAATTGCCCGAGAGACGAAGCAATATCCTCTGGCCGCGCGTAAATGGCGACGGTGAAGAGCCAGACGAAAAAGAAACTTAACTCCGCTTTATAAACGCGAGCCTGCGAAGGAACGAAGTCCCCGTCACCGGTTGCCTCGTTTACAGGTTGCAGCGTCATTTCATTCAAGGATTCACCACCAAGGGACAACTTGCCACGGTGCGGGCGGTCGCCCGCTTGTCATGCGACGCAACACGCTCCAGAACCTCTTCGACCCTGGTTACTGCTTCTTCCCAGCTATGATTGCTGACTACTTCTTGGCGCGCAGCCCTCCCGATCACGTTTCGGAGGGAATCGTTTCTAAGAACTTCGACCACTGCCCCAGCAAAGGCCTCTGGGTGTTCTGCAATGCGAATCTCAGCGCCGTCGTGAAAAGGCAGACCCTCGGCGCCAATCGGTGTAGAGACCACGGGCTTTGCCATGGCCATTGCTTCCGGTATCTTGACACGCGTTCCGCCGCCTATTCGCAAGGGAACCACGACAACAGCCGCCTGTGAGAGATAGGGGCGAACATCAGGGACCCATCCGGTGACTTCCACGGCAGGTGTCTTGGCAGCGATGGCACGTAGACGCTGAGAAGGGTTTCGCCCAACAATAGCGAAACTGGCATTCGGAATTGCCTGCCGGATGCGTGGATAAACGCTACCCAAGAACCACACGATTCCATCTTCATTCGGGTCCCAGTCCATCGACCCCACGAAGACGATTCGGCCTGGAAGGGGAGGGTTCCCGAGTGGGCGAAAGAAATCCGTATCTACCCCCGTCGGAAGTGTCGACACGCGATCTATTGCGAACTCGCGCCTTATGGTTTGCTGGTCTTCCTCCGACACTGTAAAGACGTGGTCGAAACAACGGCACACTCGGGCCTCGATCGGACGTGTCTTTCTCCACTCCGACCCATACACCATCTTTCGAAGAGGATGTTTCTCGACTCTCCATTTCCGCTTTCGCAGCAGGAACTCAACGTTGTGCTCAAACACAACCTTGGGTTTGAGAGTGATTTCCAGCAAGGGGAAGGCAGTCTGCAAGAAGTCGCAGAAGATGAGGTCAAAATGCTCGCGCGCCGTCAGAACTTCTGTTGCTGAACGGAACTGAGGCTGATAGCACTTCGCCAAGAAGTATGGCAGAGAGCTGAGTTGGCTGGCCACGATCTCTTTGTAGAACCTGGCCGAGTACTTTCTTGTTTCTTGCCAGAACACCGGTGTATAGCTTTTGAACAACCCCTTCATTTCAGAGATGGCCGCAGCATCGGCGACGGGATCGGCAAAAGAAACAGCGTGAATCGCGGCTCTCTTCGCCAGGCGAGCAAAGATGTTCAAAGAGCGGACCTTTCCGCCCGTATCGGGCGGGAAAAGAGGTTGCCGCAATGTCAACAGGATCTTCATGGCCGTGGCGTTAATGGCCCAAGGGAGCAAAAATGTCTCAAAGTGCGGTGACCGTTTCTAGTTTCGAGGCCAGCGGTCTCACTGCGGCCAGCCGAGAACGGGATAAGCTTGTATCACTGTCAAGGAAAATACGGTTCCAAAGCTCAAAATTAAGAAGCCGCCAGCAACCTTCCGTGGCGAATGAATTGCCTTGGCGGTGTGCGTTCAACAGATACCGAACGTAGTCAGGCCGAATGAGTTGTCGCTCGGCCATTCGGCCGTCTGTCAAAATTGCACTGAGCCTGTCAAAAAGTTGATTCCGCAACCACGGTCGAACCGGGGTAGGGAAGCCCTTCTTGTTACGGCGAAGAGCTCCTGCAGGCAACTCCCGAGCCATTGCCTTTCGGAGGAGATACTTCCCCGAGAAAAAACGTATCTTGTACCGTGCCGGGATGCGTGCCGCAAACTCGACCAATTTGTGGTCCAGGAACGGAACTCGACTCTCGATCGACGTGGCCATGCTCATCTGGTCCTGTTTCATGAGAAGCTCGACCAGGTAAGTTTTAATGTCGAGGTAAAGCAGCCTATCCAGCGAGCTCCCATTCGATCCCTTTGCAGGAAAGAACCGCATGCAATTCGCATAGGCATTGACGCCGCGGCATTCCTCGGTAAGTTCGCTGTTAAACAGTTGCGGCTGTTGATCCTGGGGAAATGCGGAATAGAAATTGTCAAAGTAAATCCGCTCGAAATTATCGGGATAATAGAGGAACGAGTGTCGCAGTTTGCGTAGCACCCAATCCGGAGCAAATCCCGAAGACAATGCCTTGCGCGCAATCTGCTGGACTTGTAGCGGAACGAACTTTCTGTAGAGTGGCCCGCCGCGCAGATTCCAGAGAGCGACCCGATACTTCAGGTAGCCAGCGAGCAGTTCGTCGCCGCCCTCGCCAGTGAGAACCACTTTTACCTTCTCCCGCGCCAGACGAGACACAAAGAAGAGGGCCACACTGGACGGCCATACCAGTGGTTCGTCCTCGTGCCAAATCAGTTGAGGCAAACTCGCAAAGAAGTCTTCAGGGCCCAGAATTACCTGATTGTATTCGGCCCCAATGTGTCTGGCGACTTCGCGAGCGTGGGGCAGTTCGCTATATTGACCCTCGGCGTAGCCTACAGAAAACGTTTGAATAGGTTCTTTTTTCAGAGCCGCCATCACTGCTGCTATCGAACTTGAGTCGAGTCCCCCACTCAAGAAGACTCCGACCGGAACGTCGCTCATGAGGTGTGCGCGGACGGTCTCAGTAAACAGATCGCGAAACTGCGAGACATAGTCCGATTCGCTGAACGCGTATTCCGGCGGAGAGATATTCAGATCCCAATATTGGCTGATCTCTGGTTTTTCAGTTCCGGTAGCGAGGTCGATGTAAAAGCGATGACCAGGCAAAAGTTTGTACACATCTGCGAAGAGCGTTTCCTGCGAAGAGAGATAGCCAAAGGCAAAGAACTCGGGAAGAGCGTCCCGATTGAGGCGCGGCCGGAAGCCTTGGAGCTCAAGGAGCGCCTTAATTTCTGACGAGAAGGCAAATCTGTCGCCGACGATCGCATAATAAAATGGCTTTATACCTAAGCGGTCTCGCGCACAGAAGAGTCGCTTGCGCCGTGTGTCCCAGATTGCGAAGGCAAACATGCCGCGGAGATGGCAAACACAATCGTCACCATACTCCTCGTATAGGTGCACGATCGTTTCCGTATCGCTGTTGGAAGCGAAGCGGTGACCGCGCTTCTGGAGTCCAGGGCGGAGTTCGGCATGGTTGTAGATTTCCCCATTGAATACGATCCACACGCTTCCGTCTTCATTCGTCATTGGCTGATGTCCACCGGCCAAGTCAACAATGCTCAGCCGGCGAAAGCCAAACGCCAGGGGGCCGGAAAAAAACCTCCCTTGATCGTCTGGCCCACGGTGACGAAGAACGTTCGACATGGCTTTCAGCTCTTCTGCTGAAACGTTGTTCCCTCGCAGGTCGAGAATTCCGCAAATTCCACACATTGTTCAGTTTTCTCTTTTAGAGTTGGATTCGCCCAACGCCGCGATGCTGGTTTGCCCGTATTGAAGACATCGCTCTCATAGCGGCAAGACGGAAGCCGGGGGAAACCATCGGAAAGGACATGGTCATCGTCAGCACCGAGTGACGGTTTGCGTTAGATCGGCGACCGATTCTGTGGCTGTTTCGCAAGGCCGTGCGCTACCTACCCCGGTTTTGGAGCTGTAGGTTCATAGATGGTAGTAGTCTTAGCAGGCAGAGAAACTAGACGGCTTCTTGTATCCCGGGACCACTCGCGCTGTTTCACGCGCAGATCGGCCTCAAATATCCGGCGCCCGCTCAACTCGAAATAACTGCCGTCGCAAACAACAAACTGTAGGACAACTTTGTCAGTACTAGTCGAGCAAAACAAAAATCGGGCGTCGCTGGCCCACGGTCCTATCTGCCAATTTCCGAACTCGTCGGCGAAGAACATAGAGTCAGTTGCATTCGCAGTGGAATACTGGAAAGCGTTGACAGGCACGCCTTGGTGTTCCGATTCCAGCCGCCGGAGAAGACCGAGATGGGCGGTGGCCTCTGAATCGGGGATCAACATGGTTGTGAATTCTGCGGGCAAGGGTGAGCGCACGCTGAGGCGAAGAGTCGGGGAAGGCTCTTTTCTTCCGTACGCTGGCGAATGCCAACCGGTGGATATCACCCGCGAACAATTCACATTCGCCGCGAACAACAAAGCAAGAGATGCAAGTTCATCGCTGACGAACACGGCGCCTTCGGGAATCGCATGCAGGGAGCCAGGAGCAAAATGCCAGGAAGCTTCAAGTTTGTGGACTCCCCCGCCGTCAAGAATGTCACGTATAAGCCAGAAGCGTGATTTCAAGTGGAAGATGTGACGACGATGTTGAACCGGTGATGGCGGCCGGCAATAACCTCCGTGCGAGCCTACGAATAAATCAAAGGTTGTTCCGGTCACCCAGGAGTTTACATGCGCATTGGCTCGGCCATGCCATTCGAACGGTCCCGCTGGCTCCGCTTGACTCGAATCGCCGACCTGAACGGTATTGTGAGCAGCTGTTCCGCGAAACCAATTGCGTTCGCTGGAGGAGTCCACGTAAGCGAACGTGCCCGGATCAATCAACAACGGTTTACCCTTTCCGGACAGTTGAACACTGAGTGCATCCGCGTGGCCGTGGCCGGCGCGCCCTGCTCCCTGGGGGCCGGCATCTATCACAAGCTGATATGCGATTGGGCTCGAGCTTCGCATCACGTAAATCCCGCTGGACTCGAAGGCGATCGAAGTGTCAGCCTGTTTCCGTGGCGGCAATGCGTTGAATCGTCGCGCACCCTCTGTTCCAAGGAGCCAAAGTGTTTCTTCGCTGCCGCGATTGTCCGCAGCTTTGAACTCGGGTCGGTTGAAGAGCACTGCACCAGTAATGAGAGGATCCTGCAGATGCTCTGCGCGGTTACGCCGCGGGTCAAATACGCGCCCCCCATCATCGTCGCCAAATTGTGGCGCACACCCCGCTGTGTTTAGCTCGCAAAGAACTTCAAGCATCTTCTGAATGGTTTCGTCAAAGGTCTTGGGGATTGGAATTCCGTTTAAGCTCGCGAGTATCCGAGAGTGAAGGAAAAAATCTAGCGCATAGGTGTGATAATACATTGATTGCTCAAAGTGCATGCCATCCGGCCGTACTTGGCGCTGGGCTTCTCGCAAAACGATTTGCCACCCACGTTTTTGCCAGCGCTGAGCTGAAGGAAGCCCGGGGCGCAAAGTGCCTATGAAAAAGAGCCCAACTCCTTCACCGAGCAGGTGCGTGTTTGGTGAGAAATAAGTGGAGAGAAATCGCTCAATGTGACGCGCATTCACAATCAGCGCCCGCTGGAGGTCAGAAGGGAATTGCTGCGGAAGAACTGAACAACCATCGAGCAAGTTCCAGACCCACAGCCAGGATAGGCTTCTGAAGGCCACCTCTAGACTGCTAACCCAGTTAATCCCCACTGGATATGGATTCTGCTCCAACCAGTGATACCACTGCGCGAATAACTCTCGCGCGTATCGAACTTCCTCGGTCAAGCGGTAGGCCTTGGCAAGCGTAACCATGTGCTGGTGTCGGTTCAATTCCCAAGTAACCTTTGAGTCGCCCACCTGTTCGAAATCCAGGTACGGGACTCGGAACCAAGGACGTACGGGGGCGCGTTTGCCATGCACGGCATCAAGATGCCAGTCAATCTCCGGGCCGTAATCTACGGTTTCGTAGCCAAGTAAGTCGAAGCGGTGCTGGCAAATTTGTTCGGCACGTTCCACGATTTCCTCAACGGCCTCTGGAAGCTGCTCGCGCAGCCAGGTGAGGATGCCCGGCAGCTCGTTCTTTCCAAAGAAAAATCGACCAGAATGCTCTGGCCGACACCGGCTACCACATTTGGTTATGGGAATACCTATCCTGTATATAGCTAGGTCGTACCGCTTCGCAAACGCCTGGTGCGCCCGTACGCGGATTTCATCCCAGCCCATTTCGGTGAGATGCTTACAGCGCTCGACCCACGGGAGGCTAGTCAGCATCGGCAAAACCCCTTATGAGTTCTTTCGCTTTCCGCCTGGGCTCCTCAAGCAACCAATCGACGGTTCGTGAGATGTTATCTTCGGCGTCTTCCAACCTTGCTTGGTCTTTTGCCTGCGCGTAACTCGCTGCCAGACCGATGAGCTTGGCGCACAAGTCTTCAGCGTCCTCTCCGCGGTATGTGATTACATTCGTTGGTCGACTGCCGTTCTCGCTTGCTACCACAGGCACACCCAGAGCCAGCGACTCGAGAATTGATGACGAAACGCCGTCGCAGGCTGGAGTTCGGATATAAGCGAAGCACCGGGTCAGCAACGTCAAGAACTCATCGTGGGCAAGATTCCCCAGGAGGAGCAAGCTTTCACGTTCCTGGCCGGGCCAACGACCCGCGAAATCCCTGGCGGCAGGCAATTCCTTTGATGGGAAGCCAAGCCAAATGAATCCTGCATTCGGATAGCGTCTGCGGAAACGGAGCATGGCATCCCGTAGCACGGGAAGTCGATATTCCGGGCGAAAGGAAACGTAACAGAAAAAGACTGGATGGCGCTTTTGAAGGAAAGCCTCAACGTCGGAGGCAAGCGAGACTGGTTGGAAATCAACATGCTGCCTGGAAAAACCGGGAATTGCGACCACGCGATCAGGGTCAAGCCCATATCGCTCAATCGCTTGTTTCACTTGCATGTTATTGCAGGAGATTCTTCCCGACAGGTGGAAGAGCAACTGAAAGGGCCACCGCGACAACGGATTTTCGAGCCGGGGAAAGTATTTCTGTTGCAGGCCACCCCGCCAACTCAGCGCAACCGGTTGACCGGCAATCCGACCGACGACGGCGGCAGCTAAGGCCAGCGTGTACCCTGTTTTAGACTGGCCGTTTACGTGCACTTGGAAACGATAACCTTTCCAAGCAAATCGAATCAGTTTGCTCAAGTAATCGAAGCCGTTCTGAACGTCGGTGTACTCACTACTCTTCCTTGTATGGTTTTCGTTCAGATTGAGCACATCACACACAATTCCACGGCGGCGAATTTCTTCGACGAGAAACTTGGTTTGGATGGCCCATCCACAAACGGGCGGTGGATAGTTAGAGATTTGGAGGATTTTCACCTTTTCGCTCTCTGTAATGGTGCTATTCGTTTTGATTCCGGCCGGCTTGGTCATTAGAGATGTCTCGCGCGTTGCGTCTTAGTTTGCAGGCGAATCCGGTCGCTGGTTGGTCATGCTGAGTTTGAGCCAATGCAGCGCGTTCCAGGCAGGTGGAGGCAGATTATTTTTGAGCCATTGCTTACTCTGATCCGCGAAGTCTGCGAAAGAGAGGTAGCAACTTCCGAGGCTCCGTGGCCTTGCAAAACGCAAGTTCAAGTAGGCGCCGGGCACGGCACCCCATTTTTGCTTGTGGGTGGCGAGACCTCCAAGAAAATCGTACCTTTTTGTTCCCGCCGCGATGAAGTGCTGCAACATTGCCGCGCGCAGTGCGTAGCCGACCTTGTCAGCCGCAAATCCCGGATCAAATCCTTCTTGTAAGATGTAGACGGTGTCACCGAATCGAAAACAGAATTGGGCTGCCGCTGCCGTTCCGTTCAATTCCAAGAGCCACAATTCCAGCCAGTCCTTCTCGAGAAAGGACTCCGCCAGTTGCACGTAAAACTGTCTTCTCTCCTGCGAGTCAAAGCTCCCTCGTTGGTTTGCCATATTCCAGCGCTTCGTGTGAAGAGAAAAAAGGATCTCCAGTCCTCGCGGGATGTCGTCGGGCTTTTCACACCGGCGAATGCGAACGTTGTATCGCTGCGCCAGCCTGCGCGGATAACGCGTCAAGAGGGGGCGGAAATCAGGTGAAACGCTTTCCAGGTAAAGCTGCCAGGTTGCCGGTAGGTGGATAGTTGAATTAGGGCAATTCCCTAGCACGAAGGGCCATTTCGCTGCTTTGATCTCGTGCATCAAATGCCGTCCTGCCGCAGAGTCCTCAGGTAGCGTATTTAGGGAGCAAACGTCCCAGTCCTGCCGATTCGCGAGCCAGCGCAAAAAAGCCTGCACACAAGGTCCTTCGATGCCTGGTCGAATGATTAAGTCGAGATTGTCCGAGTCTCCAGAGCCATCGCCGATAAGCCGTAGAGAGCCCAGTCTGCCGAAGATAGGGCTTTGGAAATACCCCAGATAAAATGGAGCCAAGCCTACAGGTGCGCCGCTCTCGGTTGAAAAAGCCAATGCCATCATTTGCTTGTTCGAGCCAAACGCCTTCCACCAGGATCCTAGCCACTCTGGCGTCGAGAAGATGGATAAGGATGGGTTCTCTCGCAAAATGCCTTCCCAGGCGGAAGTCCTTTCTTCAAGTTGTTTCCAAGAGCGGCAAACGGTGATTCGTACGGCCCGATTTTCGCCATTTGCAACCTTCCGAGACGGCGGAGGAGGCGAAGAAATAGCTTTTTCGACACGGCCTCCGATCCAGGAATTTGAGTAGATGAGAGGAGTTGACATGTTTAGTTCGACCGCGACGTTTCTCGTACGCCTTTGGCCCCAGTCGGCGCCCTCTAAGCGCGATCGATGGGTAACAGCATTCGGAAACTACAATTCCTTTGCCTCACTATGTCCTAGAGCTCTCGCAAACGATACTTGACTAACCGGCGCAAGGTTTTCACCGCACACGTTCTTTCTTAGATAGAAGGACTTGCCAAACAGTTTGACGACCAAGGCCATGCGAACAAGTCGGAAGCCAAATCGCAGATGAGTATTCATCGACATGTGACTACCATGGTCAATCATCGTGACGATCTTCCGCTTTCGCAGCGCCTGCATCAATTCTCTCAGGTAAACTGTCTTAAACTTTAGCCAAATCCCTGTGAGTCGGTGCTCTGGAAGGATAAAAGCGTCATACGCGTAGATGGCGTCCGGAGGAATCTCGATTTTGTACGAGTAGCGTTCCTCTAGATGGAAAGGTTTGTCGCAGAACCATTCGTATCCAACGATGTGGCCGTCAACGACCGCGACAACACAATGATCGTTCGATTGGAATCGTTTCAGGAATGCATGCGGTGTGCTCTGGCATCTTGTGATTCCATCCAGGTCGTCCAGGGTTGCGCCTCTTATTTCACCGCGTAGTCGGCGGAAAGCCGTTTCGCGAGGCGGAAGGCCCGCGTACTCCAGGAAATAGAGGCAGTTAATATCAATCGGCCTGTATGGAATCCGCTGAAGCAGATTTCTCAGTCTGACAAGGAGCGAGCGCCTCTGAAATAGGCTCATTTGCTCCTGGATTCTGCCCGGTTGCGTCCTGAAGTTCATCTCACTAGAGTTCGACAGTTTTGGCGTTACGCAGTCCCAGAAAATAACTTCCTACTGGCGCATAGATAAAGCTGGCTGATAGACGCCCGGCATGTGATCTGCCGCTGTTCCGACAGACGCTGAACGGGGTAGGGGAGCCCGCAAATCGATGATCAGCTGATCGGGCCGGACCGTGGCCAGCAATGCTTCGTCGTTCAACGAATTCGTGCCGACGACGACAATCTCCGATTGACTGACCACACTTTCCAAATCGGTGGAGAGCCGGGCTCCTATATGTGGAATCTCATCCTGAATGAATTGGCGGTTGGAGCCGGCTAGGCGACCCAGAGAAACATCCTTGTCCCAGACTTGAACCTCACATCCTTCGCCAAGCAACCGTTTGATCAATTGTACCGAGGGGCTTTCGCGAAGGTCGTCAGTGCCGGGCTTAAAACTCAGGCCCAGCACTCCAATTCTCTTCCGCTTCGTTGCCAGAACGGCTTCGACAGCGCGTTCAAGATGTGCCTGGTTGCTCGGCAGGATTGCGCGCAGTAGAGGCAAGTCCAAGTCAAGCTGTTTTCCGCAGTAGGCGAGTGCGCGGACGTCTTTCGGCAAGCACGATCCCCCAAAGGCAAACCCGGGATCGAGATAGGCCTTCGAGATATTGAGCTTTGTATCGGCTGTAAAGATCCTTGTCACAGTGCGCGCGTCCACATCCAGCTGACTGCACAGCGATGCAATTTCGTTTGTGAAGGTAACTTTCAGAGCGTGGAAAGCGTTGCACACATACTTCACCATCTCCGCCACGCCCAACGTCGTCTCAAAAACCTGACCTGAAGTCTTCCCGTAGAGATCGCGCAAAGGGACAAGATGAAGAGGATCATCGGCGCCTAGAACAGTAATCGCGGGATTCAAAAAATCGGCAACAGCACAGCCTTCGCGCGTAAATTCCGGATTGGAACACACAGCGAAGTCGACACCCGCCCGCTTCTCACTTGCCGCCTCGATTGTGGGAATTATCAAAGACTTTGCCGTTCCCGGCAGTACGGTGCTGCGGGTCACGACCCAGTGGAATTCCTTCTTTGGTCGCAACGCGTCGCCGATGGCTTCGCAGCTCCGCGCTACGCTGCTCAGATCCAAGCGACCACTATGCAAACTTGGTGTGCCAACGCAGATGAATGAAACATCAGATTCGTGTACGGCCGAAGAAGCGTTCGTGGTCGCGCGCAACCGGCACGCTCGGCGGCCCTTCTCGACGAGTTCCTCCAGCCGCGGTTCGAGTACTGGCGCCCGGCCCGATTCCATCATGTCGACCTTCACCGGATTGACATCCACTCCCACCACTTCGTGACCTGCGTCAGCCAAGCAGGCTGCCGTTACGGCACCAACATAACCCAATCCGAAAACGCTCACGCGCGCCATACTCTATCGCTCCATGCAGTTCGAGATACCCGCCGCTTGCCAGAAGGTTTTTTCGTTCGGTACAGCTATAAATTTTCGTGGCTGCTGTTCACTTGACTGAGAGAGCCCGCTCGGATGTCGGGGCGCCGCGTGAGAGAACGTGGCCGCCCTTCGTAGAGATGTTTCAGATTCCCAATGACCCGTGTGAAATTGAAGTCAGCAAGGACGCGCTCACGTCCTGCTTTTCCCAGTCGCTTCCGCAATTCGTCATCTTTCAGCACGCGAAGAATGGCTGCGGAAAGCGCAGCAGGATTCTCAGGGGGAACAAGGAGTCCGCTCTCTTCGTTCTCTATGATCTCTGGCACGCCGCCAACGGCCGTGGCAACAACCGGCAGAGCCGCGGCCATGTACTCCAGGACGACATTTGGCAATCCCTCAGACCTGGAGGCGAGAACACCGATGTCACAACAAGACAACAACGCTGGGATGTCCGTTCGATGTCCCAGAAAGGCGAACGTCCTCTCCAGACCTGCGGCCTTGACCTGATCTTCAAAGAACGGGCGCATCTCGCCATCACCTGCAAGGAGGAATCGTGCTTCCGGGCATATCTCACGCACCGTTCGCGCTGCTTCAATCAGATCGCTGTGGCCTTTCACCCCCACGTGCATGTTGGCGACCATAATGATCAATTTTTCTTTTGATGAAGTACCTGGCAACAGCTCTTCCCGATTGACTGTCACTTGAGTGTATTTTTCCTCGTCGATACCGTTGTAGACGATACGGATCCTTTCAGCGTCGAAGCCATCGCGCGTCATCAACTCTTGGCGAACTGCATTGGAATTCACTAATATCCAGGTCGAGAGCTCCTGGACCCTGCGGAGGATCTTGCGTCTTATCGGTGTGTACCACCACCACCGAGCAAGGTCTCTTCGGCTTGAAATGATTACCGGTACTCCTGCCAGCCAGGCAGCGGGAACCGCGAACAGATTCGAGTACAGGTCATTCGCTTGAACAACCCTAAACTTTCTCCTCCGAATGAAAATCACCAACTTCAGCATTTGCATGATCGCGTTCGGACGCAGCATGCTTCCTCTTACCGGAAACTCGACACACTCCAGGCCTGCTTCCCTCAAACTTCTCTCCAAAGGGCCACCAGCCCGCAGACATCCCACGGTCACCGAATATCCATTTCTCGCGAGCAGCCGGGCCACTTCAACGCACTGTGTCTCCGAACCACCCAACTCCAGCGACTGGATGAACATGAGCACGTGTGTGCTGTCCTGCGAGGGGGAAATGAGTGAAATCATATTGGGTTCTTTCTCACAATTGTGTTGCTCGCGGTGGTATATGGAACAGGGTCTAACAAATTCAGCATGATTGGGCTTCCAAAGACGTAGGTTTGGGTGCGGGACCACAGTCGTTGCGTTTGTGCTTCGGCCAGTGTGCCCGTGAATTCCGAAGTTGAGTGCCAGGCGTATAGCGGTTATACCCGGGCGAACGCGGGCGCCCGTGGGCTGGCAGTCGCTTCTCGAAGCGCAAGACCAGGCTTCAATTCAGCGTTTGATCCGACTTCACACTTCGTTTCCATAAAGTTTCGGTGCCAGAGTTCGAAGATGAGCAGATGCCAAAGCTCCCACGAGCGATCGCGGATTCCTTTTCGATGCTCCAACACCCGTCGCCGAACTCCGTTCTTATCAAAATACCCTCGTTGTATAGTTCTCGGTTCCAAAAGAATGTCTAACAGAGCAGGCGAGGGGTCTTGACGGAACCAATGCAGGAGGGGCATCGAAAACCCTTGCTTTGGACGGTACAGCACTTCCCGCGGAACGCCCAGCCGCTCGGCCAGTCTCTTGAGGATGTACTTGAGCTCACCGAACCGGACCTTCCAGTGGGGAGACAACCGCGCCGCCCATTCCGCCAAAGGATGGTCAAGAAATGGAGCTCTGATCTCCAGTGAATTCGCCATGCTCATTCGGTCTACTTTGGTCAATATATCTCCCGAGAGGTACGTCTTCGCGTCCAGATACTGCACCTCACTCAACGGGTCAGAAGCGGGACCGTGCTCCAGGTAGCGTCGGAAAGGGTCGTAAGGCGATGGTTGTTTGTCAGCCCAAGCCAGGAATTCTCTGGAAAAGACTGTTTGTTCCCGAAGGCAAGCGGGCAGTAAGGAAATTCCGTCTAGATACCGTTCGCGGACCGGCAGCGAAAGATTGTACATGAATCTGCGTCCCCGCCATTCGGTAGGGACTGCGGGATGGATGCGCTTTCGGTACCATCGGCCTATCGCGGCAGGAAAAACTCGAAGTTTTCTGCGGCGAAGATAAGAGGCATATCGTTCGTACCCGGCGAAAAGCTCATCCCCGCCATCCCCAGCCAGCGCCACCGTCACATATTGTCGAGCTAGGCGGCATACGTGATACGTAGGGACGATCGAGGAATCGCCAAACGGTTCTTCGAGAGAGCGCGTCAACATGTGTATGGTTTCTTCGATGTTTGCTTCTACATACAGTTCGTGATGCTCGGTACCAAACTGCCGCGCAACAAGCCGGGCGTACTCCGCTTCGTTAAAGTCCGGGCTGGAGAAGCCAATCGAAAACGTTTTCACTGGGCGCGAGCTTATCCTTGCCATGAGTGCCACTATGATTGAGGAATCGACTCCTCCGCTAAGGAGCGCTCCGAGTGGAACATCACTGATCATGCGCACTCGAACTGCTTCAGCCAGCCGGTGCTCGAGTTCTTCCACACACTCTTCCTCGGATTCGGGCTCGTAGGTTCCGTGGGCGGGCAGGTCCCAATATTTCTGGACGCAGCCTTGCCCCTCCGTAAATTCGAGCAAGTGGCCCGGAGGCAACTTGTGAATGCGCTTAAAAGCTGTGTGCGGATCGGGAATGTACCCGAAGTAGAAGAAATTTAGCAATCCGTGAAGGTCAGTTTCAGCGAGCTCCGGCGCAGCGGCCAGCAAGGCTTTGATTTCGGAGCCGAACAGCAACCGTTCACTGTCCATCGCATAATACAGTGGCTTTTTTCCGAAGCGGTCGCGCGCAAGCAGCAGTTTCTGCCGCCGTTGATCCCAAACTGCCAAAGCAAACATTCCGCGCAACCTCTTCACAAAATCCGCTCCATACTCCTCATATAAGTGGACGATTACCTCAGTGTCCGAATTGGTGTAAAAGCGATGGCCGCGCGCTTCGAGTTCCGGCCGCAGCTCCGGGAAATTATAGATTTCGCCGTTGAATACGACCCAAAGATCGTGGTCTTCGTTGTGGATAGGTTGGTGCCCTGTAGACAAGTCGATGATGCTTAGCCGCCGCATTCCCAACCCGGCGCGGCCGTGCGCATAAATCCCCTCATCGTCCGGCCCGCGGTGCACGATTGTTTGGCACATCCGATGGACGTCCACCGCCTCAGCTTGGTAGCTGGGTTTAATGCCGACAATGCCTGCTATGCCGCACATACGTTCCGCCAATTGGGGATCACTACGAACCTTTTAGCGCTCGGCCCTTTCCTGGTCCTCAACAAACAGCCTATTTGCACAAGCTACCGCCCTTGGAGTCCCAAACTGGACCCCCAACGCACAACGCTCGGTCACAGACTCCGCCGCGATAATCTTTCCGGCGACGGAGCGGATAGCTCAGTCGCTATTTCGTATCCACACCGTACCCGTACGAATAAGCGCCGTAATTCGCCTCCCCCTCGGCGCGGTTCAGCACCACACCAAGGAGATTCTTCCCGCGAAATTCCTGCAATGTCGTCTGGACCAGATCGTGAGCCGTCGCTCCCGCGCGAACTACAACGATCACTCCATCGCATAATCCAGCAAGTACTCCCGCGTCGGACACTGCGAGAACCGGTGGCGCGTCCAATATGACCCAATCGAACGACGGGCTCACTCGATCGAGGAGGCCTTTCAGCAGTCCATTTGCCAATAGCTCCGCAGGGTTTGGAACAAACCTGCCGGCGGGTATGAGAAAGAGCTCTGCCTTTGCGTCGGCCTGAAGGACAGAAAACTCATCGGCCCTCCCATTGAGATAGTCGCTCAATCCCGGGGCAGAAGGAGCCCCCATGCGCACGTGAAGCCTCGACGCGCGCAGGTCCGCGTCAATCAGCAAGGCTCCCCGCTCATGTTGGCGGGTGATCGCCAGAGCCAGATTCAGGGCCACGAACGTTTTTCCTTCTCCGGGTAGGGTGCTGGTCACAAGCAGGATGCGAATTGGGTTCTTTTCGCGGAGTCGGTAGAGGCGTGCGCGCAGGGTACGAAACTCTTCAGCGCATGGAAAGGAGGATTGCTTCGCGGAGAAAGCATCATAGTCCGGGTTCATCTTCCAACCCGGCTTGGCACACCGCCCCCGAAGCTCTTCAAGCCCCGGACAGAACTCAGGTGTGGGTGCACCGTCCGGCCTTAGTGGGTACAGCGTCCCCAGTGGCGAGGGCTCCGCGACATCGCCGGCAAAATCGAGCGGGCCCGCTCCAGGCGCACTCCTTGTCGGCGACTTTTCCTCTTCTGCCTTCTTCAGAGCTTCATGAATACGGCTCATAGTTTCCCTTTCCGGACCCGATAGCCACGGAGGCAGGTTGACGAAGTTGATCCAGAAGCGTGGCTAAATCGCGCAGCACCGTTTCCACCGAAGGAGCGCTGTTTGGACCCCCCGAACCGTCAACGGGCGCCGTGGGCACAATACTGTCCAGCCCAAATTCGCGTGCAACTCCGTCTACATGAGCGGCAGTAACGAGCTTTTGTTCATCGGCGAAAGAGTTGATCAACGCGTGTTCGCAAAGCACGTTAATCACTCGTGGGATTCCTCGTGCGTGGTGATATATGCTTTCTATGGCTTCAGGAAAAAAAATAGGCCCGCTGTTTGCTCCCGCGATTCGCAGACGTTCTGCGATGTAGCCTCGCGTTTCCTCCAGCGACAATGCGCCTGTCCGGCAAAGCACCGTAATCCTCTGGCGCAGCTGCCGTAAGTGCGGAAGTTTGAGTCTTTCTTCGAGCTCCGGCTGGCCCGATAGCACAACCTGCAGCAGTTTCTCGCTCGAAGTCTCAAGGTTGGTGAGGAATCGGATTTCTTCGAGCACTTGAGGGGAGAGACTCTGTGCTTCGTCCACGATCAGTACTGTTATTTGCCCTGCGCGGTACCTGTCCAGGAGCCAACGGTTGAGCCGTATTAAGATCTCGCTCTTCGCGCGCGATTCGCAGGGAATCCCTAGATCGGCCATCAAGCATTCAAATAACTCCGTGGTGCTCAGGTGCGTGTTGAATATGAACGCGGTGGCGGCGCGATTGTGATGCAGCCAATCGAGCAGCATGTTGAGCAGCATGGTTTTCCCGGTTCCCACCTCGCCGGTCAGCAGGATGATTCCCTTGCGGCTCCGGATCCCGTAGGCCAGACTGGCTAGTGCTTCCCGAGTCCCCGGCGTTAAGAACAAATACCGGGGATCCGGGTTGACATTGAACGGATTTTCTCGCAAGCCAAAAAACTTTTTATACATTTGTCTATTTCCAGGATGCAGCTGGCGAGCTATGCCCGGCTCGCCCCGCCGATATCCTCCCGTTGGTCCAGCTGTGATCCCTCTTCCCGTTCCCGGTCTGCGAGATTATGGCTAGCGTCGGCACTCCGAGATGAACCTCGACGTCGCGTCTGGTTCGTATTGACTTGTCGCGAGACTCTGACAAATGCGCCATTCCCACTCCCAACGCCAGCCCGGCGCAGAGCCCGCCAAAACCGAAGAGCTGACGGTTCGGGAAAGAAGGCCGTTCCGGCAAACTGGGCGGATCCAGCACGCGAAACTTTTCGGCTTGTTGACGGCTTTCCAGCTCGGTGGCCATTTGTGACTCGTTCCGTTTCTTGAGAAGATCGTTGTAAAAACCAAGCGCAGTTTGATAGTCCCGAGTCAACGCTTTGAATTCCTGCTGGATCACTGGGCTCAATTGCATCCGGCTTTGAAATACCCTAATTTGCCGCTGAAGCTGCTCCTGCTCTTGCGTTTTTTGGCTGATGCTCATCTCTACCTGATGGAGCTGCGCGCGTAGTTGCTGAATCTGCGGCGGCTCAGCGATTGAAGCTCTGGATTTCTGTTCGCTGGGCGCACCTTGCTCCTGCGTGGCCGTCTCCTCAATCTGCTTCTGTAACTGGGCAATTTCATGTTTGAGTTTCACAACGCTTGGGTGCTTGTCCGTGTAACTCCTTTGCAGCGACACAAGCTTGCTCTGCATTTCGCTGAGTTGTTGCTCCAGCGTCTGCGGATTTTGGCCGTTGGCGGACGATTTCAAGGCTGCGAGCTGCTGAGTCAATAGGGATTCGACAAAGGTTTTTTCCTGCCTGGCCTGGTTGAGCCCCTGGGTGACGGCTTCGAGTTGCGGAGTCATGCCGGTCAGCAAGGTAAGATTGGTCTTCTCATCCTCGGGAAGTGCTCCCATGTTGCGGCTCTGGAAGGCGGCTAGCTTGGCGTCCTGCTCGTCTAGTTTGGCTTTCGCTTCTTCCAGCTGTTTAGCTAAAAATTGAGTTGTATCCTCGGCCTGTTGTTGGCGGAGATGAAGGTTTTGTTCCATAAACATAGAGGTAATCTCGGTGCAGACCTGTTGAGCCAGCCGCGCCTCGCTGAGGGTCACGTCCACCGTGAAACCGGGCAGGCCACGGGATAATGTCCCTGGCATGGGGTTCAGCGGGGCCACTTTGATCGACTTTTTCAGCCACTCTATCAGTACCTCCGTCGGGACGCCGCCAACATCCTTCTTGTACAGATTGAATTGCTCCACGAGATGTTGCAGCCGCGTGCGGCTGAGTATCTGCCCCTGCATGCTGGCTAAGCGTTGGTTCACGTCTTCATTTACTACCGGCTTTACATAACTATCTGGCACGATCGGTTCTTCAACCAAGACCATCGTGTGCGATGTATATTGGGCCGGCAAAACTAGAGACAGCAGATAGCCGGCTACTGCTCCTAGGATTGCTGGAATAATGAGCAGTCGGCGCCGTCGAAGCAGAAGCGCCCAGTAATCCTGAACACCCAACTCGCGATGCAATGCCACTCCTTACCTCGCTTTTCTAATGCTGCCCTCGTGCGTGCGGCTGGGGTGCCCTGGCCCGCGGTTGCTGCCGAACGCGAATGCCAGCCGGGCGCAAACTTTCCCGCCAGGGACAACCTGCATGCCTGATCCTTAGAACGGCCCCGATCGCACAACTGCTCGGCCTCCGTATGAACACTCCTCAGGGGCTCATTCACAACGCAGCCTAATTAACCACTCCCCAGTCAGCAATCAGGCGCGTTCCTCATATAAATAGGTGTAAACACTGCAAACGGACGTAAGGGGAATCACTGCAATTGCACTGCGGGGAGTCATATACGCAGATGGCACACGACGTTGCACAAGCACGTCTTGATCAAAACTTGTGCTCATGCGCGCGGTAGAAAAGGCCAACGGTGAATTGGTTCCTGTCCAAGTCTGCTCCGAGTGGCACAGTCTGATTCACTCGCTGGCGCAGGTAGTTATATTCGGTATGCAAATTCAGGTTTTCGAAGAGCGGATGTTCGATGGCCACTCCAACGGCCTGAGTGTCCACGGTGCCCTTTCCAAGGGGTCCCTGAAGCGAGACGGACCTTGCAGCCGAAGTGGTTATCGCTAGGTCCCATTTCCACGCCAGTCGCTGCCGTATCTCAGCGCCTCCGTAAGTATTCGTAACTGTTGCTAGTAACCCCCCGCCATCTAAGACCTGGCGGCGTGCAGTCAAACGAAAGACGGTTTGATTCGAACGAAGGGTTAAGGATGCACCGCCGGCCGGGTGCCATTGCATTGTTCTCAAAGTAATCACGACGTTCCCTGGCTGGAGGGGATTGGTCGAGGCCATCAAAAACTGCCCTGTCGTGTCTGAGTACTGTGGTCCTGCGAAAATGCTCACGGTGACGCGCGGCCCAGCTTCCCACAAAACGGTCAGGAACGCGTTGTGTGCTCTGCCATGGGACGCCTGGCTGAAGCGAAGGTTCTGGAACTGGTACTGTACTCCCGCCGTGAGGTGCCTTGTCACGCGATACTGATAGCTTGTGCCGCCCGTGTCGCTTTGTGTGTTGAAGAGGTTCGGAACAACGCTTGCTAGTCCGCTTCCCGCGTTTGTGAAATGCCGAAACCCATGGCTGCCAGAAACACTGAAGAAGCTGCGCAGGCTCATCTCATACTCAACCTGGCCAGCAGCTTCATTAGCCAGTTGTCGCGCGAACGGGGTAAAGAGTGTCGCATTCAAGTTGGAGGAACCGCCGATTAGCAGAGAAAGATCCTGGTTGGCCCGCGGCTCCAGTACTCCGGTCATGTAGTCCAGGGAATCCTTCAAGCGGAAAAGAAGATGCCGGGAGGCGTGAAATTCGTTGTCGAAGTCCAGATGATGATCGAACTGATTGAAGCCTTTGACCGTCCGATACAGTAAAGCGTTCGGACGGTATTCCAATCCGACTCCCCAGGAGGGCCGCCTGCTCCAGATACTGAAGAGGCCTCCTTCCTGAAACACATAGTCCCTTTGCCGGCGCGCGTTATTCGCGAAGATATTGTCGTCCCAAGTCGCCTCGCTGTGCAGCTCAACGGCGAACCCACTGCCCGCGGCTTGCTCGCTCGCGTAACGTGAATCAGCTTTAGGCTCCTTTGGAGGCGGCGGTTCCTGCGCCTGAGCGCTAAGGGCAACACCGGCCAACAGGAAGGATGCAGCTAGCCCAGCTAACGACATTTTTGTGTAACGCTTTGGCATAGACCCTCACGGCACAATGACGGTGTCACCCGCCTGCAGCTCGATGTTCTGCGAATCGCTCTTGCCTTGTGTCACCTGCTTGTAGTTGAAAGGAAGCGTCACAGTCGTCCCCTGGGGAGTCCGCCGGAGTACGTGGATTTTGGTGACTCTGGCAAAATCGCGGAATCCTCCTGCCTGTGCCAGCGCATCCAGCACGCGCGTAGGTCTCAGCAATGGAAATGACCCAGCGTGCTGGACTTCGCCCATGACGCTGAACTGCCGGCTTTTCATCTCCTCCACGACCACCGTGACCTCCGCATCCTTGATGAATTCGTGGAGTTTTTCAGCAATGGCCGTTTGCAAGCTGTCCGGCATCATCCCGCTGGCTTGTATCTCCCCAACCAGTGGCATGGTGATCTTGCCGTCCATACGCACCGGCACCTTCTCGGAAACCTCCGGCTCGTGCAGTACATTGATGGCAAGTAAGTCGCCGGGCCCAATGACGTAAGCCGATTTTGCATTGGCAGGGTCGGATGGCGTGTTCGGGGCGGGAACATTCTGCTTGGACTGCATCCTTTCGGCTTGTTTCGGGGGACGCGAACTGCTCTCCGGGCTTTGTGCGCGAGCTTCCGCAATTCCGAGAATAATCAGCGCAACGACGATCAAATGCCGGACACGCGCAGGGCAAAACTCACGACTCATCTTTGCACCTCGATTGCTTGCTATTCGTTCGTACCCTGGAGCGCATTGCAGTTCGTCACCAGAGTGTAAGAACTTTGAATGCAAACCTACGCCAGCCTAGGAAGCAACGCCTAATCCTTCAATCCGGTGAGTACAGGAAACTCTAGGTAGGTAAATCTCCTAGGACATCACCTTTTGGTTCCGCGGCTGGTCGCGTCGTTGGATGTTGTTAACTCCAGCGCTTTCCTATGAATAGGGAACAGCGATGCCCAATACGGCGACGTCATCCGGAAGATAAAAAGAACCGCCCTCGGTGACCAGTCCGTCGGGGTTGACTGCGGCGAACTCACACCAAAAGTGCAGCACCTCTTGCGCTTTTGCCGCCGCGTAGAACACAGCGCAGCCCAGCACACAACCGACCTCGTGGGAAACGGTATTCAGGCGACTCCGAAGTTGCCGTTGCCACCGCACACGCCCAAGAAGAGGTCCTGATTTTCTGAAGGGTTCGTCGTCAGCTAGACGCCCATTGGCAGTGAACACATCCGCATCGATGACGCTGTAAAAAGTGAGTGCATAGTTGTCAACATGATTTTGCCGAAGCGGATTCAAGCTGCTGAGGGGGGAGGAGGGAATTGATTCTGCTTATTGTTGCTTTTTGTTCCCACGCCGGAAGCCAAACTTTCCGCAAGTGCTTGAAAAGAATGGCGGGGACGACGGGACTCGAACCCGCGACCTCTGCCGTGACAGTACACTGTTATTTGGTAACTGATTGAAACTACGCGGCACGGATGGCTACCAAAACCGCGATTTGGAACCCTCGGTAACAATTATTGGACCATGAACGGACCAAGAAATGGCCTCTGCCGTCGAGCGGCAGAAGCCTCGACCTTCGAGTGACAGCGAGCCCGGCCCGTGAACGCGGTAGTCAACCCGGTCAATACAAGCGCGTTCTCGGTACTAATCCGACGGGCGACTCATATCTTCCGAGTTGGCCGATCACTTCCAGTAAATGGTCGAAGAAATATCAGTCAATACTGCTCGACGCTAGGCCGGAATGGCAGGATACGCGAAGTCTCTCTCAAACAGAGTGTCAATTCGGCAAATTGAGTTTCTTCAAGAGCGCGGCAAATCGCGGGTCGTTGTGCAAGCTCTTCAGTAGCGGGTCCATTTTCGTAGACATCAGACTGGGATCACGTTGCGCATAAGCTCGGTCCAGCCACTCGAACGCTTCGTCGGTCTGGTTCCGGAAAGCGTAAATCGTGGCGATCTCGAACGCATTACTTGCATGGTATTTCGCGATCAACTCACTCAATGCGGCGTCCGACTCCTTTTTCCGACCAAGCGCGTAGTACGTAAGCGCATGCAGAGACGCACGAGTGGGAGCGTATTGTACGCGTTCGATATCACGCAATGCATCCTGCGGCCGCCCCTGCAGCAGATCGATTAGGCTTAACGTGTAGGAGTCTGAACTAGCATCGGGGTTCAGTTCAAGAGCCTTCTTGCCATCCGCTGCGGACTGGTCTAGCTGCCCCATAAAAAACTCTGCCGATGCAAGGCGCCCCCAGCTATCTGCATTCTGCGGATCCAGGTTAGCGGCTCGGCGATTCAATTCAAGCGCTTCGTCAAAGCGGCCGAAGATGGCTGCCGACCAAGCCGCAAAACCCATATTTTCGGCGTTTGCTGGTTCGAGAGCAACCGCCCGCTGGAAGGAAGCATCCGCTCCAGCCCAATCGTAATCGACCTGTTGCTTAATCCGTCCCATTTGGGCATGGGCTGCTGCGAGGTTCGGGTTAAGAGCTAAAGCCCGCTCAATCGCTTCACGGGAAAGCCGGCGGCCCTCTTCCATAGGGATTAGACCCTCGTTGGCTTGCCAGTTGCGCGCCCGAGACAGCCATACCCAAGCCAATGCATAGGACGGGTCAATTTGAGTCGCCCGCTCGAAATACTTCGCGGCAAGGTCTGTGTCTTTGTCTGTGTCCAGCTGCCAGTGGTAGTACCCCTGCAAGTAGGCATCGAAGGCTTCCGGATTGACTGGGCGCGATCGCGCCCAGTTTTCTTGTTGCTGCGAAGTCAAACGTACCCGAATCTCCCGGGCTACCGCCTTGGCTACTTCGTCTTCGACATTAAGAGTGTCTTTCGCTGCATAGTCATAATCCTTTGACCACAGGTGAGTTTGGTCCTTCACCTGAATCAGCTGAGCGGTAAGGCGTAGGTGATCTCCGCTCTCGCGGAGGCTGTTTTCCAGCACATACTGCACGGAAAGATCGCGTCCAATCTGGTCCACGCGTACGTCCTTGTGCTTGTATCCCATGACGGACGTTCGTGCGATCACACCTAACTGTTCCGGGTTAAGCCGACCCAACTGTGAAATCGTCTCCTCGGTCAGACCGTCCGCAAGATATTCCTTGTTGGGATCGCCAGTGAGATTCTGGAACGGCAGCACGGCGAGCCTGATTTTTAGCGAGCTTGGCGGTGTTGCATCCCGAAAGTGACGCCAAGACATGTAACCGACGACGACCAAAATCACAGCACACCCACCCATGACGGCAGTTTTTCGCCAAGGTCTTGCCGCTCTTGGTTCCCGTTCACTTATTTGGCCTTCGATCCTGGGCGGTGTTTCGGCTCGCGGTTCGAGTAAGCACTGAGCGGCCGTCTGACTCGGTTGCCATTCGACTGGTGCGATCAGCCGGTATCCGCGCCCCGTCAGAGTTTCAATGTACTTGGGATGATCGGCATCGTCTGCGAGCGCCTTTCGGAGGATCGCCATTGCAACGTTAATGCTTCTATCAAATTCCACGACGGTATCGTCCGGCCAAAGAATCTGCCGTATTTCCTCGCGGGTAACAATGTTGCCTTGGCGCTCCACCAGGATTCGCAGAACCTGGAAGGGCTGCTGGCGGAGCTGGACTTTTGCGGACCTAGCTTCCACAGCCGCCGTCCCGATCGAGACAAGTTCACCCGTTCGGACATTGAGCTCAAATGTTCCAAATCGGACTCGCTCGGCCGGATTGGTCGACGTATTCACGGTGCTGTGGCTAACCTCCCTTGCGCGTTCGGGTCAATACCACTCTCTAACCCATTCATCCGCAAACAGATAACGAAAATAACACGAAATAATGCCTAGGTGTATTTACCTCCGAATCGGGAAAGAGTCAAAGTGCCGTCGAGCGCACCACGAGTGGGAAAGCGCTGGGGCTGGCGAGGCTGGACCGAGGCTCTAATTTGGTCGGTCCGACAAGAAATGATTCAGTTCGTTGCTTCAAATCGCAGGTCCATCTGCGGGAATTCGGAAACGTCGAAGTTCCTTGAGACAGGGATGGACGTTACGGACCACGGGCTTCTCGCTCGGGAACTCCGACGTCGAGAGTCATATCTTGCCGAGGCACAAAGGCTCAGCCAGACAGGGAGCTTTGGCTGGCGCGTTTCAAGCGGGGAGATATTCTGGTCCGACGAGACTTTCCGTATTTTTGAATTCGCCCCATCCTCGAAAGTTTCAATGCCAATGATTTTGGGGCGGGTTCATCCGCAGGATATGCCTTCGGTGGAAATGGCAATAGGCGCTGCTACCAGAGGAGAAGGAATTGACCTCGAACATCGCCTAGTGATGCCGGACGGGAGAATCAAATATCTACACGTTGTAGGAAAGGCGGAGAGCGGTGAAACCGGCGACATTGAGGTCATTGGCGCGGTAATGGATGTCACCACGCGGAAGCTGACCGAAATCGAACTACGGCGGAGCAAGGAGCATTTAGCAGATGCGCAGAGACTCAGTCGCACCGGTAGTGTCGGAATGGAAGTAAGTACCAAGCGCATATTCTGGTCCGAGGAAGCGGCTCGGATTTACGGATATCCACCCGGGACGGAACCAACGCCCGATCTGATACTGCAGCGATCTCATCCTGACGATGTCAACCTTCTCAAAGACGTTCTTAAGCGTGCGGCGCAGGGCGGAAGTGACTTTGACTTGGAGCATCGGTTGCTGATGCCGGACGGTTCGATAAAACATCTTCATGATCTTGCACGTTGCTTGCGAGACGAGGCAGGCAACGAAGAAGTTGTCGGCGCGATCATGGATATCACGGAGCGTAGAGTCACGGAAGAAGCTATCCGGCGAAGCGAAGCCTATCTCGCCGAAGCGCAAAGAATCAGTCACACCGGCAGCTTCGGGTGCAAAGCCTCATCGGGTGAGATGTTCTGGTCAGAAGAGACCTTTCGCATTTTTGGATACGACCGTGACGCCAAACCCGCCGTGGAAGCGATCCTTGAACGGGTTCATCCGGACGACAAAGCTATGGTTCAAGGGCAAATCAATCATGCAACGAGTCAAGGGAAGGATTGCAATCTGGAATATCGGCTCTTGTTGCCCGACGATTCGGTCAAGTATGTTCACGTCGTGGCTCACGCAATGAAAGATAAGGGGGGCGACCTTGAATTTGTCGGGGCGGTGACCGACATCACAAAGCGCAAGACGACCGAGGAAGACCTCCGGAGCAGTGAGGGGTACTTGGCGGAAGCGCAGAGGATGAGCCAAACCGGCAGTTGGGCCTGGAGCGCTGCGACTGGTGGACCCAGTTACTGGTCGGAGGAGTGTTATCGTGTTCTGGGTTTCGATCCAACCGATGGCTTGCCCCACGGCGAAGACTTCTTTCAGCAGATTCATCCTGATGACCGACCCGGGTTCAGGGAATTGGCCGAGACGTCTATCAGCGAGAAGGCAGAGTTCGAGGCGGACTACCGCGTCGTGCATCCGGATGGCCGAATCAGGGACATTCACGTCATTGCTCATCCTGTTCTGAGCGCGTCTAGCGAGCTCGTTGAATTTGTCGGCACTGTGATCGACGTCACTGAGCGTAAACGAGCAGAGGAAGAACTGCGCAGAAGTGAAATGGAGCTCCGGCAGATGCTGGACTTCGCGCCACAACTCATTGCTGTCTTCGGACCCAACCGCGAACGTCTTTATATCAACCGCATCGCACTTGATTACCTGGGCCTCAGTCTTGAAGAGTGGCGGCAGACGCCTCATCCCGGTGCGTTCGTTCATCCAGATGACCGACCGCGGGACCTAGATTATTTTGACCGTGCAGTCTCTACAGGGTCTTCATACGAGTTGGAGTTGCGGTTGCGTAAGTTCGATGGAAGTTACCGCTGGTTTCTGGCTCGTTCCAACCCGGTGCTCGATGACAAGGGGAACGTTGTTCGTTGGTATGTTGCTTCCACCGATATCGAAGACCGCAAACAAGCTGAAGAAAGGCTGCAACAGGAAAACGTCGCTCTGCGCGAGGAAATTAACAAGGCATCGATGTTTGAGGAGATCGTTGGAACCTCACCGGCTTTGCAAGCGGTACTCTCGCGCATTTCCAAGGTCGCACCCAGTGACTCCACGGTTCTCATAACGGGCGAGACGGGAACCGGCAAAGAGCTTGTTGCTCGCGCCATCCACCGACGATCACATCGTGCCTCACGCGCCTTCGTCAGCGTGAACTGCGCCGCGATCCCCCGTGATCTGATCGCCTCGGAATTGTTCGGCCATGAGAGGGGGGCCTTCACGGGCGCGACTCAGCAGCGCCTGGGCCGGTTTGAATTAGCAAATGGCGGCACGCTCTTCCTGGACGAAGTCGGAGACCTGCCAGCCGAAACCCAAATTGCCCTCCTGCGGGTTTTACAGGAGTACGAGTTTGAGCGTGTCGGCGGCACTCGTCGAATCGGCGCTGACGTCCGGGTGATCGCTGCCACCAACCGCGACTTGCAGGGCGCCATCCGCGCTGGATCTTTCCGGAGTGATTTGTTTTACCGCCTGCATGTTTTCCCGATTGAGATACCTTCCCTTCGAGAACGACGAGCGGACATTTCTCTGCTGGTCGAATACTTTATCGA
>Ga0209180_10000180_pt1 | contig 28697 bp, 26 predicted proteins | sample CZO8metaG_3_FD_188355 | JGI IMG/M metagenome (GOLD analysis project Ga0209180, IMG submission 188355) | Vadose zone soil microbial communities from the Eel River Critical Zone Observatory, Northern California, USA - CZOApr15con2H2.8 metaG... | ecosystem: Environmental > Terrestrial > Soil >...
CTCGACCCGGCACGTTTCCCACACCCACACCTTGATCGCTACCTCCATTTCCATCAACCCATCGCCGACGCGGACGCCCGGCGAGTCCTCTTCGCGGATGAAATCGACCTGCCATTGCAGCGTTACAAAGACGAAATCGAGTGGATTGGTGCTATAAAGCGCCGTCTGTACTTCGAGACAAAGTCAGCAAAGGCACAGGAATCAGCTGCCCAAACACTGCCAAGGGTACGCTCGCTTGCACTTCTACCATATAAATACGCAAGAGACTTCATTGACTTGCTCGACAACAATTTTGATGATGAAGCCATGGAGGCGATACGAGAAAATATCGCACTTGGCCTCTTGCGTTCCGATGGTATTATTGAAGACCTTCCAGAAGGAACCTTGAGCCTGCAGGTTCGTGCCTCGGAAGCACAGCAACTGATTGTACTGAAGCAATTCCCGCTCACTGACTTCACCTTGTATGCGGAGCCTATCCCAGAAGGAGATATCATCGAGCGACTGCCAGAAATCGTCATCTTCGCACACCAACGGGGTTATCCCCGCCTCGAGATTACCCTGGACCTGTTCGAGTTACTCATGCGTATGGCAAACGGCCTGCTCCCCGATGCTATCGAGTTCCAACCGCTGCTTGAGGATCTCAAACCGTTTAAAGATGCCCTTATCCTGGGCGAGACACGCGATCTCGTCCTCATTGAAAGCCGCTATCGTATGCACAGTATCACGCAGGAAGCCAGCAAAATCGTCCGCACCACCATGTAGAAAGGGCAAAAATGTGAAAGTCAAACTGCCGAAAGAGTTGAAAGGGACGAAATTTCCCAAAGTTTTCACCATCGAGATGAACGACTTTGATATAGATATCTTTCTACCGACACTTTTCCATACTATCCTTGCAGGAGGACGTGGTAGAGTCAAACGCACAAACGACCCTAAGGAAATTCAGAAATACATCGATATATTAGCTCTGCATCCAGCTTTACAAGGTTTTGATGACCCAACAGGACGCAAGGTGTTGGAACGACTTGTGCGTACTACATTGATTACGACCGGAGGCATAGGACGTTCTAATCAAGGTGAGCAGATAACTTCTGTCGTGCCCTACACGTTACTAGCACATAAACCGGGATTCCCTGCAGAAGGTAGTCGTCATCGTGGAGCTGACACTTTCATTTATCAGTCGCTTCGTGAAAGTATGAATAGAGATGACGGGAATCTCCAAAGGGCAATAAAACTTATCTTTGGACGAGGCATTCTCGTTGGCAACATGCCCAATTTAGGTGGGACTTATGATGGGAAAGAGCAACTCGATACCATAACACGTCTTTCAATTGCTTTTCTCGATGGATTCAAAGATACACCCACGAATATGAACCGCGAACCAAGTGTTACTGCCACTTGCCCAAAACTGACAAATGAGTTGGGGGAGGACTTGCTAACCTTCCTATTCAAGTATCACGAACATATGCCTTCACAGGCATTGACCTATAATTTGCTTGCACTCATCAATTTTGAACTGTTTAACTACACACTCAAACTTGTATACGCGATTAATGCGCTGGTGCGTGACCCGGAGACACTACCACCCGCTATGCATGAATCGTTGGAACCATCACCGCCGCAACTCTACCTGGATTTCACGCAGAATGTGCGAGGACGCAGCCACGAGATGGCGAAAGAATGTGTACGCAGAGACATTGAAGCTTTCCAGCAATTTTTGTTGTCGAATTTGCTACTCAGATTGCTGGACTCCTATGTCGTCTCATTGCGCCGCAATGTTCAAAGGAAATTGAGAATTGAGATCATTCTTGACGGAAAAGAGTCTGGCCCATTATACCTGCAAGGATTGTTGCGGCTACGTGATGATCCGTCATTAGCTGCGCTTTTTGAGGCACAGGCGCGCTTAGATGAAGAACGCATCAGAGAAGAAAACACATTGCCGGAAGATACAGGAAATGTATCGAATGAAGAGGAGCTAAACTGGTTAGATGACATTACGGATGTCGCAGACTCAGATATTGAGCGGGTAGTCACCCTTCTAGTTGAAGGACAGCGAGATAGTGCGCTTCAACATTTTGTTAGATGGTTTAGTAGTACGGGAGGACTTAGGGAATCTCATGGGTTGCTCTCCGGTACGGTGAAAAGTCGTTCGTCATGGCGCTATGCTCCCTCCAATGATTTGCTCGCAGTACTGGTGCAAGTGGCGGCGGCCCGGCTTTCTCAGCAGGGCATTCAATCTATCAGGTTGCAGGAATTCTTGCAATTTTTGGAGCAGCGATATGGTGTTCTGATTGATCGGCCTCCCGATATGTTCAAAGGCGCAGAGTACATTGCGGCGGCGCATGACAATCTACGTGCCATGCAAAATCGCCTGCGCCAGATGGGCATTTTCCGCGACCTGTCGGATGATTTTACTATTCAACGCCTCCACCCGCCATATTTAGAGAATATGGCTGAAATAACGAAAACTGTGAATGCGTAGACAGGAGCTAGAGGAGAAAAGACATTCCACCATGAGCGATAGACGCACACAACTGCTTGCCGATGAAATAGTCGCCCGCTTAGAAGGAACGACTGAAGGACACTGTGTCCGTGTAGACTTTCTCGAACGCGAAGATGCGCTGAACATTTGCCGGTATATGACGCTGCAAAGGCAAGAATCAGACCTTGTGGTGCGCGTGCTTGCCAGTCGCGACCAGGAGATAGTGGATACCAGCCTGTTCATTTCCACTGATAAGGCAGTCGAGATACGTAATCGCAAGCAGGGGCGCCTGTGCCTCTTTGTGCCCTCCGACCTGGTAGATGCCGCCTATAGTTCGCTTGCCAACTCGTTCGCATTGATTGATGGACAAATGCTTCTTGAGTCAGCTCTCAAAAAGGAGATGAAAAAGCTTTCACAGAACGCGCAAAGAATTATACGCTTTGTCTCACAGGGGACATTGAGAGCGAGCTACGAACAACGTCTGGATTTTGCTGTCATTGCTCAAATACAGAAGGATGATGAGCTTTTGGGCCTCGAATTGTGGCGTGTTGGCTTGATTGCCGATGCGCGCCCTGATTTTATCGCATATCTCACGAGCAATCGCAACTGCGCCATCCTCCTGTCACGTCCGACGCGACCGGACGCAACGGCACGCGACCGTATCCGGAGTCTGAAAGTGGATAAAGAGACCGCAAACGCACTGGGCCGGTTTTTCCGCAACTGTTCGATGAATGATGTCTTATCCTGGTCGCGTGAACTCGCCAGAGAAGGAGCATTGACTTTTGATCGCTGGATATTCCTTGCCACAGACCGCAGCGATATTCGTTCTGTGAAAGTACAGCCGTTTATCAACGTACACGGCGTTGTTGAACGATATTGCCGTCTGACACAACCCAACGCGGCAAACGGAAATCTGCAAGCGATTTGCGGACCTAAAGAGTCTATGGTCGTCAAATGGTCGTGCGACCCGGTGCAGCCACAAAATTTGAGCGGATGGAGCGTGCGTATTGTTCCATCAGACTACGACTATGAGCCTGCTGAAGATAGCGATTTCATCGAACCAAAGATACCGCGTGTACCGGCGAGTCGGCGTAGCGTCACTATCAAGCTTGATATGGAGGAAGACGAAACACCGACCGGCCCGGTTTGTGTAAGAGTTGCTCCACTCGACGCTACAGGCAATGAACTGATTGATAAAGAAAAAGGAGAGGTTATTGCTGACAAAAGCACCGAGTTCTTTCTGGTTAGAAATCTCCAGGTGGATTTGCTACTAGAGGCACGCGAAAACCGGAGCATCGTTCCCACGCTTTCCTTCGGGCGTCTTGAGGCGGCGGTAAGGCTCCCAGAGCGGCAGTTCCTTGTTGAGGAGCAGGCACAGTGGATTGCCAGAGACCTGTTCAGCCTGATATTATCCAACAAGACTATTCTCAATGTGAGTGTAAGCGAGACGCTTCTTGAACTAGAACGGCAGGTCAGGGATAACCCGCGTGACGGCGGCTGCTTTATCCTGGCGGTAGACGAGGTTGTTCCTGTTGGAGTCGCAGCCATTGCGCCGTTTGCATTGCAATATGGCGGCAATACAATGTGGGCCGCATTCTGGAAAGCACGTGAAACGTTTTTTAGCCGTCTCAAAAGGCAGCCGTTGCGCGATACAATAGAGACAGCAGACTGGACGCCTGAACTTGCCAGTGTTGCAGTGCGTTATGCACAGGAATATCAGAAGTTGCTCGACGGGCTAATCAAGAGCAGATGCGAGCGTAATGAGATGCTAGAAGCACTCTCCATTGATTCGCTGCTAGTGCAGATTTCCGGCAAAGGGGATGCTGTGGAAGAGGCAGTCGTCATCCTGCCCACACACCCACTGCGGATTGCGTGGATGGTGAGTTACACACAATTACTGCGGCGTTGGGAGGAGCACCTGCTTGAATTGCCTAGAAGCAAGCGTAGGAACAGTATAGACCAGGAAGCGTTGCGGATGTTGACTCCGACCAACGTTCCCGCGTTTGCCTACCATGTCGCATCAAACAACGCTTTCCTCTTCTTCCAGAATATCAGACTATATCATGGTGTTGCCTTACCCGCCGATATCGCCGACCCGCGCCGCCATTACACGAATGTCGTGCGCATTCTCGGCAGAGGATTTGAGCAAATCGGCATCGGCGATATTCAGCCCGACCATTTGAAAGAACACCTTGAGCGCTTCTCCGCTTCTCATCTATATGCCCAAACAATGGTAACGACACTGGTCAACCCAGATCGCGGTGATTTTTTCGCCGAAGCGGTGCGGCTATTCCTGGATGAGATATCCCGTTCAGATGAGCAGGAAGAAGTTCGCTCCGCTCCATCGTTCCAGATTACCGCTTACATGCCGGACGAGCATACACATTCGCTTACCGCATTGGAGCAAAAGTTGCAACGCAGCGACCAGCGACGTGAGCAGGTGACGGATTACTTCTTACCAGGATTTTCTACGTCCGTCCGTCCAATCAGCCGACTAGCGCGCAAAGCGCCGGAAGCACACCTTGCGGTAGTAACGGATTTGACCAGACCATCCATCACCGTTGGTTCGCAGACGCTCAATAGCCCGGAGACACGTGCGGAAATCAGCAGTTTCTCGCTCTACGGTCTTATCACGCGCTTCATACCGCAATTTATGGCTGATGAGCGCGGCCTACTCTGGAACTATCATATCATCCCAGAAGGAATCAAGAAACCGGAGGCGCATCCCGTCAGCCCACGCTACAGCGAAACGCTGTTAGATCTACATCAAAGTGTGCTGGATGCGCAGGGCTATTTTGTCAACGAACGCAACGATGCCTGTCCGATGCTTGAGGTGCGCATTGAGCAGGAGCGAAGCGCGCTGTTGGAACACTTGCATACCAATACCAACTGGGTTATCACGCTCGACCGCTTTTTCGCGCTCGATTACTACGATTCACCCCATACGCCGGAACTGCGCTCGCTGGCCCAGAAATACGTGCTGGACTATTCGCCGGAGACGCTCGAAGGTTTTGGGCATCGTATGATGGTCACAACTGCGTGGCACGAAGAGATTGAGACCCTACTGGCCCAGGCGATGGAGGAACTCGGCTTCAGCAGTGTAGATCAGAGCGTCGGACAATTGCTGCACTACCTGAAAACGGTCTCTGGCAGGCTGGCATTACAGGCGCTTGACTCACCAGTGAGTGCCGCCGCTGCCGTTGGCCTCGGTGTCGTCACAGCGTGGCTACAAAAGCATGGGAAGCTCAAAGATGCGGTGCTTGTCCCAGTAGATATCTACCCGCGCATTTTCTCACTCAACGGCTCTGGCAAACCACAACAGGGAGAGCGGCGGTGCGACATGGTGCTGGTCTCACTGCGACGTGACATTGTAGATGCTACCTTTATCGAGGTCAAATGGCGGCGTGGTCAGGCGCCCTTACAAGAACTGGCGACGGATATGACCCTGCAGATGGAAAGCTCAGCCCAGGCCATGCGCAACCGCTTTTTCAATGAAGGAAGAGTAGATGGCACCCTACAACGCTCGTATCTTGCCAATGTTCTCAAGTTCTACTTCGAGCGTTCCCGCCGCTATCAGCTCATTGACTCCGAAATCGAAAGACCTTTTCTTGAACGACTTGCCCGCCTGGAAAAGACCGGGCTGGAATTCCGCCCAACGTATGAAGGATATATTGTCAATCTTGAAGGCCAGCCGCGCAACAAACCAATCGAGATTGATGCGCAACCGGAAAGGGCGAAAATTACCGTCCTTACCGCCAGAGATTTTTACAACGCTGATGCCACTGAATTTTCATCGCTGCTGAGCCGTTCACAGTTTATAGACGAGGCGTCACCCATCCACATTGAGGATAAAGAATGGATTGACAACGAAGTGGAGCAAAACACGAATTCAGATGGCATACCTCCCTCCCATTATGTAGAGGATGGCAACTTCTCAACCACTCCTACTGAAAAGTTATCTGCCGAATCGATTAACATACAGCCAGAAGAGATCATCGTGCCCCTGGGAGAGTCAGCTGGCGAGCCGATTGAGTGGATGCCCAGCACGAAGGGCAGTCCGCACCTGTTCATCATCGGTATTCCTGGGCAGGGCAAATCGTGGACGACGACGAGAATTCTGAACGAACTGGGTAAGCAGCAGGTACCGACGCTGGTACTGGATTTTCACGGGCAGTTTGCCGACCCGCACGGCTCGTTTATGCGTACCATTCATCCATCAGTGGTAGATGCCGCTGGGGGCCTGCCGTTTTCACCGTTTGAATGCAATGTTGGGAGCGGTTCAGATGGTTGGATGGCGAATAGCTTTGCGCTGGCGGAGATTTTCGCTTACGTGACCGGTCTAGGACCGATGCAGCGCGATATCATTTTCACCGCGCTTCAGGATGTCTACAAAGCGCACGGATTCGCAAGTGATGAAGAGGAGGAGATGCTAGACCTAGACTATCCTACTGCCCAAGAGGTTCTGCGACGTATTGAACGAAAAGAACATGAGCGACACGTGAACAATGTCGCTGCGCGCTGTCGCCCTTTACTGGAAATGAACCTGTTCCGACCGATCAAAGATGCTCCTGACATGCTCACCACCATTCGCAAGGGGCTGGTGATTGACCTACACAATCTTTATGCAGAGGAATTGCAGATTGCCGGGGGAGCGTTCGTGCTGCGGAAACTCTATAAAGACATGTTCCGTTGGGGCAATGCCGACCGCATGCGCCTTGCCATTGTGCTGGACGAAGCACATCGCCTTGCGAAAGACGTGACGCTGCCAAAACTTATGAAAGAGGGGCGCAAATTCGGTGTAGTTGTCATAGTTGCCAGCCAAGGTATCAACGACTTCCACCAGGACATCCTGAGCAATGCTGGCACCAAAGTCATTTTCCGTGTCAACTATCCAGACTCGAAAAAAGTTGCCGGTTTCATTCGCATGCGCTCTGGCCAGGACCTCGCTGAGCGCATCGAGCAGTTACAGGTTGGCACGGCCTACGTCCAGACGCCGGAAATGCCCTATGGTTCGTTCGTGCATATGTACTCACTGGAAGAGAGATAATGAAGATATCTTTATTGTATTCTATATATTTGTCGGGAAGACACCTTCATCGGGACTCGGAATACAAAATGGGAATGATTTAGTTAAAAAATCAGCAAAAGTAGTGCAATTTTTATTTAGGCTATTTACATAAAGGAACCAACGGGCAACGAACCATCGTTCGCACCCTGGCACTCATTCCTCCTGAGAGGCGTATTTGGAGAGAAAACTCACAACAGTTGTACTTCACTTTGTCGTGGCGCATGCCTCAACTGCCTGAGAGGCGTAGCGGCGGCTAACACGAACTGTGGAACGAAGAGCAGCGGCACAGTGAATACCGGGCCAATGGCTTGTAGGAGGACGCCTGTCAGCAGTAATCCAACTGACTGGCTCCTGAACAAGATGAGGCGGCTTCACTCTGCCCTGCAACTTGTCAGGAGTGGATGTGAGACGGTAGCCGTACTGTACCGAGGCATGGACGGGCACAACCAGAAAAGCCCCTGCTACTGCCACCCCCAGCACCAGTGGATTAGGAGCAAAGGCAAAGGGTAACCACGTCAATGCCCAGAGACAGCTTGCTATAATCATGATCTGCCCTACACTGAATCGCTTGGCAAGTGGACCGACGGCGAATGCCCCGAGGATACTGCCGATACCTCCGCATGCGAAGATGAGATCTGTGGTGAGTTTTGATGCATGTTGTTGCTGGGTGAGTAAGAGTACAATCAGTACGTATCCGGCGCTACAGAGGTTAAGCCTGCTCACCAATACTGCCAGAAAGCGAATGATTGTGTAGGGGTAATCTGCGTAGCCCGGGCGGAGAAAGTTCCTCCTCCTTTCGTATATACTTGTTGTAGACGTTTCTCTTTCGCCATCCGAGCCTGTCTGCCGTACTAGCAGAACGTTTGATGAGCGTGACCATGGGTATTATCTTAGGAAGAGGGTGTGTTTCAACTCCCGACGCACAAGGAATGGGACTCTGAAAGGCAGTTGACCATGCATGAATTACAAGCTCCCTTCGAAGGAAAGCGGTTCGCTGGAACGCTGGCTGCTCGCAGAGCTGCTGGCAAGGAACTTCGCAACAGGGTACCGCGCTCCAGCCATGCCGGGTGGACCCCGGCTACTGATCGCCCAGACCCGCTGAGCCTGTTGCAGGAACAGAACCGCTCCCGGCTGGCGCACCTTGTGCCGCTTCGCTATCAACGCATGCTCGCCTCACCTTTTACCTTTCTGCGCGGGTCGGCGATCGTCATGGCACAGGATCTGGCCGCAACTCCCGTCACCGGGATCCAGGTGCAGATCTGTGGCGATGCGCATCTCAGCAACTTCGGCATCTACGCTACGCCGGAACGTAACCAGTTCTTCGATGTCAATGATTTTGACGAGACCCTCCCGGGTCCCTGGGAGTGGGATATCAAGCGGCTAGCCGCCAGCATCGTAGTCGCCGGGCGCACGAACGGCTTCCCTGCCGCGACGAACAGGCGGGCGGTCTTGAATTGTGTTCAGTCGTATCGCGAGCACATGTGGAAGTACAGCGACATGCGCCATATCGAGGTCTGGTACTCCCGCATTGACTACGAGAGCTCCCTCCAATTCGTGAGCCGCCCATTTCGCTGGTACATCGATAAACAGCGCGAAAAGTCGCGCCAGCGCTCGAGTTTACAGGTCTTTCCAAGAATCGTCGTGGAAGTTGATGGTGGGTATCAAATCAAGGATGATCCTCCTCTCATCGCACACCTGGATGACGAAGCGCTCACCGAACGGTTAAGAGGACTGGTGGAAGCCTACCGGCCAACGGTGCAGGAGGACCGGCGGGTGCTGCTCAGCAAATACCGTGTTGAGGATATCGCTCAGAAAGTCGTCGGTGTGGGGAGTGTCGGCACGCGTTGCTATGTCGTCTTACTGCTGGGCAACGACGGTAACGACCCGCTCCTCTTGCAGATCAAGGAAGCGCGGGCCTCGGTCCTCGAACGTCACCTTGGCCCAAGCGCCTATCCCAACCACGCACAGCGAGTGGTCTGCGGGCAACGGCTCATGCAGGCAGCCAGCGATCTGTTTCTTGGGTGGACGGGACTGGATGCCACCGACTACTATCTACGCCAGCTACGCGATATGAAGTTGACGGTGGATCTCGAGACCCTGATCCCAGAGGGCTTCATCGAGTATTGTCGCTTCTGTGGATGGGCCCTTGCTCGCGCCCATGCCCGCTCCGGTGACGCTGCGCCCATCAGCGGCTACCTGGGGAGAAGTGATGTGTTTGACCGCGCGCTTGCGGCTTTCGCCGAGACCTACGCCGACCAGACCCAGCGCGATCATGCCGCTTTTGTCGCTGCCATACCGACCAATCAGGCTCCTGCCGCGTTGGCACTTCCAACTCAGCAGGGGTAATCCGCTGTTGACAAATTCGCATATGTGGAGTATCCTATCCTTGTTATGCGAACAGAGAAAACTCGGATGCTGCGGTCAGGAGAAGTCGCCAAACGCCTAGGGCTGCATCCCCTCACCGTTCGCCGGTGGGTGAAGGAAGGCAAAATTGCCGCTGTTCAGATCGGGCGTGAGGCGCGGATTCCCATCACGGAAGTCGAGCGGCTTCTGGGAGAGCAGCGCGCTGGAATCATCGTCCTGTATGCCAGGGTGAGTGGCCATGAGCACAAAGAGGATTTACAGCGGCAAGTGCAGCAGCTTGAGCAGTGGGCACAGCTTGCGCGAACGGGCCAGAAAACCATGACGTTAACCGATATCGGTTCTGGCCTCAATACCGAGCGCAAAAGCTTCCAGCGATTGCTGGCGCGGGTTCTGGACTATCAAGTTGCCGAAGTCGTGGTGACGTTCGCTGATCGACTTACCCGATTTGGGCTGTCGTACCTACGAACGCTATTTTCCGGGTACGGTGTCACCTTGACAGTGCTCTCCCCCGATGAGGACAAAACGCCTGAGCAGGAATTGACAGAGGATTTGTTAGCGGTTATCACCTCCTTTGCCGGTCGGCTCTACGGCATGCGTTCGCGAAAAAAAACCGCGCTGGTCGAGTGCGCCAGGCAGGTGGTGGCCGAACAGGAGTGACTCATGGCCAAAACGCAAATGCTCTCGTTCCCCATTCGCTTGCCTGATGCCCTGCAAACCGAGGCGTTGCGGAGGCTTCATGCCTCACGTTCCGCGATCAACGAGATCATCGTCGATCTGTGGCCTCGGCTTGATCAGTTTGCCGGAGATCGCAGTGGGCCTGCCTGGAAACAAATCGAACCCTACGTGCTCAAGAGATCAGATCATGGGAGTCGCCAAGAGCGCTGCGAAATGGAGCAGGCCGGAAGAATCCTGCGAGCCCAAGCCAGTCGCAAACAGGTTTTCCAGTGCATTCTGCCCCTGCTCTCAGAAGGATTGATCCGACCAGCCGAGGAAAAACGTCCGGCTAGAAAAGATTATCGGGCGATCAAGGAGCAAGTCCGTCAACTGCATGCCGATCAGGAAGCAGCCGGGGAAGACCCAGACGCCTTTATGGCGATGACGAACCTCGTTGAGCAGGCGTGTAATCGGTACCTGCAAATGGAAACGTTCCCGACTACCTATGAAGACCTCCAGCCTGTTCCCGTGCTCTCCGTTGGACAGTTAACCTTTGCTGGAGACGACGGGATGAAACTCGGCCAGACCTACCGGGCACGCATCGAGGTGGCGCAGTTCTGTGACCTGGCTACCCACAACGAACAGCATCGGGCGACCCTCACGCTGAAGCTGCGCACCCCGGACGACCAGGGGAAATGGGCCTGGGGAGGATGGAGTGAAGCGATCCCTCTCCCCGAGACGGTGTGCGGCTATCTGTGGCAGGGAGCAAAGCCCCAGGCTCCTACCTTGCGGGAAATCAGGAGCGATGATGGAAGCCGTGTCGCGGTACTGGATCTGATCCTGGAAGTCGGAGCACAGGTCGTTTCTCCCCTGGAACAGGAAGCTCGCGTGTTGGGATGGGACTGGGGAGTCCGCTCGCTCATCACCGTCTCGGTCCTCGAATTGTCAGAAGGAGACGAGCCGTCCCACCAGGTGAGCCGCCCGGTCTTTCTCGATACCGGAGGCATCGATGGGCGGCAAGCTCGCCTGCGCCGCGAAATTGACCGCCTCAAAGCGTGCAAAGAGCGCTATGAGAGGCTCATCACCCATGCGAAGAAGGAGCAAGAGGCGCATGGAACGGAACTTCCTGCCCATTTTGCTGGCTGGCAAGAGCGGGTGAGCGACTACGATGTGCGCATCAAACAGTGCTGGAAGAAGTACGAGCGTCGGAACGCAGAATTGGCGCACCTGGCCTCGAATCTGCTGATCCTGCTCGCCCTGCTGTACGATTGCCGGTTGATTTGTGGCGAGAATCTGACCACGCTCAAAACGGAAGGGCGCGGGCGTGGCGTTCGCGGGCGCTTCCGCAACTGGCGCAACAACACGACCGTCCGGGGTGAGCTGTGGCGTGTGCTCAAGTACAAATGCCACCTGTTGGGCATCCGAGCGCGTCAGGTGGAGCCGCGAGGAACCACACACACCTGCCCCCGGTGTCATCACCCGGCGAAAACGTATGCGTCACCTGCTCCCGCTGATCGCAAGAAAGCCCTGGATTGGGGACCCTGGCTCTGTTGCAACAATCCCACCTGCTCGTGGAGTGGGGCACGAGACTATGCAGCCTCGCTCAATATCGCCCGGCTCGGCCTGGCCTATCTTGTGACCTATCATCAAACCAAGCGGTACGTGTCGTACCGTATGACTTCTTCGGAGGTCAAGCCAGCTTCCTACAGGGGGGCTGGCGCGACGCTACTGTTGCCGTCGCAGGGGATCACACCCCGCCCGTTTGAGGGCAAAGACCTGTACTATGCTGGTTGGTCTTTTTCCATTGCATTACGCACTTCTCAACCCAGAGCAATCCTTTCTGTGCTTTCTACGTCTCGACTCAGGAAGTATGTGCTCAAGCGTGCCTAATGTTCGCATAGTTACGTGTTTTTGCAACGGTGATGTACACCTCCATATTGCGCGTGCAACTCGCGTGTCTCTCCTTCAGGACTTTCAAATCGCTCTGAGGTAGGGCGATAGATGTTTTCAAAAGGCGTAGCGGAAGCTATAATGTAGAGGAAAACGACGTTCTCGCGTAGAATGAACTCTTCATAGGAGAGCGAGTAATATAATGAAAAAAGTTCGTTGGGGGGTGCTGAGCACCGCCGATATTGCTACTACAAAGGTTATTCCCGCCATGCAGCAGGGCATGTACTGTGAAATCGCGGCCATCGCTTCACGCACTCCAGAAAAAGTACGGGCCGTGGCAGCGCAATTGGGTATTCCAAAGGCATACGGTTCCTATGAGGAACTCCTCGCTGATCCAGACATCGATGCGATTTACAATCCCCTACCCAATTACCTGCACGTCCCCTGGTCGATCAATGCGCTGCATGCCGGCAAACATGTACTCTGCGAAAAACCAATTGCCCTAACCGCTGCGGAAGGGCAATTGCTGGTCGATGTTGCCAGGCAGTATCCTCATCTGAAGGTAATGGAAGCGTTCATGTATCGCCTCCATCCACAGTGGCAGCGAGCCCGGCAACTGGTTCTCGAAGGGAACATCGGAGAACTGCGGACAATCCAATCATTCTTCTCATACTACCTCGCTGATCCGAATAACATTCGCAATCGGGGCGACCTTGGAGGCGGAGGAATGCTGGACATCGGATGCTATACGATTTCGTCGGCGCGTTTTCTCTTTGGCGCTGAACCCAGGCGCGTCTTCGGCATAGTCGAGTACGATCCCCAGTTCAAGACCGATCGCCTCGCCTCGGGTATATTGGACTTCGGACGCGGCACTGCGACGTTCACCTGCGCGACGCAGTTGTCGCCGTACCAACGGGTCAACATCTTTGGCACAGAGGGTCAGGTTGAGATCGAGATCCCTTTCAACGCCCCTCCCGACAAGCCTTGCACCATCTGGTATCGACATGGAGATGAGACCGAGGAGATCCAGTTCGAGATCTCCAACCAATATACCATCCAGGGCGATGCCTTTTCTCGCGCAGTACTCAACAACACGGACGTACCGACACCAATTGAAGATGCCCTTGCCAATATGAAGGTGATCGAAGCGATTTTCCGAAGTGCCAGGAGCGGTACGTGGGTTTAATTTGCACCCCTTATTGCTATTTCTCCCCGGATGCGTGCGCATCCGGTTTAAAGGAGTTTACTTATGTGCTTCTGCGTTGTCCTTTGGTTTGCCGTTTCATCCCGCATCCGACGCAGGTAGTTGGCAAGATGCGCATTGAAGGTCATCCCGTCATACCATTCAGGATGAGTTGGATGAAGCGATTTGAAAGCGAAGGTGATGACATGCTGAGCAAACACATGCGCATCCATGGCGGTAAGGAGGGTACGTAGATGTTGCGGGGCAGGTGCATGCCATTGCGTCGGCCCTTCACGTTCTACGCCAGGCATGTCAGAATGGTGATGAGAGAGCGGATTGGCGTCAAAGACACGGGAATATCCTAATGCAAAGCGCGTATCTTCTGGTACGTCAAAAGCTACCTCAGACGAATCGCTCTTATCTATCCATTGATGAACGGTGTCGAAAAGGTCAGCATCGCAGAGCGCTAATAAGTCCACCTGGACTTGTTTCACAAAGGATCGGGACTGACCGTTCAGCTTCATGAGAAATCCCCTCTAACAGCCGCGTTTGCAGACCAGGAGAGCACAAGCGCGGCTTCATGGGAAGAGCAGCCGTGATCCATTTTTCTCTTGTGAGGAGACTAAGCCGGAGCGGTCTTTGATGAAGACCGCTTCACAAAGAGAAGCCCCCGTCGCATTAAGAACGTGAAACAATCCCCTACCACTCTTCCCGGTGCCAGACGCTCATTACGATGCTGCTCTAATTAACGAGCACGCCGACGCCTACGACGCTGTGCCTCGGCTTTGCGTTTGCGCCGAGCTTGTGGACTCTCGTAGTGTCTGCGCCGCCGCGCCTCCGACAGGATGCCAGCTTCCTGCACCTTGCGACTGAACCGTTTGAGGACCCACTCAAATGAATCACCTGGCTTAACCACAATCTCTGTCATGAACATTACCAACGCGATCGTCGGTCGTTCGTACGATCAGTACGTTGCGATTGATAACATTCACTGCAATACACGGGTCTGTCACCACGCGGCTGAAAGGGTACCTGCGTCTCCTTACCACAGCTCGCACAGATGGCACTATACATTTGACGTGCTGCATCCCGTTCGCGAAACCCACCGCTACTTCCGCCAAAGGAATCCCTCTGCCCACGATTAGACTGCTTGTGCGCGGCACGACACTCTGGACAGCGACTCGGCGTATTCGTCAGTCCCCGGCTTGCATAAAATTCCTGCTCACCAACGGTAAACGTAAATTCTTGATTGCAGTCGCGGCAATACAGGGTTTGATCAGTCAATGACATTTGTTCTTCTCAATTCTGGGGAACTACCCCCCGCTAAACACTCTGTATCGCGCAGCTTCCAATAGACAATCTACTCTGAGCAACAATGCACTATACAGTATTGTTTGAGTATACCACACGCGTCCACCCTACCCGCTTGCCAGTTTCTGTAGGTCTTTTAACACATCCAATGACAGCATCACTCGTTCCTGGACGGTCCCCACATGGCTAAAGCTGCTCTGCCTTCTAAGTTATATAGACGCAAAATAGGGATCATCTCGAATCGACTCTATGCACTCGTCCACCGTCAGATCTGTGTAAATTTGAATCCACTGTCCGGTATAACGCATATAGGAGAGGTGAAAACGCCAGTTTCCGGCATACTGCATACGCGCAAACTTCGCCTCGAAACTCGGCTCTATTGGATTTGGACCAGCCACGCGATAGTCGGCACTAAAGTAGAACGCCTTGTGGTACCACTTGCCATAGATATCGACGATGTAATTGAACTGCGGATTCTCAGGCGGTGGCTGGATGTACCTTGGCTTCAATACCGTCTCGATGAGTTCATTCGCCTTCGTGGTGACTTCCATTTTCAGCGCTTCTGAAAGAGGGGATGAAGACGTTTTGCGTGGGTACATCGCCCACCGATTGATTTCCTTTGGCATCCAATTCCTCCTTGTCGATATGATCAGTCATAATGCTTCTCTCGAAGGTGTGAATATCTTGCTCGGTTGCGGTTGATATGGTACTCATAGCTAGTTGGTCTGTTCTAAAGCTCCTGGCAATGCCTCATATTATGGCCCTATCTTACCATAGCTGGCTAGACCTTATAGCAGCGCTTTTGTTCCTGCCGTTCGTATCGTATCCTTAAACCAGGACATTCCATGTCAAAGCACGTATTGGGCTGGATAGTAGCCGCTGTAACCGAATGCTCGTCCGATAGCCGCTAACAGTCCGAATAACGGACGCTGAATCCAGAGCGGGGGCGTCGCTGAAAATGACGCAGGTTCAAGCGCCTGCCCGACGACCACCTTTTGCAGGAGATTCTTGGGTAAACCGTCTGCACCTATTCTCCCCTCCTGAGCCAACGCGTACAAGGTCTCGAAGAACTCCTCGGATTTTAAGAGCAAGCCCTTGTCTGGTTTGTCTAATTGGGTGATCTTCCGCACGTGCAGTATATCATTGCCCACGTTCCATGGATGGATATGCGGAACGCCTTTCGGTAGCACAATCACGTCACCCACGTTCGCTGGATGCTCGACATTCCCCACTATATAGCGGGCCACACCGGAGAGGATTTCGAATCGCTCATCAAAGTACAGGTGAAAATGGGCTGGTAATCCCCTCCCACTGTTGGGTTTGATAAAGAATTCGATTTCCAAAAGCATCCCGTTTGAGTCGCGTGCTGTTTTATCGAACACCATTCTTTCGCCGGTAATGGGGTTCTCGAATGTCTGACCTGCTGCTGCCATAATTCACCTCCCTGGTTTTGTTTCTTGAAGGGTCCTCAAACTGGCCAGCCCATATAGTCTCCGGCTCGTGAATGTCTCTCTGGCTCTCATTGCTGGTGCTTCCTTGGACCCGGATGTATGCTTTTGTTGCTGCTCCTCAGGCTTTCGCCTTTGGCCACGGCGCGAAGGGATTCTTTACGTTGCTGAGCATGGGTTTCAAGGTGGGAAAATGCCGCAGCAGGACGGTGGTCATATCGTTCTGCACGACCCAGTCGAAGCCGACCTGTGAGTAGACTTTGGGATTGTAATCCGTCGTGAAGAAGCGATCGCTGTTCAAGCGGCGAGACGCCATCAGGATGAAGATACGAAAGGCCGTGTCGCTAAAACCGAATCCCTGTGGCAGACGGTCACTCTCGAATTCGGCGTACATGCCTATCACCAGGTCAATCTGGTCGATATCGTCGTTGTAGATGCGTCGCAGTTCCTCTACCCACGTTTTGTTGGTGGTCAACTCCTCGAAGCTGGTGAGAGGGCGGAGATGGACAAGCGTTCTAAATTCGTTGTACCTGGGTACGCCGCGTTCCCGGTCGCGCAAAATTTCGGTCGTCGCCAGGTCGATCATACTACCATCCGGCGCAATACGATGCATGAGATAGCGAGGATAATTGTGCAAGGTGATGGCGCCAGGGTTGGAAGTCCCGAACGAGTAAAAGAGGTCCGTCATGGAGACCTGCTTTGCTACCTCGCGCGCATGGCTGTCCGCGACCTCGGGCAGCGTCCGCTCCAGGAGGACCCGGTCGTCCGCTGAGGAACGGAAGACGAATACATCCGGTAAGAGGGGATGCATGCGGTAAACGGACACAAACTCTTCCGTTATAGAGTAAGGCACCCCGAAGTGATCTTTGGGGGACCCTGGAATGCCGCTGATGACCTCGCTTTTACTGATGCGTCCGAAGTGCTTGTAGATCCATTCCCCGGCCAGGCCCCACCAGTTGCCATGCATAGCAACCTGCAGGGTAGGGTGAGAGATGATCGCGGGTGTCCAGTTGATAGTGTGGATCTTCGCGATGAGCGCTGCGTTGACCAGCCGGGCATGATTGAACAGTTCATCGTCGGACCAGGATGGATAGGCGGCGCGGAGCTGGTCACAAATGACGTTGTGTTCCAGGGTGAACAAGGTGTGCAGCATACTCAAGCCGATCCACCAGTTGCCGTTGACTCCGGTTACATCGACGCCGGTAGCGGGATCGAGCGGCAGCAGGCCATCCGCGCCGATTGCCAGTTTGCCGCCTTCACCCGACCGCACCTTCGCCAGCGTTGCTGCATCGCTCCCGTACAGTTGGGAGCCATCCCACCAGTGTGTGGCAGTATTGAGATACGTCGGGGGCAAATCGTCGGAGCCAGGGGTGCGCGTGGGGTCGCTGTGTGTGCGCAGAATGCGCATGGGGTGTTCTGGCCAAGGGTCGTCATCGCTGAGCGGGATTTCCCAGGGATTCTCTTTCTGGTTCTTTCCATGACTGAGCCAGTCGTGAATCATGAACTGGACCCAGGAGGCAGCCAGCATATTGAGGATGGTGACAGGCTGAAAGCTATCGCGAGCCAGCAGTTCGAGGCTGACCGTGCGGGGATTCGGCATAAGAACCCGCGGTTCGTCGGGATAGACATCTTTCAGTGGGACATTGCGCCCGAAGCGTGTTCCGGCACTGCCCATCGTAGGATGTTCCAGGTCGTTGTAAGTTCCATCCGCTGTGCGAGCGGTGAGGTAGTCTTCTCCCTGACCAGTTGCAGTGGATTGAGCCGCGCCGGTCAACTTCACGCCGGTAGTATCGTAGAGATTGCGCTGTCTCAGGATGGTACGTAGCCCGACCAGGATTATGAGACCGATGAGCAGAGGCATTCGATACCATCCAAACTTCTGATCGAGCCACTGAGTGAAACGGGTGAATAAGCGGGAGAGCGGTGAACCGGATGCAGTCATGTGCCACCACCTTTTTTTAGGCTAGCTACGCCTTTGTACTTCTAGAGTACATGAGTTGCCCCTAGAAATCAAGCTTTTGTAATAAAAATGGTGACGCGCCGCTATACGCCTCTGATCGAGCTCTTGATTGTTGATGAAGCTAATCGCCTCAAAGATGCGGGATTGGAGCAAATACGCGATATCACGGACCGTGGGGAGTTCGGCCTGGTGTTGCTGGGCATGCCTGGATTGGATAAGCGCCTGCAACGCGCGCCACAACTCTACTCGCGAATTGGGTTCGCGCAGAAGATCGAGCCATTGTCCGATGACGAGACGCGCTTTTTTCTCGATCAGCGTTGGAGTCATCGGGTCTCCGCCCATTCAGATGATTTTACGGACCAGGAGGCGGTTGCAGCCATCATTCGCATCACACAAGGGAACATGCGCTTGATTGAGCGTCTCATGATGCAGGTCGAACATGTGCTCGTCGCAAACCAACTCCAAGTGGTGACCAAAGAAGTGGTGGAGACTGCTCGCGATAATCTCATCATTGGGGATTGAGCGAAGATCACGGATCAGGCGTCAATCAGAACATCTGTTGAGCTGTCTCAAAATCGTTGGCAGCCTGTTGAAAAACGCGAAAAAGCCTGACCAAAACCGCTTGCACACTCAAATCTGTTTTTGATCTCCGAAATGGGGATCATCTGCACAAAAGCAGTCATGAGCCTCAGGTGTTGAGTGATGTAACCAGGCAACGTATTTTTTTATGGAGAGAGGAAATCCTCCGTGTGTTCATGCAATAGCATTGCAGAAGAGGAAGAGACATGCAGAAGACATCTACACCTACCACTACAAAAGCCTGGCTGTGCCTGCTGGCTGTGGGCTTCCTTGTGCTCCTGGCGGCCTGTGGCAGTGCGCCTTCCACCACAGGGACGGGCACGACGCCGACCGCCGCTCCTACCGCTACCCCAACGCCGACCGCCGCTCCTACCGCTACCCCGACGGCAAACCCAACGCCTACTCCAACGCCGACCACCGCCAGCAGCAGCGGGAACAGCGTCTCGATTATGAACTTCTCGTTCAACCCCAATAGCCTCACCGTCAAAGTGGGCACCAAGGTGACCTGGACGAACCATGATAGCGTGACCCATACCGTCACGGCGAACCAGGGGGCCTTCAATTCGCCTGTCCTCCCCGGCAGCAGCTTTAGCTTCACCTTTACCAAGGCGGGCACCTATGCCTACCACTGCATGATCCATCCCTATATGATGGCAACCATCGTGGTGCAATAGCGTCTTCCTCATCAGAGAAACGGCGAGCTTGCGGAGAAACATGCGCAAAGGGAATGGGCCTATGCCTCGGCGAAAGGCGGCAACTTGTGACAAGCTAGGTGCGTGCAGACCCAATGGGAGGTGATGGCTATGCTTCAGGATGAAGACCAGCCTTCCTTCATCCTCTATCTTTTGTGTAGTGCTTCTCTGTTCGGGAACGATAGCTCGACTGATATCGAGTGAACCATGTGTCCACTCGGAAGGACCCCGATCACTCATGCATGAGAAGGAAGAAGATGTGTCTACACTTGATGAGTGGAAAGTCGTGCTGGTGAAAGACTTCCTGGAGTTGCAACGACTCGAAGGGCAGGATGCTTCCACCAGGGAGAGGCATTCCTTGAAGGAACAAGCAATCGGGCAACATTGTTGCCAGGCAGGAGAACATCTCGGCGATCCCGATCTCGCCTTGCTCAAAAAGACCTTGAGGCTTAATGACTGGCAATGGCAGGGATATAGAGCGAAAGTTCGACCTGCACTCGACTAGGCAAGAGGAAAGGCTATTACTATGATGGGGAGCAAGCAGCGGAGCTTTGCCCCGCTCATCAATAGGTCATTGGAGGACTTGGTGCCGCCAGATCACTTCTATCGGCATCTGGAGCGAACGCTTGATCTCTCGTTTGTGCGACAGTTCGTGCAAGAGACCTATGCAGGCATCGGGCGTCCCTCCATTGACCCGGTGGTCTTTTTCAAACTGCAACTGGTCATGTTTTTTGAGGGAATACGCTCCGAACGGCAACTCATGCGGCATGCAGCAGATCGGCTCAGCGTGTTGTGGTACATCGGATACGATTTGGGTGAGCCGCTGCCCGACCATTCCAGTCTGACCCGTATTCGTGAGCGCTATGGAGTGGAGGTGTTCCACCGCTTCTTCGACACAATCGTAGAACAATGAAAGCCGGGAGAAGCTGGTCTGGGGGCGAGAGTTGTACATTGATAGCACGCAAGTCAACGCCAATGCCGACCTCGATTCGCTGACTCCTCGCTTTGCTGTCGAGGCCCGCGAGGCGATGCAGGCGCATCTCGCCACTCTGTTCGCTCGTGAAGACACTCAGCACGAGCAGCAGGAAGCCTCAGCAGACCGTGCTGACACGCCATGTGGAGAAGCCACTGCAACACAAGTCATTGCCTGCCCAGTACCTCCCCCACTCCCAGTCACCCTCAGCGAAGCAGAGCAAGAGGAACTGGCTACCGAGAATGCGGCTCGGCACGACTGGATCGCGGAGGAAGGTCGACAACAACGGGAGGTTCATGGCCACGACCTTCGGACGGCGGACTTCAAAGTCAGCACCACCGATCCTGATGCGACTCCCATGCGCCTCAAAAATGGCGGCACGCACTTGGGCTACCACGTGCACTACGTCGTCGACGGTGGCAAAGCACGTGTCATTCTTCAGGTGCTGGTGACACCTTCGGAAGTGATGGACAACCAACCCATGCGCGACCTGATCTTTCGCACCCGCTTCCGCTGGAAACTGCGGCCTCGCCACGTGACGGGCGACACAAAGTATGGCACCATCGAGAACATCAAAGCCCTGGAAGACGCAGGCATCCGGGCCTATGTGCCGCTGCCCGATTGGGAGCATATGACGCCCTTTTTCGGGCCCTCCAAATTCACCTACGACGGGGCGCGGAATGTGTATCTCTGCCCTCAGGGTCAACTACTCCGTCCATTTCGCATGGAGCAGAAAGCCGAGAAGGTGGAGTACCGCGCAGACGCCACCACCTGTAATGCCTGTCCACTCAAAGCGCAGTGTACCTCTAGCCAACAGGGGCGGCAACTGCACCGCTCCTTCCATGCCAGCTATCTTGAACGAGTCAAGGCATATCACCAAACCCCCGCCTATCAGAAGGCGATGAACAAGCGCAAGGTCTGGGTCGAACCCTTATTCGCTGAGGCGAAAGACTGGCATGGATTGCGCCGCTTCCGCTTGCGGCTGCTCTGGCGCGTCAACATCGAGGCGCTGCGGATCGCGGCTGGTCAAAATCTCAAACGGCTGCTCAAAAAGCGAGGTTGGGGACGCCGCCCGTTCCCAACGGAGGCGATAAGTGCCTCTTTTTGGGGTCTTTTGCGTGATATGCTTGTCCTCATGTTGGAGAAGGGGTGGTTTCTAGTGTCGATTGGTTCAGTTTCCTCAATACTTAGGACGCCATGCGTCTCTCTTTGCTGATGAGCTTACTGAGGACTTTTTCAACAGGCTGGTTGGTTTTCTGCGACACAAAGAGATGAGGCATGTCACCTCCTCACGTTTGAAGCAGAGTAGCTTCCTCCTCGACCAGGCTTTTGGCTTGTGAAGCCGGTCGAGGAGGAAGTTTCCGGTAGAAGAAGCGGCATGCACTTGTCGTCTCAACCAGGTCTATTAGGCCCACCAACGAAATTTACACTAGTAAGGTCATTGCCAATCGAAAAAGAGAACACTGACGCCACTCTGTGTCATGCATTTCGGCTCTAGTGTCAATGCTAAACACCATTATTTGGGACAGATGTCGGCACTCCCGTGAAAGAAAAATCGCAGAAAGCGCTCCAATCTGCTTCTGTCCAACACGCAGCGGCTGGTCACCTGGCTCGTCCCGCTCCCCCAGTTGTATGCGTGCCTCCCCGTTACATGCCTGCGCCACCCAGTGGGAGCGCAGCGGGCACGACAATCACAAGCGCTCCGTAGAGGATCAGGGCCAGGGCTGCGAACTGGGCGATGCGTGCCCCCCGCGGGACGACTTTTTCTGCGAAGATCAGGGCCGTGAGCAGCGCCATGGCCGCAATATTCATCATGCCCAGAGGGAAGAGCAGCACGAAGAGCAGCCAGTAACCCCCCAGGCAGTAGATACCGTGCTCCAGGCCCATGCGAAAAGCACCAGGGGAACCATCACGCCAGGAATGGAGGATGAAATCCAGAGGTGTGCAGCATTTCGCCAGGCAAACACGTTTGAGAGGTGTGAGTTGGTAGAGCCCGGCCAGTACCACGATGCCACCAACGATCCGGGACGCATTCATCATGAGCCAGGGGACCTGTTGGGCCAGTACCCCGGAGACGTTCGCGCCGAGATACGAAAGCCCCCCGAAGAGTGTCCAGATCAGCAGGTACGCGCCAGCGAAGATCCACGTGGGCACAAAGGCCCACCCGCCACGACGCCGGTCACGCTGGACCTGTGCGAAAACCAGGATCATCGGGGCTGCCGCAGGAAACATCATCGCAATCATCATCACGACCCAGATCGCCAGGAACAACGCGGCTCCCATACCCATAGTCAGGCCCATGCCCATCGTATTCGCTGTTCTGGACTGCCAGATCAGAATCGCCCACGACGCAGCGGTCAGGATCAGGAGCACCGTCAGGATGAGGGTACGTTCTCGTTGCAAACTCATGGTGCTCCCTCCCAGTGGTACGCGCATCCGCGCCACTCTCGCATGCCAGTTCCGCGCATCTCTGTCCATAGCTCAGTCCTTGTATCTGTCATGGTGCCGGACCCAGGCCTGCACCCATTCTAGACCATCCTCATCTCGTCCCCTGGGAGTCAGGTCGAGGTATTGGTAGGTGACATTCATCATGTCGATACCTCGCGCGTAGCAGGAGTAGGTGTGAAAGACCGCGCCGCTCTCGTCTTTGTAGAAGACGCTGATGCCCTCACGGTCCATAGAGCCGGGATCGGTTCTTGCATAGTTGTAAAACGCGGTTCTATTGTGGGCTTCCTCGGGGGTAAACGACACGTAATAGTCAAAGTTGAAATCGGTGTTGAACGAGGAGACCCATTTGAAGCTCCATCCCATGCGCTGTTTGAACGGCTCGATCTTGGCCAGCGGTGCTCGTGAAATGGCCACAAAGCTCACGTCACGGTGTGGGAGGTGAATACTGCTACCGTTGAACGTGTCGGCCCAGAACGAGCAGCTCGGGCACCCTTCGTCATCCTCCGGAGGGAACATAAAGTGATAGACGACAAGCTGGCTCCTGTTCTCGAAGAGATCGGCCAACGTCTCCTTGCCGCCTGGCCCATCGAAGACGTACTGCTTTTCAACCTTCTCCCAGGGCAGTGCGCGCCGCTGCTGGCTCAGCTCGTCGCGAAGCCGCGTGAATTCCTTTTCCTTCGCAAGAAATGCCGTTCGTGCGGAGAGCCACTCCTCGTGTGAAACCACCGGGTGATCCTTGATACCGCTGCTGCTGTTGTTCATCATATTTTCTCCTTCTGTTGTCAGATCGGGATAGCCTGATCTGCCTTCAAAAACGGTGTCAACCTGCTCGCGCTCGCGCGTGCGCGGAGATCGACATCCACGCAAGTGCATGGATACTCATGAGACAAGAGCGAAGAGCACATTTCTCTTCTCGAGTGCAGTCGCCAGGCGTTCCATCATCGACAAAGCAGATGTGCGCAGGTGCCACACCACCATGCAGGGGTGCTCGTCTTCCTCTCGAGGTGCGTGACACCTGCCTGAGAGCGTTCCCTCCTCGTCTACTCCCGCAAGCATAGCATGTGGAGCAGAAAAAACTTCTTCGATCTTGCTCTTCTACGAACAGTGTAAATTGTTTGATTCTATGAAACAATTTACAAGCCTGGGAAGAGGCTTCACGGCTTAACGTGAGTTTTGCCACGGATAATCTAGTGACCCCTCCATGGTTTCACTGGCTGTCGTACTCGTCGTGGCGGTACCACCAGAAGCCGGTCTCGTTGCGACCGAGTGGCGCGCGGTCGAGCCACTGGTACATGCCCCAGAGGACGTCCAGCCCGCGCTCGTACGCCGAGTAGGTGTGGTATACGACGCCATCCTCGAGCGCGAACGCGCTCACGCCGGGCCCTTCTCGCCTGTACGTCGGCCAGTCCGTTCCAACGCTCGCCGCGAGCGCGGCGAGCGTTGGACTCTCCTCGCCGGCCTCCGGCGGCCGCACGTCCATCGCGCGGAAGTTGTACTCGACGACTCCCGACTGCCACTGCTCCTTGGTGTGCGCCGCCTGGAAGTCGTAGTTGAAGTCGCTGTCGAACGAAGACGCCCAGGGGAAGCTCCAGCCCATCCGCCGCTTGTACGCCTGCAGTTTCGCGAGCGGAGCCCGCGACACCGCGCAGAGCGTGACGTCGTGATTCGCGAGGTGGACGACGGAGCCGTCGAAGCCGTCCGCGATCGCCGAGCAGGACGGACACCCTGCCGTGTACTCGGGCCCGAACATGAAGTGATAGATGAGGAGCTGCGAGCGTCCTCTGAAGAGATCGGCGAGGGACGCTGTGCCCTCGTCGGTCTCGAAGCGGTACTCCTTCTCGATGCGAACCCAGGGCAGCTCCTGCCGCCACCGCGCCAGTTCGTCGCTACGCCGCGTCAGCGCCTTCTCGGCCTCCAGCAGCTCCAGACGGGCCGCAAGCCACTCTTCAGGTGTTCCGGTCTTGTGATCGGTCATTGTTTCTCTCCTTCTTGTCGTTACATTCTTGTCGTTACAACTGTAAATCCCAACATTAAATTGATCGCTTTTACAACAATTATCCTGGTGGTAAATGCCCTGAAATCTCGACCGTTTTTGCCCTGAAACATGCACACTTGCCCCGAATCATGAACATTGGGACAAAGTTTCCTGGGTGGTACATCGCCGCAAGGATGAGCGTTTCCCTGAAGGTTGAGCAAGCAATCGATGTTTCTCAAAAAAGAGGAGCCACTCATGGTCTTCACCTTTCTTGTCGGGAGAGCGCGATCACCGGAATCTGGCGGGTTGTCTTCGCCTGATACTCGGCCAAAGAGGGATACAACGCCACTCCCTTGGTCCACAGTCGATCCCGCTCTTCATCTTCTGCGACAACAGCGATGGCATCGAAGGTCTCGGTCCCAACCTCGACGGTGACTTGCGAGTGCGCTACCAGATTGTGATACCAGTCAGGGTGAGTGGGTGCGCCTCCGGAGGAGGCGAACACGATCAGGCGGTCGCCCTCGGGCATATATCCCATTGGAGTCGTGCGGCGTTGGCCGCTCTTGGCCCCTATAGTCGTGAGCAGGAGCAAGGGTGTGCCTTCCCACATTCCACCAACTTTGCCCCCATTTGCACGGAACTCCTCAATCAGGCGGCGATTGTAGTCGTTCATCTCTCTTATGGTCCTTCCTGTTATCGATGCCGACCACGTCGGCAACTTCCTTACGGCGTGAGATGCGCTCTGTTCAGTAGCAAGCTATCAGGGGTCAGCGTATCCAAAGATGAACGCTGTACGCTAAGAGAAGCACATGTTTGGGCATGGGCAGGTCATGATCTCTGTTCTCTGGTCTGCCTGCGCATCAGGCAGCTTCAACCAGGCTCCTGGCAGCTTATGCGTTTCTACAAGATCAGTAGATCTATGACAAAAGCTCAATCCCAGATGCCGAAACCAGGAACGTCTTTCCTGCTCTCTCTCGCGAGTCGCTAGCAAGCGTTACAACGGCATTGGCTACATCTTCTGTTGTCACCTTTGCTCCCATATTTTTGATAAAATCGGCAGGTGAAATACCGAGAGAGGAAGCATACGCTTCAATAGCCGCTTTCCCCAGCTCAGTTTCGGGCATGATGCGCCCCGGAGTAAGCGCGAGAAACTGCAAACCGAGTTGCAAGCGAGCGGATTCCTTCTGGGCATAATCCGCGAGAAACATCTGCGTGCGCTTCGCGCCGGCGTAGCCACCTGAAAGCGGCGACCCACCAATAGCCGCGCCGCTGGAGATGAGCATAATGGTCGTCCCCGCGGGAAGCGGTGTGGTTAATGCTGCCTGCGAGAAAAGCAACGACATCTTGACATCACTGTTCCAGTTGCGCGAGAACTGCTCCCAACTCTGTTCCACCAGTGGCGCCATATGAGGTAAAGCGCCCGCGCAGACGACCAGAATATCTGGCAAGAGCGTCTCGAACACCTGCGCGGGAGCTCCTTCGTCGGCAGCATCAAGTGCGAGTACTCGCACCCCTGGAATTTCAGCGGCGAGTTGCCTGAGCGACTGTTCCCGCCGCGCAACTGCAAGCACCCGCGCCCCCTCAGCATGAGTCGCGGCAACAATGGTCTTCCCAAGGCCCCTGCTGCCTCCAATGATGACCACGTTTTTGCCGCGCAAGCGCTGTGCCTTCCTCAATTCATTCATGGCTCAATCCTTTCATAAAGCTACAATACAGTTCTGTATCTTTTCTGGTTATCCGGTTGATCGATCTGATCTTGTTCACGCGATGAACGCTCTGGCGAAAAGACGAACGGCATCCAGGTGGGTTGCATCAGAGAAATGGGAGAAATGGATCACGAGTTCCTGGACACCAGCCACCTCATAGGCAGCCAGGCGCTGACGGATGGTCTCAAGGGTACCAATGAGGCCATATGACCCGACATCTCCAGGGAAAACGGCACCCGCCCATCCTGGGATCAGAGCCCTGGCCTGCTCATCGGTCTCACCAATGATACAGAGCGTGAGGGCTGTACGATGAATGCTCTCGTAGTCTCGTCCAACGGTCTTGCAATGCTGTTTGAGCACCGCGAACTTGTGCTCAAGTGTCGCCTGATCGGCGATCATATTACAGACATCACCATATCGTGCCACCAGCTTGAGCGTCACCTGCTCACCGCTTCCGCCGATCATCAGAGGAATATGTGGTTGCTGCACTCCTTTGGGCTGATTGATCGCGCCCCGAATCTGGTAATAGTTTCCTTCAAAGGTGGCCTCCTCCTGAGTCCACATAGCCAGAATGACCTGCACCGCTTCTTGCAGTTGGCGCAGACGCTCTGGCCCATCAGGAAACTCGTAGCCATAGGCTCGATAATCGGGTTCGTACCAGCCTGCTCCAATGCCAAAGGTGAGTCGTCCATGCGAGAGGACATCGAGGGTCGAAGCCATTTTTGCCTGTAACGCAGGGTTGCGATAGCTATTTCCTGTCACCATCTGGCCGATGCGCACCCGCTTCGTATCACGCGCCAGAGCTGCTGCCATTGTCCAGCACTCAAAGACCATTTCTTGTGATGGAGGAGCGGTAATAAAATGATCCGGGATCCAGACCGAATCATAGCCAGACTGGTCAGCCGTTTGTGCCCAGCAGGTCAGCGTTTCATACGCTTCCACCGGATCCTTGATGCCAGCCAGTTCCTGTGCAAAGCCTGAGGAAAGGAAGAGACCATATTTGAGAGACATACTTACTTACCTCTTTCTCTGCCAACGATAGAGCCGTGCCGCGAACCGCCGTCTTTGGTAATGTCAGCAACCACCTGCTCCACATCGTTCTTCGCACGACCGGAGAGAAAGACCGTCGCTCCGTGTGCTGCAAGCTCTTTGGCAACTGCGGTCCCAACGGCACCGCCTGCCCCAAAAATGACGGCATGCTTGTTTTTTAAGAAATGTGCTTGTGTCGATACAGTAGACATACTTTCGTTTTCCTCCAATGTTTTTTCCTGGTCACTGTCTACTCTGTGCTGAGCTGCGGTCTCATCACCCATTCCCCTCTGTACGGCTCTCGCGGAGTCCAGTGATCTTCTCGATATGCAAAGTATACCCTTGAACGCTGAGGCAATCTATGCTATATTGTCTTGAATATATGTTCGATCGTCTCAAGAGAGGAGAATGGCATGGATGTGCTCACAGATGTGCTCAATGCACTCGAATTGAAAGGGTGGATCTCTGCGCGCAATGAGCTTGCGCCTCCCTGGCGCTATGACTTTGCGGCCAGTCAAGATATGATCTTTCACCTGCTCAGCTCTGGTGGTGGCTACCTCTCTGTCGAAGGAGATCTCACGCCTCTGCGAGTCGAAGATTGGGCTGTCCTGCTCTTCCCTTTCGGGCACGCTCACTCGATCTGTGACGAACTGACTTCACCCCTGACTCAAGTCCTGCATGTGGACTATGACGCGCAACGCGAGTACCAGGGCTTTCCTGGCGCGTCCGATGAGTCAAAGATGGTTGTCCTCTGTGGCGCGTTCCATGTGGAGCATCCCGGCGCTTTTCCCTTGCTCCACAGCTTGCCAAAAGTTATTCATATTCCCGCAGAACAGGGCCGCACGGTGCAGGGCTTCGCCGAGATTGTGCATTTGATCGCACGTGAAGCGGCCACGCCTCGGCTGGGCGCGCAGGTGATGCTCAGGCGATTAACCGAA
>Ga0209180_10000182_pt1 | contig 28486 bp, 20 predicted proteins | sample CZO8metaG_3_FD_188355 | JGI IMG/M metagenome (GOLD analysis project Ga0209180, IMG submission 188355) | Vadose zone soil microbial communities from the Eel River Critical Zone Observatory, Northern California, USA - CZOApr15con2H2.8 metaG... | ecosystem: Environmental > Terrestrial > Soil >...
GTGCGGACATGCAAATCCACTCCGATGTACACTGCCATCTGCGCCTCCTGTCCAAGCCGAAGCCAAACGACTGTGGGCGAGAGTAGCAACTCTCGCCCCAGGGGGCGCGTGTGTCATGTCATCAGAGGGCACAGAGAGGAGAAGAGCAGGAAAGAGGGATTTAATGCAGAGGGCGCGGAGAAGAAAAGTGCAGGTTGACGGTTGGGGCGCAGCGGAAGCGCCGAGCCGGGCTAAAGCCCGGCGCCTACAAAAAACGGGAAAAAAGAAGAGGGGCACGTTGTATGGTGCCCCTCGGGAATTGAGGAAGACGGGCCGTGCAAAACGTTATTGCTGAGAACCGGGAGCGGCGGAAGCCGTGGCGGTGTTGCCGATGGCGTCGCCGTTGACCACGAGCTCGACGCGGCGGTTGCGCTGGCGGCCTTCGGCGGTCTCGTTGGAGGCGACGGGTTGTGTTTTGCCGAAACCGCGGGCGGAGATGGAAGAAGGAGATACGCCCTGTTCGGCGAGAAATTCGCGCACGGAACCGGCGCGGCGCTCGGAAAGCTGCTGATTGAATTCGTCGCCGCCGACGCTGTCGGTGTGGCCTTCGATTTGAAGCATGAGGCCGGGATGCGCGAGAACGATGCCGGAGATTTTGGCGAGCTTTTCGCGCGCGCCGGGCTTGAGCGTGTAGCTGCCGGTGTCGAAAAGAACATCCGACATGTTGACGATGAGGCCGCGGGCGGAGTCGCGGGTTTGCAAGATGGAATTCAACTGCGCGAGGAGTTGCGCGCGAAGCTGACCTTTTTCGGCTTCGGCCTGCGTGGCGGCTTGGCGCGCTCTTTCGGCGTCCGCTTGTGCGGCGGCCCGGTCGCGGCTGGCTTGTGCGGCGTCCGCTTGTGCGGCGGCTCGGTCTTTGGAAGCTTGCTCGGCTTCGGCTTGAGCGGCCTGCTGCTGCGCTAAGGCGGCAGCGCGGGCCTGGTCGGCTTCCTGTTTCTGACGCGCGGCCTCCTGAGCGGCCTTCTCGGCTTGCTGCTTCATGCGCTCGGCGGCGGCTTGGGCGGCTTCGGCTTGTTGACGAGCCTGATCGGCTTCCTGGCGGCGCCGGCCTTCGGATTCGGCGTCGGCACGGGCTCGGAGGGCGCGCTCCTCAGCAGCTCTCTTTTCGGCGGCGACTCTCGCTTGGGCGTCGTCTTCGGCCTTTTGTTTTACGGCCATGACGCGAGCTTCCTCGGCCGTTCCAACGACTTCGCGTGCGGAGGCTTCCACGGATTTCCTGTCGCGGCGCTGCGAATAAGCTTCTTCCAGGGCTCTGAGCTGGTGTTCGGCCTTGGCGACCATGGAAGGGGCGTACTTGTCGGCAAGAGCGATGTGCGCAATGCGCACGGCGTTGCGCGCTTCAAAAACTTCCAGCGGCGTCTTGCGGTCGATGCCAAAGATGGCGTTCTCGATTTTGGTGTTGGAGGACGAGTAGATGCCGCGGCCGAGAAGCTCGTAGCTGGCGTCGATGTTTTCGACCTTGCCGAGCGTGGCGGGACCGAAAACGTTTTCGAGGACCACGGTGTTGCCGGGCTGGGTGACCGCGAAATAAGGTTCGGCAGTGACAATCATGCCGAACGTCTGCATGTCCGTGATGATGGCCTTGACTTGAGCGCCGCCGGTCTTAAGAACAACTTCGCCGAGGTTCACGGCGCGGCCCCCCGGCGAGACAGCCCAGAGAACGTAGGTCAAATATTCGAGGCCAAACTTGGTGGCTTCATCGAGGCCAAGGAATTTGGCTTCGATTTCGATGCGATTGCTCTTGCTTTGTACTCGGGCTTCGCCGGTGGCCCCGGACATCAATTCGGTGCCCTGAAAATCGATCTTGGTGATGGAGCCGGCGCGGCGGTAATTCACCGCTTTGGTGGTGCGAGAAACACTTGCCGGTGGGCCGGCAGACGAAGGCGCCTGGCCGAACGCAGGCGCAGCAAAAACGCCAAAAAGGCCGGTTACCGCGAGACAAACGGATGCGATTTTCACGTCAAACTCCCTAATCGCCGGACTGGGCGATGTCATTCAATGACCGCTGAGCGGCCAGGATTGAAAACATGGCGACCTGCCCCCTCTTGATGCGTTTTCCACAACCCATAGGGAGGGGGATGTCGTTTCGTATCTACAGGCTAGCAGAGAAAAGACACAGGGTAAGGGGCGAGAAAAGAGCCTTTGCGCAAACAATTACCACACGCGGTGGACGGGATTGGAGAGGCTGGCCAGGGAGAAACGGAGCAGGCCGGGTAAATGGGAAGCAGCAGTGCTGCGCACCGACAACATGAAGGAGCGCAGGCCGAATTCGGACGCGAGACGCCGACGATCTCAGAGGGAGCGCAGGAATTCGAGCAGGGCCTCCTTTTCGGCGGGTTTCAACTTTTCGAATTTCTGTGTGACGTGCTCGGCCTCGCCGTGGTGACGGAGGATAGCGTCAAGGAGCGTGACGGAAGCGCCGTCGTGCATGAGACGTGAATGCATGCGAACACCCCAGAGCGGAGCGGTACGGATTTTGTTGGCCGTGCTGTTGAATTCGGTGACGGAGAGGTTTTTCCAGGTGATCTGGTACATCTTTTTGCCGTAATGCTCCGTCATGGACTGAACGATGCCGTCGCCGGTGCCAACATTGTGAAGCAGGAAGTCGCCGTAGGGATGAAACTGCTTTCCGCCGAGGGCGGGCGGAACGGTGAACGTGCCGCCGTTGAGGTTTGTGCCGGCGGGAGCGGTCGTAAGCGTCTGAACGTGGCAGGTATCGCAACCCACTTTGTCGAATACCTCCGCGCCCAATCGAGCCCTGGGAGTTTGCGCAGTCTGGGCGTCGCGCGCGGGAGTTTCCGTGGCACGGATGAAGCGCGCAAAGTGATCGATATCGGAGAGACCGTCGGGGCCGGTCTTGTCATTCGGCTCCGCAACCGTGTTGCAGAGGTTGGTGACTTCGTCGGGCTGGTGGCGGCTGGTGATGCCCATTTCATTGAGATAGGCGTCCGCGGCGAAGGAAAGGAGGCTGGCCTGTTGGTCTTTCCATCCGAAACGGCCGACGCGGGTTTGGCCGGGGGCTTCAACGATGGGAACGTAGAGGACCTGGCCGCAGATTTTATTGTGGTTCTTTTTGCACTGGTCTTTGGCGAGGTCCACGAAAGTCTGATCCAGGACGGCTTCGACGAATCCATCGCCCAAAACGTTCAGTGATACACGGAACGTTCGGATCGTTTCCGAATCCGGAACGCGCTCCTGAATTTCCGTGCCGGGAAAAGCGGCGTTGGGGCAGATGGCACGGTCGTTCACCAGGGAGCGGCCCTTGATGACCTCCGTGCCGCGGGCGATGGGAATCTCCGGGTTCACGAACTCACCGTGGGGTCCTGCATGTCCGACCCGCAATTCGGTCACCTGGCTGGGGCCGCCGGAAGTGGGATTCTGGTGGCACTCGCGGCAGGATTGGGCGTTGTAGAGAGGGCCGAGACCGTCGTCGAGCGCCTCAGTTTCGTCGAACTTTGCCTGATCCGCAGCATGAGTAGCGTCATCCACCATGCCGTTGGTCTTATTGTCGAAACCGGCGGGTGCTTCAGGGAATGGCGGTGCAAGGAGAAGAACAGTGACAGCCAGCAGAGAAATCCCGATGGAGAGCTTCATGAGCACCTCGGGGCTGGTTCGTGAAATTTACCCTCAAGTCCCCCGAAAGCCAAGCAGAAATTGGGCGCGGAAAGTGATCATCGAATCCGATAAGCCACGGAAGAACTAGACCGGGCGGCGGACGCCGAGTTTGCGCATGCGGGCCTGCAGCGTGGTGCGCTTCATGCCGAGGAGCGTGGCGGCCCCTTTGGTGCCGGCGATGCGCCATTGTGTTTGCTTGAGGGCGCGGAGGATGTGCTGGCGCTCGGCTTCTTCGAGAGTGGAAATCGAGGAGCTTAAGGAAGCGGAGGACAGAAAGGAGGTGGAGGAAAAAGAAGAGGAATCCGCGCCCGCGGCGGCGGTGAGGGCGGAGGATTTGAGTTCAGAGATGGGGATGCGGAGCTCCTTGCCGGGGGAAAGAAGGACGGCGCGTTCGATCAGATTCTCGAGTTCGCGGACGTTGCCGGGCCAAGAGTAACTTGCGAGAACCTCCATGGCCTCGGCGGGGATGTACTCGACCTGTTTGTTGAGGCTGCGGCTGAATCGTTGCACGAAGTACTGGACGAGGAGCGGGATATCTTCGTGACGCTCGCGGAGCGCGGGGATCTGAATGGGGAAAACGTTCAAGCGGTAATAAAGATCGCTGCGGAAGGCGCGCTCGGAGACCAGTTTCGAAAGATCTACGTTGGTGGCGGCGACCACACGCACGTCCACGCGCTGGGTGCGATTGCCGCCGAGGCGTTCGAATTCCTGCTCCTGGAGGACGCGCAGAAGCTTGGGCTGTAGCTCGAGCGGAATGTCGCCGACCTCGTCGAGGAAGAGAGTGCCGTGGTCGGCGAACTCGAAGCGGCCGATTTTCTGGTTGATGGCCCCGGTGAAGGCGCCGCGCTCGTGACCGAAGAGCTCGGATTCAAGCAGGCCGGAAGGAATGGCCGCGCAATTGATTTTGACAAAGGTGCGGTCGCGGCGCGGGCTGAGGTTGTGGATGGCACGGGCAAAAAGCTCCTTTCCGGTGCCGGTTTCGCCGAGGAGGAGCACGGTGGTGCCGGCGGGAGCGGCAAGCTCAACTTGGGCGAGGGCGCGCTTGAGCGCGGGACTCTCGCCGATAATTTCCTCGAAATTGAATTCGCTGCGGATTTCCTCTTCGAGGTAGAGCTTTTCTTCGGCGAGCTTGTTTTTCAGGGCCTCGATTTCCTTGAAGGCCAGAGCGTTTTCGACGGCGATGGCGATCTGCGTGCTCACCTGCCGAAGCAACTCGACATCCTCCGCAGTGAAAGCCTCACCGCGCCGGCTGGCAAGATTGAGTGAACCAAAGGTGCGGCCGTGCGTGGTGAGCGGAACGCAGCAGAGGGTTTCGATGCCCTCGCTGCGGAGAAAGCGTAGGGCTTCACTGGGGTAACGCTCGAGTTCAGCGCCGCGGACAAGAAGGGGCAGGCCCGTGGAGATGGCGCGTCCCGACGGGGAAGAGTCGCGAGGCACGGTAATTTCTTGTTTGAGGAGTTCCTGGCGGCCGGGAAAATCGAGAGCGTGAATTTTGAGCAGACCGGTGGCGGGATCGAGAAGCGCGAGGCTGGTGAAGTCGTGATGAATAACGCGCTCAAGGCTGCCGACAATGCCGCGGAAGAGTTCGCTGACCTCGCGACTGGTGACGAGCACGTTGTTGACGTCGAGAAGAACCTGAAGGCGGTCGCGCTCGCGGGCGAGTTGCGTCTGGTAAGCCTGGGAATTCTCGAAATTGAGCGCGTTATCAACGGCCACGGCGACCTGGCTGGCCACGCGCTGCATGAATTGCCGCTCCGTGTCCGCGACGCGGTGAGGAACCATGCGCCCGAAGCCCATCGAGCCAAGGCGGCGCTGCGCCGTCGTGAGCGGGAAAATGGCCAGGGAACGGACATTGTGTTCGCGGAGCCGCGGCATGAAGTCAGGGAAGCGCGTTTCTTCGGCGACATCGGCGATGACCAGAGGCTGCTGCGTTTCCCAGACCCAGCCGGAGGGATGGCCTTCGATGGGCGTTTCCATGCCAGCGGCTTTTTCCGTGGGGATGCGAGTTTCCAGAATATGAAGCCGCATTACGTTCCGGACGGGATCGTGGAGCACGAGAGTAAGGAAGTCGAACTCGATAACGGAATGAAGGCGCCCGGCAAGGTCGTGGAAAAGCGCGGGAAGATCGCGCTGCTGCGCGATGGCCTCGCTGACTTCGAGCAAGGCTTCGAGCTGACGCCGGGAGTGTTCGAGCGGGGAGGTAAACGCCACTTCCGGCGGAGAAACGACGGGGTCCGCCATAGAAGGCAGGATAACACCCGCGTCGGCGCAGGCTCAACCGGGGGCAATCGCGGTTCGTGGCTAGTCTCCGGTTATGCAACTTACCGGGAGTTACCCGTTCATCGGGGGCCGACCGCGGCCAATCTCGGCCAGCAGGAGCGCATTAAGTGCGAGGTGTGATCCGCTTGTTTCTACGAATCTTCACAAATACCAGGTATACAACTAGGCTGTAAACAAATCCCTGAAGCAGGAACAGAATGAGTAAGAAATAGCCGACTCCTTCTTCGAAGCCGGGATGAAACAGACCCGTCAAGTAAACCGCAAGGTGCCGACTCGGTTCTTGCGTCCAATTAAACGCCCAGTCGGCCCACGACGGTTCATTAGGGTGATGAGTGAAGGCTGTAGTCAAACCATATAGCGTGAGTGCCTCGGTTGTAAAACCGACTAAAAGAGCCGCAGTCGCAATGCGGGGAGCGAATCGGAATTGGTTTATTGGTGGCGCACCATCTTCAGTTCGAAGCCTGCTTAAAGCAAACAACAGGGCCAGAGTTACGACCGTAACTCCAGCGCATTGAAATAAGAGTCCTCTTGTATCAACGAACGCGTAAAAAGCAGACGGGGGGTCGACAGTCCCGCCGACACTGCGAACTTCAACAGGGCTAGGTTCTTTCAGGATGAAGGAGTGCCCAATGTCTTTGCGGTAGGGGATGGTCAAAGACTTGTACGCCTGCTGCCATGGTGGGAAGAAAAGCAGCAGAATTACCGCACAAAGTCCGCCGCCGCAAATTACCTTTTGTGCAGCAGTCATGCCTCGCCTCAACTTCAGCCTAGGACGATGCAACAATGAGCGAAAGCTATCAAGAAGAATCACCTCCGTCGTGGCAAGAGTCAAGCGAGAGGTCCGCAGATTGCGGAGTCGAAAATCCAATTTACATCTGAAAGTTCTGACTGTAGTGCCCGATTAACGCGCTTACCGGAGATGTGACGTACTGGGATGGATTCCTCCGCCTTGTCGATGCTTGGCACGCCGGATGACGCGACCGATGACCGACTCCTCCCCTTCAAGAAGTCGCTGTGCGTCTGTGAACGCCGGGAAGGAACGGTTGAGCACGTTAGCCCAAACAAGCAGCATCGCCATCTTTTCCTCGAAGTCGCCTTCGGCCCAAGGACTAGGTTTGGCGACAGGCCGACCCGACCTGTAGTGCTCGGAACCGAAAAGGTGATTCTTGTCAGAGTCCTGGAGCGAGGAGTCCGTCTCGCGATATGCGGCATAATTCATGCCATCGATGACCAATTGACGAGCTTCCTCCGATGTCATACGCAAAAGAACTCTACGCTCACGGCGGGCAAAGTTCCAGAGTCGAGCGATTGTGCCTGGTAAACGGAGTAATCGGAGATTGGCCGACTACTCGCGCGTGTTGGGTAGCAGTGAGTTCGCATGGAGGGATCTAGCCAAGTATTACTTTGATTCGACCTGGGCTGGTGTTTCGTAGTCTCTGAGAGTTCCATCAGGTCATTTTCGACGGGTCGTAAGCGGGGGAGTGGCGAGCGCCGGTGGCCATCGGGCGCTCGATGGCTTCGATGGACTGGATGCCGCCGCGGGCGCCGACAGCGGTGCAGTTCAGCGCGGCGGCGGCACAGGCAAACTCAAGCTGGCGCTGCAGCGGCCAGCCCTGCAAGAGCCCATAGATAAAGCCAGCGTGAAAAATGTCACCGGCGCCCGTGGTGTCCACAGGCTCGATTTGAAAAGCGGGAGCATACTGGAACTGTGTCCCATCCCAGGCGAGCACACCTTGTTCCCCCAGGGTTGCCGCTGTGAGGCGGCAGCCAAAGTGATCCCTGAGCGCGGGCAGCGACTTCTTCAAATCATGCTCCTCCATCAACCGGCCCGGGATGTCCCTGCTGGTGATGAGATAATCGACGTTGTTCAAGAGCGTCTCCACGCCGCGGTAGAGTTCATCCAAGTCGGCGATGACAGGGACGCCGGCTGCGCGAGCCCAGCCTGCCGCGACGGTCGCGGCGGCGGTATCGTGCCCGTCCACGTGAAGCGCGCGGGAATTGACAATCCATTCGCGCTGGACTTCTTCCGGGCGAAGTGTCAAGCGCTCGTCGCGTTTCCAAAGAACGGTGCGCTCGCCAAAGTCATCCACCAGAATGAAGGCCTGCTGGCTGGGGCAGCCCGGAGCCGTGAACAAATGCGCCTCGACGCCGAGGCGCGCAAATTCCGCGCGGTGAAGCGCTGCGGCGCCGTCGTCGCCGACCTTGCCGACGTAGCGCGTACGCAATCCCCAGTGCTGGCACGCCACCATGGCCGTGGCGACCTGCCCTCCCGGCAACACCTGCGCGGAACGAAATTCCACCTTGGATCCGCGCGCCGGATAGTGAGCAACGGGGATAAGCGTGTCGGAGGCGTTGAGTCCCACGCCGACAACGTCAACCTTGGAAGATTCGGTCATTTTGCCCGTGCCACTCTAAAGGATGCGCGGAAGTTTTCCAAAGATGGAGCGACCGATTCAGTGGAAGCGCGTGGTTCGCCAAAGGGCCAGGCCGCAAATCATAAGGAGCAACAGGAGCGCGGCGCTCAAAAGAACGGCCGGCCCCCAACGGAAGGACATTTGCGGCACGCGCGCCATAGTCGCAAAAACTACGAAAATGCTTGTGGCTCCGCCGACCAGGAGCCAGTCCCACGCGCTCCGTCCGGGTCTTGATTCACCGGCCAGCTGACGCCCCTCCATGCGCGCTTCGACGTAGTCTGCTGCAACGCCGTAGCGGCGCCCTTCGCGCTGGGCCGCTTCTTTCCAGCGCGTTTGTTCCTTTCCGGTGGCGGAGGAAAATGCGATGGCGCCGACGCCCAGCATCATCAGGAGCGAGCCTCCCACGACTTGCAGGTAGACAGAAACGCCGCGGCCGTGCAACTCGCCAAAAACAAAAATGCCCCACAACAGACCCCAGAGTTGGTTCGAATTCGAAAGCGGGATGCCCCGGCTGATTCCCACGTACTTGGCCGCGTATTGCTGGAACACATCGCCGATCACCCAGATAAAGCCTCCGAGCATCAGCCAGAAAATGACGCCGCGTGCGCTCTGCAATTCCCGCCAAAGCGGAGCCAGGCCCGTATAGCTGACCGCGAGTGCGGCCATCATTCCCAGTTCGCCGAAGGTGAAGAACGTGACGAAAGAAAGCGGATTCATCCCGGTCAGGTAGGCTTTGCGGTAGGGAATGTACATGGTGCCCCAAAGGACACCGGCGCCCAGCGCGGCCCACACGCCGCGCGGAGAATGTCCCGCGCTCGCCTGCGTTGACGACGCCATAGCGAGCAAGGCCGCACCAAAGCACATCACCAGCGCTCCGCCCAACACTCCGGTCCAGCGCCGCCAGCCCGCCTGGCGCAATTCATTGAAAAAAAGAAATCCCCAAAAAATGCCCAGCAGGCTGTTCGAATTCCACAGTGGAAAAGCGATGCTCAGGCCGATATCGCGAATCGCAAAAATGGTCAGCGTGTTCGCCACGGCCCAGAGACACCCCGCGAGAACAGCCCAGATTAAAAGATGAGGCGCGCGGCGGACGTCCGCGCGAATGGAGGCTGTGCCGAGGACCAAAGCGGGCAAGCTCCACCGCGCCAGAAAAACGCCAATGACCATGATGAGCGAAATCACAATGGGGGAAATTCCGATGGAAACCAGTTTCGTCGGCGCCTCGGCAGCGCCAAGCCAGGCACCCGCGGTGAAACCCGAAAGAATTCCGAGCAGTTGCAGCTTGCGCGAGCGCGTTGTGTCAGAAGCAGCGGGAGCAGTTTCGGGCGTCAATGCAGATTGCATAGGCCTCCGGCTGGATTGTCAATGAATGAAACGGAGAAGAAGCAGTCCGCCCAACAGCACCGCGACGGGGACCCAAAAATGAATGTCGGTGAGCGCGCTTGTCAGCCGGCTGTGCGTCACAACGGTTCTTTCATCGCGCTCCATCTCTTTCCCCTCGAATGACGAAATGGTTCAGCGATGCATGGAAGCGGCGGCATTGGGCGCCTTTTCCTGCTCGCCTTTGTACGCCTTCCAGGCCCCGTCAATGACGTAGGCATGAATCGCATCGGCGTCCTGCACGGTCATCTTGGCATGTGGGAAGGCGAACTTCGGTGGATCGGCGAAACCAGGCATGCCTTTATCCCAATGGCTGCCGCCCAGAACGATTTGATACCAATCCTTGTGAACTTCGGGCGGCATATAGCGGAGATCGGGAACCGCGCCATCGAGCACCCACGCGCCGCTCCCGTCGAGTCCCGGCGAGTGGCAGCCATCGCAGACGAACGTTCCATAAAGCTTTTCGCCCTTGCGAATGATTTCCTGGCTTACTTTTTGCTCGGGGGGCTTCGGCACCGGCGGGATCACCACGCGCGGATAAGGGAAAGGCATGTTGGCGCCGAGCTTGAAGGCATAGAGGCGCACAGGCCCGCGTTTGGATTCCGGCGTGGCCATGGTGCGAGCGGGCGCGAACAATCGCGAGCCTGAACCCCATCCGACCGGAGTGATCAGGTACTGCTCGCCGTTCACGGAGAAGGTGACGGGAATTGATTCGATTGCTGAACCGGTTTTGACGGACCAGACTTTTTTCCCGGTATCGGCGGCGTACGCGGCGAATTCGCCCGTGCCCTGTCCCTGAAAAACCAGATTGCCCGCCGTGGAAAGAACGCCGCCATTGACGGCGATTTCCTCTTCAACCGACCAGCGCGCCAACTGCGCGACCGGATCCCAGCCGATCAGCCGGCCGAATAGGCCTTCGCCGCCTTCTCCTGCTTCGACGGCGTCCTTCGTGCCGGCGCGCCGATCGGTCGTGGGGATGTAAACGAGGCCGGTAAGCGCGCTGTAGCTCATCGGCCACCAATTGTGCACGGTCCATTGTCTTCCGCCGCCCTGCGAGGGCGGCACGAGGACCGCCCGTCCAGTCTGCGGATCGATGGCGCTGGCCCACACGACTTTGACGAGCGGCTTCGCGGAAAGAAGCTTTCCGGTCTTGGCGTCGAGCACGTAGAAGAAGCCGTTTTTCGGCGCGGTCATCGCCACATGGCGCCTCTCGCCGTTCACGACAAGGTCCGCCATCAGAATGTGATTGTTCTCGGAGTGGATGCCCTCGGTCCCGGTCTGGTAATGCCAAACGTATTCTCCGGTGTCCGCGTTCACTGCGATGATGCATTCGCCGAAGAGCCTGTCGCCGGTCGCTTTGATGAAGCTGAACTCGCCATAATCGACTCCGACGCCAGCGGTGCCGAAAATCACGAGACCCGTGGCATCGTCATAGGTGATGGCGTTCCACACGTCGCCGCCGCCGACTCTCCACCAGCCGTCGCCGGCCCACGTTTTTGCCGCCATTTCGAGCGCTTTCGTTTCGAATGGCTTCGAGGGATCGCCCGGAACGGTCCAGAAGCGCCAAACTTCCTTGCCGCTTTCCGCGTCGTACGCGATCAGTGCGCCGCGCACGCCGTCGTCGGAGCCGTTGTAGCCCATCAGGATTTTCCCTTTGGCGACGTGCGGCGCGCCGGTGATTCCGGTTTGCGATGGTTCGCAAACCGTCGCCTCCCATACCTGCTTTGCCGTTGCCGCATCAATAGCGATCAGCCGGCAATCGCCCGTGCCCACGTAAACCTTGCCGTTCCAGACCGCCACGCCGCCGTTCGTGCGTGCGGAATAGGAACCGTTAATTGCCTGGTCCACCCGCACTTTCGGATCGAACTTCCAGAGCAATTTTCCCGAGGCCGCATCCACGGCATACACTTTCGATTGCGGCGCGCTCAGGTAGATTACGCCGTCGGCCACAATCGGCTCGGAGACCACGCCCATGGCGCTATCAATGTCCAGGTACCAGGCCAGTCCCAGGCCGCCAATGTTTTTGTCGGTGATTTGCTGCAGCGGGCTGAAATGCTTGGCGTCGAACGTGCGGCCATTCAGCAGCCAGTTGTTCCCCGTGGCGGCATCGGCCGCGACGCGCGCCTCGGTCACGTCCCCGGGCTTCGTCGCCTTGCCCGCCGAAGAACGACCCGCCGAAGAACGAAGCGCGATGGCCGCCGCGATCGCCAGCACAACGATGGCTAAACTAAGAATTCGCCGATTCTGCATGCCGGATGCCAAGCCGCCTTTCCTTGAATTGCCGAAACTCCGCCGCGCTGATGGCATGTCGCGCGCCCGATCCTGATTGGCGTGGGATTTCCGGCTGCCATGTTAGGTGCGCTGCGCAAAGAAAGTCAACGCGTGACTTGTCGTGCGTCAATGATTTGTGCTACCCGGCACGCCGCTCATGACGGCTTCATTCATAAGAGCTGACGGAATCGAGAAGACGACTGCTGTTGTGCAGGAACGCGAGTTCGCAGAGCCAGAGGACGCCGTGCCGCGGGCTGCGATTCAGGTCGGTGATGTCCATCAGGCGGTATCCGGCATTGGCCATGAAGTTGACGATTTCCGCGACGGAATTTTCGTAGTTGCCGCAAACCACCGCCTCGGCCAGAAAGATGCCGGTCTTGCCGAAGAGGCTGGAGGCACCGGCGAGAACGCGCAGGTCGAAGCCTTCCGCGTCGATCTTCACCATGTCCGGGAGGGGCGTGCCGCTGGAAGCGGCGATTTCGTTGAGAGTCTTGACTTCGACGGTGGTTTGCCGGGAGCCCGTGGCTTTTCCATAGCGGTCCTTGAGCAGAAGAGTGCTGCTGTCGTCGCGGGACGCAACGCTCATGGGCATGCTACCGGATTTGTCGCCGGCAGCAGCATTGATCCACTGAATCTTGTAGCCGCTGTCGAGGAGGTCCTGAATATGGCTTTTCAGGTAATCCTGCGGCTCGACGAGCGTGTAGCGGGCGTCGGGAAAGAACTTGATCGCCTCGCGCGTCCAGAGTCCCCGGTTCGCGCCAACGTCCATGATGTGTTTGGGGGCGAAGCCGAGCTTCTGGAGCGAAGCGAAAAAGGGATTCAGGCCCTCGCTGAGCCGGGGACCATCGTTGACGCGCACGAGGCGAAATCCAAGTTTGCCCAAGAGGGATTGAACGAGGCGTTTCATCCTCAATCGATGGGATTGGACGGAACGCCGCGGACTTTATCGAGGGTTTGGCGGCGAAGGCCCAGGCGTTTGCGCAGGGGGAAGGTTAGCTCAACAAGCATCTGGCGAACGGTGAGAACCGGAACGCTTTCGAAGATGCGACGAAAGCGCGTGCGGCGGATTTTCCCCGAACGCGTGATCCGGTGCGTGGAATCGAGCATGGTGCGAAGATGCGCACCATTCCCGCTCAATTCAAAATTGCGCAGCTGATCTCCCGGAGGTTGCGTCGAAATCATTTCTCGATAAGCTTCCTTATCGATTCGATCTTCTTAGGTAACGGCTTGCCGACGAACCGCCGGAGTTTCTCAAGCGAATTTCGGGACGCTGCAACGCTCCCAGCATCCCAGGGGGCGAAATAGATGCTCGGTTCTGGAACCAATTCCAAGAATCGCGTTGAGATGGGCTTGTGCGAGGCCGCCAGCATAGTCCGCACCCGGGGCAGGCGTTTCGTCTCATGATAGCCGGGATGGTCTGGCATGACCCTGAATCTGTACACATGAACGAAACCAGACTTGTACAACATTTTTTGTAGGCAAGCCTCGGTAGGGTAGAAAGCAAAATAATTTAGCCCTTGATCGTCCGAGGGAGTTTCGTCAACCAATCCCATGATCGGCTCGTCTCCGGGAAAGATAACTCCTTCCACCAGCAACAACCTTCCAGTCAGGGCGTGGAGATGACGGATTGCGAGGAGTGGATTCTCCAGGTGGTAAAGCAACCCGAAGCAAAAAACCAAATCAAACTTCCCGAGGCTCCGGAGGGCCGGATCCTCTGCATTGAAGCGCTCGAAGCAGATGCCGGGGTGCCTGCTGCGGGAATCTTCCACGTTTTGCTGGCGGCCATCCACGCCGGTGACTTCCAGTCCCAAGGACTTGAGCAGGTTTGAGAAAAACCCCGCACCGCAGGCGACGTCAACGGCTGTCCCTAGACCCAACGGCGCTTTGAGTTCCGAGAGCAAACTGGAGACGACGGCGCCGCGCGCGGCGTTCAGGTCGTCGTAGATCTTTACGTCAAATATGCGTGCTCCGTTCAATCGGCCCGGTCCCCCGGGCCTGACAGTCAAAAGTGGACGGCAGATTCAGTATACCGTTCCATTCGACGCGCGCGAATAGAGGCCGCATTCATGGGCGAGCGAGCTCCGGAGAAGACTTGGGCAGCCCATGTGCCGCTGAACTCTCGAAGGTGTACGTTGAACGGTGACCAAAGCGAATCAAAGGGTGCTCAAAATAGAGCCACGACAGACGGGCGATTGTGAGTGTCGCGACGAGAGCGGCAAGTGCCGTCAGGAGCATGGAAAAGCCGGTGATGCGAGGTTCCTGGCCCCAGAAATAGCCGAATAGGATCCCCTGTACGAACTGATGAAGAAGATAGGTCCCGTAGGCGATGGCGCCGAGCCAGCCGAGCCATTTCAATCGGAGCGCATGGCTGACAACGCTGTTCGGCCTCGTCACAGAGTAGACCAGAACGGTGACATAGAACAGAGCGAGCCATGTGTGACCGATGGTTTTCATGAGAGGGCTGTCCATGCCGGGCGATTTCAATGCGAGAAATGCGATGCCGAGCAGAAAAACCGAGCCTGAAATTCCGAACAGGCGGCCATTGCGCTGGATGCGCACTCTCCACGCATCATCGCGCAGCAACATTGCCGCCAGGACACCTAGCAATAAGGCATCAGCGCGGCAGGGCATGAGAGCAAGACCAGCTACCCAATTATGAGGCCAGAACAGTTGAATTGCTGTTCGGGCGAGTGGGGCGACGCAGATACCGGTTAAGACTAAGGCTAGAAGTCTGCGGCCGGAGAAGAAGCGGACGATAACCGGGAGAGTTAGATAAAACTGCTCTTCGATGGCTAGGGACCAAGTGATTCCCAGAGCGTTGGCACCCAGGCTGGCAGAGTGGGCCATCCAAAAATTTTGTGTAAGAGTCCAATAGGAGTACCAAGGCAGGGCGTCGGCGGTGAGCCAAGCGAAATCCCCGAGGTGCGTGCGTTGCGCGGCGAATAGGACTGCGGGGAACACCAGGAGGATAGCCGCATAAATGGGGAGGATGCGGAAGAAGCGGCGCGTGTAGAAAATCTTGAAGTAGTTGGAGGCCTTGCGGGCGTCAAGGAGAATGCCGCCGATGAGGAAGCCGGACAAAACGAAGAATAGATCGACACCGCTCCACGTCAACCGCCCGAAGACAAGAGCATACGAGAGGGGCGTGGCAGGTGCAGCGACGGTCGGGATGACAAAGTAGTGCCAGATGAGGACGGTGCCGATGGCGATGCCCCGGAGGCCGTCGAGTTCGGGGATGCGACTTCTCAAATCCAAAGTAGAGTTGTGTCTGCCGACTTCATGAGCGGGCACTGGGCACCTGAGTTTTTGCTTCTCCTACTTCGAATTGGGACGGCACATTGAGAACGCCGTTCCACTCATCCATGTAATGTTGATGGATTTCCGTCGCGATACTCATTTCGGGGGCGCAATCCCACAGGTCCAGCACTTCGCCATTATCCCAGAGGCTGACCTGCCATTGATAGGCGCCCGGGCGGAGCGGGAGCGAGGGAAACGTGTGGGAGAAGACATGGACGCCGGGTTCGAGAGAAAGGTTCTGGGCGGCGCGGGCCCACATCAACTGACGCTCGGCATTGAAGAGGGCGATGCCGTGTTCGCCGCTGGAGATGGGCTCGGCCAATTCGACAGCGAAATTGACGGTGACAGGACCGAGAGACGAGAGGACGTGAGGCTGCGAAGTCGGAGGCTCGGCGATTTCCCAGTGCAAGAAGCGCCCTTTGGTGTGTGAGGCGCGATCCTGCCCATGGCCGTTGCTTTCGCCGCGGGCCATGGCGGATTCGTAGGCCGAGGTGACTTCGTGGGTGGGGCCGCTCTGGCGGACGGAGGCATCGTCAATCCAGACGACGCGGTGGCACAGGCGGCGGATCTGATTGAGTTGATGACTGACTAGGACGACGGTGCGGCCGGCGCGGGCGACGTCGCCCATCTTGCCGAGGCATTTTTTCTGGAAGTTGATGTCGCCGACGGCCAGCACCTCATCCACCAACAGGATTTCAGGCTCCAAATGCGCGGCGACGGCGAAGGCCAGACGGACGTACATCCCTGAGGAATAATGCTTTACGGGCGTGTCAATGAATTTTTCGAGTTCCGCGAAAGCCACGATTTCATCAAACTTGCGCGCGATCTCGCGCTTGCTCATCCCCAGGATGGCTCCCGAGAGGAACGTGTTTTCGCGCCCGGTTAGCTCGGCATGAAAGCCCGTGCCCACCTCCAGCAGCGACCCGACCCGGCCGTGAATCTCTGCCCATCCCGTTGTCGGGCGCGTGATACGGGAAAGGATCTTCAGCAGCGTCGTCTTGCCCGCCCCGTTCCTCCCGATCAAGCCAAGTACTTCTCCTTCTTTCACTTCCAGCGAAACGTCCTTCAGCGCCCAGAAAGTCTCTTGCTTCTTACGCCGAATCGACGCAAGGGGCGACCGCAGGAGTTGCTCCAAGGAGTGGCGCAGGCCGGGGTGCCACTGAAGGCCGCGCCGGTACCGCTTCCCCAGCCCTTCCCCATGGATCACCGCTTGATTCACTTTCCTAAGTCCCTTCCTTTCAGTCCCTTAAAAATCGCTACCTTTTGCCTTGACAAATGTTACTCAAGTGTTATAATATAACTGTGAATCACGCGCCCCAGCTTCGCTTGTCACGCTCCCTCCGCCAGCCCAGTTCTGCCTCTACGAATCACCAGCCTCAATCGTCTGACTCCCTAAGTTCTTTAGAATCCGCACTTCCATGACCCCCCTCCCGCAACCCCTTTATAATCCGCACTTACGAGACCCTCTCGGATCTGCTGATTCTAAAGGACTTATAACCCTTTTAGAATCCGCACTTACGCGCTCCATCCCACCTAACTCCTTTATAATCCGCACTTACAAAAACCGGGGGGTACCCCCTCGCTATTCCGTTCGGCCTCACACTCGGTCCGCCACCGTCCCTTCCATCCGGTTGAAGAAAAAGAGCCCGCCGAAAAGAACCAGGACCACGGCAATGGCAGAAACGAGCAGGATGAGCCCAGGTGGCTGGCCGCGGCCGGTGATGGCCCACCGGAAGCCGTCAATCACTCCCGCCATCGGATTCAATCCATACAGCCACCGCCACCTCTCCGGAACCAGCGTGCTCGGATACGCCACCGGCGACGCGAACATCCAGAACTGGATGGCGAACGGAATCACGTAGCGCACATCTCTATAGAGCGCGTTCAGCGCGGACATCCACAAGCCGACGCCAAGTGCCGTAAATAGAGCGAGAAGCAGAAGAACCGGGAGCCAGAGGGCGGCAAGCGTGGGGAGGATGCCGTAGGCGAAAGCAAAAACGGAGAGAACGACGAAGCCGATGGCAAAGTCCACGAGGCCGGAAAGCGCCGTGGAAATAGGAAGAATGAGGCGTGGGAAATAAACTTTGGTGATCAGCCGCTGGTTGTCCACCACCACGTTGGTGGTGGACTGGAGGGCGTAGGAGAAATAAGTCCACGGAACGAGCGCGGCAAAATAGAAAACGGGATAAGGAAGGCCCTGCGACGGCAGCTTCGCGAGGCGGCCGAAGAAAAGAGTGAAAACCAGCATCGTAAGAACGGGTTGGAGAACAACCCAGAGAACGCCAATGGCTGTCTGCTTGTAGCGGATTTTCACGTCGCGCCACACGAAAAAATAAAGGAGCTCCCGATAGGCCCACACTTCGTCGAGACGAAGCTCGAAGCGGCCGCGGGGAGGCTCGATGCGGACGGTGGCGCAAGTCCCGGAGCGGAGCGGGACCGCGACATTGGACTGCGTGACCGAAGCCATGCGTGCTGAACGAATTCTCCGAAAGAGCTGGATGAACCCTTGCTTAGAGTATCAGAGATGCAGGCGTCTGGAGAGGATGCAAACGGGGCATGTTCGAAAGTTGGAAGGTTAGAAACTTAAAGAAAGAAGAGCTGCAAGGAGGAAGAGTTGAAGCCCGCAGAGCCGGGAAAGATCACCGAGGCGGTGGATTTTTTTCGAGCTGCTGGAGGTCGCGGTCTTCAATCTGCTGCATGAGAGCTTTGCGCCGGAAGAGGTAGGCGCGCAGATCGGAAGTGAGCTGGCGAGGCACAACGAAGAATTGATTGTGGAGCACCTCCGAAAAGGAGACCGGGCCGCGCGCGGGAACAAGATGCGAACCCCACTGGAACATAAGGCCGACGTTCCAGAGGACGAAGACCGCGAGGACGGCAGAAGCGGCGGCAAGCGCGGCTTTGCGCGAGCGAAAGTATTGCGCGGAGCGGTCGAGGAAAACGCCGAGGCCGAGAATGAAGAGCGCCGTCAGCGAAACGAAAAAGCGGTTGCCGTAAGAAGAAATTCCCGCCCAGTCCGGGTAACAAGCAATGAGAAAGTAAAAGGCAACGAATGCGGCGAGGAATGCAGCGCCGGCGCGCCGCTCGCGCCGCCAGAAAAGGATGAGTCCAATGATGGCGAGAAAAAGAATGGGCGTCCACATAAGCAGCCCGTGATTAGAAGCGAAGAGCACATCGAGGAAGGCTGGAGAGAACCAGAGCCAATCTTTGATGGGGATGTAGCCGGATTCGAAAACGCTGCCGAAGACGATATAGCGCGTGATGAGAGTCGGCAAAAGGCAAATGAGGACGACAGCGGCAAAGAGAAAATGGCGCAAGAGAAGATCCGAAATCCTCGGGACTTCGGAAGTGGCGACGCGAGAGTCGCGGCGAAACGCGGAGAGATACTGTCGCAGGGCTTCGACGACGAGGACCGCGAGGACCATGGCGTTGGCGTAATAGATGTTAAGCATGAGGCCTGCGATCAGCGCGAGAATCAGCCATTGCGCTGGTGAGCGCGAGGAGCGCGTTTCGTGCCAGTACCAGAGGAACAGGGCCACGGCAAAGGCAGAATGCGCATGCGACCAAGAAGGATTGAAATACATGTAGACGGGAAGCGAGCTGGCCCACCAAATCGAGAGAGTGGCAAGAAAAGCCCAGCGTTCTTCCACGTACTGCCGCGCGAGGCGGAAAGCGAGGAGTAAACCGAGAAAACCGTAGAGTGCGGTGGCGAGCGCCATGGCGACGCGGTACGGAGTTGAAAAACCGTCCGCGGCGACGGTGGAACCCAGCGCGCGGGCGAGAAGAACAGCGGCGTGCGCGAGGAGAAGAAAAGGAGTCCACAGGATCGCCGGGCCGACGGTGAAATGGTTATCGAGATGGCCGGTGGGTGTTCGAAAGGCGGATTTCGGCCGGCCGTATTCGTCGAGGCGGGGCCCGCGAAAACTTTCGTTAGCATGCTGATAATCTTTGGTGAAATCGAGATTATGTTCAATCAACGGAGCGCGAACAAAAGCGTAATAGCCGACACCGTCGCCGCGCACCCAGGGGTTAAGGAAGGGAAGCGAGAGAAGGAACAGAAGGAGCAGCAACCGCTCCGCTTTGCGCCTGTTAGGCCGCGGTGGGGGCGTCAAATCTGGCTGTTCCACGAAACAAGCACCTACCCCAAGATCGCTGCAACTGACAGACAGGTATTATCTCTATTTGAATTCGCTTTGTCTCGCTGGCCCAGCCTTCACCTGCCGAAGGTAACCATCTTCAACTGCCAAGCCTTGGTGACCGCAGACTTTTCCGAAGACGAGTGACTGCTTTTCCAGAGCGACACAAGAAATCTTCGACGCTGGCTCAGAGGTTTTTGGGAGGAGGCGGAGGAGCAGAAGACACAAGAGGGCAGGCACTCATTGCGCGAAAGAATGCCTCCCTGTTACCGTCAAAAGAGATTCTTCCTTGAGGTGAAAGTGGCGAGAGCCCCGAACCACAGGTCCGCTGTAGACATCATAATGCTCGCTACTAGAACTACTTGCCAGCTCGCTCTTCTCGCGGTTTTCCTTCTTGGTGCGCGAGTCACGAACGCCCAGCGCGCGCGTGGCGAACTGCGTATAGAGGCGCGTGATCCGCAAGGAGCGCCACTGGCCCCGGTCGCAGAACTAGTGAGCGAAGCCAATCAATTCCGCCAGACATTCCGGGCAGGCGCGGATGGCCGTTATGTCGTGCAGGATCTTCCTTTCGGTGTTTACCGTCTGAGCTTGAACGCTGAGGGATTTGCTCCGTGGTCCGACCTAGTCGAAGTGCGCTCCGAAGTGCCGATCCGTATCTCCGTAACGCTGGGGCTCGCGCCCGTAGCGACCCAGGTACAAGTAAGCGACTCGGCAACTCTGGTTGATCCGTCTCGGGCGGGAACAGTTTATTCCATTGGGCGGCAGACGCTTGGCGAAAGCCTCCCGACTCAGCCAGGGCGAGACCTCTCCGATTTAGTGGACGACCTCCCAGGTTGGCTGTACGAAGCGAATGGTGTTTTGCACCCGCGCGGCTCAGAATATGACGTGCAGTACGTTGTTGACGGGCTGCCGATCACCGAAAACCGCTCACCCGCCCTTGCGCCATCGCTCGATGCGGATGGCGTGGATTCGATGCGTGTGCTGACCGCGAATTATCCCGCAGAGTACGGTCGCAAGCTTGGGGGGATCGTAGAAGTCATGACGGAGAAGAACGTACCTTTGGGGCTGCACGGGCAATTCGATGTGAGCGGCGGCAGCTTTGGAACCGTGAACGGCTCTGCCGGAGTTTCCTGTGCCCATGTGAAAGACCGTCTTTCCGCCAGCGGGGACGAGTTTCACACCGACCGTTATCTGGACCCGCCAGTATTGGCGAACTACAGGAATCGCGCGAATGCAGGTTGGTTCTCCGCTTCATACGAACATGACTTTTCAGATCGTGATCGTTGGCGCGTGACAGTTACGCGAAACGCAGTTCGCTTTCTTGTGCCGAATTATCTGGTTCAACAGAAGGCCGGGCAACGGCAAGACGTTTCGAACACGGAGACAAGCGGACAGGTCTATTTTCAGCACATTATTTCGCCTGACCTGTTGTTGAGCTTCTCGGGGAGCGTCCGAGATGCTGCTGCAACGCTCTCTTCCAATCAGCAAGCCACGCCCGTCATCGTTTTCCAAGATCGTGGCTACCGTGAGGGCTATGCTCGTGGAGACCTCGCCGGACACCACGGCCATCACGACTGGAAAGTGGGTGCGGACAGCATATTCAATCCAGTTCGTGAAAAACTGCAGTACACCATCACCGACCCCGCACAATTCGATCCCGCCACTCAGCAACAATTTCAGTTTGCCGATCACCGCTGGGATGTCGAGCCGTCTGCTTATGCTCAGGATCAGATACGCGTAGGGAACTGGAACCTCAGTGCCGGCCTGCGCTTTGACCGTTACGGTTTTGTCGTGCATGAGTCGGCGTGGAGTCCGCGGCTTGGCATTTCCCGGTATTTTCCGTCGCTGAACTTCTTGATTCACGCGGCTTACGACCGCGTGTTTCAGACTCCCGCGGTGGAGAATCTTCTCCTCGCGAGTTCACCGCAACTGGATGCGGTGAACTCTATCGTGGTGCGGCTCCCGGTGCAGCCGGCGCGGGCCAACTACTACGAAGCGGGGTTCACGAAGGGCGTTTTCGGGAAGCTTCGGCTTGATGCCAACGTGTTCCGCCGCGCTTTTCGCAACTATTCCGATGATGATGTGCTGCTGGATACGGGCGTGAGTTTCCCAGTCGCTTTTGCAGAGGCACGGATCGTGGGCGAGGAGGTGCGGGTCGAGGTTCCTCGCTGGGGCCGCTTCTCCGGGTACTTCAGCTACGCGAATCAGGTGGGAATTGGGCACGGACCAATTGTTGGCGGGCTGTTTCTCGGAAGCGATGCGGTGGGTGCTCTGACGGATGCCAGCCGGTTTCCTGTTACTCAGGATCAGCGCAATACTGCGCGGGCCCGTGTACGTTTTCAAGCCACCCACGGCCTGTGGTTCGCGATAGGCGGCCAGTACGGCAGCGGATTGCCCGCAGATACGGGCGCTGACCCAAACTTCTTGTTAGCCCAGTATGGCCCCGCGATTCTTGATCAAGTGAATTTGGCCCGAGGCCGGGTGAAGCCCAACTATGCTCTGGATGTGGCGGCGGGCCTAGAGGTCTATCGCAAGGAGCAGCGGAGCGCTACCTTGCAAATTCAGGCAGCTAATCTGACCAATCGCGTGAACGTGATCAACTTTGCGAGTCTGTTCTCCGGGACGGCAGTTGCGCCGCCGCGAAGCATCTCGACGCGGCTGAAGCTGACCTTTTAGCGAGTGGCCGGCGGTGCGGCTTTTTCATAGCGCGGCATTTGCTCAGTTTGGGGGCGGTTCTTGAAAGACTCGCGCGCCCTCGGCTTCGCTCGGGGCAGAACAAGTTCAGACACGGCACCACAAGAGTGGGTGCCTTGGTTGTCGGGAAATGGCGCTCGGAGCCATGGAATACGCTAGAATTAGAAACGGAGGAGTGGGTGAGCGGTTGAAACCGGCGGTCTTGAAAACCGTTAGGCTCGAAAGGGTCTCGGGGGTTCGAATCCCTCCTCCTCCGCCAGAATTGGGCGCCAGAATTGGGCGCGGTCCATTGCGCCGCCCGGTTGTTCGGCGTACGCTAATTACTCTTTAGGTCAATGCCGATTGATTGGCCGCGTGCGCTCCCGCGCTGCGCACCTAGACTAGAAAGACCTGGCTTATGTCCTCCTCGCGCAGAATCGCCTGGATGGTGGGGATTTCGTCGTTCCTCCTTGTCATCTACACAATCATGTCGCTGTCGCTGGGACGCGACTCGGAATTCCTCAACACCTTCGGAAACCTGTTGCAGTGTGTTCTGCCGCTGGTAGCCAATGCCGGGCTGCTCCTAAATGCGGGAAGTCCGCACTGGCGCAGGAACTTTTTCTGGATGCTGATCGCCATGAGTTGCTCGCTGTGGATGATCGGGCAATTCCAGTGGACGTACTATGAGGTGTACCTTCATAAACCTCTTCCAGTGATGTACGGAGGAGACGTCCTGTTCTTCCTGCGGGGCATTCCGATGATGGCGGCAATCGTGCTGCGGCCGCATCGGAAACGGGGCGAAATCCAATTACGCTTCGGGTATTTGGACTTTGTGCTTTTGCTGACCTGGTGGACGTTTCTCTACGCCTTCGCGGTGTTGCCCTGGATGTACTCGGCACCGGCGGTCGGCCAATACAATTACAACTACAATCTGCTGACGAACATACAGAACATGGTCATCGTCGCGGGATGGGCGGTGTTGTGGCTGCAATCAAACCGAGCGTGGCGGGCCGTCTACGCCAACCTGTTCGGCGCTTCGGCGCTGTATTTGCTTTCGTCGCTGACGATCAACGTGGCAATTGCCAGCGCGCGGTACTACACGGGAAGTTTGTACGATCTCCCTTTGATTTCGAACTTTCTCTGGTTCGCGCTGGCCGGCGTGGTTGTCCACCAGAATCAGGATAAGCTGGATGCGCCGTCCGAATATTCGTACGATGCAGACACGAATTCGTCCCCGGAAGAAAACGTCTGGCCCGCTCGCCTGGCGATGGCGGCGGTGATTTCGCTGCCGGTGTTCGCGATCTATACGCTGCGGTTCAGCCATGATGATCCGGCAGTTCGCGATTTTCGATTGATGACGACGTTGATTGCCTCGGTCCCCCTGGCGCTGCTGATTTTCCTGCGGACGCATCTGGCGGACCGCGACCGCTCGCGGCTGCTCGCGCAGTCGGAACAATCGATCGAGAATTTGAAACGGCTGCAGGCGCAGATCGTGCAATCAGAAAAGCTGGTTTCGCTTGGCCAGCTTGCAGCGGGGGCGGCGCACGAAATCAATAATCCGCTCGCGGCGATCCTGGGGTTCTCCGACCTGCTGGCCGACGACCCGACGGTGCCAGAAAAAGCGCGCGGAACGGCCGCAAAAATCCGCGACCAGGCGCGCCGCACAAGAACTCTGGTGGGGAATCTGCTGAGTTTCGCGCGCCAGGTGCCGGCCGAACGCGCGCTTCTGGATATCAATACCGTGGTGAACAATGCGGTGCAGCTTCGCGGGCTGGACCTGCGTTCCGAGACGCGCATTGAAACGCAACTCGAATCGGTCTTGCCCGGGGTTCGCGGGGATGGAAATCAATTGATGCAGGTGTTCTTCAACATCATCAGCAATGCGCTGTACGCCATGGAAACGGTCAAAGGCGGCGTTCTCACCGTCAAGACGCTTCGCGACCGCGCCAACGTAGTCATCTTGTTCTCCGACACGGGCCCCGGCCTCCGGGAGCCGCATCGCGTGTTCGATCCTTTCTACACCACAAAACCGATCGGGAAAGGCACAGGTCTTGGTCTGAGCATTTGCTTCGGCATCATTCAGGAGCACGGCGGAAAGATTCTGTGCTACAACCGGCAGGAAGGCGGCGCCGTTTTCCGCGTCGAACTTCCGGCGGTTCTAGCAGGTTTTTCGGGAAGAGATTTACAACTTACCAGCGCGTCGACTAACCCTCAGAAGACTTCCTGACAACTCTTCATTTCCTCGAGCTCGGTCTCATTCCTTTCGGAGGGCCTGCAAGACTCGTGTTAGAGTCGTGCTTTTACGTCGGAGATCGGATTAAGAGCAGCGATGCCGGAAATCGCGATACAGACGCAGAAGTTGACGCGGAGATTCGGAAAGTTGCTGGCTGTGGACGCCATCGATCTGCAGGTCACCGCGGGGCAATTCTTCGGCTTCCTCGGACCGAATGGCGCCGGAAAATCAACGACCATCAAGATGCTGACTGGCTTGCTGGCACCGACTTCCGGCAGCATGCAGCTCCTCGGACAGGATTTCGCAACGCATCCCGTCGAAGTGAAACGGCAGATTGGCGTCGTGCCGGAGGGGATGGGTCTTTTCGAACGCTTGACGGGAAGCGAATATCTGCACTTTGTGGGGCGCATGTACGGTTTGGACCGCGCGACAACGCGGCGCCGGTCGGATGAATTGCTGGAATTCATGCAACTTGCCGACCGTCCCAAAACGATGGTCGCGGATTATTCTCACGGGATGCAGAAGAAACTCGCGCTGGCGGCAGCGGTCATCCACGGGCCGCGCATTTTGTTTCTCGATGAGCCGTTCGAAGGGGTGGACGCGCTGGCGGCAGGGGCGCTGAAATCGCTGCTCGGGCGGATGACGGAACGTGGCACTACGATCTTTCTGACATCCCATGTCCTCGAAATTGTCGAGCGCCTGTGCAGCCACGTCGCCATCATTCATAAAGGGCGGCTGGTGGCGCACGGTTCGCTCGAAGAGTTGCGCGCGGGAATCTCCGACGAAGAAGGAAACAAAACACTCGAGCAGATTTTCGTCTCTATTGTCGGTCAGGATGGCACGGAACGCCCGCAGCTCGAGGAACTCTCATGGCTGATGTAGCGGAATCCACCGGCATCCTCGAGCAGATCCGGCTCGTTGCGGGACTTCGCTGGCGAATCCTCCGAAACAGCCTGCGCAAGAAAAATAACCGGCTCGATCTGATCGGGCTGATCCTGGCCGGAATCTTGAGCAGCGTTTTGGTGCTCGGACTGTGTTTTGCGTTCTACGCTGGAGCGTACACGTTTCTTTCGAACGGCCGCCCGGGCTGGATGGCATTGCTTTTCTGGGGCATTTTTCTTTTCTGGCAAGTTTTCCCGGTCCTCGTCGCGGGTTTCGGAGCGAATTTCGAGTTTCGAACGCTGCTGCGTTTCCCGCTGAGCCTCAGCGCGTTCTACATCATCGGCCTGGCGTATGGGATCGCTGATTTCTCCGCGATCGCATCGCTGTGCTGGCTGCTCTCCATGAGCATCGGGGCTGGCGCCGCAAAGCCGGGCGTGTTGCCCGCGATGCTGCTGGTTGTTTGCGTGTTTGCGCTGTTCAACGTGACGCTGGAGCGACTCATCGGTTCCTGGCTGGAACGGCTGCTGTCCCGGCGGCGGACGCGGGAGCTGTTTTTCGCGCTCTTCGTTCTCTCGATGATTTCGCTGAATTTCGTCACCCCACTGTTAGACCGTTACGGTGCGGCAATGCGTCCGGTGATTTTGCATGCTCTCCCATACTTTGCGTGGTTTCCTCCCTCGCTTGCGGGACGCGCGATCGCAGCTATGGCGCAGCTTCAGCCTGCAGGATTTTTGCTCGGCTCGGCAGGCCTTTTGCTTTACGTGCTTTTGTTCAGCGCTCTGCTTTGGCGGCGGTTTGCAGCGCAGTATCACGGGGAAGAACTCAGCGAAACAGCAACGCCAGTGCATGCCGCCGTGCGTCCCGTTAGAGGCGAAACCGATACCGCCGACGGTTTGGGCTTGCTATCACCCCAGGTGGCCGCAGTCGTTCGAAAAGAATTCCGCTACCTTACACGAAACAGTTTCGCGTTTCTTACGCTGCTAATGCCCCCGCTGCTCGTCCTTTTGTTCAGTTCGCAGTTCGCGGGAAGACACCCAAGCATTGGCGGTACAGGGGTCTCCACGGAAATGTTTTTTCCCGGCATCATGGCATACCTCATCCTCATTCTGATGGCGCCCGCCTATAACAGTTTCGCCTACGAAGGGCGCGGCATTCAGATCTACTTCACGGCGCCGCTGCACTTCCGCCAGGTCTTCCTCGGAAAGAATCTGATGCTCGTCTCCGTGCTGACGGTAGAAATCGCATTGTCGATCGGAATGCTGACCTATCGAGTGGGGCTGCCCTCCGCTCACATGCTGCTGGCCACCATCGCGGCAATCATTTTCACAGTTGTTGGCCAACTCACCATCGCCAACTGGTCCTCGCTCAATTTTCCGCGCAAGCTCGAATTCGGCCAGATGCGCGGCCAGCGTCAATCCGGCATGGCCGTGCTCGTTGCCTTCGGTTCGCAAATTTTAATGGGCGGCATCTCCGCCGTAATTCTTTTCTCAGGGCGCTGGACGGGAAATCCGCGGTTCCCCGCCGAGGCGTTCGCCTTTCTCGCCGCGGCGGCTGTGGGTGGTTATTTCGCCTCGCTCGACGCTTTGACGCATCTCGCGGAAAAAAAGAAAGAAACCTTGATCGAAGCGCTGTGCCGATGATGCGGTTCGAATTGCATGTGCAGCTTTCGACCGCGTCCGTGCGCGCATCAGGCTGCCTGAGGAGCGCGATGATAGGCTGACCGCTTATTTGGGATCGCTCATTTTTCAACGAGGAAGTTCCCGATCGCCAGCGCATCCATCCCCGAGCTGAAAAAAGTGCGGATTGCATCCGTCGGCGTGTTCACGATAGCCTCGCCGCGCAAATTGAATGACGTGTTCATGATCACGGGCACGCCGGTGCGTTTCTCGAATTCATCGATTAGCCGCCAGTAAAGCGGATTGATCTCTTTCTCGACGGTCTGCGGCCGCGCGCTTCCGTCCACGTGCGTGACCGCGGGAATGACGCTTCGTTTTTCCGGCCGTACCTGGGCCGTGAGGATCATGAACGGTGAGTCGGTCGCGCACTCCAGGTAGTCGCCCGCCGCTTCTTTTTTCAACGAAGGAGCAAACGGCCGCCACCATTCCCGGAATTTCACCGCGTTGTTGACCTTGGCGTTCATTTCCGGATCGCGTGGATCGGCCAGGATCGAACGGCTTCCCAGCGCGCGCGGACCAAACTCCATGCGCCCCTGAAACCAGCCGAGAATTTTCCCCTGTGAAAGAAGTTCCGCCGCGGTGGATGCCGCATCCGTCAGTCGCGTGTACGGCAATTTGTAGGTGCGCAGGGCATTTTCGATGGTCTGATCGTCAAACGAGGGACCCCAATACCCATGCCGCATCGCCCTGCTCGGCAGCTTCCCGCTGTCATCGAGATACGGAGCGAGCGCGGCACCCAGCGATACCCCGTCGTCCGACGCCGCAGGTTGCACAAAGAACTCATCCACGAGGCCGGAAGCGAGAATCTTCCCGTTGGCTTTCGAATTCAGCGCCACGCCCCCGGCAAGACAAACGTTTCGGCAGCGCGTCTTCTCTATGGCCATCCGCACCACGTTCATCATGGCCCTTTCGCAAGCATCCTGCACGGCATAGGCGATGTTTTTGTGGCAGTCCGCGATCTCGCTTTCCGGCACACGCGCCGGTCCCAGCAGTGCCGTCATGCGAGCAAACGGCGTCGAGCCGTTTGCGACCAGCTGCTTTGCATGAACGTGATACGGCGCTACCTGCAAATCAATGAAGGCGGATAAATCCACGCCGGGCTTCCCATAAGGCGCGAGCCCCATCACTTTCCACTCATCGCTGTTCGGTTGAAAACCGAGATACTCGGTGAAGCCGCTGTAAAAACATCCCACGGAGTCTGGAAACGGGATCGTTAGCACGTGCTCGAGCTTCCCATCGTGTCCGTGCCAGATGGATGACGCTTCCCACGCACCCCGGCCGTCCATGACAACGACGGCGGCTTCGTCGAATCCAGAATAGGCGTAGGCACTTATCGCGTGCGCGAGGTGATGTTCGACAAAACGCATTTTTGCTTTCGTCGGACCGAATTGCTGAGCGAATTTCTTGGCTCCGTTCTCCTGATGCCACATGCTCAAAAAGTGCAGCGTCGAATTTAGCCCGTTGAGATAAGTTAGCGGCATTTTCCGAGTGGCGTAACACTTCAAATCGTGCCGATACACGGGTCCCGCGGTCTGCCAGCCGAAACACACTTCGTCCAACTGGTCCGCGCGCACTCCGGCAAATTCCAAGCAA
>Ga0209180_10000183_pt1 | contig 28458 bp, 21 predicted proteins | sample CZO8metaG_3_FD_188355 | JGI IMG/M metagenome (GOLD analysis project Ga0209180, IMG submission 188355) | Vadose zone soil microbial communities from the Eel River Critical Zone Observatory, Northern California, USA - CZOApr15con2H2.8 metaG... | ecosystem: Environmental > Terrestrial > Soil >...
ATCGTATCGGCTGAAGACGTGGACGATCGTTTCCACGCCCGCTTTTCGGCAACCGGCCGGATTTACCGGTACGCGATTCTCAACCGTTCTGCCCCCTCGGCCATCCTTCGCAACCACGCCTACCATGTGTCCACCGCTCTTCTTCACGATGCCATGGCCGCTGCGGCGGCCAACCTTCAAGGGACGCACGAGTTCACCGCATTCCGCAGCGCCGGATCGGGCGAACGCACCACCGTGTGCACCTTGCGGCGGGCAGCCGTGGCGCGCAGCGGCGACATGGTGATTTGCACGTTTGAGGCGGACCGGTTCCTACGGCATATGGTGCGATTGATGGTGGGGGTGTTGCTCAGAGTGGGGCAGGGGAAATTGACCGCCGAGGCGGTGGAGACCATCCTCTCATCGGGGCGGAACCAGAAAGCCGGACCCCGCGTGCCGGCGCATGGTCTGTACCTGGTGTCGGTCCTGTACGCGGAATCCCTGCACTCCCATCCACACCTACCGGACTGAGACTGGGCAGGCAATTGGTGCCACGTGCTCGCGGATTGTGGGGATGGGGCGGATTGTGTAGATTGAGGTGGGGCCCGTAGCTCAAGGGTAGAGCAGCGCCCTCATAAGGCGCGGGTTCCAGGTTCGAGACCTGGCGGGCCCACCAAGACTGATGAGGTTTTTCCCGCGGGCGGTCCTCAAGCCCAGTCTTCCCAGGTGGATTTGTTGTCCATCTGGGCATTTCGTCTGTCACTCCCAGGCCCCATTCTGCCTTAGGCGTCTACGGAGTGGAATCGAGGGGTACACAAGTGTTCTGGAGGTATGAGATAAGGTAAGACCCAAAAGGCATACGTCCGACGATCAAGCAGGCGACCGACAAACAAATGATGGACCTCAATGCATTTCTCAACGATCTCACGCGAGCCACTTTTGTCCTCGTCGCCGTGCTCACGCTCGTCGACTTCGCTCGGTACCGCGGCAGGACGCGACTTGATATTGCGTTGATGTTCGCCTCGCTCTCCGTCTACGTGGGGATTCAAGCCGTATCGAATCGGTTGGACATCGAGACCAGATGGGTTGATACGCTGGGGGTAGCCAGCGCTCTCGCCCACCCGTTCCTAATGGTCCGTCTCGTCCAGCACTTCCGCGAAGTCCGCGCACCCATTCTCCGCGCAGCCCTGGCAGGCTTGGCGGTATCGTGGGCGCTCGTCATCCTCTTCCCGCGACCGATCCCTCCCGTGCCATCCCTCGTCATCGTCGCATACTTCGGCGGGGCCGAAGCGTATGCGGCGATGGCTTTTGCGAAGGGGGCGCGAAAGACCGGCGGCGTCGTCCACCAGCGCCTGACCCTGGCGAGCGTGGCCTCGGGGTTGCTCGCTCTGATCGTTCTCATTGCCGGGGTGGAGGCCGTGGCTCCCTCCATAGGAGATTTTGTGCGGCTGCCCTCTCTTGGATTGGCCCTCCTCTCGGCGGTGGGTTACTACCTCGGGTTCAGCCCGCCCCGGGGGTTGCTCCGAGTATGGCAATTGCGAGAAATTCACCGTTTCCTCAGCGAGCGCGTTGGGCTGTCCCATGATGAGCGCGCCACGCGGTTGCCCGATCAGCTCTGCCACGCAGCCACACGGGTCGTCGGGGGATCAGGGTCCATTCTCGCACTCAAGGCCGACGAGGGTGATCAGCTCGTCGTGCGCGCAACCGACCACCCTGCGGTGCTGTCGCCCGTGATCGCCCTCATCCAGAACGAAGCAAAGTCCGCGAAACCCCGCCGCTGGTCTCTTGTCTCCGCCGCCGCGACGATCCCACAGGAGATCGCCAGGTTCATCGACTACCTGGGTGCCGACACCGTGTACGCTGTTCCCATTACGACGAAGGAGCGGACCTGGGGACTCCTGGTGACCTTGTGCTGGGCTCAGTCCCTCTTCCCAGCCGATGACCTCAACTCGTTGACCCTTCTGGCTGAGGAGGGGGCAATAACCTTAGACAACGTGGAGCTGGCTGCGCGGCAGCGGAGGCTCATCAGTCAACTGGAAGAGACCAACCGAGAGCTCGAGGCGAACCTGAGACTCCAGAAGACGTTGCGGGTTCAGGCTGTTCGCGACCCGCTGACCGGACTCTTCAACCGCCGCTACCTCGAGGAGACGTTTGAGCGGGAACTCCGTCGAGCCGAACGCGCGCGGAAACCGTTGGGGGTGATAATGCTCGACCTCGATCACTTCAAAGCCTTCAACGACACCTTCGGGCACGCAGCGGGCGATGCGATCTTACGCTTCTTGGGGCAATTTCTGCTCTCGCGGTCCCGCAGGGAAGATGTGGCCTGCCGGTATGGGGGCGAGGAGTTCGTCCTGATCTTCCCAGATGCCTCGCTGGACACGACTACCCGGCGGGCGGAGCAACTGCGGGCAGAGGCCAGGAGTCTGCAAGTTCTGCATCACGGCCATCCTCTCGGAAATGTTACGATATCCGTCGGTGTCGCCGCATTTCCCGAACAGGGCTCGACCACAGCCACGCTCCTGCGAGCGGCCGACGAAGCTTTGTATCGAGCTAAGACGGAAGGGCGCGATCGGGTCGAGGTTGCGCGACGTCTTGCCCTCACGCCCCGTTCGCCCTTGTCAGGGCTGAGGGAGCCTGCTCGCCGCCGAGGCACCTAATGTTTCAGGGCTAGCGCACGGGGCGGGATCGCGGTGGCAGTCTGGGCGAGTCGAGGTGAGGGAGGGTCCATGGCGACGTTCGTTTTGCTTCATAGCCCCCTTGTGGGACCCCTCACCGGGAGCCTGTTGCCCATGTATTGATGGAGGGAGGGACGAATGCCGTCGTTCCTACCCTCGGATCTGAGGGCGTCTCCCCACCGTTTTGGAAGCGCCATGCCGAAGCGATTGCCGAACGCCTCCGCAGCTTCCCCGCGCAGAAAGGATCGTCCTAACCGCTCACAGCGGCGCGGGCGCGGTCCTGCCGGCCGTGCGCCGATAGATCGAGCACAGTGTGGTCGGGCTACGTATTCGTTGACGCAGGCCTCCCCGGCCTGGATGGAGCGAGCCGTCTTGACCTCCTGAAGTCCTCAGGGATTGCGGAGCCTCTACAGGCCCGTGTCACAGACGGATTACTGCCGGTGTGGACTGATCTCTTCGACGCAACCGAGGAAATGGTTCACGATCTCATCCCGGATGGAGGCCTTCGGGACGCGTTCATCCGGGAGCTCCACCCGACGCCGCTTGTTGTATATGACGAACCCCTCCCGTGTTTTCAGTGTGGCCGGATGCTCCTTGCGGCTATGTGAAGTTCAGTCCCGCCTACCAGCGTGAGGCCCTGCGGGGGCGGCGGAACGGCTGGAGCGTTCTCGACCTCCCGGGTGGCCACTTCCAGATGCTTGTCGAGCCACGCACGGTTGCGGGTGTCCTTTTCCATCTCTCCGGTGACATGGGTGCTTAAGATCATGTACGAATAGGACGGACGGCATGCTCGTCAGGGTTATGGGGTGGGCAGAACGTGGTGTCCCGATACCACGATCCGGACAGGGATTACGCGCAGGAGGCGTTATTCGTGGGGTTCGAGGGACGGGTCGACGGGCTTTGGGGTGCGGCCACTTTGTCCGTTGCGCGTCGGTTCACTGAACAGGGCTCCGGTGCGGGCGGCGATCCGCCTCACCAGATCCCGGTGGTCTGCGCGGCGATGTGCTGGGCGAACCGGACGAAGAATCCGTCGGCGCATAATGCGCAAGAATGAGGCGACGACCTGGGGATCGAATTGGCTGCCAGCGCAGCGCTGGATCTCCTCCAGCGCCCGCAGCGGGCTCACCGCCCGGCGATAGGGACGGTCGGTCACGATCGCTTCGTACGCGTCTGCCACGGCCAGGACGCGGGCGGCAACAGGGATCTCTTCGCCCACTAACCCATCAGGATAGCCGGTCCCGTCCCACCGTTCGTGGCTGTGTCGTACCGCCAATTTGATGCCGTCGGAAATCGGCACGGGCGCCAAGATCTCATAGCCCAGGATGGGGTGCCGGCGCATGACTTCCCACTCTTCGGGGGTCAGGGCTCCCTTCTTGTTCAGGATTTCATCGCGGATACCGATCTTGCCGACGTCATGGAGTAGGGCTGCGACTTGCAGCTCGCCTGCGAGCGCGTCATCGAGGTCCATGTCGCGCGCGATGGCCTCGCAGTGCTCCGCGACGCGGGAGGAGTGGTGCCCGGTCGGCATGTCGCGAATGTCCATGGCGTTGGCCAAGGACCGCACGATGCCCATGAACGCGTGGTGCAGGGCGCTCTTCTGGTGCTCGAGGTTCCGCGACGCTTGGCGGACAATGGTGTACAGGGCCAGGTACAGCAGGAAAACACCGCCGACGACACTGGCGCGCATGATCCAGGTCAACCGGATCAGTGTTGGCTCAAGGTCCGCGAGGTCTGAGACTACGTGGTAGACGGCCACCGGCCGGCTATCCGCTTCCACCACGACCGGGACAAAGACTTCCATCCGCCGGGATCCTTCGCCGGGTTCGCCATTAGGTGGTGTGAAGCGCCAGGTCAGCGCGCCCTTGAGCGTCTGCGCCAGAGGTCCGGCGATGGGCAGGACTTTTCCGATCTGCGACTCTTCGTCGCTATAGATGACCTCACCGTTGCGGTTCCACACCGTGACGTGAACGATATTGGCTTTTCCGATCAAGCTGCGCAGTGTGAATTCAAACTGGGGCCGCGCGGCCGGGGGAGGCTGGAAGAAGTCCTTGGGCACAAGCCGCGGGGCCGCGAACTCCGAGACATATACGGCGAAGGCCTGGGCTTGGCGCCGCAGTGCGTAGTCGGTGGCGATGCGGGCGGCAATCTCGCCGAAGAGAATCCCCAAGACGACGGTGGCAATCAGGCTGACGGCGGCAAAGCGTTGCAGGAACGAGAGACCGGACGACTCCCCCGCTTGTCCCGCTCCGTCGAACGCGCTCGCCTCCGGCCATCCGCGCGGTTCGATACAGCACCTCACAGGGCGTGAAATCGCCTCCAGCAGCAGAGGGGAGGGAGTGCGCCGAGCCCTCCGGTGTCGACGCTGTGCCGCTAGACGCGGACGATCTCGAAATCGCCGAGGCCATGGAGGTGCGGGGGGTACACGCTCCGACTGCAGGTGGGTGTCTGGGTGCGTCCCGAGGAGTGCGACGCAATACAAACGTTCGATGGAGCCTAGCGACGGCACCGTTGAGCCTAGCACAGCCTGTGGGGCACCGTCAAGGAAAGATGGCGTCTGCAGTGTCCTGCAGTGGGGAACATCCTCACTGGAACTTCACAGGAACTTGCGTTGGGGTAACGGAAGTTACCCCCGGTAAGCAGGACTGTAGGGTGCCTGTTTCCGGAATGCCGCAGTTAGGAGCCACTCACGGTGCAGGCACGGTTGGGACAGGGAGGCGGCAGCCGAGGTGAGGCCCATGGACGAACGCGAGCGAACCGGCGTCTTCCGTGTCGGCGCACCCACCGCGCAGGATATCCACAAGATCTTTGCGCACGTCTTTCAGGCATTGCGCGAAAAGGGCTACAATCCAGTCGACCAAATTGTCGGCTACCTCTTGTCGGGTGATCCGACCTACGTGACCAGCCACCGCGATGCGCGCACCGTCATCCGCCAAGTCGATCGCCTCCTGCTGTTGGAGGAATTAGTGCGCTGCTACGTCGAGCACAAACTCAAGTAGCACTCGGCGGCCTCACTCTGGGGCCGCGAAACCACGACGGGACTCGGGGATAGCGGCATGGAGAAGATGGTCATTTCGGGCGGGAAGGCGCTGCGGGGCACGGTGCGGATTTCCGGCGGAAAGAACAGTTCGCTGGCGATCATTACCGCGGCTTGTCTCGCGCCCGGGGTGTCGGTGTTGGAGAACGTCCCCATGTGCCGCGATGTCGTGACGCTCACGGCGATCTTGGAGGCGCTGGGGGCCCGCATCGAGTTGCAGGGCGGTCGCATGAGGATCGATGCGCGGCAGTTGACCACGCACGTTGCCCCCTACGAGCTGTGCCGCCAGATGCGCGCGTCGTTTTACACTGCGGGACTGCTGCTCGGGCGGTTGCAGCGGGCGCAGGTGCCGCTGCCCGGTGGCTGCGTCATCGGCTCTCGGCCGGTGGACTTCCACCTGCGCGGATTCACCGCGCTCGGCGCACTCGTCGAAATTGAGCACGGCTACATGAAGGCCACAGTGGACCGCTTAGCCGGGACGACGTTCTTTGTGCCGCGCAGCAGCGTCGGGACGACCATCAACCTCATGTTGGCCGCGAGTCTGGCGTCTGGCGCGACGGTGCTGGAGAACGCCGCACGCGAGCCGGAAGTTGTCGACACCGCAGTCTTCCTGAATCTGTTGGGGGCCCACATAAAGGGCGCCGGGACAAACGCCATCACTATCGAAGGCGCCGACGACCTGCACGGCGCATCTTATGCCATCATCCCTGACCGCCTCGAGGCGGGTACATATCTGCTGGCCGCGGCGGCGACGGGGGGGGATGTGATGGTGGCGCAGATGATCCCCGAGCACATTAGCGCGCTGTTGGCGAAGCTTGAGGAGTCCGGGGCAACGGTTGACCGAGGCACTGACGGCGTGCGGGTGCGCGCGGGGGGCCTCCACCGCGGGGTGCAGTTGGACACCGCGCCGTATCCTGGATTTGCGACCGACCTGCACCCTCCCTTTGCGGCCGTCCTGGCGATGGCAGATGGGGCCTCTCGGATTCGCGAAACGGTCTTTGAGTCCAGATTCGGGTACGTCGACGAGCTGCGCCGGATGGGCGCTGACATCCGTGCCGAAGGGGACTCCGCTGTAATCAACGGCGTCCCCTACCTAACGGGTGCACCGGTCGAGGCTGTCGATATCCGCGGAGGTGCGGCCGTCCTCATCGGCGCTTTGGCCGCGCGCGGCGTCACCGAGATTGCCACCCTGGCGAACCTGGATCGAGGCTACGAACAAGTGGAAGAGAAACTCTCCGCACTTGGGGCAGACATTCGCCGCGTAGACGTTCGCGGCGGCGAGACCCTGACCACGCCGGTGGCCTAGAGTCAGGCCCCTCCGCTCGCTTCCGGGGATCTTTGGGTAAGCTGGCGGATGGTGCGTCTTGCCTCCCCGGGGGCCGACCTGTCCGCAGTCCCACTGCTATAATCACCCTGGTCGGGCGAGTAGCTCAACGGTAGAGCACCCCGCTTACACCGGGGAGGCCGCAGGTTCGACCCCTGCCTCGCCCACGTCGCGCGGCTATTCCCCCATGGCTCCCTGATTTGCTCAGCGTGGAGACGTTTCGTTCATCAGGCCTACGTCCAGCTCTCCGGGCCACCCGTGCAATAAATTACCTTTACTCACCTTGCTTGTATGACGAGGTTCGGACGCCCTGCGAGTCAAATCTGGGACCCAAACCCGTCTTATCTATATAATAATGTCTATCGGTGTTGGGGCGTAACGATCATGTCGGCTAATCTAAGTCGCAAAATAGGCCCCTACGGCCTATCCAAAGGGAAGGTTTTCAGGTACAACGAATATAGATTCGTACTCCGGTCGTCTTAATTCATTCTAATCGACCCCGGATCGGTCTAATCGATTCCAGCGAGGTGGAGGAGTGAAGAAGCTGAAGCCGCAGGACATTGATGTGCTGCTCCGCGTAATGCAGATTGCAGACGCTCCCCAGAATCTGGACGCCATGCAGTACGTCATCTTCCAATTCGACTTTAAGGACTACGAGCAGTTCATCTTAGAGTGTCCGCCGGGGAGCATTCGGTTCAACAACTTTCTGCGGGTGGCGGTCTTCTGTGACAACCTCGGCGTGCTCGTGGACGGAGGGGCCGTCGAGTCAGAGACTGTGTTCGAACTCTACTCGATCCCCTGGGCGAAGATGGAACCGATCGTCATGGGGATGCGTCGTGAACTAGCATGGCCCGATTTGTTCGACTACTTCGAGAGATTGGGCAAGCAGTACCAGAGATGGTGGGAGCCCAAAGCCAAAAAGATCAAGCTCCCCGAACTCCCCAAAGCGGAAGCGCGACAAGCGCTCCGACCGTCAACGCGTCCTACACTAGTGCAGGCCACGCGATTGGCACGGCCGGGGGCCCTGGTACCCGCCCGTCCAAGTGCCGTCGTCGTGAAACCCGCGGCCAGGCCGGCACCCAAGGTGGCAGCGAAGAAGGCAAAGCCCAAGAGGGCTGAAAAGAAAAAGGGCCACTGAAGCGTCTTGAGGGTGCCCTCGGGTCTGCAACTTCGCGCCACCCAGCCTGCCCCATGGCAGACGGGCATCTGCTTTGATCTCGTTGGTTTCGGTCCGCCCCCACAAGGCGCTTCTGGTCGGATGAACACGCCATCTGTCACGCGGCGTTGTACAGAAGGGTGCAGAGTGCCCGTATCATCGATCGCCACGGGTTCGCCTGATCCCACGCGAACCCGTTGTAGGTGACACGCATTGGGGGGCTGTACGAACTGCAGCTGGTCGATTCACGGATCGTTCGGCTTGAATCCTCCCTGGCGACCTTAGACGACGGGTCGTCCCTTCGAAGCCAACTGGCTCAAGCGCGCTCCGCGGAAGAGGCCTCCCGCGGTGAAGTAAACACTCGGCAGAGTCGTCTCCGCGATCTCGAACTCGAACTTCAAACCACGGTTGCCAAAGCCACAAAGGTCGAACAGGACCTCTACAGCGGCCGTATCTCCAACCCGAAAGAGCTTCGCGCGATGCAAGAGGATGTAGAGAGTCTCACCCGTCAGCGGCAGCGGCTGGAGGACGAGATGCTGACGTTAATGGAAGAGGTCGAACGCCTCGGCGATCAAGTCCGCACCCTCGAGGCCGAGCGCCAGGGGAAGGAGCGTGCGCTCGATGAGCATCTGGAAGACTATGCGAGCCGGCAGCGGGCGCTGACCGCCGATCTTGAGTCGACTCGCCGGCAGCGAGAGGTGCTGGTGGCAGAGGTCGATCCCGAGTTGCTCCGGCGGTACGATCGTCTTCGCGACCGCAAGGGCGGTGTCGCAGTGACGACGGTGAGCGGCAGCATCTGCGGGGCTTGCCACATGAACGTGCCCGAAGCCCTCCTGGGTGCCGCCGAGGGCAGTGACGATGTGCACACCTGTGAAGATTGCGGCCGCATTCTCTATGTCCCGAGCCGGTAAGCACTTGGTGCTCATGGTGGACGGGGCCTCCCGGGGGAATCCGGGGCCCTCGGCGATCGGCGTCGTCGTCAAGGACGCGCAGGGTCAGGTTGTCAAGGAGATCAGCGAGTATATCGGCAAGGGGACGAACAATGTCGCCGAGTACCGGGCGCTCATCCGGGCATTGGAGGAGGGGAAGGTGCTAGGGGCCCGCTCCCTCGAGATTCGCTCCGATAGCGAGCTCCTGGTCAGCCAGTTACAGGGGAACTACAAAGTGAAGAGTCCGGATCTTGGACCCTTGTACCTCGACGTCGTCCGGTTGCTGCGGGACTTTGACCGTCACGCCGTGGTCAAGATCCCACGCGGAGAGAACGCAGCCGCCGATGCGTTGGCGAATCGCGCGCTCGATCTAGCCAACCCCGGATCGTCGCACGAGTTCTCCACCATTCTCGAGAAGGAGGATAAACTCTACGTCGCCCGCGTCCCCGCCTTCGGCGTAAAGGGCTACGGCGCGACCCGCTCCGAGGCGCTTGAGATGGCCCGGGACGAGGTCATCGAGCGCATTAGGGAGCTGCGGCGGCAGGGGAAGGCCGTTCCACAAGAGGAACGGATCCGGGTGCGCATTGTTGGTGACGATGTGCAGTGAGCCGTACGCCTGACCAGGACGGGCGATTTGCGGCTACTAAGTCCGGATGATACGATAGGTGCGGGAGCAGGCCGGGCGATCGCTACAAGCGCAAGCTTGTAGAGGAAAGTCCGGGCACCATAGGGCAAGGCGCTGGGTAACACCCAGTGGGGGGCGACCCCAAGGAAAGTGCCACAGAAACATACCGCCGGTAGGCGTAGTCCTCAGGTTCGCTCTGCAAACGGGGGATTTGAGGGCCATCGGTAAGGGTGCAATCGTGCGGTAAGAGCGCACGGGGCTTCGGGCAACCGGAGACCTGGGCAAACCCCGCCTGGTGCAAGGTCACGTAGGGGGAGATGAGGCGGCCCGCCGAATCCCCGGGTAGGCTGCTTGAGGCGTCCGGCGACGGGCGTCCTAGAGAGATGGTCGCCGCCTGGAGAAATCCAGGTACAGAACCCGGCTTATAGGCCTGCTCCCTCATACCGCAAGGCGTTAACCGGACCCGCTCCGAGCACGGAGGGGGTCTGATTATTTTGCTAGGCAGAGGTTTGCTACGAGTTGGATTACCGTTCGAAGATGAGCCCCGCCTACTTCACTGCAGCGCCCGCCAGACCGCCACAGATGGCGGGGCGCGCATGGCAGCCCGTCGGCTGACTGCTTTGGGGCGGTTTGGCTGGTGCCGGGGCGTGGATCGCAGCCTGCTGCGCTTCCACCATCTTCGGGGGGGTCTGGACAATGGTCGTCATTGTCCTTGGGTAAAGCAAATAACGCTGGCGGACCCCTAAGAACAGGTGAAGCCCCCCTTGCCAGGAGGCCACAATCCTCTCCGCTTTGTCCCCGCGCTGGAGAGCGCGGCGCACGCTGTCAGTCCCCCAGACCAAGTCGAATATGTATCTTCCGTTGTACGCTGACCGCGCGAATCGAAGTAGCCCGGGATGCAGGTCGCGGACTGCGGCCATCGTGTAGACGGCCGTCGTGGCGGGCAATAACTGCCGCGGATCGGTGATGACTAGCCGCACGCCGCCCTCGCGATGAATCCCGCTTCCGGCGACGTGAGGGATGAAGAGTACGCCCGGGAGATTAGCGCCATTGAGGCGCTGCGCCAACAACTCCCCATTCACGCCTGGGGCGGTGACGGTCTCAAACGGTAGACTCGCCCCCGCGCCGACAGACAAATTAGTTCCCTCAAGGACTCCTGTGGCGGCGTGTAACTGGGCGGCCGTTGGAGACGGGATCATTGGAGATGGCCGGAACCACGCGAGTCCGGTGTCCTCCCACTGCATGGACGCCTGCCAGCCCGCCATCGGGATGACGACGAGATGTGCACCGATCCCAAACTCGCGATTGAAGAGCATGGCCAGTTCGCCTACGGTCATCCCGTGGATCGCAGGGACGGGGAAGATGCCGATGAACGACGCGAATGCGGGATCAAGTACCGGCCCGTCGACGCGCTCACCGCCCAGCGGGTTCGGCCGGTCCAGCACCACGAACAATTTGCCGTTCTCGGCCGCCGCCTGCATGCCCAGGGCCATAGTCGAGATGTAGGTGTAGGCGCGGGTCCCGACGTCCTGCAGGTCAAAAACCAGCGCATCAAGACCCGAGAGCATCTGCGCTGTTGGTCGACGCGTCTGGGCGTAAAGGCTATACACGGGGATGGGACCGTCCATCGAGGGGACAGGGGCGCCCGCGGGCAGCGTGCCCGACAGCCCGTGTTCTGGGGCGAACAGAGCGACAACACGAATCCGGGGGTCAAGCGAAAGCAATCGAGACGTTGGCCAGCCACCCACGCCCGCTCCCGCGCGGTGGGTGATGAGGCCTACACGCATGCCGGTCAACATCTCGCCGTGCCCAGAGAGCAGAACGTCGACACCCGGGTAGACGAGGGTCTGCGTGGAAAATGCATGAGGGATCTGGACGATGAAGGCTGCCAGGAGAACCACCGCGCCAGGAAGAATTCGTCGTAGCACAGGGTGCCTCATATGCAGTGTCCGTATTGCCGCAGCCGCCATGTCATCGCAAACATTACGGTCCGCTGGAGCCATGTCCAGGGACGGCTCCGTCCTGAGCGAGGGTCTTTCTGCACCCGGTGCAGCCGACCCTTTACACCGGCTCCGCCAGGGGATCTGTCGTTTGGCTCCGTCCGGGTGAACGACGTTGGCCCGGCCTTGTACAGTTTGCAGCGCAGCGGGGATGTTGTCATTGTTCGGCACCGCACCGGGGTGCCTGAAGTTCTCTTTTGATTCTGCGGTGCCGTAAGTTTGGCCAACCCTCGCCGTCTCTCCTTACAGTAGTACCCCGCATCCCGCTGCATTCAGACGAGTCCGCCAGCACGTGTAGAGGGAACCACTCTGGGGGAAAGCAAAGAACAAGGGCGATTTGGGGGTAGGGCGTGGCGGTCCATGCACCCGAACACGAGCGGCCGATCGGTTTCCTCGGCCTCATGCGCAACCGAAACTACGCCCTGCTATGGTGGGGGCAGCTGGTTTCGGAGATAGGAAACCGCTTTCACTGGATCGCCGTTTCCCTTTGGGTCTATGATCTAACTCACTCCGCCTCCGCAGTTTCACTCGCCATTTCATCAATGTTCGCCGGGAGTTTCGTTGTTGGCTTGTGGGCAGGGGTCCTGGTAGACCGATTTAATCGGAAGGCGATCCTAGTGGTGTGCGACTTTGCGCGCGCATTCCTAGTCTCTCTCATCCCTTCGCTCATCCACCTGAACATCGCGCTCGTCTACGTGGATCTCATCCTAATCTCCGCCGCCACGGCATTCTTCCGTCCTGCGATGCTCGGGATCATACCCGCAGCCGTGAACCGCAGGGATCTTATGCCGGCGAACTCATTCTTCACCGTCATGGACAGCGGTGCTGAAATCTTTGGCCCTGCCCTTGCGGGCGGCCTAGCTTTTGCCTACGGATATGCGCCATTGCTTTACGTTGATGCAATGACCTACGTGGTCTCGGGCTTGTTGGCCCTGGCAATGACAATTGGTCTCAAGGCAAAGGATCCTAGTGACAGTCTTGATGGTGGAAAGCTTACTCTCACAACCAGGTTGGTTGATGGTTTTCGCCACATAAGGCGTGATAGCTTGCAGTGGGGCTTTTTCATGCTAATCTTTCCGGCGGCCTTGGTGACTAGCGGACTGAGTTCCCTTCAAACTCCGCTGGCCAAGGGAGAGGTTGGCATAACAGACGCGCAATTCGGCACTTTCAACAGCATCTGGGGAGTTGGTTTCACGCTCGCCTCGCTTATTCTTGGCTGGTTCGGTACCCGCGTACGAAAGAGTCTTGTTATCTTGATCGGCTTCTTCCTCAATTTCCTTTCGACGGGTCTTATGGGTCTGAGCCACTCTCTTGAATCTCTAATGATAACGGGCTTTGCGGTGGGCTTTGCCAACACATTGTACTATGTGGGGGTGACCACCGTACTGATGGAGCGCACTCCCGCAGAATTGTTCGGGAGGGTTGTTTCCACCCGACAGGTTGCCACAGGATTTCTCAGGGTTGTTGTGCCGCTTGCTTTTGGAGCCATCGCAGACAGGTTCGGCGTCCGTTTCTCGGTGGTGTTACTAGCCGCCATTGGCGCAATTGGGACAGCCTTCGCTGTAATAAATAACCCTGCTACGATAAACTTCGACGCCGGCCCGAGTCACAGTAACGAACGCATGTTCGGTATCGTCCGGCGCTTAGGAGGGCAGGCTAGCCAGGAGTTTGAGACGGAACAACAGATATGGCTCAGCTTGGCTGCCATAGGAGTCGTGCTCGTCGGCTGGCTGGGAATCTACAGCTTCTCTCCTATTCGGGCGGGTGGGGTCTTGATTTCAGTTCTAATGTTCGCTTTTGGAGGTGCCGCGCTACACAGGCGACGGCGATTCCAAGGACGAAGCAGGTGACTTCTTTTGAGGACGTCCGGAGCGCAGGAAAATTCATTCCCGCGAAGAAAGCTCGATATAACCGGACCGACGGCTAGACCAACAGCGACTCCAACGCTGCGATATCGAGCATCTCAGAAGAGACGACTAGTCTCCTTGGTGCTCGGCAACCTCATAGGGCCTTGCGAGCGCTTCGTGCTTAACCATTCTGGATGGGTGAAGCGTGAACACGAATCGCCGGATGAAGATGTTTCTTGCAGCTGGCAGGGATCCATAAACCCTCGGCCCGGGTTTTTCTTTTCTCCGAAGTTCGAATGGTGAGGTTGCCGAGGGGTTTTCAGGTCTACGTCCTGGCGGTGATCGCGGTCGCCTCAGGTGCCCTCTGGGTGAGTGCGGCCACAATATCTTGGGACCGCTGGCCTGAGATGATTATGTTCACCGGCCTCATCACCCTCGCCGCTATGTACCCCATTCCCCATCCCCGTGGGGGGTACATCACTTCAACTCCAATGCTTTTCTATGTACTCCTGTGCGTTCACAACCCACAAACGGCTCTTTTAGTCTCAAGCGTCGGATCGGGTTTAGGCGCGGTGATTTCGCGGGGTTGGGTTCCATGGAGGATGCTCTTCACTGGTGCTCAGTGGGGCCTGAGCGTGGGGCTGGCCGCCATCGTGTTTCAATTGTCAGGTGGATCATTGAAAAACCCAAGCTTCTTGACCTTTCTCGTCCCCCTTACCGTTGCTTCATTCGTGCTGCAAGTGAGTAACAATTTGTTCGTCTCTTGGTTCCACAGCTGGTTTCGCAAAACGCCATTCTGGGGATCGTGGATCGTTGAGGTCAAGGACTATCTCTGGCCGAATCTCCTATCCGTTCCGACAGCAGCGCTTCTCGCGATGCTTTTCGTGTCTGTGCACCCGCTAACGTTGTTGCTCTTCATAGCTTCTCTTCCTGCGCAGAGATGGGCGAACGAGCTCTACGTTCAGCACCGGCGGATTTTTGGTCAGGCTATCGAGTCTCTTGTTGTGGCCATTGACGCGAACTTTCCCCAGGGGAAAGGTCACTCAAGGCGTGTTGCGAACTTGGCCGTGGCGACCGCGAGACAGTTGGGTCTTGCAGATTCTGTCGTGGATGGAATTGAAATTGGAGCGCTCGTGCATGATGTGGGGATGATCGGTCTGGAGGAGCTACTGGACTCAGACGACAGGGATGATGCGGCGAGGCTCCTTGAGCATGTCAGAATTGGTGCTGAAGTGGCGCGCGAGATTCCCCGGCGGGATGTTGGCGAGATTGTGTTGTACCATCACGAAAACTTTGACGGGACAGGATACATGGGGCTGAGGGGAAGTCAAATCCCAATCGGTGCTCGAATCGTGGCGCTTGCTGAATCCGTGGAGTCAATGATCCACTCAGGCTCGTCAAGTTCGGATGGTAGTTTCGATGACGACGTAATCAAGGAGATTCGCGACGGAGCGGGTAAGCTATTTGATCCGCGCGTCGTGGACGCTCTCCTCGAAGCGGCAAAGGATGATCCCACTCTGTGGGGGCTGAGTTCAGATTCGCCACCCCCCTCGGCTCGCCGCTGAGTCTGAGTTGAGAATCCCATGAACCTTGTGCGCATTTTTCCGACGGTACTGCGGGCAACAGGTGCAATTGCGATCTTAGGGACGGCGGCTCTGGTCCTGTGGCGTGGAATGTCGCTCCTTGGTCTGCTGATCGTAGGATTGAGCATTCCGGCGGCTTGGGTGCGAATCGACCTGGAACCGATAGGATATGTGACCCTAGCCCCCCTGATGATATTCACCGGTCTGTTGCTCACTGATACTTCTGTCCCGTTGTTTGTTGCTGGAATTTCACCGGTAGTGGGTGGATTTATTTCAGGACAGCTGCACTGGGACCGATCACTAGAAGAAACTGGTGGAGAGGTCATTGCAGTCCTTGCTGGTCTTCTTCTAGCTTCCCAGGTCGGCGGCGTTGAGTTGCTTGCACCTGGCAATAGTGGTTGGATAGCAGGATTTGCTATCGTCACGGTTGCCTACATCACTGTGCGATTCATTCTCTCGGCTGTCGGTGCCAGAGTCTTGCAAGGAGTGGGATTCGTAACATATTCAATTGCGGCCGGCAAAGCGATCGCAGCAAATCTTACTCTCCTTGCCCTTCTTGCCGTAGGGATGAGCTATCTCGCAAGCGCATACGGGAGGTCAGGCTACTTCATTCTGGCTCTAGCGGCAATAGCTGTGGTGGAAGCGTATCAACCCTTTAAGCTGCTCAGCGACCAGCGGGCTGTTCTCTATGCCAGCTTGGCGATGGTCGCGCACGCCATCGATCTCAAAGACGCGTACACAGGTAGGCATGCTCGGGATGCCTCGGAGATCGCTGTTAGGATCGCGAGGGCGTTGCGACTCCCGGAACCCGAGGTAAGGAAGATCAAACTCGCTGGAATGTTGCACGATATCGGCAAAACGGGCGTCAGTGGCAAGATCATACGCAAGCCGTCTCGTTTGGATCCTGAAGAGATGGCGGTGATGCGACGACATCCAGTTATAGGTGCAGAGATTATGCAGCCGGTTGAGTTGCTATCTGACGCCTCCGATATCGTTCGGCACCATCATGAACACTTTGACGGTAGTGGTTATCCTGACGGTCTTCGTGGAGAGCAGATCCCTATAGGATCGCGAGCTGTGCTCGTCGCCGACGCATTCAACGCCATAACAACAGATCGTCCCTACCAAAAGGCTAGGAGCAAGGCCGAAGCCTTGGAAGTTTTGAAGAAGCACGCGGGGACTCAGTTTGATCCCCTGGTTGTCGAGGCGCTTGAGGGAGTTATCCACCTAGTGCCATAGTCGATCATGTCCCTAGTCTACTGACTTCCTCCCTACTTAGTGGGACTGTTGCGAGCCGCGTGTCGGCGCGTTTCCGGATTCTTGATGGCAGGTTCTTTCCAGGTGAGGTGAGAGTCAATGAAAGGCCACTGCATCAGGATCCTTGGGAGTTTTTCTATTGATGTTGAAAACGAGACATCACACTTCCCGACGCAGAAAGCCATCGAGCTATTCGCCTATTTGCTGCTCGCGAAGAAAAGGGTCCCAAGAGAAATCGTTGCCACTGCTCTGTGGCCTGATGTTGATGGAGGGGTGGGAAAAAAACAGCTAAGAATGACTCTGTGGCGGCTGCGCCAGGTTCTGCGCGATCTTCCGGACACCCGGCTGGAAGCGAACGCTGCAACGATTTCTCTCGACTGCAAATTGCAAATCGACGCAGCCCTGTTTGAGAACCTGGTTACCTCGACCGATCATTTGGCTCCTTCCGAGCAAGATCTGCTCATGCAGGAGGCCATGCATTTGTACCGAGGGGATCTGCTCGAGGGTCGCCCCTACGACTGGTGTGAGGAACAAAGAGAATACTTCAGAAGTCTCCACGCGCGCCTCCTCAGAAGACTAGCCAAGAATTATAGGACACTCGGCAATTTTGGTGCTGCCATATCTCATGCGGGGAAACTCCTGGAAATTGATCCGTCTGATGAGGATGCTTATAGGGAGACAATTCTTTCATATCATCTTTCCGGTGATAGAGATGCCGCCCTCTCGCAGTTTGGCAGGCTCAGGGCTGCGCTAAAGACCGAGTTAGGCATAGAGCCATCCCAAGCTAGCATTGAACTCTGGCAGTATGTCCAATCTCAGGGGCAGCACCCCATTCCTTCGAACGCACTCAGATTGCGCGATGAAGGGCTAAATAACGATCTTGGTCGGGCTCCTATCGTTGGTAGGCAACAGGCGCTGAGCACTCTCACGAGCTTCATTAACCAAGTCGCCGCAGGGGCCGGTTGTGCAGCCATAGTCTCAGGTGAGGCAGGGATCGGTAAGAGCACATTGGTTGAAGAATTGGCTCTTGAGGCCGGGCTCAGAGGCTTCGAGGTGCTGCGGGGTTCTTGTCCGGGTCTGCAGGATTCCTCCCCGTACCAGGTTTTCGTGCAGGCTCTGTGGCCGCGCATTACTACCGCCGAGCGCGTGACGAATGCCCCTTCAGCACTCAAGGTCCTCCTAAGCACATTGACGCCCTATGGCGTGACCCCGGTTTCTTCAGGTGAGTTCTCCACCCCAACCGCGCTTAATAGCGCGATCGTGAACGAAACTCTGTTGGAACAACTTACGGGGAAGTATGGAACAAAGGCCACGGTGCTCATTCTTGAGGATCTGCATCAGATAGACAAAGCGAGCATTGGCCTGCTCGCCGCTTTGCTGCCTAGACTGAGGCGGCTGCGTCTCCTCGTTCTTGGAACGGTGCGGGAAGAGGAACCTGGGAGTAGAGAGTTGCTATCGCAGTTGGTGTCTTTAGGTGCAGCCCTTGTCCAACTTGGGCCACTCTCTGAGGCTGAGGTCGCTGAACTGATACAGGGGGTGCTTCGTTCCAAGCACGTTGCGGATGATCTCGTCACTTATACCTGGAGAGGAACCAGCGGCGTTCCGCTATTTGTACTTGAGCTGCTGAAGTTCCTTAAATCTCGCGGGCTCCTCGCGCGGGATCGCTCTGGCCGGTGGATCCTGGTCCAGACTGGCAGCAAAATGACATTGAGCATCCCTTTGCGCGTTCACGATCTGATTCGAAGAAGAATGGAGATGCTCGATGAAGTGGATCGCACCGTGCTCTCCGCCGCGGCAGTACTTGGATTGGAAATGCGATTCGACGACCTCCAGGAGCTTGTTGGTCTCTCTGAAAACGATCTTGTAATATGCACAGATCGCTTAGTCCGAACACATCTGCTAGCAGAGAAGGCAGATGGGTTTCGGTTTCCTCACGAAAGTGTGCGTCTTGTAGGAATTTCCTCAACCAGCAAAGGCCGTCTGCGTGCCCTGCATTTGAAGGTGGCGAATCTTCTAGAGCTTAGAATGCCTTGGGTGAAGGAAGACTTGGCTTGGCACTTTGAGGAGGCAGGGTGCACTGAAAAAGCCCTCTCCTTTGCAGAAGCGTGCGGAGATAAGGCGCGATCTGTTCACGCGAATGCAAACGCTGATGAGTGGTACAGCAAAGCTCTGTCTATGATTGAAGGTTGCCGAACCAGCGAGAACGGTGTTTATCAGCGCGTTGAGTTGCTCAAGAAACGTCAGGAAGTGCGTGAGCTCCTTGGGGATCGTGTCGGACAGGCGAGAGATGTAGATGCAATCGATGAGGCTGCGTCCGAATTGAAGGATACCCACCTACGCGGAGAAGCTGCTGTTCTCCGGAGCAACCTGCTCATAAGAGGGAATAGGGGGCGAGAGGCACTCGGGGTCGCTCTGCATGCGATACAGACTTTTGAATCCATTGGTGACGTCGCAGGCGAATCCCGATCCCACGAGATCGTGGGACTTGTATATTTGAACGTCCGCCGATACGATCTCGCGCAAGGCGCATTCCAACGAGCGTTGACGATGTATCGTTCCATTAAGGAGCGGGCGGGGGAAGCAAGGTCACTAACACACTTAGCCACGGTCTTGGCTCATCGAGTGCAGAACCTCGACGCGATAAAGTGCCTTGATAGGGCGGAGATACTCCTAAAAGAGCTGGAGGATGTTCGATCGCGTGCTTTTGTGTTGTTACAAAAGGGAATCCTGTACCGCTTCTTGGGCAAAGCAGCGATTTCGGAACAGCTTCTTCAGGGTAGCCTCGACGGGTTCCGGAGGATAGGCGATAAAGTCGGTGAAGCACGCGGACTTTCGCAACTTGCTCTCACGCACGCAATTATGGGGAGACTGCGAGAAGCAGTCCACGAGAGTGAGCAAGCCTTACGGATGGTTAGGCGCGCTGGAGATGTGAGGGCTGAGATCCTATTCCTCAATAACGCAGCCTATGGAGTTCTCCGCCTCGTAGGCGAGTTCAAACGCGCTCAAAGGTACGCGACGCGCGCCATGAGACTGGTTGCGGAAGATCGAGGTGGTGAGAATGCGACGTTGTATGCGGATTCGATGGCTGCTGTTCTGCTGGAGGAGGGCAATCTAGACGCCGCGTATCATTGGGCGAAGCTCAGCCAGTCGCTCTCCACGGCAAGAGGAATGCGCGGTACGTGGATTGATTTGACCGCGCGCTTTACACTTGGCTGCATCTGCCTTGAACTCGGCCGGCTTGCCCGTGCCCTCAAGCACCTATCAACCGTTCGCGCAAGATTAAAGTCTTGTGGGGAATCAGAGCTTGAATTGCGAGCGATAGCTGCGATAGCGAGAGCCCATCTCGCTCGCGCAGATTCGACAACGGCTTTGGGGTGTCTACACGAAATGCGGGGATTGCTCGCAAGGGTAGATGGTGCCGAAAGGATGCAGGAAATCCACTGGACTCGCTTTCGAGTATTACAGTCGTGCCAGAATTTCCCGGCAGCAAAGAGAGCTCTCTATAAGGCTTATGAGTGCATGATGGAACAGCTGAAGACACTCAAGGGGCCTATGCGGCGGCGATTCATGGCGATCTCGATCAACGTGAGGATTGCTGAGACTGCAGCGAAGGTTCTAGGTGGGCGCCTAGATCCCGTACTGGCGAAAGCTGTTGTCGCTGCTCAGAATGGGAACCGCCGGGAATTTATCGGGAGTTCTCGACAGATGCCTGATGGAGGAGTTCCGTTAGATCGGGAAGTGTTGCCCAACTTGTCTCAGAAGGGGTTGCGCAAGTCGGACGAAACTCCGCATATTCACTCAACTCTTGCGGGGCAATAGAACCGATTCCGGTGCCCTTGTGACGGGCATGAGACGCCCCAGTGGTACCGTTTGGGTGCCAGACGGGAAAGGCTCCGGATCCCTCCGGCACACAGGATCGTCGGTCCGGGGCTCTTAGGACATCGCCCTCCTGTCCAAGAGCACGTGCCGTGAGGGATCCGTTCCTTCCCTCCTAATGATTTTCGGGGCGAATGCTGTTCATGCTCACGGTTCGTCGAACCTGCGTTCCCTATCTACAGCCCTTCCGCTGCCGCTACTTGCAGAGCGGGCGCGCTTATCCCTTCAAGGCGGATAGGGTAGACTCAAACGGTCGACCTCAGACGGCATGTAACGCATTCCGGACAGCGAACACTATCCGGAAAAGAGGCGGATCTGGCTCTCTCCGGAAGGTTCAACCGAGTATGAAGGCGTTTTCTAGGCTTGTCGCGCTAGCGGTTGTCGCCACATACGTCCTCATCGTATTGGGCGGGTTGGTGCGTGCCAGTGGCGCGGGGCTTGCCTGTCCAGACTGGCCGCTGTGCCATGGCCGGCTTATTCCTCCGTCGGATCCCTTAGTGGTTATTGAGTGGAGTCACCGGTTTGTGGCTGCCATCGTCACGCTGTTGACTGTGGCCGTTGCGATCTCTGCATGGCGGCTCCGCAGCGCCCACAAGAGGGAGATCCCTGGGCTTGGGCTCTTGGCGCTGGGGCTAGTGGCTGTTCAGGTTGGATTAGGCGCCCTCACGGTTCGACATGAGTTGACAGCCTGGATTGTGGTAGCCCATTTGGGCGCGGCGATGGGGTTCTTCGCCACCTTGATTGTGCTCGCCGTCACGGCGATGGTCCGTCAGCCTGCGGCAAGACGACGGGACCCTTTCCGCACGTTGGCGATCTGCACCGTTGCGGCCACATACTTCCTTGTGCTCATCGGCGGCTACGTCAGTGCCAGCGGAGCTGGGCTCGCCTGTCCCGACTGGCCTCTGTGCTACGGCCAGCTCGTTCCATCGCTCACTGGTCACGTCGGCGCGCACCTCCTGCACCGCTTTGCGGCCCTTCTCACCGGCGTGCTCATCATTGTGACTGCTATAGCCGCATACCGCACTCAGACTCGTCGGCCTGAGTTGCAGGCAGCGTCAGCAATTGCCGTGGGCTTGCTGATCGTGCAGATGATTCTTGGCGGATTGAACATTGAATACCGACTCGCCGAGGCCGTAACCGTCGCCCACCTCGCGACGGCGGGCGCACTGTTTGCCACACTCGTCGTGCTTGCTGTGCTGGCACATGTGCTTCCGGAGTCGGAGGCCTATCAGCTTGAACATGCCGGGAAACCCGGTCGGCCGCGCGTGCAGCGCGTGATGGACTATGTCGCCCTGACCAAGCCCCGCATCATCGTCTTGTTGCTTGTTACCGCGTTCGCCTCCATGCTCGTGGCCGCTCCTGGGCGAGCCTCGCCGTGGCTGATTATCTTCACGCTGGCCGGTGGCGCGATGTCCGCAGGGGCAGCCAATGCTATTAACCAGTTGCTGGAGCGGGACATCGACGCCCTCATGACCCGCACGAGGCGGCGTCCGATTCCTTCGGGCCGAGTGGCTGCGCCTTTCGCATTTGCGTTTGCGGTATTGCTCGGGACGGTCGCCTTCGTGGAAATGGCCTCCTTAGTAAACTTGCTGGCCGCCATGCTGTCCCTTGCCGCGCTACTTTTCTACGTCTTCGTGTACACCGTGTGGCTCAAGCGCTCCACCCCGCAGAACATCGTCATCGGGGGCGCCGCCGGCGCCGTGCCTCCACTAGTAGGGTGGGCGGCGGCCACGGGGCGTTTGGACCCCACCGCGGCGGTCCTTTTTCTCATCGTCTTCCTGTGGACGCCCCCGCATTTTTGGGCGCTGGCGCTATTCCGTCACGACGACTATGCCCGTGCTCGGGTCCCGATGCTCCCGGTGGTCTCTGGCGAAAGTGAGACGAGACGGCAGATTCTGATCTACACGGTCGTCCTAGTGCTCTCCACGCTCTTGCTCGTTCCCATGGGAAGCATGGGCACCGTGTATGGGGTGTCGGCTGGTGTGCTCGGGGGACTGTTTGTGGCGCTGGCCATGGGCTTGTGGCGCCAGCGGACTCCGAGGGCTGCGATGCGCGTCTTCGGCTACTCGATCGTCTACTTGGCCTTGTTGTTCACGGTGATGGTAGTTGACCGTCTCCTCCGAGCGTAACGAAAGTGGGACGTTATGCCTGAGGGCGAGCAGGATCTGCGACAAGCAAGATTACCGCGAGTAGAGTGACTGCGGGGACCAGCGCAAACGCCCACTGCACCCCCGCTCCTGCCAGAACTCCGCCGAGGACTGGACCCACAAAGAAGCCCAAATCGGCCGCCGCGTTCAGTCCACCCATCGCTGCGACGAGATTCTCGCGCGGCGCGCCATCCGTGATGCGAGTGGAGAGCGCTGGCGGAACCGCGGCACCCAGGATGGAGGTAAAGAAGTTTACGGTAAACAGCTCCCAGAACGACCCCAGCCACGGTGTGATCCCCACGCCGACCCCACGCGCGAGGAAAGAGAGAACCAGCAACCGCTCGGGGGACACTCGCAGTGGAAGCCTGTGCAGTATTACCTGTGTGATGATGAAGGCGACGCCCCCTCCGGTGAACACAAGACCGACTTCTTCCGGACTGCGCCCTCGGCCGACGGCATACAGAGGAAGAAATGTCGTGTAAACGCCAAACACGACGGTATTGCAGACAATTAGCAGCCACGCTCGCCAGACAGTAGGCGACCGCCGGAGCAACGCAGCATAGGAGGGAAGCGGGTTAGGACTCACATCCCGCACTGGCCGAATAGCGCCTACAGCCGCAGCAGTGGCCAGCGACACAACGGCTGCGCCGAAGAATGGCGCTGTGAGAGAAATCTGCTGGCCTAACCACCCGCCGAGTGCTGGCCCGAGCAGCTGCCCGACTCCGAAGTACAACCAGAACAGGGCGAACAGCGCCGTGACCCGTGTCGATGAGCCGGCTTCGGCGACCTCGGCGAACAGAACCGGCCACAGGAGCCCGCGGGCGGCTCCCAGGATCAGCCGCGTGGCATAGAGGGCAGCCAGCGATCCCGCGAGAGGGAAGCAACTGAACATGATCGCACTGCCGCCGAGGCTTGCGAGCACGGCGAAGCGACGGCCTATCCAGGAACTCGCGCCCAGCGCGAAGACCTCCGACACGATCAGAGCTAACGACATCGCCCCGATGATGCCGCCGATGTGCACCGTCGACAGGCCGAGGCGGCCTAGGTAGAGCGAGATGACCGGTGTCGTGAGTGTGATCGAGAAGACTGCACCCAGGCCGATGAGGCCCAGGCCGTGGATGCGCGGGGGCGTGGGGGGAGGAGCAGAGGACGGCTGGACGGGAGAGGGCATGAGTAGTGGAATCGAACGGACCGGCGGCCGGGTCGGAACCGCCCCGCCGCCATGTCTTTGTTCATGATATTCAGGGAAGGAGACTAGTGCAACCCCAGCTATTATCCCTAGGTAGGAGTTAGAATATCCAATATGCCGGACCTCAGTCAGTTCGACTGGGCTAAGTTGATTACGATTTCCTTCACGGTCGTCCCGGTAGTCTACAAGTACCGCGCGGCGCTCCGCAAGGTAACCGACGTGCTGGCTGAAGCGATCGGTTTCACCGCGCTCGTGGGCGGACTCTACATCTACACTCGCGTGTTTCCCGAGGTGCACCAGGCGACGGCGCAGCTGAGGGCGGATCCCTCTTTCAGCCTCGCCGATTACGTCCGGACGTTAGACCTCCTCTACTTTGGCTCGATTGGCCTCATGGTACTGGGCGGGCTGGTATCGGTTTTTGGCTTGATCGGAAGGCTCGAAGGCGCCGTGCGCGACCGGCTCAAGCCCCCACCGCCACCCCCGTCCCCTAAGCGAAGGTAGCAATCTGCGAAGGTCACGCTAGAGGTCCGGTACCATCCCGAATCTCATGGGCGTGGAAGTCTTGGACCGCCCAAGCGCGGGAGCTTGCAGGGGGTTGCCCTTGAATCCCGCTGCGGCCACTGGTAAGATGAGGTGTTGTCCTCAACAATCCCACCGAAGTCCCATCTGGGGTGACGACAAGTGATTAAGCCGCCTCTCGAGGCGTTGTTGGGCCGAGTCGAGAACAAATACGCGCTCGTGATCGTGGCGGCCAAGCGCGCCCGGCAGCTGAAAGAAGGCGCGCTGCCGATGGTGGAAGTGGATTCCGCCAACCCTGTCACGGTCGCCCTCGAGGAGATCGCAGCGGGGAAGATCCGCTTTGAGATGCCGAAGCTCGGCATCAAGTAATGTACCCCTCCCACCGAATCCCCCGCGCGCGTGGCATGTATTGCCCAGAACGCGCACGGCGCCTCCTGCGTATTCTCCGGTAGGACCAAGTCGGAGGAGTGATGGCCGTGCTGACGCGATGGGTGATCACATTTGGGGCGGTGATTCTCACAGCAGCTGCGGGTCCGGTGAGCGTGGAGCATGTGGAAGGACACCTCCGCATCGACGCCTCGCTTCCCCATGCGATGTACGGGCCGGGACAGCCTGTCGAGGTGGCGCTGCGCGTGCGCAATGCCGCCAGTGCTCCGGTGTCTATCACCTTCAGCAGTGGGCAGCATTTTGACCTGGTGGTCCGGCGTCCGCGCGGGGACGAGGTGTGGCGGTGGTCACATGATAAGGCCTTCATTCAGGTCTTCGAGACTGCCACGTTGAGGCCCGGCGACGTCTTGGCGTATCAGGTGACGTGGGACCAGCAAGACTACCAGGGGCGCCGGGTCGATTCCGGTACCTACCAGGCTATCGCGATCTTCACCGGACAGGTGGGGACCCGACGTGATATCAGACTGCCGCCCCTGGAGGTCACCATCGGAGCACAGTAGTATAATGACTAGGATGGTTACGTCGTGGCGGCGTAGCTCAGTTGGTTAGAGCACGCGGCTCATACCCGCGGTGTCGGGAGTTCGACTCTCCCCGCCGCCACCACTTCGAGGGAACACCTACCTGCGGACTCACGTACGGTCGGTAGGTGAGGATCGGGAGGAAGCACACACCGGAGGGCGACACAGCGTCGCCCCTTTTTGTTGGCGGCCTGGGGCCGGGGATGCGGCCGCCGAGAGAATAACGATGAACGATCTGCAGGAGAAGGTACGGCGCACAATTGAGACCCACGGGCTGCTACGGGCCAGGGATACCGTGGTGATCGCTGTCTCGGGGGGACCGGACTCGGTTGCCCTGCTGCACCTCCTGACGGCGATGCGCACCGAGTACGATCTGACCCTACACGTCGCCCATCTGAACCACCAATTGCGCCCGGGCGCAACTGAGGATGCCGAATTCGTGCGGAGGTTGGTGTCCCAGTTGGACCTGCCCGTACACATCGCATCCGTCGATATCCGCAAGCTGGCGACGGACAAGAAGCTTTCGCTGGAGGATGCGGGCCGGCAGGCCCGATACGCACTGTATGCGCGCGTGGCTGCGGCCACGGGTGCATCCCGGGTGGCCACAGGGCACACCCGCGACGATCAGGTCGAAACGGTGGCGATGCGCCTACTGCAAAACGCCCCCTGGGGTGTGCTTGCCGGCATCCCCGTCGCACGCCCCTTGGGAGCGGTGATGGTCGTCCGCCCGCTGCTTGAGGTCCTCCGCGCACAAATCATCGAATACCTTCATGCCCGACGCTTCATCTGGCGAGTTGATCCTAGCAACCGTGACCAGCGATTTGTACGCAACTGGGTGCGCGAAGCCTGGTTACCCTCCCTTGACACCCGGGTCCCCCAAGGCCGGCGGCTGCTGTGGGAGATCGGCGCGACAGCGCAAGATGCAGACCGGCTGCTCTGGGCGGCGGCTGCCCGAGTGGTCGCGGGAGCGAAGCAGACGCGATCCACGATCACATTTGCCCTCAAGGCCGTGCAAAGTTTGCCGCCAGAGGTCGTCCGGCGGGCCCTGCGGCTAGCGATCCGCCAAATTGGTGGAACAGAACTTCTTCCCCGCGACGTTAGTGCAGTAGGACGATTTGACATCGCCTCCCGCCGGGTGGGCCAGGAAATCAGAGTGGGGCGGTGTACGGTGCGGCGGGGGTACGAAACGGTGGAAGTAACTGTAGCGGGGCCAGATATTATGAATACGTACGAACTGCAAGTTCCTGGGCGGGTTCATGCGCGCGACTTCGGCGTCGTCGTGACGGCTGAGGTGCTTGATCGGACTCTACTACCGCAAGAGGTCTCCGGCGGGTCCGATGCCGTGTACCTGGACGCGTACGCTGTCGGCGCCGCCGTCGGGGTGCGATCCTGGCGCCCCGGAGACAGGGTGGCGCCCTTGGGTCTGCGGGGCAGCAAGAAAGTGCATGACATCTTTGTAGATGGCAAAGTTCCGCGATGGCAGCGGTCGCGCGTTCCGCTCGTGACCGATGCCCGCGGGCAGATTCTGTGGATCGTGGGCCATGCGATCGCCGACTCGGCCAAGATCACCTCGGCCAGCACAAAGGTCGTCCAGCTCCGGGTTGGTCCCTAGGGTCACCACTGACTTGATTGCCGGGGCCAGCGGGTGTATGGTGGCGCAAACGCCCATCAGGGCGAGGGGCGATCGCTCCGAAGCGCAGGGTAGTGCAACGCTTCCGACGAGGTGTTACGGTGGGCAGGAGGTTTGACGCGTGATTAACCGGTACGTGCGGAACCTAGTGTTGTGGGCGATCCTGTTAGCGGTCGTCCTCTACTTTTTCTTGCCGCAGCTGCGCACCCCCAAAGCGCGCGAGGAAATCACGTACAGCCAGTTCCTGACCTCCGCGCAGGCCGGCCGCATCGCCGATGTCACGATCGGCGATGAGGCGATTACCGGTCATTTCAAGGACGGGCAGACGTTTCGCACGTTTGCGCCGCCGAACGACACCTCATATATCGAAACGCTACGCTCCCACAATACCCAGATCACCGTAGAGCCGAAGTCCAAGAACGCCTTGTGGCCCGGCTTGCTGTCCACGATGCTCCCGTTCTTTCTGTTGATCGGTCTGTGGCTGTTGATGCTCCGCCAGGCCCAGAGTGGTAGCAATCAGGCCTTATCCTTTGGCAAGAGTCGCGCCCGCTTGCACACGGAGAACCGGCCCAAGATCACGTTCGATGATGTCGCCGGCGTGGACGAAGCCAAAGAAGAATTGCAGGAGGTCATCGAGTTCCTCAAGCACCCCAAGAAGTTCCAGGCATTGGGCGCGAAAATCCCGCGGGGAGTCCTGCTGGTCGGCCCGCCGGGCAGCGGCAAGACCTTGCTGGCCAAGGCTGTGGCCGGGGAAGCTGCTGTTCCGTTCTTCTCCATCTCGGGATCGGAGTTTGTGGAGATGTTCGTAGGGGTCGGGGCCAGTCGCGTAAGGGATCTCTTTGAACAGGCGAAGAAGAGCGCCCCGTGCTTGGTCTTTATCGATGAGATCGACGCCGTCGGCCGCCAACGCGGCGCGGGACTGGGCGGCGGGCACGATGAGCGGGAGCAGACCCTCAACCAATTGCTGGTCGAGATGGACGGATTTGATCCCAATGCCGGGATCATCGTCATCGCCGCCACGAACCGGCCGGATATCCTTGACCCGGCGCTCCTGCGGCCAGGCCGTTTCGACCGACGCATCGTTGTCGACAACCCCGACAGCAAAGGGCGACGGGAGATCCTGAATGTCCACGTGCGCGGCAAGCCGCTCGGGGAGGGAGTCAACATCGACCTGCTCGCCAAGCACACAGTGGGCTTCTCCGGAGCGGACTTAGCCAACCTCGTCAATGAGGCGGCGCTGTTAGCGGCACGGCGGAACAAGAAGAAAATCACGATGGCCGAAATGGACGAGGCCATTGAGCGCGTCATTGCCGGGCCGCAGCGGCGCAGCCGCATCCTCGGCCCGAAGGAGCGCGAGATCGCGGCCTTCCACGAGGGAGGCCACGCCCTGCTGGGGAAGTTGCTGCCCAACGCCGATCCCCCGCACAAAGTGACCATCCTGCCTCGCGGCATGGCGCTGGGCTACGTCATCTCCGCTCCACCGGAGGACAAGTACACCTACACCAGGACGGAGTTGCTGGATCGGATCACCGCGATGCTAGGCGGCCGGGTGGCCGAAGAACTCGTCTTCAACGAGGTGACCACCGGAGCGCAAAATGATTTCGAGCAGGCCACGGATCTGACCCGCCGGATGGTGACCGAATTTGGCATGAGCGAGAAGCTCGGCCCCCTGTCGCTGGGCAAGCGCCACGGCCCGGTGTTTCTCGGGCGGGACCTGATCGAGACC
>Ga0209180_10000185_pt1 | contig 28156 bp, 19 predicted proteins | sample CZO8metaG_3_FD_188355 | JGI IMG/M metagenome (GOLD analysis project Ga0209180, IMG submission 188355) | Vadose zone soil microbial communities from the Eel River Critical Zone Observatory, Northern California, USA - CZOApr15con2H2.8 metaG... | ecosystem: Environmental > Terrestrial > Soil >...
CAAGAATGTCCTCGATGTTTCGCGAAAAAAATTGCCGTTCGGAATCGCGCAAATCGGCAAGGCGTTTCGCAACGAAATCAATCCGCGCAATTTCACTTTTCGCTCGCGCGAATTCGAGCAGATGGAGCTGGAATATTTTTGCCGGGCAGAGGAGGGGATAAAGCTTCTCGAATATTGGAAAGAAGAGCGACTCAAGTTTTACGAGAACATCGGCATCGCGCGCGACAAATTGCACGTGCTGACCGTGCCGGATGAAGAGCGAGCCTTCTATTCAAAGGGGACTTACGACATCGAATATGATTTTCCGTTCGGTCGACAGGAGCTCGAAGGCGTCGCTTATCGGACCGACTACGATTTGTCGCAGCATCAAAAGGCCAGCGGCAAATCGCTCGAATATTTCGATGAGGAAACGAAACAGAAATTCCTTCCGCACGTGGTCGAGCCGAGCGCTGGAGTCGATCGCACGGTGCTGGCTCTGATTTGCGAAGCGTATTCGGAAGACCAGGCGCCGGACGAAAAGGGAAAAATGGAAACGCGGGTCGTGCTGCGTTTCCATCCGCGCCTCGCCCCAATCAAATGCGGCGTGTTTCCGTTGCTCAAAAATAACGAACAACTCGTGGCCAAAGCGAAGCAGATTGCCGATCTTCTCCGGCCGCACATGTTCGTTTTTTACGACGAAGGCGGCGCGATCGGCCGCCGTTATCGGCGCCAGGACGAAATCGGAACGCCGTTCGGCATCACGGTCGATTTCGAAACACTCGGCGAAAAAGACTCCGCGCTCTGCGACACGGTCACACTACGCGAGCGCGATTCAATGAAACAGGAACGCGTCGCGATCAAGGATTTAGCCAATCTTCTTGTCGCGCAAATTTCCTGATGGATCCCGCGAAATTTCGCGAATATTGCCTGAGCAAGCCGCGAACAACCGAAGGCACGCCGTTCGGTCCTGATGTTATTGTCTTCAAGGTCGGCGGTAAAATGTTCGCGCTCGCATCTCTCGACGAAATTCCAACGACCGCGAATTTAAAATGTGATCCCGACCTGGCGCTAGAATTGCGCGATCGTTACGAGCAAGTGAGACCCGGATATCACATGAACAAGAAGCATTGGAACACTGTTGAGATCGAAAGCGGAATCCCGGACGCCGAACTACGAAAAATGATCGACCATTCTTACGATTTGGTTATGAAGGGTCTGCCAGTCCGAAAATCTTCAGGTAGGGGCAGTTCACCGAACCGCCCGCGTCGCGCGACATAAGGTGCCGGGCGATGGCGGTCAATCGCCCCTACCTAATGAATCCCAAGCCGCCGCAGTCATTTCGAGGCTGGAGCTGACGCGGCTGGTGGCGCGGGCCACTGATTTCCTTTCATCGCACGCCACCACCCAAGCGCGTGTAGTTGCCGATAGCGCAGCGCCAACGCTTTTCCATCGACATCGGCCGCGGGTTGGCCGTGAAGATTTTCCACATGAGCCGGCTCGTTGATTTTCAAAATGAAATCCGGGCCGATGACCGCGTTCACGCCAAAGCCAATCTGGGGTTGCGATTGGTCCAGCAAATCGTGGCCGAATGCGTGATAAATGAAACCGGAAGGCGCGGCCAAATTGATCAGAGTCGGCAAAACATCCAGGTGACTGCCACCCAGCTTTTCCGGTGGATGAACTGTTTCCAGCGCTTTCGGGCCGTAGAGAATGAGCGGCACCGCGAGGCTTTCAAAAAGCGTGTGGGTCGGACGCGCGGAAACGTATTGTTTGCGGGAATAATGGTCGCCCGTGATCGCGAACAACGGCCGTTCCAGTTTATTTTCGGCTTCGGAAGCGAAATCTCCGACGCATTTGTCGGAGTACCAGAGATGTCCCAGGACACGCAGTTGACGTTGCGAAAGATCGGCGCAGATCGGATTAGATTTCACGACATTGGGATCGAACCCCTTCTTCTCCACATCGACGCTGTACGGTGGATGATACGACGTGCTCATGATCAAATTAAAGCTGGGCTCGGGGCCGGTGTGCTGCAGCACAAAGCGAAAAAGTTCTTCGTCGTCTACGCCCCATTCATTTCGACCAGAACCAGTTCTCATCTGGTCGCCGCCGTAAACTTCTTCAAAGCCCTGTTCGCGACAAAATTGGCCGACTCGTTGCCAGCTCAAAAATCCGCCGTAAAAAAATCGCGTGCGATAACCAAGCTGTTTGAAAATGCCAGCGGCCGCAGTTGGCAGTCCTTCCCGGACCGCGGGTCGATAGTTCACCAACACTCTGGCAAAAGGCAGGCCGGTGATGAAAACGCCCAAACTCTGGATCGTGCCAATGCCTGATGAAATGAAACCGCGGACATGAACGCCTTCGCGCCCGAGCGCATTGAGTCGATCGGTCAGATGGAGGCCAGCATATTCAGGTTCCATTGACCAGGCGTCGTAACTCTCCATTACGACAACAAAAATGTGAGTTGGGCGCTGACCGGGATTTCCCGGCGCCGCTCGTTCGACGCAGTCATCCAAAGTCGCAAAGCTTTTCGCATTGGGATAGAGCGCGGCCGCGGCGGTCCGAACATTGCCATCGGGCAGAAATGTCCGCAGCCCGGCGGACCTTTGCATTGTTCGCTCCTGCCAAATCGCCCAGCGCAAAGCGAAGAAGGGATTGAGCACAATTTTATTGAGAAAGACGTCCCCGGTTGTCGCCGCGTTCTTCAAACCTTTCAGGTTTTTGCCGAGCCAAACCCTTGCCCCAACGAACATCCAAATGAGGATCACAATGAAAGTGATCGCTCGCGCGGATTTGGTGCCGAGAAAGACCGGAAGTTCAGCCGAGCCGGCAACCCGACAAAGCTTGTTAAGGGCCCACGCGACCAGGGCAACTCCGATTCCGGAGAGAAGAATTAAGAGTACGATCGGATATGTCTTCCAAATCGTGATCAGGATCGCGCGGCGATCGTCGTAGATCAGCCCGAACATCCAATGGTTAAATTGGTCGTCGTACTCTGCGAAATAGGCGACGTCGCTCACGAACACGATCGCGCACAGAGTGAGGACGATCACAATCATCGCCCGGCGGATGCGTTGGTGCCAAACTCCCAGCGGATGAAAAAACCCGAAGAGCGTGAGAGCCAGTGGTGGAAGCAGAGCCCACATCGCCGCGCACGTATCGGAACGCAGTCCGGTTTCAAAGCATCTGAGAAAAGCCTGACCGCTTGGTCGCTGCGATAATTCACCGCGGAAAATCCAAAATAACGCGACTCGGAAAGCCAGAAACAAAAGCACCAAGGCGAACCATAGAACCACGTCTGCCAGCAGTTGACGCCACGGGTCCGTTGACGCCGGCCGCGAATCCCTACTCTCCGGTTGCATTTACGGCAAAGCGCGAAGCTCGATCTCGCCGAAATTCAACTGCAACGCGTCGCGCGCGACGTTGAGGAAACTGTCGGCTGCGTCGGTCAGCGCGACATGAAGTTTTCCGTGATTCAACGGCGCCGCGCGGAGCGATTGTCGATCCAACATTTCCTCGACCGCCCGAGCGCAATTCTGCGCGGAATCGACAATCATGATCTGACGCTTGAGCACGCGCGCAATCGCTCCCGTGAGCAAAGGATAATGAGTGCACCCGAGCACCAGTGTATCGATGTCATCTGCCAGCAGCGGGTCGAGATAGCGGAGGATCATGCGATCGGTGACCTCGTCGTTGAGCAAACCTTCTTCGATCAGCGGAACGAGCAAGGGGCAGGCGCGACTGCTCACCCGCACATTAGCGTCCGCCGCGCGCAACGCCTTTTCGTAGGCACCACTCCGAATCGTCGCGCGCGTTCCAATTACGCCAATGTGTCGATTGCGGCTCGCCGCGAGTGCAGCGCAGGCACCGGGCTCGATCACGCCGATCACCGGCACGGAAAATTTTTCCGTTAACACCGGCAGCGCGACGGACGAAACCGTGTTGCATGCGACAACGAGCGCCTTGGCATTTTGCTTCATCAACATCTCCGCGAGTTCGATGGCGTAACGCTGCACGGTTTCCGCGCTTTTAGGGCCATACGGCACACGTGCGGTGTCGCCGAGATAGGAAACGTTTTCGTTCGGCAGCAAATCACGCAGCGCCTTGACCACGGTCAGGCCGCCGATGCCGGAATCGAAAACGCCAATCGGCCGTAGATCGCTCATGCAACGCCAAAACTCATTGTTGTCTCGGCCTGCTGCAAGTGTCGTGTGGATAGGGCGATTCGGTGAACCACTCCCTACCTTCTTGCAATCCACGTTGCCTCTCGGATGATTCTTCGCAATGGCTGAGCCTTCGAAAACTTACGATCCGAAGACGGTCGAGCCGAAGTGGTATCAACGTTGGATCGACAATCGCGATTTTGAAGCGGACGCGAATTCGTCAAAGCGACCGTTCTCGATCGTGATGCCGCCGCCAAATATCACCGGGGTGCTCACGCTCGGTCACGTCTTGAATAATGCCATCCAGGACATTCTCGCCCGCCGCGCGCGAATGCAGGGGTTCGAAGTGCTTTGGCTACCGGGAATGGATCACGCGGGAATTGGAACGCAGACCGCTGTCGAAAAATGGCTCCGCAAAAACGAAGGCATCACGCGTCACGATCTCGGTCGCGAAAGATTTCTGAAGCGCGTCCTGGAATGGCAGGACAAACACGGCGGCATTATCATTCAGCAACTCAAACGGCTCGGTTGCTCTGCTGATTGGTCACGCCAGCGCTACACCTTCGACGACGATTATGTTCGCGCGGTGGAAAGGATTTTTGTCGAGCTTTTCAAGAAGGACCTCATCTATCGCGGCCGGCGAATGATCAACTGGGACCCGGCGGCGCAAACCGCGTTATCGGATGAAGAAGTCATTAACAAGCCGCAAAAAGGAAATCTTTATTACGTCCGCTACGAAATCGTCGATCAGCCGGGAAAATTTTTGGAAGTTGCGACCACGCGTCCGGAAACAATCATGGCCGACACCGGCGTCGCGGTTCATCCGAAGGACAAACGATATGCGGATTTTGTTGGCAAAGAAGTGTGGCGTCCGTTGCGACGCGAGAAAATTCCGGTGGTCGCCGATGAAGCGATCGATCCCGAATTCGGCACCGGCGTTTTAAAAGTCACGCCCGCGCACGACAAAGTCGATTTCGAAGTCGGTCAGCGTCACAAGTTGTCGGTCATCGACGTTCTGCATCCCGATGGAAAAATAAATTGTCCGGCGGTTCCGGAATTAGATGGACTCGATCGCTTCGAAGCGCGCAAAAGAGCGGCTGAGCTTCTGCAAGATCGATATCTACTGTCGAAGACTGATCAGTATGAAAATAATGTCGGTTTCAGCGATCGCAGTGAAGTGCCGATCGAGCCACGGCTGAGCGAACAATGGTTCCTGCGTTATCCGAAAACAAAAGAAGCGCTCGCGGTCGTAAAAAAACATCTCATCCGTTTCTTTCCGAAGCATTGGGAAAAAGTTTACGCGCAATGGCTGAAGAACATTCAGGATTGGTGCATCAGCCGCCAGGTCTGGTGGGGACATCGGATTCCGGCGTGGTATCGCGGCGGTAAGACTCGGGTGCAGATCAAATCGCCGGGCGAAGGTTGGAAGCAAGATGAGGACACACTCGACACCTGGTTTTCATCCTGGCTGTGGGCCTACGAAACGATGGACCCGAAAACGCGGAAGAAATTTTATCCGACAAGTGTGCTCGTGACCGGCCCGGACATCATTTTCTTCTGGGTCGCGCGAATGATCATTGCCGGGCTCGAGTTGAAGCCCGGAAAATCCGGCAAGATCGAAGACAACATTCCGTTCCACGACGTTTTCTTTACCGGGATCATTCGCGATAAACAGGGCCGCAAAATGTCGAAGTCGTTAGGCAACTCGCCCGATCCGCTCGAGTTGATCGACAAATACGGCGCGGACGGTCTGCGTTTTGGCTTGATGCGGATAGCGCCGAGCGGCCAGGACATCCGTTTCGACGAAAAACAAATCGAAGAAGGCCGCAACTTCGCCACCAAACTTTGGAACGTCGCGCGATTCCGACAAATGCACGGTCCTACCCAAATTGCCCCAGATAAACTTGACCGGTTTAACCGGTCAAGTTTTGGCACGCTGTCAATCTATGCGGTCGAAGTGTTGGCGCGATTGAATGAAACGATCGACGCGGTTGAAAAGGCATATCACGACTACGAATTCAACACCGTCGCGCAGCGACTTTACGATTTTATCTGGAGCGATTACTGCGACTGGTTTGTCGAAGCAGCCAAGACCGACATCTTCAGTGAGGACGAATCCAAGAAGAAATCAGCACTGGCAGTGATGGATTACGTTTTATCGGCCATCGTGCGGCTGCTGCATCCATTCATGCCGCACATCACGGAGGAACTTTGGTCGCTGCTTGGCTTGGGGAAAGATTCGATTCAATTCGCGCCGCTGCCGAAGAAAATCACATTGAAAGGCATCAACTTACCGACAAAACGACGAGCCGCCGCAAGGGTATATGATGTAGTTCAGAAAGCGCGAAATCTTCGCGTCGAGGCCGGAACTCCGTCGAACAAGAAAATCCGAGTATTCATCGATTCGACCGATAAGGCGGTGAGCTCACAGCTTGAGACCATTGCGCGACTTACTAACGCAGAAGCAGTGGTAATTAGAAAGTCAATGCGCAAAAGAACTGACGAATCTCGAGCTGCACTATATAGCTGGTACTCCAGCACCGGCTGGCGCCCCTGTGAGCAGTACGGTTATTCGGGCTACTCGGGATATTCAGGAGCCGGAATGGTGACCGTACAGAGTGCCGGCGTCGACAAATCTGCCGAACGCGAGCGGCTCGACAAAGAGATCGCGAAAGTCGAGGAGGAGCTGCGCACGGTCGAAACCAAGTTGAGCAACAAGTCGTTTGTGGATCGTGCGCCGAAAGCGGTGGTTGAGGAACATCGGCAACGAAGAGCGAATTTCGCCGAGCAGGTTAGAAAATTAAAAGAGGCTCGCGACAAGCTGGATTGAAATTGGTTTAATAGATGTCGATCTTATAAACGCGATGAGTCTTTGGAAAAAGCTGCTTTGGGTTGCGGTCACGCTGCTCGGTTTGGCGTCGCTGGCGATACTGGCGCTTTCTCGCGGCGAACAGATCAGCGCGCTCTGGATCATTGTCGCCGGATTTTGTGGCGCCGCGATCAGCTACCGGTTCTACAGCAAATGGATCGCAACGAAGATCCTTGTGCTCAATGACGATCGCGCGACGCCAGCGGTCGTTAAAAACGACGGCAAAGATTTTGTGCCGACAAATCGCTGGATGGTTTTCGGTCATCACTTCGCTGCGATTGCGGGACCGGGGCCGCTGGTCGGGCCTGTGCTCGCGGCGCAGTTTGGTTTCTTGCCGGGAACACTGTGGATCTTGATCGGCGCAACTCTCGGCGGCGCGGTACACGACATGATCGTTCTTTTCGCGTCGGTGCGGCGGGGCGGCAAAACGCTTGGCCAAATGGTGAAAGAGGAGATCGGCCCCGGGGTGGGCGTGCTCGCGCTCATCAGCGTGCTTGCGATCATGATTATTCTGCTCGCGGTGCTTGCGCTCGTGGTTGTGCAAGCTCTGGCGAAAAGTCCGTGGGGCGTGTTCACGATCGCGATGACGATCCCGGTAGCGCTGATCATGGGTTTCGGACTGCGCAGTGGAAAAGTGAATCTGACCGCGGTCACCGTTTTTGGTTTGCTCGGTTTGGCCTTCGGTGTTTGGGGCGGACAATTTCTAGGAAATTTTCCGGCCATCGAAGCCTGGTTCCGGCACGACGCGATCTGGGTTTCGTGGGCGATCATGATTTACGGATTGGCCGCATCGATTCTGCCGGTCTGGATGCTCTTAACACCGCGCGATTATCTGAGCACGTTTTTGAAACTCGGAACGGTGGCCGCGCTCGCAGTCGCGGTAATACTCATTCACCCAACTCTACAGATGCCGTCGCTGACGAAATTCATCGACGGCAGCGGACTCGTCTTCGCCGGGCCGGTTTTTCCGTTCGTCTGCATCACGATCGCTTGCGGCGCGGTGTCTGGTTTTCATTCGCTCATCGCTTCAGGCACGACACCGAAAATGGTTGGCCGCGAATCGCGCATCCGCGACATCGGCTACGGCGCGATGATCACTGAGATGATGGTCGCGCTGATGGCGTTGATCGCTGCCTGCGTGCTGCAACCCGGCGAATATTTCGCGATCAACACGAAGGGAACGCCGACCGAAGTCGTGGCAAAAGTTTCCGCTGCCGGATTTCCGGTGAATGAAAGTGAGATGTCGATCCTCGCGCAAAATCTTGGTGAGAAGACAATGTTCAATCGCGCCGGCGGCGCGCCGACGTTCGCGGTTGGCATGGCGCACATGTTCGCCAAACTCTCGGCCAGCCCGACCGCGTTCGCGCTCTGGTACCACTTCGCCATCATGTTCGAGGCACTCTTTATTTTGACGACGATAGATGCCGGGACTCGGGTCGGGCGGTTCTTGTTACAGGATTTGTTAGGCAACGTGTGGCGACCGCTCGGCAACACGCGCTCGTGGACGGCGAATTTCGTTTCCAGTGTGCTGCTGGTCGCGGCCTGGGGCTGGTTTTTGTATCAGGGCGTGGTCGATCCGCTCGGCGGCATCAACACGCTCTGGCCGCTCTTTGGTTTGGCGAACCAACTTCTTTCGGTGATAGCGCTCTGTTTGTGCACGACGATCCTGATCAAAATGCAGAAGACGCGCTATTTGTTCATTACAGTTTTGCCGCTGTGTTTCATGTGCGCGGTCACATTCTCCGCCGGTTACCTCAAGATTTTTTCAGCCGATCCAAAGCTCGGATTCTTGAGCGGCGCGCAATCGCTGGCGCGCGAAGCTGCGGGGATTGTCGATCCAACGAAAGCGAACGAGCTGATGAAACAAGCAGCGGTCTGGCAATTCGATGCAGTCGTCGCGGGGTTTTTTCTGCTGCTCGTGTTTCTGATCGTCGTGGGCTCAGCCAATCAATGGCGGCAGCTCATCCACGGAACGAAACCAGTCGTGCTGCGCGAGAGCGAATTTGTGCCGGTGACCTCAGTTACGACCTCGGTGGCGATTGGTTAGGGCCTAATCGGGAAATGTCGGAACAATTTCGATGTCAACGCCGTGCGCTCCCGCGAAACGGATAATTGATTCGCTCGTCTTCTCGGGCGGATAGCGGCATAGCGTTCGCAAGATCACGAACAAAACTACGCCTGTCTGCGTGTGTGAACAACACCGCGCGGCGGCGGTGTTGCGAAACTAAAATTACTTTTTGCTGACCGGGGTGAAGGCGTGGTCGAAGACGTAGTTCGCCACGTTGCGGCCCTGGGCGATCGCCTGGGTTTTGTCGAACGACCAGTGGATGCCGAGATAAATCCGGCTCTGGCCGTTTTCTTCTTCCGCCTGCGAGAAACTTGCGAAGCTGCGCGGCATGTAGGGACGCACGTTGCCGGCGTTGTCTTTGGTCACGCCGTTGAATTCGTCGGAGACAAAGGTGAACGCGATGTTGTCGGTCCCGAAAAATCTTCGCAGCGTTTGGAAGAGCGCGCCGCCAAAGCCGCCGTGTCCGGACGGATACGATGGAAATGGCGGGGTGAAATTCGGACCAGTGAGATTGCTCGCGGGCGCGCCCATGGGCGTGAACGTCGGATCGCCAGTCGTCGATGCGTTGCCGTCGCCGAGTCCGGTCGGTCCGGTTCCGAGATCGGATTCGCGGATGCCGGTGACCGGTCGCCAGAAATCGTAATAATATTTTGATTCCCAAATCGACATGCCGGCATCGGCCATGGCGGTGTTGGCGAGGGCGAGCAGTCGCGCGAGATCGGCAGTGCCGAGATGCATCTGATCAGCGATGTGAACGATGATCTGATTGTAGAGCCGCGGCGGCGCGCACAGGCTTGGGGTCCCATCGTAAGCCCAGAAAATTCCAATAAAACTTTGTTCGGGCGTTCGCGTCGTCGGTGTGAAAACTCCGTCGCCTCCGACTGATTTGGCTTCGGCGTAAGCGGCGGCATACTCAGCGCTGTTCATGGCGGGTGGCGGCGGAACGCGAAATTGACTGCCCGATTGCACGACAAACGTTTTGCATTCGCCCCAATGCGCGCCGAGCGCGATCGGGATGAGACTGATCGGATCCTGGCGCCAATAGCCGGGCATTTGGTTTGGAAAATAATTGACGCCAAAATGCGGCTCTGGAACTTGCGAGCCGTCGTTCGCGCGCAGCGCGAGAATGGCCGAGGCCGCCCGTTGGCCTAACGAAACGCCGTTGGTGCGTTCGTTCTTGTTGCTGACCTTCGCGAGATCGTCAGTCAGGAGTGAATCAAAAGCCGGGGCTTGCGACGGATAAAGCGCGATTAATGTGTCGTGCGCGGCCTGAGCGACTGCGGCATCGAGCGAGACCGGCGGCTTCGCCGGTTGAATCCCAGTGTAACTTCGGTAGCCGCCAAGGACGGCGTTGACGGAATCAAAAATTGCGATGTGAACAATAGCCATGGCGCGACTGGAGCGACCGGGTCCGAGTTGCTCACCGAACGTGCGGATCTCACCGGGTGCCACAGGCGTGTGATCGAGTCCGCTGGCGTTAATCGCGATCGCGTTCCAGCGATGAATGGAGTCGAGCGCATTTTTTGGAACTAGTGCAGTGCGTGTCGTCTGAACGCCGTTGAGGCGCGGGCCAAAGAAATCACTAAAGCTCAGCGCACCGGCGTTGTTGCTGAGATATAAACAAAGGGCCAAAAGGATTGCGGAAGATGATCTCATATTCGTTACGGATTAGCCGCCATCTGTGGCGAGGGTAGAGCGGCAAAGAGGTTGCCGTTTTCTGCGGAAAAACTCAACTGGAATCGTCTGAGCAGAGCGATTTATGCAGCAGGAAGCACACCGGCCTTTGCCAACGCTACGGCGCGCAGGCCAGCTTCGGTCTACTTTGCGCCGCTGGCGAATATGCGCCACTATTTGCGGCGAAGCGGAACGACGATCTCTTCGTCGCGGCGTTCAAGAATTACCCGGCCATCCTCAATTCTCTTGACCGTAACCTGGTAAACTTGAGTGCCGACTTGGAGGTCGAATTGCTGACCTTCCGACATGGACTTGCCATTGATGATCGCGAAACACGTGGCGCCATCGAGCGTGATGGTAGTGACGAGAAATGCGCCAGGTGGAACTTCACCTTGGTCGGTTCCGCCTGTCGCAACTTTTCCAGTTGGTTTCCAGGTAATCGGCCAAAATGGACTCCGCGTTCCGGGATCAACGTGGAACGAAGATTTGTTCTTGAGCGTGATGGGCGGCGGTTCTTCTGTTGACTTATTCTTGAGTTCGATCGGCGCCGGCTTTTCGTCGGCGGCCAGCAAAGCCGGCGCTGCAAGGATCGACATACAGATGAGAGAGAAAAATTTGTTCATCGTTTTTCAATGACCGTGGTTGCAGCGATCACGACTTGTTGAAATTGGGGCTGTTCGGGCAGGAAGTGGATGCTCAGTTTAGTAATGGAAAGCAGCGGCTGGGCGTTCTCCAGTTCGGCGATGGATTTGCCGAGGGCGGCGAAATCGGCCTGAGGCAGATCGCCCGCAAGAGCGCTTCGCTAGTCTTGGCATTCAAGCCGCGACCGCTGCTCGATATCCGAAAAACTCACGCTCTTTGATGATCTGGACCACTTCCGGCGGCACCATTTCTTCCCAACTTCCGTCGCCAGCCTTCAGCTTGGCCAGAACCGCCGGTGGATAGATTCGTAGAAAATCTTTCTGATAATCGCCAATCTCTTCGATGTGGCGGTTGTCGATCAAGTATTGGAAGAGAGAGCGCAGATTCGGAGCGACTTCAACCTGTGTCGCGGTCGTGATCTTGCCCGTCTTTTCGTCGATCATTGGATATACGTAAAGCTTCAGCCCGTGTTTAAACATCCGGCCCAGCGCTTCGAGAATTCCGCCCTCGAGATTGAGATAATATTTTTCGTCGAAGATCTCGATCAGACTCGGCACGCCCATGACCAGACCGATCATTCGATTGGTGTAGCGCGAGAGATAACCGGCCAGCTTGTAGTATTCGCCGAACTTCGAGATCAGCACCGTTCGTCCGAGCGCTCCCAGAATGTCCACCCGCGCCAAAAAATCAGCGTGATTCAGCTGTCCTTCCGAAAGCAAATTTTCGAGTGTCATCTCCATCAGCACGACCAGATCTTTTTCCGAGCAGCCCGACTCTTTCAGAAACTGTCGCCGCGCGCCGTCGAGCATGTCGTTGGTCGCATAAGTCACCGGCCGAAAACTGCCGCGTTCGATCAGGATCGCTTTCTTGTGCAATATCTCAGACGGCTGGACCATCTCGCCATCGGCAGTGAACATCACCGCGTCGGTTAGACCCTGGCTCACCAGTTGCAAGCTCATCAGCCGATTGTCGATGTTAGCGAATCCTGGTCCGGAAAATTTGATCAGATCGACCTGAATTTTTCCGGGCGCGAGATTTTCCTGCAGCGATGAAATCAAGCGCTCCGGTTCCGAATGATAAAAAGCGCCGTAAAGCAAATTCACCCCGACCACACCGAGCGCTTCCTGCTGGTCGACGTTCGATTCGTCGAGCATGCGCACGTGAATGATGATCTGGCTTGGTTCACCGCGCGGCACCGGTTGGAAACGAACCCCCAACCAGCCGTGCGATTCGTTGTGCTCCTTGAAACTTCTGGCCGCGACCGTGTCGGCGAAAACAAAAAACGCGCGTTCGTCGCCAATCTTTGCCTCCAGACGCTCCAATAAAAGGTCGTACTCGTGATCGAGCATCGTGTTCAAGCGCACCCGACTCACGTACCGATCGGCTGGTCCGTAGATAGCGTCACTGAACGTCATGTCGTAGGCCGATATCGTCTTCGCGATCGTGCCGGCCGCGCCGCCGACGTGAAAAAATCGGCGCGCCACTTCCTGGCCCGCGCCGATTTCGGCGAACGTCCCATACTTTTGGTGATCTAGATTGATCTGAAACGCCTTCCGGTTCGTCCCCACGTCCATTTCCGCCTTCATATGAACACCGTAGCGGCGGTCCATGACCGTCGCAAAAAGGAGCGAATTTTAGAAGCGCACTTTCTCGGCGCTGTTCGCCGGCATCCAGCCGTGCAAATTACTCGGCAGCGCCGCGTAAATCCAATCGCCGCGCTGGCTGACGATTTGGATTTCGCTCCCGGCCGGTAAAGTCAAAACGCGATTGGCATTGTCCGCCGTGGCGAGACGCGCTTCGACATTTTCTCCGGTCACAATAGCCAGTCCTCGACCATTTTTCCCATGGCCGAGTTGATAACTCGCCAGGACGGCGATCGCGACGGTCGATAACGATAAGATCGACAATGCAATCGCGCTGCGCGCGCGGCGCCGGCCAAAAATAAATACTGCGATTGAAGACAGACCGATCCAAAATGCGACTGTGGCAGCGACGACGTATTGATTTTCCGTGGCGAATCCAAACAACCGTTCCCATCTACTTGAAATCAATTCGAGCGCGCGCCCTTCATCCCGCGCGACCCGCAGATTGGCCTGGGCTTCTGGATGATGCGGCTCGAGTGCTAAGGCGCGTTCGTAATTTAGGATGGCGTGGCCGAAACTGTTTTGTCGGAAATAAGCATTACCCAAATTGTAAAAAACATTCGGGGTGTCCTGCCCGGAACGCACCAGCTCCTCATAGCCGGCGATGGCCGATTTGAAATTGCCGGCCGCGTATTCCTGATTGGCTTTGGCAAATTGCGCGGCGGGTTGCGCCATTAAAAACGGGCCGCTAACCAACCACAGAACTGCGCAGCTGAGTACAATTCGGATTTTCATACGCGCAAACTTTCCAGCAACCTTAAAACCTCTTCTCGCTCGTCATTCGAGATCGCTCCCGCGCCGTTTCCGCTCCCGCTGAAACGCAACTCATCGCTGCGCTCGAATAACGTCCGCAATTGTGCGCGCTCGTCCTCAGCCAAATCAAAAGCTTTCGCCGCCGTTTCCGCGTCCACCGCGTTCGGGTTAACATTTTTGGCGAGCGCCGTTTTGACGCACACGACGCGCGACGCACTTGAAAAATATTCCTGCGGCGATAACTGGCCACGACGTAGTTTTCGCAAAAGCTCGCTTGATTCCTGTCGCAGCGCCGCGATCCGCTGCGCGTCGCGATTGTCGATCTTCGCTTGCCGAATTTTCCAGCCAACGAAGCCTAATAACAGAATCAGTGGCGCAAGTTGGGCCATCCAAAAAACTGGACGTGCGTAAATCGGAGTGAACAATCGAACGCGACCGAGATCGCTCATTTGATACAGAATATCCTGCGGCTTTGCGGTCGGAGCGACTGCAGCTGCGGCTGAAGTCGGCGGTGTTGCCGATTTTGCCCCAGTCGCCGGAGCCGCTGCGACACTTGGGGCTGGCGCGGCGCCGCCTTCGACTTGGATTGGAACAGCGTCGCTCCGCAGCGTGACGTAATTTTCCTTGATTGGATCGAAGTAAGCGAAAACGAGCGGCGGCACGGCCGGTTTCTTTTCGTTAGGCGCGAGCACCATCTCGAAAGTTTTCTCGCCGCTAATGCCGACGTCGTCGTCCTGTTTAAATTTCGAGGAGGGCGGATATTTGTGCCACCCGCGCTCGTCCTCGAGGGCGGGTCCATTCATCCGATCAAAATTTCCGCGACCATTAATTGTCGATGTGACGGTGATCGGATCGCCCACTTGCACAGTTTTCGGTTTCGCGTCCACCGCCATGGTAAAATTGCCAATCGCGCCCGAGAAATTCGGCGGCGCGTTGGTCGGAAGCGGTTTCACGTTGAGCGTCGCAGTTTCGCTTCTAATCGGCAGCTCGGTTCGCTCGCCCATGCTTCCAAAGGGGTCGCTGAAAAATGGATCCGAAAAGGGATCATCCAAATTAAATAGATCGAAAGGCGATCGCGGACGCGTTCGCGGCGACGTGCTCGGTCGCCGCGGCAATACAACAACTGCTTTTGCCGTTACCGGACCGATTTCGAATTTCCCCGGCCGCGCGGCGGCAATGGCGGTCTTAAATGTGTAGACCTGGTAAGTTCTGCCACCGATTGTTTCCAGATTCTCGCGCGGTTGTTGCAACTTTTGGGTCGTAAAACCCTGGCTGGAAAGTTCCGGTTCATCCTGAAGCCGGCCGTGTGCACGCGGATCGAACCCCAATCGAATTTCCGCCGGCACCATCTCGCCCACATACGCGTCTTTTTTGGCGACAACCAATTCCGCAAACGCGAGCTTACTCGCAGCCGTGCTTTGCCCGCTTTGCGCCGAACCCGCCGAGCTGCCGGAACTGCTCGATCCCTGCGCCACATTCAATACGAGTTCGGGTGTGTGCAGCGAATCATTTCCAACCCGAACTGTCTGCGCGGGAATTTTAAAATGCCCGGCTTTCAACGGTAGAATGGTGTAATTGTAAGTCACGCTGCTGCTGACATCGAAATTATGCATCTCGAATTGGCGCGACGTTCCGGTCTGATGAATCTCAAGGCCGTCGATTGAAATCGTTTCCGGAACATTCGCGCTATTCGCGCCGTTCACTTTGATTTCCAACTGCACCATTTGTCCGACCGCCGGCTGCGAATTACTCAAAACGGCCGTCACACTCGGCGGCGCGGCGAACGCGACGCTGCGCGTTAAAATCAAAACGAGCAGCGCAAAACTAGTTTTGAAAGTTCTTGCGTAAATCGACATCTCCCCTGGGACCTCAAATTTTCGGTCACCAGTCATTATAGACATGGCGTCGCAGCTTGCGTTCATCAAGCTGGACGCGCTGCTCTTCGTCCTTCATCGATTTCAAAAGGAGCTCGGCCTGTTTCTCGCTCATCTGTCCCTCCTTTTCCGGTTCGGACCCGCCTAGTTGCGCGGCCTGCTGCGGCGACTCCGGTTGTTTGTCACCATTTGCTCCTTTGATTTCACCGGCCAATTTTTTCTGCGGTGAGGAAGTCGGCGTTGCAGACGGCGTCGCATTTTCTCCCTCGCCTTCGCCGGGAGAGGGGGACGGCATTTGATCTTCGCCTCCACCCGGACTTGGCGATTCTTCCGGCTGTTCCTGATCGCGCGACGATTGTCGGTCTTGTCTGCCGGCGGACGGACTCGCCGTGGCGGGCGCATTTTTGTTTTCTCCTTTTCCGGGCGCGGGCGAAGGTTGGTTCGTTTGCTGTTGATCTTTGCCTGGCGATGGACTCGGGCTTTCGCCCGGTTGCGGCTGTTGATTTTTTTGCGGCTCGTTTTTTGCCTGTGCCTGGTTCGACTTGTCCTGAGAATTTTTGCTCTGGCTGCTGCCCGATTGGTTTTGGGATTGCGCCTGCTGGTTTTGTTGTTGCTGCTGCTGATTTTGATCTTTGCCGGAACTGCTCTGCGATTGCGATTGCTGCTGATCCTGGTTTTGGTCGCCGCCGTTTTGTTGCTGATTCTTGTCTTTCTTATTTTGCTGTTGAGGCGGTGGCGTTGGTTTTTGTTTCGGATGCTGTTTCAAACGTTCGATCTTCTTCCTGACCTCCTCCAGATTCGCTTTGGCCGCTTCGTTCTTCGGATTCAGCCTCAAAGTGGATTCATAATGCGACGCCGCATCGGTGAGATCCTTTAGCGTGTTGTCATTCGTCTCGTCCATGTCGGCGCGATCTTCGAGAGTCCGGCCAAGATTAAAATGGCTGTTCTCCTGAAGTGCTTTGTCGGATGAGAGGAGCGAGTCGCTGAATGATTGCAACGCTTTGTTGTAATCGCCCATTTTGAAAGCTGCCGCGCCGGCATCGAATTCGATTTTTTCTTTTTCCGATGAATCCGGATGCGAATTCAGGTCTTGTTGGAAACTCTGATAGGCGTCGTTGTATTTGCCCTCGCGATAAAGATTCAATCCGGTCGCAGTTCCAAAAACAGGTCCCGCGAAAATAAAAAGCAGCGCAGTTGCCGGGACCGCGATCTTCGACCATCGCGGTGAACGCGCGCGGACGTGCACTTTTTTGCGCTCGCCGATCAAGATCGACATCGTCAGCGCAAGCATTGCCGCGCCTAATGGCCACTCGTAACGCTCGATCGGTCTCCGCCCCAAACGCGCGTCGATGTCAGCCTCCTTCATGTTCGCCAATCCCTGCGAATAAAGTTGCGACATCGTCCGCGGCCCGTCGTCGAGATGCAGATAAAAACCGCCGGTGGCTTGAGCGACTTCGCGCAACCGTTTTTCGTCGAGCTTCGATTTTACAACTTGCCCGGCGGAATCTTTCACGAACGCAGTCCCGCCATCGTCGCTGTTGATTGGAATGAGCGAGCCCTGCGGCGTGCCCACCCCGACCGTGAAAATTCGCACGCCCGCATCAGCCGCGGACTTCGCTGTCTTCGCCGCGTCACCGTTCAACTCTTCGCCATCGGTGAAAATGATCAGCGCTCGATTTCCGGCGGCGCTTTTTCCAAATGTGTTTACCGCGAGATTGATCGCTTCGGAAATATTCGTCCCGCCTTCGGGAATCGTCTTCGTGTCCAAATCGTTAATCGATTCGACGGCCGCTTCGTAATCGATTGTCAGCGGCGCCTGCAGAAACGCGCGACCGGCAAACGCGATCAATCCAACGCGGTCGCCTTGCAACTGATTAACGAGATCCTGCGCCGCGAGTTTGACGCGTTCGAGGCGATTTGGCTGCACGTCGTTCGAAAGCATGCTCCGTGACGTGTCCACCGAAAAAAGGAGGTCGAGACCCTTGCGCTTCACGTCTTCGTAAATGTAACCCCATTGTGGTCGTGCAAGACTTACGATCGCCAAAGCGAGTCCGAGGATGACCAAAGCAAATCGCAAGACGCGGCGGGAGCGATTCACTGTCGCGGCGAGTTGCGGAAGCAATCGTGGCGAAACGAACTCGCGAAGTTTCGTAACTCCCCGCTGCTCGGCGCGCGCAAACAGCACGGCCAGAACCAGGATCGCGAGCAGTGCCCAAAACCAGATCGGCGCGCCGAAACTCATAAGATCGACATCTCCTTCACGGCAATTTCTTCCAAATGGTTTGCGACAATAAAAGTTGAGCGACCAGCAGACCGCAGCCGCTCATGAGGCAGAGTGGAAACAAATCGCGGTACTCCTGATATTTTTTCACGGCCACGGTCGATTTTTCCATCTTATCGATGTCGCCGTAAATTTGCTCGAGCGATTTGGTGTCGGTTGCCCGGAAAAATTGGCCATCGGCAATTTGCGCAACTTGTCTCAAGCCGGCCTCGTTAAATTCCACGCGTTGGTTTTCGTAGAGCAGATTGCCGAGCGCGTCGGTCATCGGACCACGCGACGTAAAAATTGGCGCCGGCGCGATTCCATTGATTCCAGCGCCGATGGCGTAGAAATGGATCTTTAGTGCTTTAACCGCTTCGGCAGCTGTGTTCGGTGAGATTTTTCCCGCGTTATTTTCGCCATCGGTCAGCAAAACAATTGCGCGGCTCTTTGAATGTTTATCGTTCAACCGGTTTGCCGCCGACGCCATTGCGGAACCAATCGCGGTTCCGTCTTCCACCAACCCGATTCGAACGCGTTCTAAATTTTGCAGAAGCCAATCATGATCCAGCGTCATCGGACTAACGACATACGGTCGACCCGCGAATGCGATGATGCCGATGCGATCGTTAGGCCGGCCTTCGATAAACTTGCGCGTGACTTCGCGGATCGCGTCCACCCGCGTCGCTGGTTCTCCGCCGATCGTGAAATCTTTGGTCAGCATCGATCCGGACACATCGAGCACCAGCATGATGTCGATCCCGCTCGCTTCGACTTGAGTGAGGCTCTTTCCGAGCTGAGGCCGTGCGAGCGCAACGACGAAGATCGCCAGCGTTGCGAAAATTAATGCACGCAAAAGTTTTCCGACGCGGGCGGCGCTTTGTTTGCCGATCGCGCGCAGCGTTGAGGTCGAAGAAAACGTAAGCGCTGCTGCTGGTCCGCGTTTGCCGCGCAAGTAAGCAAGGAGCGGAATTGCGAGGAGGAACAATAGCAGCCACGGACGCACGAACGTCAGCGCGGTATTTGCCGGCCACCAATCAAGCAAGCGCAAGTTGCTCTCCTTTCACAAACCGGGTTGCCTCTTCCAGCAAAAGGCGGCTGTCCGCCGATGTTGCTTCGTAGCGCGCGAATTTGATCAAGTCGCACCGGTTCAAAAAATCTTCGAGCAACGATTTTTCATTCGTTGAAAACGGCGACGACTTCGCCAGCGCAGTGAGAAATTCAACCGACGTCTGCCGCGTCACCGGCAACGCGTACTGATTGGTGACGTAGCGGCGCAAAATATCGGAGACGCGAATACTAAAGAGGTACGGATTTATTGTTTCGATTTCCCCAGCGATCAGTTCGAGTTCCTCGAGCCCAATTTCGCGCGGCAATTTTGGCGGTTGTTCTGGTTGGCGCCTTCGGGTGAAAAACCAAACGATCAAACCGACGAGGCACAGTCCAACAAAGCTCGCCAAAAAAATCGCCCACGTTGGAATAAACGAGTAATCAACCGGTGGCGCGATCTCGTGAAATTGTTGTTGAGCGAGAAAGATCGACATAAACAAGTCATCGCATGGCGGCGCGGCGCTCACGCAATTTAAAAAACGAGCGTAGCGCCGGCAGATAATCTTCACTCGTCCGTAACGTGATTGCGTCGATGTTGTTGCGTCGAAGCGTGCGCGAAAGATCATGCGCCTTTTCATAGGCCAGATCGCTGAATCGCGTCCGCGTGCCGCGGTCTCCGGTGTTGATTTCAATTTGCTCGCCGGTTTCAGCGTCCTCGAGCGTGATGATGCCGACATTAGGCAGCACCTGTTCGCGTTCGTCCTGAATGTGAACCGCAATGAAATCGTGCCGGCGACCGCTGACCGCGAGCGTGTGCGAGAAATCCGGCGCTTGAAAATCGGAAATGAAAAACACAACCGCACGCCGCGTGATGACTTTGTTCAAATAATCGAGCGCGAGAGCAGCCTCAGTTCCGCGGCCGGCCGGCTCGAAAAATAAAATCTCGCGAATGAGTCGAAGCGTGTGCGAGCGGCCCTTCTTTGGCGGGATAAAAAGCTCCACCCGGTCTGTGAAAAGAATCAGCCCGACTTTATCGTTATTGCGGATCGCGCTGAAAGCGAGCAGGCACGCGACTTCCGCGGCCAGTTCGCGTTTCGATTGGGTGGTGCTTCCGAAATTTCCTGAAGCGCTAACATCGACAATCAACATCACGGTCAGCTCGCGTTCTTCGGTAAACTTCTTCACGAACGCGTTTCCAAGTCGCGCGGTCACGTTCCAATCGATTGCTCGAATTTCGTCGCCCGGTTGATATTCGCGCACATCTTCGAAATTCATCCCGCGGCCCTTGAAGACGCTATGGTAATTGCCGGCGAAGACGGTCTCGACTAGACCCTTCGTTTTAATTTCCAGGGTGCGGATCTTTTTAAGAATCTCCGCGGTTCTTTGCTGCAAACCGTTCATCGTAGATCAGGGAACGGGAAGGCCGGCAAAAATGCGCTCGATGATCGTTTCGCTCGTGACCGCTTCGGCTTCGGCTTCGTAACTAACGATGATGCGATGCCGTAAGACGTCCGGCCCGATGCTTTTGACATCTTGCGGCGTGACGTAGCCGCGCCCGTTGAGGAAGGCGTGGGCGCGTGCTCCCAGCGCCAGATAAATCGTGGCGCGCGGCGATGCACCGTAACGAATCAATCCTTCCAGAGGCAAATTGTAAGAAGTGGGCTCGCGCGTCGCCCAGACAACATCGACAATGTAATCCTTCACCCGGTCGTCGATGTAGATTTCGTTCACCACATTGCGCGCGGCGATGATTTGTTTCGGCTCGATGACCGCGTCGACACGCAAATCGGGCGCTGACGTCGCCATCAAATCGAGAATCGTCCGTTCCTCTGACTTTTCCGGGTATCCGATATTCAATTTGAACATGAACCGGTCGAGCTGCGCTTCGGGCAATTGGTACGTGCCTTCCTGTTCGATCGGATTTTGCGTGGCCAGAACAAGAAACGGATCGGAGAGGGGATAAGTTTGTTCGCCGATTGTGACCTGGCGTTCCTGCATCGCTTCCAGCAATGCGCTCTGCACTTTCGCCGGCGCGCGATTGATTTCGTCGGCCAAAATCAAATTCGAAAAGATCGGGCCGAGCTTGGTCGTGAATTCGCCGGTGCGCGGGTTGTAAATCAGCGTTCCAATCAAATCGGCCGGCAAAAGATCGGGCGTAAATTGTAATCGCTGGAAACCGGTCTGGATCGCCGAGGCCATTGTTTTGACCGTGAGCGTTTTGGCCAAGCCCGGAACGCCCTCGAGCAAGATGTGTCCGTTGGCCAGCAAACCGAGCAATAAGCGGTCGACCAGATATTTTTGGCCGACCACAACATGCGAAACTTGCTGGCGCAAATCGGGGATCCAGCGGCCCAGCTCCTGCACTTCACGAGTGATTTCCTGCGTCGATTTCATACGCGGTTTTGAGACAAAGGTTAGGCCGACAATGTTCGATCAAACTGTGCTCCCGACAAGCGCCAGAGATAGCAATTATTTTCGGCGCGTCTCCGTGCGAGGGCGTAAGGTTAAAAATGATCGGCAGCCCGACGTAGGGTTGAGCATCGCGTATCCTAGCTTTGAGATAACGCGCATAGGATTGAGAGAGCAATCGAGGATCGTTCACAAACAACACGAACTCCGGAGGTTGGAGATGTTCGCCACGGCGAATCCGTCCTTTGGCGGATCGATCTTGCGTTCCCGCCGCCTGCGCGGCGTAAAACAGTTTCAATCGCCGGGCTTTGACCATCGGCGGCGGACTTGCGGCGAACGCCGCGCGCATCAACCGATTCAAAACGCCGGTTCCGATCCGTGTGGCTGACGCGCGCTCGATTTTGCCAATCAATCCGAAAAGCCGGTCGACGTTCTCGCCGGTGCGCGCGGACGCGATTAACACCGGCGCGTAATCGAGAAAGAAAATTCTCTCTCGCGTTTCATCCGCGAGTTCGCGGATCGCCTGTCGCTCGCCGCGTTTTGGCTTAACCAGGTCCCACTTATTCAAGACCACCAACGCCGCTTTGCCCGCTTCCTGAATCAATCCGGCGATTCGTTTGTCCTGCGCAGTCACGCCGCTGGTAAGATCGACAATCAGGACGCAGAGATCGGCCCGGCGAATACTTCGCTCGGCGCGCATGACACTGAAAACTTCGACCGAGCTGGAAAGTTTACCGCGCCGGCGGATTCCAGCGGTGTCGATGAACAGGAATTGGCGATCGTCGCGTTCATAAGAGATATCGACCGAGTCTCGCGTAGTTCCCGGCAACTCGCTTACGATCGCGCGCTCGCTCTGCACGACCGCATTAATCAGCGAGGATTTACCGACGTTCGGGCGGCCGATGATGGCAATGGCAACTGGTGGAGGGTTAAGGGTTGAGGGTTGAGCGATGGATTCCGCGGGCGAGGGGAGCAATTGGTCAACGATGCCGAACAGCTCCGAGATGCCGCGATTATGCTCAGCGCTGATCGAGACGATTTTTTCAAAGCCTAACGAGTCGAACTCAGCCGCCAGCGACTCGTGTTTGTCATTGTCGATCTTGTTAACGACAAGCACGATCGGCTTTCGCGATTTGCGGAGCCTGCGCGCGAGATCCTGGTCGTTTGGCGATAGGCCATCCTTAGCATCGACAACAAACAGGAGGAGATCGCTTTCGTGCAGCGCGTCTTCCACGGTGCGGCGCACCTGCGCGGTGAGGTCCTTTTCTCCCGCACCAAAAATTCCACCGGTGTCCCAAAGCGTGAACGGCCGTTCTCCGCGCGAACAGATTGCTACGATTCGATCGCGCGTGATGCCGGGCTGATCGTGAACGATTGCGATTTTGCGACCGATTAGGCGATTAAAGAGCGCAGATTTTCCGACATTCGGACGCCCAATGATCGCGACGTTCGGCAGTTTTGCCCGTCCTTTCATCGCACGAAAATCGAGAGTTAGTCCGCGCCAGCGTGCGCATGTCCCTCAGCTTGCAGCTGACGCACGCCTTCCATCACGTAGATGACGCCAGAAATAAGAGTAAAAATGCCGGCGACGAAGACAACGAAGATGAGAGGAAGGAAATGAAGCTGCAACATCACCCAGGCGATAGCGCACATTTGGCAAACAGTTGCTACTTTTCCGGTCCAACTTGGTTTTACCCGCATTTTATTGCCGATGAAATAGTGCAGGATGATGGCACCGACCAGAATGACGGCGTCGCGCGTGATAACGAGAACGGGAAACCATGCCGGAAATCTGCCGTAATCGGGATCGACTTCGCTCCAGTTGCTTATGCTCAAGGTGATGATGCCGCTGAGCAACAATCCCTTGTCCGCAATCGGATCGAGAATCGCACCGAGCGCGCTCCGCTGTTTGTAGCGCCGGGCGATGTAACCGTCGAGTCCGTCGCTGACCGCCGCGATCAGAAAAATGGCAATCGCCGTGAAACGTTGCCACTCGAGAGGATCGTGACGCTGGATGCTTTGGCCATAATAAATCGCCATGGTGACGAACGCCGGGATCATGAGGATGCGAACGACAGTGATTTTATTGGCAGTCGTCATCGGCTTTTACTGTAGCGGCGCTCTGTGAGCGTCGACAGTTTCTTTTCCAGCTTCTATTCGGGCGGCTGTTGCAACGCGGTTACAATCTGAACGCTATGTCTCTAGCGTGTGGCAACCGCGGGGGGGCCTCCCGTCTATGTTAGTACTACGCAGATAACGGCGGCGGCTGGGACGTGCCCGATCTCGTGGAAAACAAAGGAGCGGCACATCTGGAAGTGCCGCTCCGAGGGGAAAACAGCCGCGTGTGATCCCTTGCTCCAAAGGTAAATACGGCGTTTGCGGGTCGAAGTTCCAGGCTTTTTCGAAAACTGAGGCTGTTCCTTGCGCCAAACAATGTGAATTGTAGGAAAAGCGCTTAATGCCACTCCGGCTCGGACCTTGCCGTGTCAAAAGAAGGCAGGCGACGCGCCTGCCCTACAAAAAATCAATCACCCGGCGCATAAATCATTTCATTTTGGCGCAATCACTTCTCGTGACTACACTTCTCAGCCGTTAAAGCCGCCGATGTGGCGAAATGGCAGACGCAACGGACTTAAAATCCGTTCTCGCGAAGGCGAGGTATGGGTTCGAATCCCATCATCGGCACCCACCCGGTGAACGGTTGCCGTTTTGTTGCCTAATCCTTAGCGCTGAAACTGTCCGTATTCAGGGCGACGACAGTCGATTCTTGCACAAATCCTTGCACACAGCCCGATCCGCCGTGCTGTACTGATATATAGAGGAGGGCGCTAGACGTTGCGGACAAACACTCCTTCAGGCCATTGGTCGGTCAACACGGCTGAGTGAAAATCGCGCAATGTTTCGTTAGGGCGCGCCCGTGAAACTAGTTGCCTAACGAACCGCCACTTTCGTGCGATAAACATTTCTGTAATACAGAAAGGCCCGGCGGCCGGTATCTTTTTGTCATTTGCGGATTTTCTTTCAGCCGAAACGGAAAATGGAAATAAGTGATTTCCCCTGGCTCGAGCTCCTGAAAGACGGCATTTGGAACCTTTTGACAGTGCGGCAAAATACAGTGTAGTCGACCAGAAGGTCCGTGGCCGAAGCTGCACGAGTTTCGCCGCTAGCGCCGAATCGCAAAGAGTGCGTCGCTAGGCCCCAGCCACGCTATTGTGTAGATATGAACCCGAATAATCGCCTCCGCATTTACGGGTTATGTGCGGTGCTTTGCCTCTCCGGCCTGGCGGCGCGGGCACAAGAGCTCAAGCGCAATGCCGCTACCTTTCACCGCGTGGGCGGCGGAGAAGACGCTAATGCATTGATCGCGAAAGGCGACGAATTCGACAAACGACTCCAAGCCAAAGAAGCACTCGATAACTATCTGCCCGCGGACAAACTCAAACCGGGCAACGTGGACCTTCTCGTTCGCATTGCGCGTCAGTACCGGCATTTGATGGCCGACGCGTCATCGAAAAAAGAAAAACTTCGCCTCGGAGCGGTTTCGCTTGAGTTCGCCCATCGCGCCGCGGCCCTCGCTCCGAATAATTCCGAGGCACAACTCTCGCCCGCGATCAGTTATGGAAAAATGCTGCCGTTCATGAGCAGCAAAGATCAGGTGAATGCCTCGCCCCGGATCAAGGCGGCGGTGGATCGCGCCCTCAAGCTTGATCCGGCCAACGACACCGCGTGGCATATTCTGGGGCGGTGGAACCGTGTGCTTGCTGATGTCAACGCGGTGAAACGGGTTCTGGCCAAAGCGCTTTATGGCGGCTTGCCGGTGACGACTAACGAAGCCGCGGAGAAATGTCTGTTAAAGGCGATCGAAATTAATCCCAACCGACTCATCCATTATATCGAACTGGGCCACATCTACGCTCAGATGGGACGCAAAGAGGACGCACGCAATTACATTCAACAAGGGCTGGCCATGCCTGACAAAGAAAAGGATGACCCGGAGATGAGAGAGGTCGGACGGCAGCTGCTGGAAAAGCTGTGATCGTGCGAGAATCGATCGATCGGTCTGGCTAAACCGAAATCGCGACGTCGTTAGGCGCCGGTCTGGCGGAGCCGGACCACACGGGCATGTCGGCCAGACCACCGCCCATGAATTGGTGATGCCAGAGCTGAGTGGAGACGACCGCGGCGAGACCCATTTCCACGGAGAGGCGGGGCAGCGATCCCGCCCGCAGTTCACGAAAACCTTTTCGCCAGCGCGCAACCTCGCTGACATCGAAGTAACCGGTGCGGCGCAGCGAATCTTCGCTCAGAAGCTGTGCGACAAACGGCGGCTCCGGGTCCATGTGAAAACTGTCGAGCGGCGCGCGAAAGATCACTTTACCGCGTCGAGCGATCGACTTCGGGATCCAGCGTTCCGCGAGCAAACGCAACAGGTACTTGTCGCGAAATCCGCGCAGTTTCCAGCGCGGGTGCAGTTTCACGGTGAAGGCAAACACATCTTCGTCCAGGAACGGGTAACGCACTTCGACTGATGAATGCATCGCCACGCGGTCGCCTTTGGCCTGCAGGAGATGGCCAGCTAACAGGACCCGGGCCGCGATCCAGATACCGCGATTCAGTGGCGCCCAGCGCCTGGCTTTTTCGAGGGGAAATCCCAATTCGCCCCACGGGTGGCTGTCATTCATCACTTCGCGCATCTCCTCGGAATAGAAGCGTAACTTCGAAATCGCGAGTAACCCGTAGGAATCGATCCAGGCGTTTGGGCCGCCGACGGAAGTTTCGACTCGCTCGCGCCATTCCGGCGGAAAATGCGGCACCTTGTTCAAGCAGAGATAACAGCGCCGCGCCAACTCACTTAGCTTTAGTCCGGGCACTGCGTCGAGAAATCCCATGAGCTTGGCCGCTTTGTACCACGGATAACCGACGAGCCACTCGTCGGCGCCTTCGCCGGTCAGGACTACTTTCTGGCCATTGGCATGAACGCGCTCGGCAAGTTTGAGCAGAGCGCCGCATGACGTGTCTATCACCGGAGCCTCGGCGGCTTCAATCAGATGGGGATAACTCTCAAGCGCGTCGCGATCGCCGTACTCTTGTACAATGGGCGGCTTCGCTCCGATGTGCCGGGCCGAAAGACTGGCCGCACTCAGTTCATCAAACTCCGGCTCATTCACTCGCACAGTGTAAGTGTTGATCGCCGGGCCTTTGAGACGGCAGGCCAGGGCGAGGATCATGCTCGAATCAACACCACCAGAGAGGTAGGAGCCTACTGGCACATCCGCGCGCAGCCGTTCTTCCACGGCCTGCAAGAGGAGCCGCTCGAATTCATCCACCAATGCACGGGGATTGTTTCCCCACTCCTCTTCACCCTGCGCCGGGAAATCCATTTGCCAGTAGGCGTGTTCAGCAATCACGGCGGTGGTGCCCGAACTTCCAGGCGTAATGCGCAAACAATGCCCGGGCGGCAGAAGGTGAACTCCTTCAAAACAAGTCCTCGGTCCAGGCATCGCGGAGAAGGTAAACACGTGATCGAGACCCTTCCGGTCGGGTCGCGGTGGAACCATTCCTGAAGCGAGGAGGCCTTTTATCTCGGATGCGAAGAGCAACCAGTCACCCTGGCGGCTCCAAAAAAGCGGTGCGATGCCAAACCGATCGCGTCCGAGATGGAGTTGTCGCTGCCGCTCGTCCCACAAGGCGATGGCAAACTGGCCGCGCAGCCGCTCCCACATCCCGTCGTGAAGATCTTCCCAAAGGTGCGGAATGATTTCGGTATCGCAATGAGTGCGGAAACGATGGCCCTGCCTAACGAGTTCTTCGCGCCGCTCGACGTAGTCGAATAATTCGCCATTGAAGACGACGAACACATTGCGGTCTTCGTTCGTCATGGGTTGCTGCCCGTCAGCCAGATCGACAATGCTCAGCCGTCGCGAAGCGAGCGAAATTCCCGGTTGTTCGAGGAAACCTTCTTCATCCGGACCGCGATGAAAGAGCGCGCGCGCCATTCGCTGCACCGCACCCTCCGGCGCCGGCCGCTGCCCAACCAAGTCGATTATTCCTGCGATGCCGCACATGATTTCGTTCGATTAGATTAACGGCTCTGTCTACTTAATCGCGCGGCCTCTTGGCTAGATTGTGTTGGGGTGGGATAAAGTTCCTGAAAAGCATCATGCTGTTAGCATCGCAGAGGATGCCGAAGAGAAAAGTTGTGGAATGAGCGGCCGACCAACGCAGTCAAACAAAACCAGCGGCCAGAAAAAGAGGTGAAGCAACATGTGCCGGCATGTTAAAAACGAATTGATGTTACATACGGGAATGTCTTACTGTCCATTGACGTCATGACTCCGCGCGCGGACGGTAGCTGACTTGACTTGCTCACAGGCAGCGCTAATCAGTCCGCCCTTGCGGAGCCATTCATGACCATGCAAAAAGAACGTATTGCGATTATTGGAGTCGGTTGCCGTTTTCCCGGCGGCGTGAGTTCCAAGGAATCGCTTTGGAAGCTTCTTATCGAGGCTCGCGAGGGAGTCGTCGAAGTGCCGCCGGATCGCTGGAACGTGAAGCGATATTACGACGCCGAGCCGGGTGTGGCGGGTAAATCGATCGCCTTGCGAGGCGGGTTTATTGACGCCATCGATCAATTTGATCCGCAATTCTTTGGTATTTCGCCGCGGGAAGCTCCCTACGTGGATCCCCAACATCGCCTCCTGCTCGAGACCGCGTGGGAGGCGATCGAAGACGCCGGATTTTTGCTCGATTTCGAACGCGGAACCGATCTGGG